>OFHJ01000790.1_pt1 | contig 10740 bp, 8 predicted proteins | sample 1522001 | NCBI WGS metagenome assembly OFHJ01 (sample SAMEA2464838, study PRJEB22497) | soil metagenome | biome: Grassland; feature: Farmland; material: Clay | place: Australia | collected 2013-02-01 | depth 1.2 m | reverse complement strand
GCTTTAGCCGATCACGAAGCGTGGTGTTCTTTCGGTTAAGTAACTGACGAAGTCCTTGTTTCTCGGATCGTCGCAATAATGCCCCTAGAGCCACCTTGTAGTGTGGCGCACTGAGCCGACCTGTAATACGCACTGGTATTTCAATGCCGTGGAGTTGGCTCAGATGTTTACCGCCTTGACCCGTCGCTGTATTAACGAGCATCGGATACACAGTGTAATCGATTGTTTCTTTGACAAGATTGATCCTTCCTGATCCGCTAGCGCGCAAAAATGGGCTGGCCGCTGCTAAATCGGTAGACGTCAGAATGCCTTTGGAAATATGACCGCTAGCGCTGAGAGAGGAGAAATCGGTCTCTTGGGTTTTATGAGCCTCCCCCGACAACACCGACTGTCTGTTGAGCTGGGCGGGGTTTTGTAAGCTTCGCAGAATGCCCGCAAGATTAAATCCCTTAATTGCCCCATTTCTAAGGTCAACTGACACCACCCCATCGAGGCTGCGCTTTAATGTCGAAACCGTACGGCCCGTCCCAGTAAGCTCTGCACGTACATTACCCTGGCCGCTCACCGGGTCACGACCAGAGAAATCCTGGAGGAGCGGCCCAATAGACACGTGGGTAAGACTGAAACTCTGTCGATAATCGGGCGTTTTGGTCGGGTTGAATTGGGTGAGGCCTGCAGTCTTTCCACCATATAGATCAGCGCCAAGCGATGCGTCAATATCCCCTTTGGACGCAATATCGACTCTTACATTGGCATGAGACAATTTTACTCCGTGGACAATCAGTCGTTGAACGGTTACGTGATAATGTCCAGCCGTGCCCCCAAATATGGGCAGTGGAAATGGCAATGGGCGCCCAGAAGCATGCTGAGGCGACGTGCTGGTGCCCGAGTGGTCGCTTCGCACATTGACGACGGGCATATAACGGTCAACGTTGATGTTGTTGACCTTAAGATTGGCCACTATGACCGGAACAGCGGAAAGACGAGCGGAAGCTGTGCCCGATATCGTTGTCTGATCCAATAAAAAACTCAGATGCGTTAACTTAATCTCGTGCAAGCTACCCGATGCCTCTGCCGAAAGACTCGCCTTTTTTAGCGCCGACGCATCGTTCGGGTAATAATCCCTAACCCCCAAGGCCCGAAGCGCATCGCTAGGATTAAATGGCTCGATGTGTAACGTTGCCGACCAAGTCGGCTCGCCCGCGCCGACATGACGAATTAAACCGCTAATCCTGGATGTCACACCTGCCAAATCAAGAGTGATGTGCTTGAGCTTGACCACGCCCTTAGCACTGTTGTAATCCGCGTCCCCATGCAATGAGGTGGATTGGCGTCCGGTCGGCACCGATGGGCCGCCTGCGACGACCCTGAGTCGGTAATCTTTCAAGGATAAATAATGTGCCGAGGGATTAATTATCAAGTCGCCACTTGAAGCAATGTCCGCTGTCAATGCCGGTCTGTTGCTCCGCGTGACAAAGCTTATTCGAAACGAACAGGGATTTTCCGGGCGTAGGGGACCAGCACTTAAATCAACGTGGGTCAGTGAAAAGGTACGACCTCGAACTGCATCTTCGTAATGAATCGAAGCGTTCTCGACCCGCAACCCCGCAATAGCAAACACACTCCATATGGGAGAACCACTAGACTTCTTTGAGCTGGGAACCTCTACCGCTAGCTTTTTGGTTCGTTGGGTTCCCAGCAAGCCAACCCAGTTATCCTTCCCATCGACTTTTCTTCTGAGGGTCAGATCCAACCCCGACAGGTAGATGCTCCCAATCTCTAAACGATGATCCACAATGAGGGGCCAGAGCTGGACTCCTATGGCTGCTTTGCCTACTTTTGCAAATGGCGCCCCACCAAAACCCTTCGGGTTCCCTAAAACCGCATCATCGAGTTTCAACCCAAGCACGGGCAGTAAACTCAAGTGCATCGATCCAACGTGAAAATTCCGTCCTGTTGCTGCTTTCACCTGTGCGTCAATCTCATTGCGATAATCATTGGCGTTGAAGAAAAACACCGCATAGAGTGTAGCGGCAACAAACAGGCCGACGACTACGGCTGTCACACTTAAGGCAATTTTCAGCAGCTTATTCACGTACTTTTTTCTGACCTCGTCGCAAACGACATCTGATGTCTGCTTGCACTCCTTATCTATCGGATCTCATGACTGTTCATTTCTCCGAGAATCCGAAGCTTCGCGGATTAAGAATCGAAGCGGGGTCATAGCGGTGCTTTTCTTTGCGTAAACGCTCTACGACCTGTACCGGGGCTCGACGCAAAAATTCGCGTCCCCACTTCGTCCCAACCCCGTGCTCTGCAGAAAAAGTTCCATTAAAATCAGTAGTTATATTAAATACCAGATTAATTAGATCCGCGTCATGGTCAGTTACGCTTTGCTCACGACTTCCGAGCAGGTGGAGGTGAACACCACCAACACCTGCATGCCCAAACGCAACGAGCTCGATTGCAGGCCATTGTGCCTGCAACTGCGCGGACAAAAAATCCAGATAGCTGCCAAAACGAGCAATTGGGACAGCGGTATCAAAACTTAGCCGGCCCCCACCGCGCACTTGGACCGCAGCATTGCTGGCTTCGGTTATTGAATGGCGGATGCCTTTTAGCGCCGGAAGAGGAGCATACCCCATATCCTCATCGGCGATTCCGGCATCTGCGAGAAAATTGTAGAGGCGCTCAGCCAGACCATCCCCGTCTTGGTCGCTCTTCACCTGAATCAATACACACCAGTCACGTAAACGATCCGGTGGAAATGGTAACTGCGCCGAGTTGCCGAGGTGAGTCAGAACAAGCTCCATAGCCGAACGCCCAATAAACTCGAATTCCTCGATGTCCCCGTTGAAAACATCCGCGGCGTGGCGCAGAAGTCGTACAACATTATTCATGTCGGCGACCGGCAACAAAGCCGCTTCGCGAGATCGAGGTTTTGGATATAGACGCAAATCTGCACGGGTGATTATGCCGAACAAGCCCTGTGAGCCGATCAATCCCAGTGCCGGGTCAATCCGAGTTGAGTCGATCGCCAAACGATCGGGGCGAGGGAAGACCCAAGCTGGCCCCTCAAATGGCCCAGTTGCGGACCCGTCAGCCCAGACACCCCAAGCGCGCTGACAAAGATGTGCGGCAGTTCCGTAACAGATGGCATTTGCACCAGCGGAAGCATTGGCAATACATGCCCCGATCGTAGCGGCGCTAGATGAACCCATCTCCAAGGGCCACATCATTCCAATCGGTTCCAGCATCCTGTTCACCGCATCGATTGTGATGCCCGCTTCGACCTCGAGTGTAGCGCCGATCAGTGACGGTCGCCCCTGGGAATCCCACCACTCATAGAGCATCGAGCCCGTGTCACCCTCTGAAGGAAATGCAAAGGACCGGCCATCAGCCAAGTGAAACATCTTTGGGGATTGCAGGCGTTCCAATGACAGAACGCTTTCGCCCTCGGGGCGTTGAGCTTCAACCAGACCTGTCCGGCCGGCACTAATCACCAACGGAAGATTGTTCCGACTGGCGACTGACAGAATCTCGGATACGTCCCGCTCGCTTTCTGGTAGAAGTACACAGTCGGTATAGCCAAGCGCCCCCCGCTCTGGGATTTCATAGCGGCTGAGGCGAGCCCGGTCAGTTAACAACACTTGATTGGGCAGATTCCGAAAAGCTTGTGGGATATTCATAAATGCGCTGTCCATTAGGCCGCCGACTGCAACTGCATAACCATATTTCAATGTTCGACTAAATTAAGCTTGATATTTCTCGCCGCATCATTATTGGTCTAAAAGGGGCGCTCTTTCGAAAACGCCTCCTACCTTGGGCTGCCGCATGAATCTCAGCTCTACCCACTGCCAGCTAAGCAGGGCTGGCACACCAAGAAGAATTTCCCGCAAACGTTTAGCCAACGACAGAGCAATCGACATATCTGTCGGTAACCCGAACACGCTTCCGAATAATAGTAAGCACCCTTCCTGAACCCCAAGTGATGCCGGCACCATGAAAAACAGATGTCTTGTTGCTTGAACGGCAGCCTCCAATGCGAGTGCTACGGTAGGCGACACCGTATGGCCGATGAGACGCAGAACCAACCAGTCCTCGATCGCGCCGGTTATTAAGCCTAGAAACTCGACGATCAGAGCGGCCATGATCCGTAGAGGACGACGCCCCAAACCCTGAAGCTCCTCATCAACCCGAGCGCCTGCGAGTGCTGGGACATTACGAAGCTGAGCACCTAAAGCCCAGTGTACGACCGCCTGTCCACGCTCAAACACTCGACCACGATGCAGGACAATCCAGACACCTAACGGCAATGGCAAACCCAAAATCATCCCGAGCAGCAACAATCGACCAAGATGTGCATCTGCACTTAACCAAAACATAAGCAACACACCAACTGCCGCGAACAAGTACTGATTGATCAGCGACACCAGCAATTGCATCACGACACTGGCGGTAGCGACCGCACCCCCCAGCCCCCCAAGCCACATCAAGCGAACCCCGCCGACCCCCCCGCCCATACTCCAAAGCGGCAAAAACTGTGCGACCGCTTTCCGAACAGCAGTCACCCACAGCAAGCAACCAAGACCAGCGCGTGTATGCGGATCACGTGGCGCCACTAGCAAACGCCAGCTGATCGCATCAAGCGACAGAGGGATTACATGCAAAGGAACAATCCAGAAAAGGGCCCATCCGGCTATACCCAGAAGGCCAAACACGTCGGACCAGCCTTGTTTTGTTATCAGATAGAGAACCGCTACCGACCCTGTCACAGCTAAGGACCACGGAAGTATCTTATAGAGTTTAGGAAGCCATGCTTTCATGTTGATGAGGTGCTGTTTCCTGCGGCAAGGACTTAAGATTAATGTCGAAGCGCGCTGAACAGCAACAGGGGATATGCCGCGCGCCTTGATAATAGCGCTCTATCGAGGGGTCACTTGAGCGAATCCCGTCGACGGCTTCACTCTGAAGCGATGGCATGTTCAGGAGCCTTCGTCCCAATAGGCGGAAGGTGATCCTGTTTGGCGGTTCCATTGAGCCCGGCCACTCCAATCAATGGACGTGATGCCAAGTCAAGCCAGAAGAATGGTCGCAAACGAAGAATACCAATCAAGACCCGGATTAGCTTCTACTCTTTGGCTTCCATCCAGGGACGGATCGTTGCTCCCTTGGGCGACAAATGGTCAGCGCGTCGCCTGGAACATCCCGCGCAATGGTACTGCCGGCAGCGATGTAAGCGCGGGCGCCGACTGTAACGGGTGCAATGAGTTGGCTGTCAGTTCCGATAAAAACATCATCGCCGATCACCGTGCGCAACTTCGCTACGCCGTCATAATTGCAGGTAATGACCCCGGCCCCGATATTGACTCTTGATCCAACATCTGAATCGCCAACGTAGGAAAGATGATTGGCCTTTGACCCAAAGCCAAGACGGGCGTTTTTAATTTCCACAAAATTCCCGATGTGCACATCGGCTTCCAAGTCCGCGCCAGGCCGTAATCGAGCGAACGGGCCAATTCGGCAATTTTTCCCAATTGTGGCGTTATCAATCACAGAATACGGGAGAACCTCCGTTCCAGAATCAATCCGGGCATTACGTAAAATAGATCCGGCGCCTATTGATACATGATCTCCAAGTTCGATCACGCCTTCCAGAATGCAGTTGATATCAATACTGACGTCTTTACCAAATTTCAGCTCACCGCGAAGATCGAAGCGTTCGGGATCCAGCAGTTGGAGGCCGGCCGTCATTAACCGATCGGCCTGATCGCGTTGATACGACCTTTCCGCATCGGCCAACTGCAGTCGATTGTTCACTCCCGCAATTCCTTTGGCAGAGGCAGCGGGAACCGTTTGAACCGCCTTTCCGTCACTAATCGCTAACGCAACAACATCCGGCAGGTAGTACTCATTAGCTGAATTCTCATTCCCTACCCGGGCGATCCAAGATTTCAATAGCGAAGCAGGAGCCCCCAAAAGTCCGGCGTTAATCTCTGTCAGTAAACGCTCTGTTTCAGTAGCATCCTTCTCCTCTACCACTCCAACAACCCGTCCGGTGTCCTCGCGCAGGACACGACCATAGCCCGAAGGCTGGTCCAGCACCGCAGTTACGATCGCGAGACCGGAGAGTGCGGCATTGGCTAGTTGACTGATAGTTTCTGGCGCGATCAGCGGCACATCACCACACAGAACCACGACAGCAGCCCCATCAGGGATGCGTGGTAACGCCTGCTGCACGGCATGCGCTGTCCCCAACTGCTTCGACTGGACGACGCAGTCCACTTGGAAATCAGTCTGGAGGAGCCAGTCACGTACTTCTTCGCCCCCATGTCCGATAACGACATGGTGGTGACGGATACCTGCAAGGCTCGCCGATTCGAGTACGTGACCAAGCATTGGTTTGCCCGCAATCGAATGGAGCACCTTGGGCAGTCCAGAGTTCATTCGCGTTCCCTGTCCAGCTGCAAGGATCACCGAATGCACATTACCGGTAGAATCCACCATAAATACCCTGTGTGCCTTTTTCTCAATACACCCTGTCGTTGAAACCACCCACGATCAGCGCGACGGCGGCCAAGGAGCAGGCTATCTTCTCATCTCGCGTAACTTTTTGATGAATTGCAGCATTGCAGCTGCCGTCGCCAGCTCCGCTTCAGCTCGAGCCAGATCAATTTCGCTCTGAGCTTTACTGACTTTTTCCTCAGCCAATTGCTTTGCCTCAAGCGCTGCTGCTTCATCGGCATCCTTGGCTCGGATGGCCGTATCAGCCATTACGGTGACGCGGTCTGGCTGGACCTCAAGAATACCGCCACCCACAAAAAACGACTGCTCCTCGCCCGCCGCTTGCTTAACTCGCACTTCGCCGGGTCGGAGTCGTGTTAGCAACGGGGCGTGATGTGGGGCAATTCCAACCTCGCCTTCCACCGCAGGTGCAAAAACCATCGACGCCTCGGCTTCGTGAATTTCGCCTTCGGCTGAAACTATATCTACGTGGATAGAGGCCATCGGCGATCTCGCTCTTGGGTTTTCTTACGAGTTGTATGCAAGTCTCGACTTTGTCTAAAGCAGTTTTGCCTTTTCCACTGCTTCATCTATGGTGCCCACCATATAGAATGCTTGTTCAGGCAAGCTATCGTATTCTCCCTCAACGATACCGCGAAAGCCACGGATCGACTCCTTGAGGGAAACATACTTGCCGGGGGAACCAGTAAACACTTCAGCCACATGGAAGGGCTGCGACAGGAAACGCTGAATTTTTCGCGCTCTCGCGACAGCTAACTTGTCTTCCTCGGACAGCTCGTCCATACCAAGGATTGCAATAATGTCCTTGAGCTCTTTATAACGTTGAAGTACCCCTTGCACATCACGAGCAGTTCGGTAGTGCTCCTCGCCGACGACACCAGGATCTAGCTGTCGACTGGTCGAATCAAGTGGATCCACCGCAGGATAAATTCCAAGGCTTGCGATATCTCTGGAAAGTACGACTGTGGCATCCAAATGTGCGAATGTGGTTGCCGGGGAAGGGTCGGTCAGGTCATCCGCAGGTACGTAAACTGCCTGAACCGAAGTAATCGAACCTTTTTTCGTAGACGTAATGCGTTCCTGAAGTGTCCCCATCTCTTCGGCCAATGTCGGTTGATAGCCAACAGCCGACGGCATACGGCCCAACAGAGCAGAAACCTCAGTGCCTGCTAACGTATAACGGTAGATATTGTCGACGAAAAACAGGACATCACGTCCTTCATCTCGAAAATACTCAGCCATTGTCAAACCAGAAAGTCCCACTCTGAGACGATTTCCTGGCGGTTCGTTCATCTGCCCATAAACCATGGCAACTTTAGATTCTGGAAGATTGTCGAGTTTTATCACGCCGGCTTCGGACATTTCGTGATAAAAGGCATTCCCCTCACGCGTTCGTTCGCCAACACCTGCAAACACTGAAAGACCGGAGTGTTCGGTGGCAATATTATTGATGAGCTCCAGCATGTTAACGGTCTTTCCGACCCCGGCACCTCCGAACAGGCCGACTTTTCCGCCTTTCGCAAAGGGACACAAAAGGTCAATCACCTTGATGCCGGTCTCAAGCACCTCCGTAGATCCTGCCTGATCAGCAAAATTAGGAGCCGCCCGGTGAATCGGCCATCGTTCTTCCGACACAACGTCGCCGCGCTCGTCCTGCGGTTGCCCCAACACATTCATGATGCGACCCAATGTTGCCTGACCAACTGGCACTGAGATTGGGCCACCGGAATTAGTCACGCTCAAACCGCGCTTTATACCTTCGCTAGGCCCCATAGCTATACATCGGACCACGCCATCTCCGGTCTGTTGCTGTACTTCAAGCACTAAACTCGCTTCCTCAACAGTCAGCGCATCGAAGATTTTCGGTATCGCGTCACGCGGGAACTCAACATCAACGACGGCACCAATAACCTGCACTATGGTTCCCGAACTCATGGCAAAAGACTTCCCCAATTAGGCATTAGTCAAATTTGTATGACATAAATTGTAGTCAGATATGCAAGCTGTCAGCCGGCAGGCAACCAGTTGCATGCCCCCTGTACTAAGACGTTTCTGCCGGTCGCGGCTGATTCTTACGACGTTTAGCCAGCTCGGCTATTTATTTTCCCACAAAACGTCGAGTCTGTGTTATTGGGAGAATGGCTCAAAATAGTCACTCGCGCAGTTAGTGATGCTGATCGAATTTGCGAACTGCTCGCTTGGTCATGCTTACATGCTCTTGTGCGCATTTTCAGCGATTTCCCTCTTAATCCAAGCTACAAGCCCTGTATAGCCGCGCTTCGCGAATAGCTGTCGATACTGGCCTCGCTTGAGTGCAAGATCGCTAACACCATCAACGATCACGTTAGCTATTCTCCATCGACCTCCTTTTTCCAGCATTTCATAATCGAAATGTACGGCCTGCCCGTTGCCAACTTCAAATACATATTGCGCGAAGTGTGTACCACCCACCGATCGTAACCCCTTGAAAGTAAACTTTTCACCAGATGAGTAACTATCGAACTGCTTTGCGTAGGACGACGCACTCAATCGACCGAGCAAATCGATAAACCGTCTTTGCTGCAACTTGTCGATTTTCTGCCAATCCGGGCCAAGAACCATCCGGGCAATGAATGGAAAGTCAAATACACTGTTTACAACTGGGAGTAACTTGCCAAATCGATCCTTGTAATCCATCTTTTTCCCAGCCTTCATGACACCCATGAGGCTTGCCTGAAGTCGGGAAACAGGTTGCACTGCCTTAGGCAGCACACCTGCTGACGGATTAACGGCCTGTGCTGCATAGGCAACAGGAAAAGGAATCGCAACGACCAAGCTCGCCAGAGCAAGCACTAACATTGTTCTTTTCATATCACCTCTATCATAGCGCTCCGTTCTGAACCATTCCTTAACGACGGGCAATTAGCGTGCATAGCGCCGCCCTCGCCAATCGGATCGAATGCCCCTAAAGTAACGAATGGCAGAGGACCAAGTCATTGCGAGATAAAGGCTGCCCGTAAACGGCAGCAGGAATGCAAAATACGGTGATTCTCGATAGTAGTACAAGATCGGTAAATAACTAACCATCATCGCGATCATCGCGAAAAGAGCCACCATGTCAACAGGAGAATGCGCCAGGAAAAAAGCAACCACAGGCACCCAGTAAGCAAATCCAAAAAGTATGGTCACGGCTATCAACAGTGCCGGCGAATAACGGAGTTGGGTGTATGCGGAGCGCGCCACCATCTCATGGATTGACGATAGCGCCCCGTACGGTCGCATACTTATCACACCGCGACTTAGGCCAATCCAGGTACGGTATCCCGCATCCTTAACGTGTCTCGCCAATGAACAATCATCAATCAGTGAACCACGCAACGCAGCAAAGCCGCCTATATTTCGCAACGCGTCGGTATCGACCAATACGCAGCCTCCGGCTGCTGCGGCCACGAGGCGGGAACTCGAATTCGATAATGCAAACGGGTATAACAACCTAAAGTAGTAAACGAATGCTGGGAGCAACAATCGGTCCCAGAAACTCGTGCGTCTCATATCCGCCATTAATGATACGAAGTTCAACTGATGCTGCTGCTTATGCAATAGAAGTGCCTGCAGGATACCTGGTGCCAACTGGATATCGGCATCAAGCAAAAGGGTAAGCGGCGTTCGCACTTTTCCCAATCCCTGCTCTAACGCCCACAGCTTGCCTGCCCAACCAACCGGCAGCGGCATACCATCCAGTACGTCAGCGCCACCTTTGCGTGCCTCTTCAGCAGTGGCATCGCTGGATTGATCGTCTATAACGACGACTGAAAAGTCTCGGCCCTGATCCCGAAGGCCAGCCAAAGTCGATCCAAGGATCTGAGCTTCATTGCGTGCAGGGATAAGAACAGTCACGTCAGAAAGATCAATATCCCGCCTCTGACATGCTGGCTCTAGCTTTTCTCGATTCAGCCACGGCCGCCAGGGCAATACGAGCAACCCCCCCCAAAGAACCGCGCCAGGAACTGTCAGCCAAAGCCAAGTAATATCTGAATGGATCACCAACTCAACAGGAGTGCCTATTCCGGCTCCTCTCCAAAAAAACTGCGGGTGCACACGACCGAAATCTCAATACCAAAATAATTTCGGTCAAGATCACTGGCCCGACGGCGCTCCCGCCCTCTGGATGGAAGAAATGGGGACGTGAGTCCCCGCCGTCCCGCCTGACTCGCGATACCAACCAGGGCGGTCAGG
>OFHJ01000789.1_pt1 | contig 10742 bp, 6 predicted proteins | sample 1522001 | NCBI WGS metagenome assembly OFHJ01 (sample SAMEA2464838, study PRJEB22497) | soil metagenome | biome: Grassland; feature: Farmland; material: Clay | place: Australia | collected 2013-02-01 | depth 1.2 m | reverse complement strand
ATGCCGTCCTGGGCGCAGGCCGCCGTGTCATTGCCGCCCGAGGCCGGCCAGAAGGGCAGCGGCGCGTCGGCATTCGCCTGCCACAGGATCGCCGGGTCCTGATGCCCGTCGGGCATGCGGCAGGTATCGGGGAGGAAGACGATCGGCGCCTCCAATCCCTTGGCGCCGTGCGCGGTCATCACCCGCACTTCGTCGCGGCCTTGTTCGAGGTCGCGCTTGACCTCGGTGCCGCCACGGTCGAGCCAGGCGAGAAAGCCCTGCATCGAAGGCGCGTGGGCGCGCCCGAAGGCGAGCGCGAGGCCGAGAAACTCGTCGAGCGGGTCTTTCGCCTCGGGTCCGAGGCGGGCGAGGATGCGGGCGCGGCCGCCGCCGACCAGAAGCTCGGCGAAGAATTCGAACGGCGGCGCGAAATCGGCGCGAGCGAGAAGCCGCGACAGCTCTGCATGGGCGGCGGCGAATTCCGGGCGTCGGCCGCGCGCCGCTTGCAGCGCCAGCCACAGCCGGCCCGGGCGCGCGTGAGCGAGATCGAACAGAAGTTCCTCGGAAAAGCCGAACAGCGGACTTTTCAGCACCTCGGCCAGGGCGAGATCGTCGTCCGGCAGGACGACAAAGCGGCCGAGCGAGAGCAGATCCATCACCGCGATCTCGTCGGTCAGCACCATGCGGTCGACGCCGGCCACGGGGATGCCCTGCTGTTTCAGGGCGCGCACCATCTCGGCAACGAAGTCGTTCCGCCGCTGCACCAGGATCATGATGTCGCCGGGGCGGATCGGACGGCCGCGCGATTCGAGATTCTCGCCCCGCTTGAGCCAGCCTGAAACCACGGCGGCGATGCGCCGGGCGAGCCGGGCCGAGGGCGCGTTCAGGTGCTCCTGCGCCAGCGCCGGGGCCCAGGGCTCGGCCGCGGCCACCGCCTCCGGCCCGACCAGGGGCCAGATCTCGACCAGCCCGGCATGGCCGACGCGGATCGGCGCGTGGCGGATCTCACGCCGCGTGGTGACACTCTGGCGCATCGCCTCGGGACCGAAGACGCGGTCGACCGCCTCCAGAATGGTCGGCGCCGAGCGGAACGAGGGGCCGAGTTCCATCGCCCGCCACGCCGCCTCGGCACCGCGCACGCGGGTCTGGAAATGATCCTCCATGCGCGCAAAGCCGGCGGGGTCGGCGCCCTGAAAACTGAAGATCGACTGCTTCTCGTCGCCGACCGCGAACACCGTCCGCGTCGCGAGCCGGGCGCCTTGCCCGGCGAAGAATTCCGAGGCCAACGCCGCGATCACCTGCCATTGCTCGGGCGAGGTGTCCTGCGCCTCGTCAACCAGAATGTGATCGAGGCCATTGTCGAGCTTATAGAGCACCCAGGCGGCGACGCCGTCGCGATGCAGAAGATCCCGCGCCGCCAGGATGAGATCGTTGAAGTCGAGAAGATTCCCGGCCTGCTTCGCGGCCGCGTAGTCGGTGGCGATCGCAAGGCCGAGACGCCAGAGCGCCGCCGTCTGCGCCGCGACGGCAAGCGCGCGGCGCTGCTCGACAAACGCCAGGACCCGCGTCTGCTCGCGCTCCAGAATGTCGCGCGCGCCGGCGTCGGCCGCCTCGCCCGTCTTGGTGATAAGGCGGGCGCGCGCTTCGCCGGTATTGGTCAGGAATGCCGGCAAGTGAAATTCGTCGAGCGCGTCCCGTCGCGCTTTCCGCGGCGCCCGCAGCCAGGCGCGGAGCAGCGCGGCGCGCTCTTGATCGGTCTTGGTGCCCTGCGCCAGCGCCTTCGCGGCGCGTTGCAGATCGGTGCTCGGCGGGGCGGCGTAGAACTCGTCGATCAGGCCGTCGTCGGTCATCCCCGGCGCGACGCCGAGCGCGGCATAGCTATGCTCGATCACCGCATCGAGGTCTTCGTCATGGGCGCGGAAGACGCGCTGAAACTTGCGCCAGTCGCGCGTCATCTCGCCCATCAGCTTGTCGAAGCGCTCCTCGTCCACGGCGCCGACGATGAGATCGAGCGCCGTCTTGAGGTCGGCCGCCCGGCCCGAGGCAGCACGGATCAGCACGCGATCGCGCGCGGCGGCCAGCGTTTCCGCCGCCTCGCGCTCGTCCATCGCCTGAAAGCCCGGCGCGATGCGGGCCTCCAGCGGAAAGCGGCCGAGCAGCGATTGGCAGAAGGCATGGATGGTCTGTATTTTGACGCCGCCCGGCGTTTCCAGGGTGCGGGCGAAGAGCCGCCGCGCGTCGCCGAGGCCCTTCGCCGGCTGAGCGGCGCCGGTGAGAAGATGCAGGTCTTCCGCGAGATCGCCGTCGCCCATCGTCGCCCAGGCGCCGAGGCGCTGATAGAGCCGGTTCGCCATCTCGGCCGCCGCTGCCTTGGTGAAGGTAAGGCAGAGGATGGTATCGGGCGCGGCGCCGGCGAGGAGCAGCCGCAACACGCGATCGACCAGGACCCGCGTCTTGCCGGTGCCGGCATTGGCGCTGAGCCAGACCGAATGGCTGGGATCGGCGGCACGTAGCTGATCGGCGACGCGGCGTTCCGCCGCGCGCCGGGTCATTCGCTGCCCCCGTTGCCGTCCGCCCATTCCTTGACCCGCGCGAGATGATCGTAATCGCTCTCATAGAGCACGAACTGCGGCCGCGGCCGGGCGCGATAGGGCATCTTCGGATCGTCGAAGCGGGCAATCAGCGATTTCAGGCCATCGATGGCGTCTTCGGCCAGAACCCGGGCCTCGCCCTTCACCGCACGAAATTCGCCGGGCGCGGCGCGGGCACCTTTGAGGCGCACGAAGCCGAGCTCGATCACGTCTGCTGCCGGCAGATCGCCGAAGCCGCCGGCAAGGGCGATCGCGGCCTCCAAGGGAAGCTGCGGCGCGAGACCGATGGCGACAGCGTCGTCATGGGGCGGCGCGCCGGTCTTGTAATCGAGGATCGCAAGCGCGCCTTCCGGGTTGCGGTCGATGCGGTCGGCCTTAGCCGCGAGCGTGAACCGCCCGCCCGGAAAATCGAGGTGAAGCTCGCCCCGGACCTCGGTCGCGAGCGGCGTCCAGCCCTTGGCACGGCGCTTGCCCGTCTCGAAATCGAGAAACCAGCGCGCGATTTCGGCGAAGCGCGGCCACCAGAAGGCACTGACGCCGGGATGGGCAAACCACGGCTGAAACGCCGCGCGGCCGATCGCCATCAGCTTCTCGTAGGCATCCGCCGGCAGATCGCCCGGGGTTTCGCGCAGGAATCGGTCGAGCGCCGCATGGATGAAAATCCCGCGCTCCGCCGCGCCGGGATCGGCGTCGAGCGGCGCCAGCGGATCGAGCCGCAAGATGCGGCGGGCATAGATGGCATAGGGATCGCGAATCCAGGTTTCGACCTCGGTCACCGACAGCCGCCGCGGCCGCGCCGCCACCGGCGGCCGCGGCGCCGGCGGCGGCGGCGCCGCGACACGGGCCGGGCGGTCCAACGCCTCCTGCCAGAATAGCGCCGGCGGCACCGGCAAGGCCTGGTCCGCGCCCTCGACCAGCGCCTTCAGCCGTTGCAGCCAGCGCGAGGCCACCGTCGGCGTGCCCTCGACCTTGGTGGCGCGGGTCAGCACCACCTCGCGCGCCGCCGCCGCTTGCGCGAAATCGTGCGCCGCCTGGCCGATCCGCCGCTCGGGCGGCGACAGGCCGAAGCGGGCTCGCATCGGCCGGCTGAGCCAGGGATCGGCGGCGGGATCGGCCGGCCAGGTGCCTTCGTTGAGACCGCCCAGGATCAACAGATCGGCCTGCTGCAAGCGCGCTTCGAGCGGCCCCCAGATAGCAAGCCGGGGATGGCGGCCATAGGCCGGGCGCACCACCCGCTCGGCCAGCAAGGTCTCGATCAGCGCGACCCAGGACAGGCCGGCAAGCGCCTCGGCGCGCGGCGCCGCGTCGTTGAGATCGGCGATGAAATCGGCGAGCGCCCGGCCGGCGTCGCCACGCCAAAGCGCCGCACCGTCGGGCCCGGTGGCGAGCCAATCGGCGAAATCGAGCAGTGCCGCGACGAAGTCGGCGAGCGCGACGCTTGGCGCCTGCAGGAGTTTGACGAGCGGCGCGGCCGCGGCCGCGAGTTCCGCAAGCCAGCCCGGAAGCGCGTCCCCTTTCTCCTCCTCCGCGGCGCCGTCCGCAAGCGCAGCCAACAGCCCTTCCAGACCGAAGCCGGGACGCGGCCCGCGTAGCGCCGCGATCTCGAAGCGGCGCACGAGGCGCAGGAACGCCGGCCGCGGCCGATTGCCGGCGGCGAAGGGATGCTTCAAGGCGGCAAGGAGCGGCACCGGCGCGCCGCCGTCGGCAAGCCAGGCCAGGATCAGGCGCAAAAAGGCGCCGGGCGGGGTCTCGTGCAGCGGCGTGCCGGCGGAATCGTCGATCGCGATATCCCAGCGCCCGAGCTCGGCGGCGACGCGGCGCGCCAGATTGCGATCCGGCGTGACCAGCGCCGCGGTTCGCTCCGGCGTCTCCAGCGCTTCGCGCAGGATGAGCGCGATCGACGCCGCTTCCTCGCGCGGCGCCGGCGCCTCGACCAACGCGAGACCCGCGAGTGCGCGCGGATCGACCGCGCCGCCCGATTTGGCGTCCGCCGTTCCCCAGGCGTCCGACGTCGCCGCCGGGCGCAGCATGTCGCGGATCAGGCCGACGCGCGCGGCGCGGCCCGCCTTTTCGGCCGCCGCGAGGTCGGTCGCCACGGGCCAAGCCTCGATCTCCTCCCGCGCCACGCCGAGCGTGTCGAGCAGACGGTGCAGCGCGTGTTGCGGATGGGTCGGCGCGTCGGGCAGCGCGGCGAAGCTCGCCGCGTCGATCTCGGCATCGAAACCCGGCAACACCACCGCGCCCCGCGGCAGGCCGGCGATGGTCTTGATCAAAGCCGCGGTCGCCGGGATGCTGCCGGTCGAGCCGGCGGCATAGACCGGATCGTCGCCGGCGGTGGCGGCGAGGCTTTCGCCCAAGGCGGCGATCAATCGGTTGCGGCGCGCAGCCGGATCGACGGCCTGGTCCGCCGCGAGAATCTTCGGCCACTCATCCGTGACGATGGTGAGAAAGGCTAGCGTGATCTGCCAGTGCTCGGCGTAATCGTCGGGCACCAGCGTCTTCAAACGGCCAAGATCGCAGCCTTCGATCGCGGCCGCGTCCAAGAGCCGCGCGAGCTCGCCCGCGAGGTGGATCGCCTGCGCCGGGTCCGCGAAGTCGGGCCGGGCGCGGATCAGGCGCGCGAGCAGAAAGCGGCGCGCGAAATCGGCGATCGCCGGCGGCAGGTCGAGCCCTTGGGGGAGTGTGATTTCGAGCTCCTCCTCGTCGGCGTCGCCAAGCGGCGCCATCACCGGCAAGAGCAGCGCGCGACCGGCGCCCTGGCGGAGAAAGGCGGCGCCGAGCGCGCGCACCGCGCGCCGAGTCGGCAAGAACACCCGCACCCGGCTCAAGGCCAAGGGATCGTCGCCGTGTTTCGCCAAGAGCCCCGCCGCCAGGGCGTCAACGAAGGCGACGCCTTGCGGAATGTTGAAAACCCGGGGCCGGGGCGCGCTCATGTCCGCTTTTGCGCCAATGCCTTTTCCGCCGCCTGGAATCCGGCCGGCGTGCCGACATCCATCCAGCGCCCTTCATGGCGCAGGCCCCAAAGCCGGCCCGCCTCGGCGGCGCGGTCGTAAAGGAAATTGAGCGAGAACGGCCCGTCCGGGCAGTCCTGGAAAAGCTCCGGCCGCAGCACCTGTACGCCGGTGAAGACGAAGGGCGCGACCCAGGTTTCCTGGCGCCGGCTGAGACTGCCCGCCGGGTCCATGGCGAAATCGCCGACGCCCTGATAGCCGATGGCGCTCACCGTCGGGTGCATGAGCAAAAGCGCGTCCATCTTGGCGGGATCGAAGAACTGGGCAAGCTCGACCAGGGAATCGCGGCCCGCGTCCTGCCAGACGATGTCGCTGTTGATGGCATAAAAGGGACCGGACCCGAGCTCGGGCAACGCCTTGGCGACGCCGCCGCCGGTATCGAGGAGCTTTTCCGTCTCGTCGGAGAAGACGATCTTCGGCGAGCGCCGGCCCATGAGATGGCGACGCAGCTGGTTGCCCTTGTAATGCAGGTTGACCACCGCGGTCGCGACGCCGGCCGCGTCGAGGCGATCGAGAACCCGGTCGATCAGCGTCATGCCGCCGATCTCGACCAGGGCTTTCGGGCGGTCCAGCGTCAGCGGACGCAGGCGCAGGCCGAGGCCGGCCGAGAGCACGATCGCCGTCGGAAACACCTGCCGGAAGTTCATGACGCGGCGATCTCTGTCCGGCGGAGCGCCGGGGGAATGGTGCGGTCGAACCAGGCCCGTAAGGCCGAAAGCGCGGGGTGTTTCAAGTCTTGCTCCAAAAGACGCCAGGTTTGCGGCATGAATCTAAGATATTGCGGCTTGCCGTCGCGGCGGCAAAGCCGCGGCCAATGGCCGACCAGCTTGGTGTTGCGTTGCGCGGCGAAAACCGCGTAGGCGATGCGGAAGGCGACGTCATCGGCGCCGCTTGCCCGGATATAGCGCTGCACCATCGCCTCGGCCGAGGCGGGCGCGAGGGGGCGGCGCACGTCTTCGAGCAGCGAGGCGAGATCGTAGGCCGGCGAGCCTTCGAGCGCGTCCTGGAAATCCAGCAGCCCGACGCGCGCGACGCCGCCCCGTGCCGGCAGCCAGATAAGATTGTCGGCGTGGTAATCGCGCAGCACCAGAACCGCCGGCAACACATCGGCGCGGCCAAGGACCTCGGTCCAGATCTCGCGGTATTCGCGCTTCAACTCGGGCGGCGTCGGCCGACCGGTGAGTTCCGGCAGATACCAATCGACGACGCGGTCGGTTTCGTCCAGTAACAGATCGAGGCCATAGGGCGCGAGGCCGTTCGGCAGCGGCCGGCGATGCAGCTCCGCGAGCACGTCGACCGCGGCGCTATAGAGCTTGGCCTCGTCGGCGGCAGGCCGCTGCAACACGCGGCTGAACAGATCGTCGCCGAGGTCTTCGAGCAGAAGCAGCCCCTCGCCCGCGTCGGCGGCGAGAATCGCGGGCGCGCTGAAGCCCTGATCGCGAAGATGCCGGTCGATGCGGACGAAGGGCCGAACGTCTTCCAATGGCGGCGGCGCGTCCATCAGCATCGCCGTCGCCGCGCCCCGGCGCAGCCGGGTGTAATGGCGGAAGGAGGCGTCGGTCTGCAGCGGCTCGCGCGCCGCCTCGTGCCAGCCGGCCTGTTCGAGAAAGCGCCCGATCGCCGCCGCGCGCGCGGCGCTCGCGCTCTCGCCGACGAGCCGCGTTCGCCAATCGCCGCCCATGCGAAGCAGCAGCTTGCGCGCGCCCTCGCCCTCGGCGAAGAGGAGTTCGAGCGTCAAAGCCTCCGCCGGCAGGGCCTCGAGCCGCTCCGGCCATTCGATCAGGCTGATGCCCTCGGCGAAGGCCTGGTCGATGCCGAGCTCGATCGCCTCGTCGGCGCTTTGCAGCCGGTAGAGATCGAAATGCCAGACCGTTCCGGCCGCCGTCTCGTAGGTCTGTACCAGGGTGAAGGTCGGACTCGGCACCTCGACCGCGGCGCCCGCCAAGGCCTGGATCAGGACGCGGGCGAAGGCGGTCTTGCCGGCGCCGAGATCCCCCTTCAAAGCGATGATGTCACCGGGCTTGACGAGCCGCGCAAAGCGGCGCGCAAGATCCGCCGTCGCCGCGAGATCGGGCAAATCGAGAGCGAACGGGCCGAAAACCCGGCTGGGCGCGGTCATGGCGGGTTTTTAGCTTGCTTCGCCGGCGCGGGCAACGGCGGAGGCGACCGATCGTGGCATTCCCCTCCCAGCGCGGCTGAAAAGACTGGCGAAAGCGGCTATGCTGCTGGCCGTTCGGACGCAATCGGGAAGGGAACGCGATGGCCGGCGCCAAGGTTCTGGTCACGGGCGCGAGCGGCTTCGTCGGCCGCGCGGTGTGCCGGCGACTTCGCGATGCCGGGATCGCGGTGCGGGCGGCGATCCGCGCGCCCGAGGACCGCAGCCGGATCGAAGCCGGGACCGAGGTTGTCGTGGTCGGCGATATCGGGCCCGAGACCGATTGGCGGGCAGCGCTCGCGGATGTCGGCGCGGTGGTGCATCTCGCGGCCCGGGTGCATCGCCTCCACGACGATGCCGCAGATCCCCTGGCGGCCTTCCGCCGCGCCAACACGGCGGCGACCGAAAGCTTGGCGAAGGCCGCGATCGAGGCCAAGGTGCGCCGCCTGGTGTTTCTGTCGACGGTCAAGATTCACGGCGAAACCAGCCGCGGCCACGCCCTGGTCGAAAGCGATCCGGCCAATCCCAAGGATGCCTATGCGATATCCAAATGGGAGGCGGAACAGGCGCTCGGCCGTGTCGCGGCCGCGAGCGATCTCGAAATCGTCGTCCTGCGCCCGCCGCTGGTCTATGGCCCCGGCGTCAAGGGCAATATGCGCCGCCTGTTGCGTTGGATCGACCAGGGCGTGCCGCTGCCCTTGGCCGGGATCGCCAACCGGCGCAGCCTGATCGGGCTTGCCAATCTGGTCGAGGCGATCTGCCATGCCTTGATCCAGCCGGGCATCGCGGGCGAGGCCTTTCTGGTCTCGGACGGCACCGATGTCTCGACGCCGGCGCTGGTGCGCCATATCGCGCGTGCGCTCGGCAAGAAGGCACGTCTGCTGCCCTGCCCGCCGGCGGCGCTGCGCGGCCTCGCCCGCCTCGCCGGCCGCGAGCAGGCGCTCGACCGCCTGACCGATTCGCTCGTCATCAATCCCGAGAAGGCGATGCGCCGGCTCGGCTGGCGGCCGAACGTGGCGCTCGACCGCGAACTCGCGGCGATGGCCGCGTGGTGGCGGCAGCGGCCGCCGCGCGAGGAGCGCGCTTGAACCGCGGTCGGGCGCGCCTTAAATAGCCTTGTAATGAGCGTGGTTTCCCGATGACCCGATTCCTTTGCCGCCGTTGGCTCCTGTCCGCCCTCGCCTTGGCGCTCGGTTTCGCGCTGCTCGGCGCGGCGCCGGCGCAAGCCGCGCTTTCGGCCAAGGACCGGGCCGCGGTCCGGCAGGTTGAAAGCTATCTCGACGGCGTGCGCAGCCTGAAAGCCCAGTTCATCCAGGTGGCCCCCGACGGCGCCTTGAGCACCGGCGAGCTGTTCCTGCGTCGGCCGGGCATGGCGCGGTTCCAATACGCGCCGCCTTCACCGATCCTCTTGGTCGCGAACGGCGTCTGGATGGTCTATCAGGACCGCAAGCTCGGCCAGACCACGCGGCTGCCGCTCGGCGGCTCGCCACTCGCGATCCTGCTCTCCGACAAGATCGCGATCGGCCCCGGCAGCGATGTCGCGATCAAGGCGATCCATCGCGGGCCAGGCACCCTCAATCTCACCCTCTATCAGCGCGACAAGCCGAAGCAGGGCACGCTGACGCTGATCTTCTCGACACCGCCGCTGCAGCTGCGCCAATGGGTCCTGACCGACGCCGAAGGCCGCCAGACCACGATCACGCTCAACCGAACCGATACCAACGTCTCGCTGCCGACCCGGCTCTTCATCGTCCAGGACCTGCCGACGCCGGGCGAGCGGCCGCCGAACACCATGCAATAGGCCCCGCAAACCCGAACCGCGCCGCCGTTGCGGCGCACAGGAACCCGCCATGACATCGCAAAGCCTGCTAATCGGGGTTTCCGGCTGCCTCCGCGCGGTCTCGGACTGGCCATTTCACATGGCCGGCGACAAGTATCTCCGCGCCGTGGTCGAGGGCACCGGCGGCCAGCCGGTGATCGTGCCGGCACTAGGGGACGCGACCGATTGGTCCGGGCTCCTCGCCCGGCTCGACGGCTTGATGCTCACCGGCAGTCCCTCGAACGTCGAGCCGCATCATTACGACGGCCCGCCGAGCCGCGCGGGCGTGCCACACGATCCCGCGCGCGACGCCACGACCTTGCCGCTGATTCGCGCCGCGGTGCAAACCGGCGTGCCGATTCTCGCGATCTGCCGCGGCATCCAGGAAATGAACGTCGCCTTCGGCGGCAGCCTGCATCAGCATCTCGCGGAAGTGCCGGGGCGCATGGATCACCGCCGCGATCCGAAGGCGCCGCGCGCCGTGCAATACGGCCCGCGTCACCGCGTCCGCTTCAGCGCCGGCGGACTTCTGGAACAGCTCGCCGGCGCGCCGGAGGTGATGGTCAATTCCCTGCACGGCCAGGGCCTCGACCGGATCGGCCCGGCGCTCACCGTCGAGGCGGTCGCCGACGACGGCACGATCGAGGCGGTACGGGTCCAAGACGCCGCCGCTTTCGCGCTCGGCGTGCAATGGCATGTCGAATGGGAATTGCGGCAAAATCCGCTCTCGGCCGTGATCTTCGCAGCCTTCGCGGCGGCGGCGCGCCGCCGCGCCCAAGGCCGCTCGGACGCACCGGCGACAGCGGGCTCGATGCCCAGCCGGGACCCCAGCCATGCATCCCCAACATAAGTATTTGTCCGCATCCCCCTGGTTTTTTGCCCCATAGACCCCATATTTTTTCCAATCGACTGGGCCTTCAACCGAGTCCGCAATCTCCCCCCGATTCGGCCGGTTTCCAGTCGCCAGGCGTCGGTGGTCCCCTGCCGATGTCGAATCGCCACGAGCGGGAAACCCCCGGTCCTCCCCCCGACCGGGGGTTTCTATTTGCCCCGCCGCCACGCGCGCCCCGTGACGGGGGTAATTGAATTGCCTCCGGTGCCCTCCTAAGGTCCGCGCAGCAATTAACCAACCGGCCTTCCATCCCCCCACGCGCGCCCACGACCGTTCGGCCCGGACCGACCCGTGG
>OFHJ01000788.1_pt1 | contig 10745 bp, 8 predicted proteins | sample 1522001 | NCBI WGS metagenome assembly OFHJ01 (sample SAMEA2464838, study PRJEB22497) | soil metagenome | biome: Grassland; feature: Farmland; material: Clay | place: Australia | collected 2013-02-01 | depth 1.2 m | reverse complement strand
ATGTTGAGCGTCGCCGCCCGCGCCCGACGCAGGTCCTTGTGGGGCAGGTCGAGGAGGTTCTGGTCGTTGGTGAAGGCATGCACCGTGGTCATGAGCCCGGCGGTGATCCCGAAGCTGTCGTCGAGGACCTTCACCATCGGCACGAAGCAGTTGGTGGTGCACGAGGCGTTCGACACGACGCGGTGGCGGGCTGGGTCGTAGTCCTGGTCGTTGACGCCGACGACGAAGGAGGCGTCCGCGTCCGAGGACGGCGCGCTGATGACCACGCGTGAGGCGCCAGCGTCGAGATGGGCGGACGCGGCCTCCCGGGACGTGTAGCGCCCCGTCGACTCCACGACGACGTCGGCGCCGAGCTCGCGCCACGGCAGCGCCTTGGGGTCCTTCTCCGCGAGCATCCTGATCCGGCGGTCGCCCACGACCAGCGTGTCCCCGTCCACCTCGACGCGTGCCGGGAACCGCCCCTGGGTCGAGTCGTAGCGGAGCAGGTGGGCGTTGGAGTCGGCGGAGGCGAGGTCGTTGAGCGCGACGACCTCGAGATCCGCGTCGCGCTCGGCCACCGCCCGCAAGAAGGTCCGCCCGATGCGCCCGAAACCGTTGATCGCCACGCGCGTCGTCATTGATCCTTCCCCTCTTTTTAAAACCCCTTGCCCCTTAGGCGACGTCCATCGCCGCCGCGGCGACCGCCTCGGCGGTGATGCCGAAATGCTTGTAGAGCGCGTCGGCCGGCGCCGAGGCGCCGAAGCTGCGCATGCCGACGAAGCGGCCGCCCATGCCGACATAGCGCTCCCAGCCCATCGGCGCCGCCGCCTCGACCGCGACGCGCGGCGCGCTGCCCAGGACGGTGTTGCGGTAGGATTCGTCCTGCGCGTCGAAAAGCTCCCAGCACGGCATCGAGACGACCGCGGCCGCGACACCCTTTTCCTTCAGGAGATCGCGCGCCGCCATGGCCAGCGAAACCTCCGACCCGGTCGCGAGCAGGGTGACGCCGCGCTTGCCTTCTGCGCCGGCCAGGACATAAGCGCCGCGCGCGCAGCGATTTTCGCCCGCGTCGCGCCGCAGCGCCGGCAGGCCCTGCCGCGTCAGCGCCAGCACCGAGGGCGCATCGGACGCCGTCAGGGCCAGCTCCCAGCATTCCGCGGTCTCGACCGCGTCGGCCGGGCGGAAAACGCGGAGATTCGGGATGGCGCGCAAGGCCGCCAGCTGCTCGACCGGCTGATGCGTCGGCCCGTCCTCGCCGAGGCCGATCGAATCATGGGTCATCACATAGACGACGCGCAGCCCCATCAGCGCGGAGAGGCGGATCGAGGGCCGGCAGTAATCCGAAAAGACCAGGAAGGTGCCGCCATAGGGAACGACGCCGCCATGCGCGGCCATGCCGTTCATCGCCGCGGCCATGCCGTGCTCGCGGATGCCGTAATGGATATAGGTGCCGGCGAAGTCGCCCGGCTTCACCTCGATCTGGCCCTTGGCCTTGGTGTTGTTGGAGCCGGTCAGATCGGCGGAGCCGCCGATCAGCTCGGGAAAGGCGGGGGCGAGCGCGTCGAGCACATGGCCCGAGGCTTGGCGCGTCGCGGTCTTCGGGCCCTCGGAAGCGAATTTCTCCTTGATCGATTTGAGCGCGTCGCGCGCGCTTTGCGGCAGCTCGGCCTTCACGCGCCGCTCGAATTCCGCGCGGAGCGCCGGGTCGGCGGCGGCGAGCCGGGCGCGCCAGGCCTCGGCCTCGGGCTGGCTGCGCCGGCCGGCCGCGTGCCAGGCCTCGGTCATGTCCGCGGGAACGACGAAGGGCGGCGCGGTCCAGCCGAGCCGCTCGCGCGCGCCCGCGATCTCCGCGGCGCCCAGCGCCGAGCCATGCGCCGCCGCGGTGCCGGCCTTGGTCGGCGCGCCGAAGGCGATGATGGTGCGGCAGGCGATGAGCGAGGGATGGTCGCTCTGTTGCGCCCGCGCGATGGCGGCGGCGACCGCGTCGGTGTCGTGGCCGTCCACGCGCTCGGTGTGCCAGCCGCTCGCCGCGAAACGCTCGAGCTCGTCCTCGGTGCGCGCGAGGCTGGTGTTGCCGTCGATCGAGATGTGGTTGTCGTCCCAAAAGACGATGAGCTTCGACAGCCGCAGATGCCCGGCCAGCGAGATCGCTTCCTGGCTGATCCCCTCCATCAGGCAGCCGTCGCCGGCGAAGACATAAGTGTAATGGTCGACGAGGTCCTGGCCGAAGCGTGCGGCCAGGAAGCGCTCGGCCAGGGCCATGCCCACGGAATTGGCGAGGCCCTGGCCCAAGGGGCCGGTCGTGGTCTCGATGCCGGCGGCGTGGCCGCGCTCGGGATGGCCGGCGCAGCGGCTACCGAGCTGGCGGAAGCGCTTCAGCTCGGTCATCGGCATGTCCGCATAGCCGGTCAGATGCAGCAGGGCGTAGAGCAGCATCGAGCCGTGGCCGTTGGACAGGATGAACCGGTCGCGGTCGGGCCAGCGCGGGTCGGCGGCGTCGAATTTCAGATAGCGGGTGAACAGCACCGTGGCGATGTCGGCCATGCCCATCGGCATGCCGGGATGGCCGGATTTGGCCTTCTCGACGGCATCGATCGAGAGAGCGCGGATCGCATTCGCGAGATCACGATGCTCGCTCGGGTGCCGGGAGAGGATCTCCTTCTGGCGTTCGAGGGCGATCTCGTTGCTCGCCTGTGAGGCGCTGCTGGCCATACTGGTCCTCCTCCGTGTCGCGACGCTCATAGGACCGAGGGTCTGGACCGGCAACCCTTGACGGATGGCAACGATCGCTCCCGGTCGTCGAGATGAGACGATTGGCATGCGCGCGGGTGAGTTCAACCGGATGGCGCAGCCTTGTCGGCGCGGCCGCGCCGCTGGCCCCGCGCGCGATCGTCTCCGGCGCGTGTTTCAGGTGCTGGTCGCGTGACCCGATTTTGCCTTCGCGCTGGAATGCGCCGCCGCTTTCGTCGGCGTCGGCGAGGCCGGGAAGGTCTTCTGCCAGCCGCCGCCGAGCGCCTGATAGAGTTTCACGAGATCGGTCGAGACCCGCTCGCGGCTCTGCGCCTCGTTTCGCTGTGCCTGCAGCAATTGCTGCTGGGCGTTCAGCACCTGCAGATAGTCGGCGAGCCCGTCCTTGTAGCGTTCCTCGGCGAGGTCGAGGGCGTGGCGCGTCTGTCTCACGTCATCCTGAAGCGCATTGTAGGTGTGCTGCTCCTGGCCATAGGCGGTCATCGCATTGTCGACCTGATGGAACGCCGTCAGCACCGTCTTCGCGTAGCTGATCGCCGCCGCCTTCTGCTTCGCCTTGGTCAGATGCAGCTCGCCATTGAGCTTGCCGCCTTCGAAGATCGGCAGGGTGAGCTGCGGCCCGATCGCATAGGTGACGGCGGAGAGCTGGTTCAGATTGCTGAGTTGCAGCGCCTGCAGCGACACCGAGCCGGACAGGGTGATGTCGGGGAAGAAGCTCGCCGTCGCCACGCCCACTTCGGCGGTCGCCTGGTGCAGCTTCGCCTCGGCTTCGCGGATATCCGGCCGGCGGCGCATCAGTTCCGCCGGCAGGCCGATCGGGACGACCGGCGGGGTCGGCGGCACCGCCTTGGGCGTGATCAACTCGCTGCGCAAGGCTTCCGGGCCACGGCCGAGCAGCAGGCTCAGCTGGTTGATCAGCGCGTCGATCTGGTTGTGCAGGGCCGGCAGCTGGGCGCGGACATTCGCTTCCTGCGCCTTGGCGTCGGCGACGTCGAGATCGTTGGCGAGGCCGGCCTCCTGGCGTTGTCGCGTCAGCCCGGTGAGGCGCTTCGCGGTGCGCAGATTCTCCTCGGTGATCCGCAGCACGTCCTGGGTGCCGCGCAGCCGGATGTAATTGGTCGCGACCTCGGCCTCGGTGTTCAGCAGCACCGCCCGGCGGGCATTGCGCGAGGCCTTCACCGCGGCGAGGGCGGCTTCCTTGGTCCGGCGGTTCTTGCCCCAGAGATCGAAGTCGAAGACCGAGGAGAAGCCGTATTGCAGGATGTTGAAGGCCGGGAACGAGGCGCCGGATATGCCGCCGCCGCCGAGCGCACTGGAACTGCCATTGGCCGCCTGGCCGGCATTGCGGCTGGTCGACGTGTTGCCGGCGCTGCCGCCGCCAAAGGCTGTGAACACACCTTCGTTACTCGGCTTCTCGCGGGTGAAGGACCCGGCGAAATTGAGGTTCGGATAGAGTGCCGCGCCTTCGATCTGGGCGTTGGCCTCGGCCTCGGCGAGGCGCTCCGTGGCCAGCTTGATATCGAGATTCTCTCCGGTCGCCTGCTTCTCGAGCTTGATCAGCGTCGGATCGCCGTAACTCTTCCACCAGGCGATCTCGGGCCGCGCATGGCTGACGGTCTTGGGCGCATTGAGTGGGCCGCGGCCGGGGCGGAAGCTGCTTTCGGTCTGCGTCTTGGGCTTGTGGAAATTCGGCCCGAGCATGCAGCCGCCGAGAGCCAGCGTGCTGGCGAGCAGCGTGGCGGAGGCGGAGAGAAGACGCGCGCGCCGCGAACCGTGGAACCCATCGGTTCCCGAAGCATCAGATTTCATAAACGACTCCCTTCTCCGCGCGTCTCGATGCGCTGAGCATCAGGACCACGGGCCATACCAGCAACGCAACCATCCCGAGAAGATGGAACAGATCGAGATAGCTCATAAATGCTGCCTGATGTTGCACGGCCGCGGCGATGCGGGGAAGGGACAGGCCGTGAAGGCTGACATACGGCGTGATCTGCTCCGCGAGCCGCGCATGATGGAACTGGGTCCTCCAGGCGAGCATCGTCGTGACGAAAGAGATGCCGATCGATCCGCCCAGGTTGCGGACCTGATTGATGATCGCCGTGGCATCGCCGTTACGCGCCGGCGGCACGCCGATATAGGACATGGCCGAGATCGGGATGAACAGGAAGGGCAGGGCGATCACCTGCAGCACCCGGTACCAGGACAGGACCGTGAAGGAGACCTCCGGCGACATGGTCGATTGCAGGACCAGCGCCATCCCGGTCTCCACCAGTCCGCCGATCAAAAGCACGCGCGGCGAGATGATCCGTCCCGTGACGATCCCCGCCACCGGCATCAGGCCGATCGTGGCGATCCCGCCAAGCGCCAGCGCCAGCCCCGCCGTCTGCGCCGAATAGCCGAGCAGGGTCTGGGTCATCTGCGGCAGAAGCTGCGTCGTCGAGAGCAGGATGAAGCCGATCACGAACATCACCAGGCAGGAGACGGCGAAGTTTCGATAGCGGAACAGGCGGACATTCACCACAGGTTCGGGATGCTGCCATTCCCAGAGCACGAGCGTGGTCAGGCTCACGCTCCAGATCACGAACAGCGTGCGGATGAAGAAGCTGCCGAACCCGTCATCGAGAGAGAATTTGTCGAGAAAGATCTGCAGCGTGCCGAAGCCGAGCGCGACCAGGATCAGGCCGAACCAGTCGAAATGCAGCCCGGCCGCGAGCTTCGCCGCGCGCTCGCGGACCAGCAGTTCCGGCTCGTCGACGAAGATCGCGATCAGCGTGAAGGCGATCAGCCCGACCGGCAGGTTGATCAGGAACACCCAATGCCAGGAGAGATGATCCGTGAGGAAGCCGCCGAGCAGCGGGCCCGTCGCCGGTGCCACGATCACCACGACGCCGAAGGCCGCGAAGACCTGCGCGCGCTTTTCCTGCGGGAAGCTGTCAGCGTACATCGACTGGGTGATCGGCTGCAGCCCGCCGCCGCCAAGCCCCTGCAGCACGCGGGCGACGATCAGCATGTCGAGCGAGGTAGAGAAGGCGCAGAGGACGGAACTCGCCGTGAACACCGCGACGCAGATTAGGAACAGCCGCTTGCGCCCGACCACGCCCTGCAGCCAGCCGGTGATCGGCAGGACGATGCTGTTCGAGACCAGATAGGAGGTGAGCACCCAGGTGCTCTCATCGGCGCTGATCGCGAGCGAGCCGGAGATATGGGTGAGCGCGACATTGGCAATCGTCGTGTCCAGCACCTCCATGAAAGGCGCCAGCGCGATCATCCAGACGATCAGCCAGGGATTGTATTGCCCGGCCGCCGAACGCGGCAGGTTCGGCCTAGTCGCGTAAAGGAAACTCACGGCAGCAGGCTGCCCGTCTCCACCCGGATATAAGGTTCGACCGACATGCCCGGCGCGAGCAGGTAGTTCCTCACCCGCTTGTCGTCGAAGACGAGGCGGACCGGCACGCGCTGGACGACCTTCACGTAATTCCCGGTCGCATTCTCCGCGGGCAGCAGCGAGAAGATGCTGCCGGTGCCATGCTGGATCGAGGCGACGCGCGCCTTGAAGGCGACGCCCGGCACGGCGTCCACATGGATCGTCGCCGTCTGGCCCGGATGAATCCGCGACAGCGCCGTCTCCTTGTAATTCGCGGTGACCCAGATCCGGTCGCCCACGAGCGCCATCAGAGCGGTGCCGGCCTTGACGACATTGCCGGTGCGCACCGCCTTCTCGGCGATATGGCCATCCGCCGGCGCGCGGATCTTCGTATAGGATATCTGCAGCCTGGCGTTCTCGACGCCGACGCGGGCCGCCTTCATCGCGGCCGTCGCAGCGGTGACGCCGGCCTCTGCGCCCGTCACACGCTGTTCCGCGACGGCCTGCTTGGCGGTCGCCGCACGCAGTTCCGCCGTGATCGCATCGCGAGTGGTCGGCGTCACCGCCTGCGGATTGACCCGCGCATAGCGATCCGCATCACGCTTTGCCTTGTAGAGATTGGCATCGGCCACTTTCACATTGGCGCGCGCCTGGCCGAGATCGGCCTGCCGGAGCGAAAGCTGCGCCTGGGCCTGGGCGAGGTCGGCCTGCGCCCTGTCGAGCGCCACCTGCTCGTTCCGATCGTCGAGCACGACCAGGACCTGGCCCTTCTTCACGTGCTGGTTGTCGTGGACCAGAACCTTCTTCACCTGGCCGGCGATGCGCGGCGCGATGCGGTGGATCGGCCCTTCGATCTGCGCGTCATTGGTGCTGGCGAAGCGCTGGGCCTGCACATAATAGACGCCGCCACCGGCCGCGAGGGCGATCAGTACCAGTGCGAGGATGATGAACGGGCGGCGGTTGTGGCGCGGGCGCGGCGGCGTCTCGCTTTGCATATTCTGCCGCTGGCCGCTTTCGGCTTGGTCGAGCATCGTGCGTTCTTCCTAGTGCCTGCCCCGGCCCGCCGGTCCGGAAGCCACGTGGTGGTCCACACCACCACCCTTATGGTCATACTCCTGGCGCGAAAGGCAAGTGACTCTGGTTGGGGGCAGCGTGCAACCCCAATAACGGACATTCAGGAATCGCCCATATGGCCACGATGTTTAGGTGTAGCGAGAAGAGCTTGTCAGAGTAATCGAGATATATAATACTATCTTAAGTAGTATTTTTCGCATTCTGTGCGGGGACGTGATGCAAAAATGAGAGGCTTTCAGACCATGGATGCGGTCGTGCGCGACCGTATGCGGCATTGGCCGCAAACCCCGCCCGGGCTGGAGAACACCGATCCGCTCGTCCGCGGCGCATGGCTGCGCGCACGGCCCTGCGCGGCGGATGATGCGGAGGGACCGTCCGTGAAAATCCCGGGTGCGCGGCGGATGCGCACATTTCCGGACGGGTTGTGGTTCTGGTTCGGCGGCACGGCGGAAGACCCTTATGTCGACCTGTTCGCGATCGAGGTCTGCGGCAGTCTGCAGAATCTGCTCGACAAGCGCTCGCGCTATGCGCCGAGCCTGCATTCGCTGCTGGCGACCTGTCCGGCCTCCTGGCTCAGGCGCGGCCTGCCCGAATATGGCAACGCGCCGCGCTGGAGGATGACGGGTCTGCTGGAGGACGAGCCGGGGGCGCCGCTGGTGGTGCCCGTCCGCGACATCCGCGTGCTCTATGCGCTGAAGCCGCGCCTGTTCCGCGATTTCGCCGCCCACAACATCGCCCATGCGCATGAGCTTTTCGCGCCGATCGACATTCTGCTGGATGAGGCAGGTTGGCGCGCGCCCGGGCTCAGCCGGGTCCTCGGCCATGCCGCGCGGCGGGCCAATTTCTGGGATCCGGAATCACGCGCCGCCGGCGAAATGCCGCACGATTCCTGGGGGTGCGACGCTGAACCCGGCGGCCTCGGCCATCCGGCACACCGTGTCCGGCCGGTCCGAGATGATGCCGTCGACGCCGAGCTCGAGCACACGCGCGATGTCGGCGGGCGCGTTCACGGGCCAGGGGGAAACCCCCAGGCCGAGCGCACGCGCCTCGCGGAGATCGCCTTCCCCGAGGCGGGCCTGGAACCGCGCCCCAGGCCGGGCGCCGTGCCCCCGCGCCCGCCGTTGTATCCGGTCCGGCGGCCGAGGATCTCGGCGACGTCGTGCGGGTGGATGTCACCGAAGGCGAAGGAGAGGACGCCGCCTCGGCGCGCCGGGTCGGGTCGGGGGCCGAAGAGCCGCAGCTCGTCGCCGTAGCGCTCCTCGAGCCGCTCGATGGCGTAGCGGGTGAGCGCCGCCTCGTGGGCGTGGATGCGCTCGAGGCCGATCCCCTCGAGGTAGCGGATGGCCGCGCCGAGACCGATCGCCTCGGCGATCGGCGGGGGGCCGGCCTCGAACCGCCACGGGATCTCGTTCGGCGTGAACCCGTCGAGGCGGACGTCCCGGATCATCTCGCCGCCGCCGAGGAAGGGCGGCATCGCCTCGAGGAGCTCCTGGCGGGCCCACAGGGCTCCGATTCCGGTCGGCCCGAGCATCTTGTGCCCGGTGAGGGCGAGGAAGTCGACCTCCAGCGCCTGGACGTCGACCGGCCGGTGGGGCACGAGCTGCGCACCGTCGACGAGGACGAGGGCCCCGGCGCGCCGGGCGGCGGCCACGATCGGACCGAGGTCGACGACGGTGCCGAGGACGTTCGACGCCGCCGTGACGCCGACGAGGCGGGCTCCCTCGAGCGTGCGGTCGAGCTCGGAGAGGTCGAGGTGGAAGTCACCGCCGAGGGGGAGGTAGCGCAGCTCGATCCCCCGCTCCTCGGCGAGCATCAGCCAGGGGACGAGGTTCGCGTGGTGCTCGATCTCGGTGAGCACGACGACGTCGCCCCGCCGCAGCTCCTTGCGCGCCCAGGTGTAGGCGACGAGGTTGATCGCCTCGGTGGCGTTCTTCGTGAAGACGATCTCCCGCTCGGGGACGGGCGCGTTGAGGAGCCGACCCACGGCGATGCGGGCCTCCTCGAAGCGCCGCGTCGCCTCCTCGGCGATCCGGTAGACGCCTCGGTGGACGTTCGCATGGGTCGTCTCGTAGTACTCGTCCATCGCCTCGAGCACCGCCCGGGGGCGCTGCGCGGAGGCGGCCGAGTCGAGATAGACGAGCGGCCGGCCGCAGTGCGGCTTGGTGAGCAGCGGGAAGTCGTCGCGCAGCGCCGCCGGGTCGAGCGGTGCCCGCCCTCCGGTCTCGCCCGTCGCCGCCGACTCGCCCGCCGCCATCTCGCTCGCCGTCATACCCGCCACGCCTCGTAGCCCTCCTGCTCCAGCCGGCTTGCCAGCTCCGCACCGCCGCGCTCGACGATCCTGCCGTCGACGAGCACGTGCACGTGGTCCGGCTCCAACTCCTCGAGGATGCGCCGGTAGTGGGTGACGACGACGACGCCGAGCTCCGGTCGTGCGGCCCGGACCTCCCGGACGCCGCGGGCCACGGTGCGCAGCCCGTCGATGTCGAGCCCCGAGTCCGTCTCGTCGAGGACGGCGAGGTCGGGGCCGAGGAGCGCCATCTGCAGGATCTCGTTCCGCTTCTTCTCGCCCCCGGAGAACCCGTCGTTCAGGTGGCGCTCGGCGAAGCTCGGCTCCATGCCGAGACGCTCGAGCCAGTCGAGGAGCTGCACCCGGACCTCGAGGACCGACACGTCGCCGCCCCGGCGCGCCGCCACCGCCTGGCGGAGGAACTGGACGATCGGCACCCCGGGGATCTCCTCGGGGTACTGGAAGGCGAGGAACAGTCCCGCCTTCGCCCGGGCGTCGGGCGCGAGCAGGGTCACGTCCTCGCCCCGGAAGCGGACCGAGCCGGCGGTCACCACGAAGCCGGGGTTGCCGGCGAGGACGTTGGCGAGCGTGGACTTGCCCGATCCGTTCGGCCCCATGATCGCGTGCAGCTCGCCGGGGTCCACCCGCAGGTCGACGCCACGAAGGATCTCGACGCCGTCGGCGGACGCGTGGAGGTCCACGACCTCGAGCAGGGGCGTTGGAGGGGCGGGCACGCGGGCGTCGGCGGAGGTCTCGGGCATCGTCTTCATGTTAGGCCCCCCGCCGGATTACCCCTACCGCGGTAGTGGAAATCGGGCGGCCGGTCACCAGCCGCGGGCGACCCACTCCTCGAGGTGGGGCGACTCGGCGCCGATCGTCGTGTCGTCGCCGTGGCCGGGGAGCACGAGCGTCTCGGGCGCGAGGCGGCCGAAGAGGCGGCGGTCGAGCGACTCGATGATCGTCGGGAAGTCGCCGGTCGGGGTGTTCGTCGCCCCCGGCCCGCCCGGGAAGAGGGTGTCGCCGGAGAACAGGATCGGCTTGCCCTCGATGAGGAAGCAGGCCGAGCCCGGCGTGTGCCCGGGCGTGGCGAGGACCCGCACGCGCAGCCGGCCCACCTCGAGGATCGACTCGTCCTCGAGGAGCTGGTCGTAGGAGGGGAGCATGCCGGCGTCGGCGGGCGACACGGCGACGTTGTAGCCGGCCTCGCGCAGCTGGGGGACGGCCTGGATGTGGTCCCAGTGGCCGTGGGTCTCGACGACGCTGCGGACACCGAGCGACGCGGCGGTCTCGAGG
>OFHJ01000787.1_pt1 | contig 10748 bp, 10 predicted proteins | sample 1522001 | NCBI WGS metagenome assembly OFHJ01 (sample SAMEA2464838, study PRJEB22497) | soil metagenome | biome: Grassland; feature: Farmland; material: Clay | place: Australia | collected 2013-02-01 | depth 1.2 m | reverse complement strand
CTAAGTGCGGCCCGGCGAGCAGCGGCGCGGGCCAACCGGTATCGCCGGTCGCTGATTGCCAGCAGCCCGCCGAAAAACATGATCGCGCCTCCGCTCCATATCCAGCGGACCATCGGCTTTACGTATAACCGTAGCCCCCAACTGCCGTTGGGGTAGTGACTGCCCATCGAAACGTAGAGATCACGCAGTGGCGAAATGGCGACGGCCGCATCGGTGATAGTTTGGCCAGCTGCGGGATAGAAGCGTTTTTCCGGATGGAGTACAGCCACCGTCTTGCCATCGCGCTCGACCACGAGACGACCCTGCTCAGCCATATAGTTAGGGCCGCGCGCAGCGCGGACTCCCTTGAAAACAAAGTGGTAGTGACCCAGGGTGGCAGCGTCGCCAGGCGTCAACCGCACATTGCGTTCAATGCTGAAACCTGTGGTGTAAGCAACCCCAAGCAGCCAGACGCCGAGTCCGATGTGGGCCAGTGTCATGCCCCAGGTACCGCGGGACATACTACGTAGCCCCCCCCAAACGCTTCGCCCGGCACGGGCTCGGCGTACGACCTCCTGCAATGACGTGGCGATAATCCAGACGCCGAGAAGGCTGCCGGCGGTTGCCTCAAGGGTAGTCCGGCCGACCAGTGCCAGCGGCAGCACGACAGCAGAAGCGGTGGCCAGCAACATCGGTGTGCGCAGCCGCCGCAATACTTCCTGTCCCCGCAGACGTTTCCATGAGGCGGCGGCGGCAAGGCCGACCAGTACAAACAGAGGTGCCATCAGCGGGAAGAACACGGTGTTGAAGTAGGGAGGGCCGACAGAAATCCGGTTGCGACTGAGGGAGTTGACCACCAGTGGGTAGAGGGTTCCGAGGAGTACGGCACCACAGGCGGCAACAAGGCAGACATTATTGAGCAGTAGCAGCCCCTCGCGGGAAAGAAGTCGTAGCTCGCCATCGGATCGCAGGCATGGAGCCCGCCAGGCGAATAATGCCACCGCGGCGCCCACCGCCACGCCGATCATCGACAGAATAAACAGTCCTTGTGATGGGTCGCTGGCGAAGGCGTGGACAGATACGAGTACGCCGGAACGAACCAGGAAGGTGCCCAGGAGGCACAGCGAGAAAGCCAGGATTGACAGCAGCACCGTCCAGCTCTTCAGCAGACCACGTTTCTCAGTGACAGCCAGCGAGTGGATCAGAGCTGTCCCGGCCAGCCAGGGCATGAAACTGGCATTCTCCACCGGGTCCCAAAACCACCAGCCGCCCCAGCCGAGATCCTGATAGGACCACCACGACCCGAGCGCGATACCGATAGTCAGGAACATCCAAGCAGCGGTCGTCCAGGGCCGGGCCCAGCGGGCCCAGGCGGCATCCAGTCGGCCTGTGACCAAGGCTGCGATGGCGAAAGCGAAGGCTACCGAGAAACCAACATAGCCCATGTAGATAAGCGGTGGGTGAACCGCCAGACCTGGGTTCTGCAGAATCGGGTTGAGGCCATTGCCTTGCGACGGCACCGGGAGTAACCGCGCGAATGGGTCAGACTGCAGTAGGATCAGCAACAGAAAGCCGATCGACACGGCTCCAAGCACCGACAGTACCAGCGCCCCAAGGTCAGCTGGCAGGCGACGGTTGAACAGCGATACTGCGAATGTCCAGACCGATAACACCAGCACCCACAAGAGCAGCGAGCCGGCATGCGCGCCCCAGACCGCCGTCAGTCGGTACACGAGTGGCATCGCGGTATAGTCGTTCTGAGCGACATAGGCAACTGAAAAGTCGTTAGTGGCGAAGGCCCAAGCCAGGCAGCCGAACGCCACTGCCAACGCCAGGAACTGCGCTTGTGCGGCTGATGCGCCGGTCGCCAGCCAGCGTGGATCACGCCGCCACCAGCCGATCAAGGGTGCGATGGTCTGCAGTAGGGCAACGCCAAAGGCGAGTATCAGGGCGAAATGGCCGATTTCTGGGATCATCGGGTCAGGAGGCTCCGTGGCGATTAAGATCCGCCGTCACCCGGCGGTCGGGGTATACATCCTTGAAGTCTCCGCAATCCCTGCGACCCTGGCGGTCGGCGGCCTGAACCTCTCGGGCGACGTTGGCCGGCATGTAACGCGAGTCGTGTTTAGCTAAAATGCGGCTGGCGACGAAGGTGCCCTTTCGATTCAGGCGGCCAGTGATAACTACTCCCTGACCCGGACGGAAAAGGTCGGGCAAGACCCCGTCATAATGGACCGGCACTGCGTGGTGACAGTCGGTCACCATGAAGCGGATGTTGAGTCCTTTTCCGCGCACCACGGTACCCCTCTGGACAAGTCCTCCAAGGTCCATGACCGCGCCTGGCGGAGGATGCCGGGCGATCAGATCGGTAGGGGTATAGAAGTACATCATATTGTTTCGGAATGCAGTAAAAGCTAGTGCTACCGCCACACCGATGCCGAGAACCAGGATTGAGACCGCGGCCATGCGCCGCTGACGGCGGGTCATTGGCTTGTCTCCCGATCAGTCTCGGAGGCCTCCTCGGCCAGATCGCGCAGGAGACGGGCACGCCGTCTGCCGGGGCTGAGAATGTTCCACAGCAGTACCAGCAGGCCCGCCCCGTAGGCACTCCACACGTAGAACGCGAAGCCGCCCATCGCCCAGAAACCACCGCGGTTGGTTGCCGGGATCATCGGGCGATCACCTCACGGACCCAACGGCTGTTTCGTTCCCGACGCAGCAATTCGTTGCGCATTCGTGCCAGTTGCGTGTAGCCGAACAAAAGCGTGAAGCCGGTCGCAGCCACCAGTAGCGGCCACAGCATGCTCCAGGAAACGGTGGGGCCGCTGGCGCGGAAGATCGATCCCTGATGCAAACTGTTCCACCACACCACCGAGTAATGGACGATGGGCACGTTGACCCAGCCGACCACCGCCAGCAGGGAACAGGCCCGCGCTGCGGCGCGTGGGTCGCTGATCGCAGAATTCAGGGCGACAACACCGAGGTAGAGGAACAGTAGCACTAGCTCGGAAGTCAGTCGTGCACTCCACACCCAGTAGGCCCCCCACATCGGTTTCCCCCAAAGCATGCCGCTGACCAAAGCCAGGGCGGTGAAGCTGGCTCCAACCGGGGCAGCGGCGGCTACCGCCACCTCCGCGAGCTTCATGCGCCAGACTAGGGTCATTACTCCGGCGACTGCCATGACGGTGTACACAAACAGACTCATCCAAGCAGCGGGAACGTGAACATAAATGATGCGAAAGGCATCACCTTGCTGGTAGTCGGGCGGTGCCAGCACCAGGCCACCGTAGATACCAATGGCGATCAGCACCAGCGAAGTGACGAGAAACCAGGGGGCCAACCGGCCTGCCGTGCGATAGAAGCTCGGCGGGGAGGCCAGACGATGGAACCAGATCCACATGGTCAGAGGGAGATTGTTATTGGCTTCGCCCTACTGGCGACGCGAAGAATGAGCATGGAAATATCATTAGCGGGTGTTTTTCTGTTCGAAAGCATGTTTGCATCGCTTGCAAAGTCGTAAAATTCTGAATCACCGTTGTTGACCCATTTAATTCCAGTGGGTTCATCCACGGTTCGGTATCGCGCCTATTTCTTCCGGTTCGTTGCATCGCTTGAGGACTGTTGTGTGTGCACGACAAAAAAACGTGATCGCGAAGCGTGGTGGGCGAGTCATTTTTTTGCAAGTGGGGATTTCGGTATACACGCAACTTGCCCAGGTGACGATGTCGCTAGCGCTGCATCGAGTATTCCATTCATGTACTGACCAAGCAATTTACATTCAAATCGCCTGTACACAATCGAGTGCGTCAATGACATGCGAGCCGGAGAAAATATCAAAAATGAACGACACGCGCACACGATAGCTATCGTCGTTGCATGCGGTATTGATGTAAATCAAGCACAATGTCGAAAAATCGACAGTCGGCACCAACTGTACAGTTCTGAAATCTGTTTGGAACATCGAAACGGCCCAGCTTTCCAGTGTCTCGTTGATCTTGACCGGGGTTTAGTATGATTCGACTGTTGAACGATTAATGTGGTGCGGTTGGCTCACTGGCAGCGTTTTCCTCTCCTCCAGCAGCGCCTTGGAAAAGAGTTCAACGACTGCAGGGCACCAATAAGCTTTAGATTATAAATCATGACGAACGCACTGACACCGCAGAAGATTTTTCAAACTGGTACCGGGTTCTGGGCTTCCAAAACGTTGCTCAGTGCGGTTGAATTAGACGTTTTCACCCTTCTTTCCTCTGGGCCGACCGACCTTGAAGATCTACGAAAGCGACTGAATCTTCACCCGCGTGGCGCACGGGATTTTTTTGACGCTCTGGTAGCACTCGGTTTTCTCGAGCGCACGGACGGCTTTTATAGAAATACGCCTGAGACGGAATTATTCCTGGATCGGAGTAAACCCTCCTATGTAGGAGGCATCCTGGAAATGGCGAACCATCGTCTATATCCTTTTTGGGGACGACTAACCGATGCGCTCCGCACTGGTGAACCGCAAAACGAGGTCAACGGGGGCGATGCCTTGGAGTCTTCCGAATTTGAAACATTGTACGCGGACGAGGGGCGCCTTAAGGAGTTTCTCCGGGCCATGACTGGTGTGAGTCGGAGCGCAAACGCGGCTATAGCCCGTCAATTTTCATGGGAAAAGTATCGGAGCTTCGTGGATGTAGGGACGGCGCAGGGTGATCTTGCGATACAGGTTGCTCTGGCCCACCCTCATCTTTGCGGAACAGGTTATGACCTGCCGCCTGTTCAGCCAATCTTTAAGGATTACGTCCTTCAGGCGGGTGTCGATGACCGTATTCAGTTTACCTGCGGCGATTTCTTCCGGGATCCATTGCCGGCCGCAGATGTGATTATGATGGGTCATATCCTGCATGATTGGGATCTGCCGACCAAGAAGATGCTCCTAGGGAAGGCTTTCGCCGCGCTTCCGGAAGGCGGTGCACTCATTGTTTATGATGCGTTGATTGATGATGACCGTTCCCAAAACAGCTTTGGTCTTCTGATGAGTCTCAATATGCTGATCGAGACCGCTGGCGGTTTTGACTATACCGGCGCTGATTGCACAAGCTGGATGAAAGAATCTGGATTTTCGTCGGTGTGCGTGGAGCCACTTGTGGAGACCGCATCAATGGTTATCGGTATTAAGTAGCAGACAGTTCAATATCGTTGGTCTCGCGTGTCATTCCGGATGTCGCTGGGGCTGTCGCCCGAATATACGTAATTCCCCAGGTCGCCGATATTTCCGAGCCCTCATGGCGACGGGGATAGAGTTCGTCGATGCGCCGTATGACGGACGGCGCAGTCAGACCATTGCGGCGTCGTGAGCTGCTATTGGCTGCACCAATATTCTTTAGATTCATCATTAATGAAAGCAGGCTCTCGTAACGAATGTGATAGGTACGACTTTCGCAACAAGTAATGGACATCCCGGCCGAAAGAACCGTTGCACGCACCTCTGCAATGTTCGGAAAACGATGGATATGATCTGCCGAATCAAGGAAAGCCCACGACTGACGTAATTCGTGCAGCGTCGTCGGGTTCGGCAGGCTAAAGCACAACGAACCACCGGGTTTGAGCGCCCTGAGACATTCTGCGATGACAGGCGTCAATGATGGACACCATTGAAAGACCATGTTTGAGAAAATTAAGCTGCACGAATGTCTTCGAATCGGGAGCCTCTCGGCTCGCCCGATAGCCGTTGACCCGATTTGACATTTGGCAGCGATGGCGGCCATGCCAGGTGCTGAGTCCAGCGCTAGGAGGTCCGGATGCCGGAAGCGTGTGGCCAGCCCTTTAAGGCTATAGCCTGTTCCGCAGCCAAGGTCGACGATGGTTCCTGTGTTTAGCGAACACGGCGTTAGGGTCAGGAGGTGGTCTGCGGTCTTTCTCTGCAAAAAGGCATGCGCGTTATATGAAGGTGCAGCCGCGGAAAAATTTCTTGAAACCCTCAGTTTATCCAATGAATGCCCCGGCCTGTGAAATTCTGTGTGTATGAGCTGGACTTAAGGTGTGGAAAGCCAACAAGTCCTGTGGATGCTGATGATTGATGAATCGTGACGACGAAGGTTCGCCCATCGATTAGATAAATTTCTGTAGAGCCTGGACGTTTGCCAGATTCTAGTTGCATCGAAGGTTGCCATGGTCATGTCAGGTGCGAATTGTTCCATGATGCCAGACGTCGTTAAAGTCATATTGCAAGATTTCGCGAGGTTATTTCGGTCAGAAATCACTTTTGGCGTTGGATGGCAGAGAGTTGCATGGTCTGATTCGGACAGGTCTGCGGGCTTTTGGATGTCTGGGCAGGCTGCAGCAAGCCGTGTATGCAGCTGCATTGTACCTATCGGCCTGGGCCAACTTGGTGTCCAAACCAATTATCTGTGGCAGACTATGATTGCGTTTCGTTTGTCCTGGTTGACTTGTGAGGTGCCAGGCTGGGTACAGCGAAATTTGAATGGGTGGGGGAATCAAACGGGTAAGATGCCGTGACGGCAGCTTGTATATAACTCGTATATAAATCAATAAAGGGAGGCAGCATGAAAGGTTTTCTTTGGGGAATTATCGCAACGATTGCCGTATTGGTGTTGGCTGGTTTCGCGGTTATAAAATTTGGGCTTATCCCAGCAAACGCCGATGCGACGCCCGGAGCATTTGAAAGCTGGGCCGCGGATGCTTCGCTCACTGCGACGTTGCAGCGTGAGGCTCCAAAAGGTCCAGACCCAGTTCCACTGAATGACAAGAATTTGATAGCTGGCATTGATTTATATGCCAAACATTGTGCTGTCTGTCATGGTACAGCGGCTGGTGACAAATCGGCGTCGCCAATTGCGAAAGGGGAATATCCCGCTCCACCGCAACTGGCTACAGACGGCGTCGAGGACGACCCGGAAGGGTGGGATGTTTGGAAAGTCGAGCACGGAATCCGATGGACGGGCATGCCTTCCTGGAAGGGGACTATCACAAAAGAGCAAGCTTGGACCTTGGCGCTTTTCCTGAAGCACATGGATAAACTTCCACCTGCGGCCGAAACGGCATGGAAGCAGGTTAAGAACTAGGCCCATGACTTTTTGTCCCCAGCGCCGTATGTGCGTTAGGCGGTCAAAATTCGTTAAGGGGCTTGGTAGCGCTTGTTGCCGGCTGACAAGATTGCACGAAATCGGCTGGCAACAAGCCGGATTGCTATGGGGATGATCGGGGCAAACCGGAGTCTATGTGCGGTATCGACAGTCATCAGTTCATAGATCCAGGGTATTGCAGAAAAACCTGGCGAATGATGTCAGTCAGGAAATCTTGATGTGCCGAATTTGATCCCGGGTCAGACGGCCTGTCTGGTAGTCGCTGATTGCCTGTTCGATTTCCTCATGCGTATTCATCACGAAAGGGCCATATTGAACAATTGGCTCTCGGAGAGGGTGGCCGGCCAATAATAAAATTCCGGCGCCATTGGCGCCAGCGGAAAGTCTGATGTGGTCTCCACTTCCCATCAAGGCAGCTGAACGAACAGCAACGACTTTTTCTGCTTTGCCTGTGCAACCTTCACCTTCGTAGACATAGATTAGAACATTGTGCGTCTTGGGCAGAGGGGCTTCGAAAACGGCATGTGGATCCAAATGAATATCATAGAAATAAGGATCGGTAATACCCCCTCGAATCGGGCCGGGTGTTTCATCCAGATGACCTGCGATGACTCTGACCTGAACACCTTTGGCTGGATTGGCAGTCGCTATGTCCACTGATGAAATATCGCGATACGACGCAGGTTTCATCTTTTCTTTGGCGGGTAGATTCAGCCAGATCTGAAAGCCCCGCATGCGTCCTTCGATTTGCAGTGGCATTTCGGAGTGAATGATTCCAGAAGCAGCGCGCATCCACTGGACGTCGCCGGGGCCAAGGTCACCGGTGTTTCCCTGATTGTCCTTGTGTTGTAGATGTCCCTCGAGCATGTAAGTAATGGTTTCGAATCCTCGGTGTGGGTGCGCGGGAAATCCAGCCAGATAATCCTCCGGATTGTCGGAGAAAAACTCGTCGAGCATTAGGAACGGGTCATGACGCAGGTTTTGCCTCAACCCGAGACTGCGGCGTAACTTTACTCCGGCTCCGTCGGACGTCGGCTCCGAGGTGATAACGCTTTGCAGTTCGCGTGTACTCATTTCTTTTCGACTCCGAATATCAGAAGATAACGTTTCGGAAGCAAGACGATTTATCTGCTCACGGCTCTGTCCACGGGATTCGCCCTATGCTTTCACGACTTCTGCCGTGATCTTCGGGGTTTCGTCTCTCCATGTGTGAGTTTTACATGCATGGTGCACTTAAGATCAAGAATTGGCATGCAGTCTTCTGTTACCAGCATCCGGGATTTCGCGGCATCAGTCCCACTGAAGTTTCGGTCGATAGCAAAGAGCGAGGCTTCTTTTCAACGCTTTCACCCGCTAAGTGATGCTGCACGCAATGCGATCGAACATTACAGGGATGCGCAAAAAACCACACATGAGTTTATTTATGCGGCCAAGCCGTGCTGTTGCCGATCTTCGAAGATGGATTCAGATGAATGCAGGCGTCCACTTGTCAGGTCGTAGCGAATTTGTCTGGTTTCAGATTCGATGTCGCCAACCGTACCTTATGGAAGCATGGCCTAGAATTTTGCATATGGGGGTCCGGAGCAATTTGATGAATTGAATGATCCCATGACCACTGAGGATTAATTTGTCATCAGCGTTGATCGCCATGAGTGCCCCCCTTAGAAATTGACCCAAACGCGCGACGAAAAGTCCCGCCGTTCAGGGCGGGGAAGGATAGCGCGGGCGGTGCAACCATCCTTTGTGGGGGGTTCCTCGCGGGGTAAAATCGAACTCATGCAACGACGCCAGGCCTTCAAGTACGAACTGATGCCCACCGGCGAAGCGGCGCCGGATGCGCCGCTTCGCCGGGTCGTGCCGGTTCGTCTACGGTCGTTGACGGCTATCTGGTGTTACAGGCGAGTGACGACGGTCCGGACTGTGTTTTCAAGTGTGTGGAGAGACAGGTCCGGTTATCGCACCCTTGGAGATAAGGCATGTAACGGATCCATAAACTCAGTAACAGGACTCATGCCGGATTTGTTTGCAAAACTCTCCGTAAACAAATCTCAAGTGGTGCATGATGTTGACGACGTCCTGGTGTTTACCCGCGAAACCATGAATGAATCATGAAGATCCGCTACCTGAGCGACCTGCATCTGGAAATCACCGACTATGTGCCGGAATGCCTGGAACCCGTCGGCGAGGATCTCGTGGTGCTGGCCGGCGACATCGGCGTCGGCCTGGGTGGCATCAAGTGGGCGATGCAGGCCTTTGAAGGCCGCGAGGTCGTCTACGTGCTGGGCAACCATGAGTTCTATCACCACGAGTGGGAGCGCCTGGTGGAGGGAGCCCGCGCCTTTGCCGAAGGCTCGAACGTCCACCTGCTGGAGAACGAGTCCATCCGCATCAACGGGCTCACGATCCTCGGCTGTTCGCTGTGGACGGACTTCGCCCTGCTGGGCGATTCGGAGGCACAGCGTACCCGGACGATGGCCGTGTGCAAGGAGGCACTGATGGACTACCTGCTGATCTTCAACGACGAGACCTGGCAGCGCCTGGAGCCAGAAGATACCGTCCGGCGCCACGAGGCCAGCGTGGCGTGGCTGAAGGGGCAGCTCTCGGCGGCTACGGAGAAGGTGCTGGTGGTGACGCACCACTCCCCGACACCAGCCAACCATCACCCCCGGTTCCCCCGTGATGAAATCACCGCGGCCTTCCACTCCGACCTGGACACGCTGCTGGACGGCACCCGCATCCATGCCTGGATCAGCGGGCATACCCATCACAGCGGGATCGTGGAAGCGGGCAACGGACCTCACCGGGTTCGGGTCTGTTCGAACCAGCTCGGTTACCCGCGGGAGCGGGCATCGCACCAGGACCTCGACACCGAGTTCAGCTGGGGACGATGCCTGGAGGTAGGGGGTTAGGTTTAGAGGAAGAGAGATGGGTCGACGACACCTCAAATGCGGAGTGAGCTGTCATCAGGAATCAGGGTGCGATCTTTGCATTCGAATGCGCGTGAGTGTCCACAGGACTGTCAGTGGGAATCGGGGGCTGCCGGCCCTGGATGCCGTTTTCTTAACGGCAGGAAATAATGATCGCCAGGGGTCAATACCTTGATGAGGTGATACCTGGACAGTTTCCGAACACGCATTTGCTGAAGTATTGTTTTTAGTGGCTCGTTACAATGGTTGCTTCATCAGCATATACATACAACCTTCGCCGAGATAAAACTTGATGGAACTGCTTCCCTGTTTACTTGCCGGGGGCACCGGCACCCGTCTTTGGCCGTTGTCACGTGAGGGATACCCAAAGCAGTTTCTGCGGCTAATGGGGTCCATGAGCTTGCTCCAGGATACGGCGATCAGGGCATCACGCCTTGAATCGGCTCTGCCGCCCTTGGTGATCTGCGCTGAACAGCATCGATTCATTGTTGCTGAGCAGCTTCGTGAAGCAAAGATCAAGTCCTCGATTCTGCTTGAACCGCTTGGGCGAAACACCGGGCCTGCTGCAGCGTGTGCAGCCCTTTGGGCGCAACGCGAATATCGCCCGGACACCGTCGTTTTTATAATGGCTGCCGATCATGTGGTGTCGAATCTGGAGGCATTTTCCGAGTCGGTCCACAATGCTACAGAGGCGGCCATGTCAGGACACATCGTGACATTCGGTATTGTTCCGACCCGGCCCGAATCGGGATTTGGA
>OFHJ01000786.1_pt1 | contig 10757 bp, 11 predicted proteins | sample 1522001 | NCBI WGS metagenome assembly OFHJ01 (sample SAMEA2464838, study PRJEB22497) | soil metagenome | biome: Grassland; feature: Farmland; material: Clay | place: Australia | collected 2013-02-01 | depth 1.2 m | reverse complement strand
TTCTGCCGCTTCGCGTCAGACTGCGCGGCGAGGAGGCGATTGACGAAAAGACAGAGCGAGAGCAATGAAGGCTGGCAGAACCACTTAACCCATCAGGAAATCTGTCCTAAGAACCGAAGCCACCCGTTGATTCCGTTCCTGGGTTCCGATTCCGTGACGACGATGGAGCGATTCACCTCTGGCAAAGGCACAACGGGTATGCACGATGAAGTGTATTGTGGTGGTTGGGTTCTGGTGGGCAGCCTGCTGAAAGATGGCTATAGCTATGCTCGCCTGGTGCGGATACCCGAGAATCAGATGCCGGAATTCGTGGCAAAGATGATCAAGGCGTCGCTTGCAAAGACCCATCGGCACTCGGCGTGATGATTATTAGTTGGAAGAGTCCGTAAACGCTTGTCTCGGAGTGAATTTTCATTGCGAGACTGGCTGGCGAACCAGGTGAATGCAATGTTAGACAGCTGGGACAGTGTTCGCGCTATTCGCGGCACACTTGGGACGGTGTGTGCAGCGCGGGCTCGGAACCAAATGTTGACAATACTATCCTGGTTGGTTAACGGAGGGGCGGCGGCGGTGCCCGCACCGTCGTTAGCGCCCGGGTAACCGCTGGGAGGTGGCTTTTCAACCAGAGTCTGTCGGGTGCCATGACCTGGCTCATCTTCGTGCTGCCCGACCAATGACCGTGCTGTGCACGCTGGAAGACGACACCCACGATCCATTTCTTTTCTCTTCGTGCGCGTACGCGCGCCATGACGAGTGAGGTTTCCGAAGCAGCTGGCAGGAAGAGGACGGCGTTCACGAAATAAGTGTAATGCCCGGGCCACTTGTGATCGGGAACTGCAAAGGGGAACAACCACAGCGCATGCATGGCTCGAAAGGTCTTGACCATGGTGGTGGCGATCTGAGCCGCCGTGACCGGAGAATGGTGAGGGTCGTGTCTCAGCGTGTAATTGAGTATGAGGGTTTCACGGGATTTCATCGGGTGCGAACGATACGGTGAATACCAAGTGCTGACGCCGATTCCTTTTTTCTCGGTGTGGTACAGGAAGTAACGCCTGCCCATGAACGAGAGCGCGTTAGGCCGACCGCCGGAGCTGGTGATTGCCGTGACCGGCCGTTGTGCAGCTGCGGCTGCAAGGGAAAGGCATAACGCTGCCACGGTGAACGAGATCTGTACGACATGCCGCATCGTTCCCTCCCGCAAAAAGCTGCCGAAGGGTCGTCAGGGACTCCCTCCGTTGGCGCAGACTACCACACGAAATGCGCCACCAGCATGGGCGAAAGGTGGCCGCCTGTGGGCAAGGCGGAGCAGCCGCGGATCTGAGGCGGCGGTGCGGGGACGCTGGAAGCACTATTCGGCTGGGCTTATCGAGCGCCTATGCGCAGGATTATCCGGTCCCCGACAAAGAGGGCGCTGACGGCATGCTCGGATTGGGGTCTTGGATGATCTCGATCACCAGCGTGCGCGTGGCCTTAAGGGAACTGGCAATCAGGCAGGCACGGTCCGCCTGCCGCAGCAGACGCCGCGCGCGTGCGGCGTCGGCGCCGGGGGCGAGGGTGAGGGTCGCTTTCAGCGTGAAGTGGGTAAATTGAACGGCACGTTCGTGCTTATCGAGTACGCCTTCAGCACTGCATTCAAGAGTCCGCCAGCCGAACAGTGCGGCCGCAGTGACCGAGCGGAAGGTGAAGATGAAGCAGTCGGCGAGCGCCGCTACCAGCAGAGCTTCGGGGGACCATGCGTCCCCCGGGCCCCCGAACTGTCGCGCCGCCTTGCTCGTAAGGTCCGTGACTCCGGGCGATTGAACAGAAATCGAGCCCGAGAATTCTCCCTTCGCCGCCGCAGTGTAACGGTGCGGAAAGGCTTGCATCCGTTGCTTCAGTGCGACCACGCGTAACCGAAGTCGAGAACGAACTGGTGCATGCGCAGAGCGATCGTCTGCGTCGGGTCGAAGGTGTTCGGGCCGAGGACGGTATGGTTCGGTGCATAAGTGAAAGCAACACTGAATTGCCCCCGGTTGCCGTCATGGTGAGTCAGTCCGACGGCAATATGATTCTCAATGACCCCGGGAGCGAGGATGTTGAGCGTCACCTGTGAGCGGGGGATCGGTTGAGTGCCGTGGCTTACGCCGAAGCGTGCGGTCCACGTTTCATCGAGTTTCCACTGCAGGCCCAGCTTGAAGACCGTCATATTGCGCCAGCCGAAACCCGGTCCAGCGCTGCCGCCGAGACAGCTCTGCAGGTTGGTACCGCCGGCGCCGGCGGTCGGACAACCGAAGAGGTTTGCGATCGGGTTGCCCACCGCGGGAATGTCGCTGTACCAGATCCGCTGGGTGTCGAAACTCACAGCGATCGGTGCGCTGGGCTTGAACGTCACGCCGATGGTTGCCGAGGCTGGAATATCGAACGAGCCACCGCCGGCAAACAGGTCCCGGTAGCGGGTCAGCTTGGACATGTACATCTTAGAGTTGTACGCGGCCGCAAATGCCCAGTGCTCGGTCGGGCGCCATTCGACCCCGATTGCGGCGCCGGCGCCGTAGGACATTTCGTGGCCGTTGTCGCTCAATCCGGTCGGCAGGATCGTGCCCCCACTCGCGGCGAATGTCCGTGTATAGCCGGCGAACGCGCCAAGGCCGCGAGCCTCGAATCGCTGTGCTGCGCCGATGAGGGAAACTCCGATGGCGACGTGTCGGTCCGCCAGAGTATGCGACCAGGCAACGTTGAGGAACGCCTGCATCAAGTCCACCCCAGCCGTTCCCATACCGAATGTGCCGGGCAGTGTCATCACGGGCGCCGGGCCGGGTCCGTCCGGATCGAAGGTTGCCGTGCCGCCTACCCACTTGGTGTTCATGCCGCCGCGACCGTAAAATGCGATACCAAGGGTGTCGTTACGATCGAGACGACGACGCAGCGCCACGTATGGTATGGGAAAGAATTTGTTGGCACTGCTGATGTGGTTCGGGCCAATGGTAAAGGCGCCCCGGTTGCCGTTGGCGAGACTGCTCGAGGTCGTGTAGCTGCGAATCGGGGTGAACAGTGACACGCCGACCTCGAGGTCGTCGTGCACGAAGGCCAGGCCCGCCGGATTCGTGGCGATGATCATGATTTCGTCTGGATCAGCACTGCCGGCACCGGCCAGGGCTGTGTTCTTCACGCCCACGCCGTTGGTGAAATAGCCGTTGGTGGCGTGGGCGCCGCCGGTGAAGAGCAACAGCCCCACTAGCCCGGTCAACTTGATGTCGAGCTTCATAGATCCCCCCCCAAGGGGTGCCGCCCGTGTGTCGGGCGATCGAGTGACGCGATGCCGGGTGGCGTCAGCCGCCGCGGCGTATCAAGAATCGCAAGATTTTGCCCTCGCTGGTTGACTCGACGAGTTCGTTACCCGTCGTGCGACAAAAGGCCTGGAAGTCCTTGGTTGCGCCCGGGTCTGTGGCGAGCACCTCAAGTGTGCCGCCCACCGGCAATGTCTGTAGCGCCTTCTTGGCGCGCAGAATTGGCAGCGGGCAGTTGAGTCCCTTCGCGTCTAACGTTTGATCTGCCATGGGGCTATGCCGATGAAATCGGCCCTCTGCTGGTGGCTTAGATAAACAGGTTGATATCCGACTGCGTAGCGACTTCGATGTAGGTCGCCGCTCCACCGAGTTCCGGCCCATCGATCATGTCGGCCAGCGTGTACTCGAACAGGTCCATCGTCATCTGACAGGCGATCATGCGTATATCGGACTCGATTGCGAGCGCCCGCAGGTCTTCAATGGACGCGACACCCTTCTTGCGCATGAGGTTCTTCATCATGGTCGAGGCGGCCGCTTCCATACCCGGGACGACGCTGGCGAGGTTCGGCATGCCCATGTGCATGCCCCCCAGCGGCATTTTCATCGCCGGGTTGCCGAGCGGCGAGAGGCGCAGGTCAAGGGTTTTCAGCAACAGCGGTAAGCCGTAGAACGTGAAGAACATCGTCACGTCGAGGCCCATGGCCGCCGCAGTGGTGGCGAGGATAAATGGAGGGTATGCCCAGTCGAGCGTACCCTTGGTGACGATGATGGACATGCGCTTGGCGCCAGAGCGCTGATCGGCATTATCGGAAGACATTGTGCCGCCCCACCCGTAACGGCCGCCTTCGGCGGTCTAGTAAAGTGCAAAATATCACTATTTTCTAAAGTAGCAAATAATGATAAGGTTTTTTTTCGTGATGACCCTTGGGGGCAGGGGGTACCGATGAGTTGGCTCGAGAAGCTGAAGCGCATCGAGGAATTCGAAGACGCGCCGCTTGACGCTCAGTTCGTTGCCGAGCTCGAGCGCATGCACGCGGCGGTTGCCGTCCGGCCGATCCGCTTCTCTACGCCTACATTCAAGGAGTACGCCAGCACCGAGCTGCGCGGCTGCTCGCGCAACAGTTTCCCGGCGTTCTCCATCACCGCCGGGGCCTGCGGACTGAACTGCGAGCATTGCCGGGCGAAGATCCTCGAGCCGATGCTGCCGGCAACCACCCCGGAGATGCTCGACTCGAAGGTGCGCAATCTGATCGATCGGCAGGGTCTGCAGGGATTTCTACTGTCCGGAGGTTCCAACCGGCGCAACGAGATTCGCTACGAGCGCTTCTACCCGGTGCTCGAGCGTCTCAGGCGTGACCATCCGGGACTGCGCATCGCGATCCATACGGCGCTTACTGATCGCTCCGGAGCGCGCGCGATGGAGTCTGCGGGCGTCGATACCGCGATGATGGACGTGATCGGGGCTGAACAGACGATCCGCGAGGTCTACCATCTCGACCGACCGGTGGCCGATTTCGAGGCAACACTGGCGGCGCTGTGCGAGACATCTATGCACGTTGTGCCGCACATCGTGATCGGACTGCATTTCGGGCGGGTGCTCGGCGAGTCGACCGCGCTCGAGATCGTCGCCCGACACCCGGTGAAGTCTCTCGTGCTCGTGGTAGTCATGCCGTTCTATGCACTTCCCGGCACATTTGCAGTGCCCGAACCGACGGCAGTCGGGCGGATTTTTGCCGAGGCGCGGGCCCGACTGGGCGATCGCGGCGTGTTGCTCGGCTGTGCTCGGCCTCCCGGGATGCACAAGCGCGTCACGGATGCGTATGCCGTTCTCGCCGGACTCGACGGTATCGCGTTCCCGGCCGATGGAGCCGTGGCAGTCGCGGCATCCATCGGTCGTCCCTACGAGCAGCAACATGCTTGCTGCTCCATCAAGCTCGGTCAGGGCCCGCTCGATGGGCGAGCCAGCGCGTGCGCCGGTAGCGTGCGTGCACCTGGCCTGACTGTAGGAGTCATTGCATGAGCTGCGTGAAGCATAGCGGGGAAAATCACCCGGCACATGGTACGGGTGACTTCAATGCCTACGAGGTCATGCAACCACGCATGCCGGAGCGGACGCCGCCGGAGCGGCGTAACGGCGCCGCGGTGAAGTCCGCCGACGTCACGCCGGCCGGCGTCTACCTGCCCAACAACAATGTTCTCACGCCGCACATGCGCTCCCCGGAGTACGTGCAGCTCTCGACCGCTGCGGCGATGACGCTGGGGATCATGCCCGGTCGCATGTACCGCTGCGAGTGCACGCGTTGTCTGAACCTGCTGTTGACCTATCCGGAGGGCTGCCGGGCGAACTGTGCCTACTGCGGCCTTGCCCGGCACCGGGAAGCGCAACGGAACTACGCGGATCGTAACTTCATCCGGGTCGACTGGCCGGCCGTCCCGGTCGAGCAGATCGTTGATATCGTGGCTCGGGACGGGGCGGCCAGCACCTTTCACCGGATGTGCATATCGATGATTACGCATCCGCGCTCCGACGCGGACACCGTGGAGGTGCTGCGTGCGTGGACCCGCCGTATCGACCCGGCAGCCATTCCGGTTTCCATCCTTTCAAATCCGACGACCATGGATCGCGAGGACGTGGTGCGGCTGAAGGATCTGGGTGCGGATATTTTCACCGTGGCGCTCGATGCCGCGACCCCGGCGATTTTCGAGCGCACCCGCGGTAAGGGCGTGCAGTCCCCGCACAAGTGGAGCAAGTACTGGGAGGTGCTGCTCATTGCCCGGGAGGTCTTCGGTCCGCAGAAATTCGGGGCGCACATCATCATCGGGATGGGCGAGAGCGAGTTCGAGGCCCTCGAACTCGTGCAACGACTGGTCGATCTCGGTGGACACAGCCACATGTTCTGCTTCTTTCCCGAGAAAGGATCGCTGATGGATCATCTGCCGGCCACGCCACGTGACCAGTGGCGGCGGGTGCAGCTGGCCCGCTATTTGATTGATTACGCAGGGGTTCGAGTCGAGCAGATGCGCTTTGACGATCGTGGCAGGGTGGTCCACTACGGCGTCGGGCCCGAGATGCTCGATCGGATCGTCGCCGAGGGGGTGGCGTTTCGCACCTCGGGCTGTCCGGGGAAGTTTCGCGACGATATCTCCGCGTGCGACCGGCCCTACGGGGATTCCCCGCCGAGCGATATCGCCAGCTTCCCATTTGCGCCGAGTCGCTCGGATCTGCGCCGTATCCGCCGCCAGCTGCGCATCCCGGTGGTCCGGGAGGACTCGTGAATCTACCGTTTCGGGTGATCGATGTCGGCCTGCGCACCGGGCGGTTCAATATCGCATTCGATCAAGCGATGCTCGAGCTGCACCAGGAGGGGTTGATCGGGGATTCGCTGCGGTTCATTCATTTTGAGCCGGTCGCCCTGGTGGGCCGCCACCAGGGGCTGAGCGCAGAACTCGACCTGGAGTACTGCAGCGCCCATGGCATTCAAACCGGCCGGCGCATCACCGGTGGTGGGGCAATTTACCTCGACCGCGGGCAACTCGGCTGGGCGATGGTATTCCGGCGCGGGACATTCGGCAGCGTATCGCTTGCCGAGGTGGCGAGTCTGCTGTGCGAGGCTGCGGCTGCAGGTCTGCGCATGCTGGGTGTCGATGCCCGGTTCCGTCCACGCAACGACATCGAGGTCGCCGGTCGCAAGCTCGGCGGTACGGGTGGGTTTTACGACGGTGATTCCCTGCTTTATCAAGGCACCGTGCTGGTGGATTTCGACACGGCGGCAATGCTCGGCGCCTTGCGCGTGCCGCGTGCGAAGACGGCCAAGCACGGCCTAGACTCCGCAGCGCAGCGCGTCGTGACGCTGCGCGAATTGCTCGGCGCGAGAACCCCTTCAATCCAGCAGGTCCAGGACGCGTTACTGGAGGGATTCAGGTCACACCTTGGCGCACAGTTCGTACAGGCCCGTGTGACGGAGCAGGAAATGCACAGGGCCCGGGCATTGCACGACAAGCAGATCGGCCGTGACGAATTCGTGGCCGAAATCGATGGCCCGCCGGACGGTGCGGAGGTATCGGTGGGTTCGCATACCGGCGCCGGCGGCACCATCGTAGCGTACGTCCGGCGTGAAGGCGCTCGTGGGCAGCGCATCGGCCAGGTGATGATCACGGGAGACTTTTTCGTTGCCCCGCCGCGGCTGGTTTTCGATCTGGAGAGCCACCTGCGCGGTGTTGAGGTTGACGCGCTCGATGCGGCGGTGGCGGCCTTCTTTGCCGAGCAGGCGCCGGGTACGCTTTCGGTCACGGCTGCCGATTTCCAACATGCGCTCGCGGCGGCCATCGACACTGTGGTCTCGGCGGAGCACTGAGAGCACCTTCCCATGGCCGATGTCGTGAAGTCCCTGGCCGTCGTCCAGCATACCTCGGCGGAATTCCTCGGGCTCATCGAAGATGAGCTCGAAAGCCGAAGAATCCGCTTCCGGTATTTCCGGCCGTTCACCACTGGGGGGCGAACACCGAGCGAGAATGAAGCGGCCGACGGGCTGGTGCTACTCGGCGGTGGCCCTTGGGCGGCAAGCCCCGGGCCGCGTCGGCTTCCCTCGCTCGATGCGGAGGTGGCGCTCGCGGCTTGGGCACTCGAGAGCGGCACTCCGCTCATGGGCTTCGGTCTTGGCGCCCAGATTATCGCGCTGGCAGCCGGGGGAGGCATCAGGCCCGGCCCGTTAGCGTTCGAGGTCGGCACTGCCCGGCGTGTCGTGGAGGATGCCCTGGAGGGCTGGCTGCCGCGTCACTATCCCCTGGTGCGCTACGGCCCGGACCGGGTGATGTTGCCGCCACACGCCCGTACGCTCGCCTGCGACGAATCAGGCCACGCAGCACTGTTTCAGCTTGGCAAGCGCGCCTTTGGATTCGCCGGTCATCCGGGCGTGAAGTCCGCGATCATCGAGGACTTGATCATGGAGTTTCCTGAAAGCCCCGCCGAGACAGCGGCGCCGCTCGCCGCACTGCGCGAAAATCAAGCCGCAGTGCACCAGGCGCTGCGCACCGTAATGACCGGATTGGTTCGGTGTCTTGAGCTCATGGGCAAGAGCGAAACATGACAAAGCGCAAAATCACTTGCGGTTTGCTGAGATGCATATTAGGATTTTCTCATAGACGGTCCGGGGGGATCGCCACCACACGAGAGGCCGCACCGCATGGCTTCGAAGTTGCTGATCGTTATGGCCAACACTGACCCGCGCAATGGTGCGGAGCTCGGAGCGCCGATCTTCCAGGCTACCGTCGCGGCCGCGATGGAATACGAAGTCGAGGTCATCTGCACTGCGGCCGCCGGGTTGCTCCTGAAGAAGGGCGTGGCGGAGAAACTCTTCGTCAAAGCCGGGTCACCGAAGTCGGTGCTTGATTTCATCCTCGATGCACACGAAGCCGGCGCAAAATTCTATTGCTGCTCGCCGAATCTCGATCTGTTTGAAATGTCCGAGGAGGATTTGATCCCGCAGTGCAGCGGAGTCGTCGGCGGGGCGTACCTGATCGAACGCGTCATGGATGACGATTACAGAGTTTTGAGCTACTAGCCGGGCGTCGCGGAGCATACCGATGGAGCACTCCGGCACACGAGTTCAGCAGCACATCGGTGATCCGCTCAGCGGGGCGGTGCCGGTTGAGCGGGAGAAGCTCGAGGAGATCTTCCACGATATCCAATCGGATCTGCGCTTCGATCACCAGCTCAACGGGTGCCTGAATTGCGGGATCTGCACGGCGACCTGTCCTTCGGCGCACTACTACGACTATAGCCCTCGAGAGATCGTCCAGTTGCTGTGGACGGAGAACCTCGAGGGGATCTACGACGCGATGCAGGAGAAGATCTGGGCGTGCGCGCAGTGCTATACGTGCGCGGCGCGCTGCCCGTTCGGGAATTCTCCGGGTGGACTGGTCATGCTGATGCGCGAGACGGCGATCAAGCATGGTCTCGAGTCGGCGAAGAACGTACTGCGGCCCTTCAGTCGCGTGATGCTCAAGCTGATCTCCACGGGTAATCAGCTTTCCCCGGATATGATCAGTCGGGACGCGTTCCCGGACTGGGGTCCGAATATTTCCAAGGTCGACGCACCACTTGCCACGCTGCGCAAGGCGATCCCGGTGCCGACGCTGCACACCACCAAGACGGCCTGGGAGGTCAATCTCAAGACCTCGGTGGAACTGTACACGATCTGGGAAGAGACCGGTGTGCTCGAGAGCCTCAAAGCAGTCGATCCCAACCTGTTCGACGTGATCGGCGACATCATGGACGAGAAGCGCGAAGAGTATTCCGACTGGCAAGAAGAGCAGGCGGAGCAAGAGGATGAGTAGTCCATCGCGAATGTCCAGCGCAACGTTCGCCGGCCAAGCAATCGAGGTATCAAGTCATGACTAAACCGACTGACAAGCCCGCCGGCGAACGCTTTACCGGCCACGGGCCAGAGTGGCAGAACGCGAGCTTGAACGCCAAAGACGCCCAGGTCGCCACCGTCTGGGTCGAGCAGATCATCAACAAGCGCAGCATGCAGACCGGCAAGGAGCGCGTAGAAGACGTCCGCGACGTCATGTGGCAGCTGGAGAAAGACGGCGAGATCGTCGTGCATCGTGTCACCGACGAACACAAGCCGGTGATGGTCAAGACGCTCTACGGCTGGGACAAGAAGATACCCACGGTTCGCTTGTGGCACCACAAATCGTGCGGGCAGTGCGGCAACATTCCCGGCTACCCCGCGTCGCTCCTGTGGCTGATGAACCAGCTCGACGTCGAGTACCTCGACGAGACCGACCAGACCTCGTGCACCGCCTGGAACTACCACGGTTCGGGCATCGGCAACATCGAGAGCCTGGCGGCGGTCTTTCTGCGCAATTTTCACCAGGCATACGTCGCGGCGAAGGCGCAGGGGCTGCCGGACGGATACTATTATCCGCTGGTGCACTGCGGTACCTCGTTTGGAAACTACAAGGAAGTGCGCGGCTATCTGCTGCACTCGGCCAAGCTGCGCGAGCGGGTTCGCGTGATTCTCGGCAAGCTCGGTCGCCTGGTCGACGGCAAGCTGCTCATCCCCGAGGAAATCGTTCACTACTCGGAATGGCTACACGTCATGCGCTCGGAAGTGGCCAAGCTCCAGCAGATCGATTGCAGCCACGTCCGGGCCACGATTCATCCTGCGTGCCACGTGTACAAGATGGTCCCGGAAGATGTGATCTACGATGACACGGTGCTCGACGGGAACCGTGTCGCCGTATCGACGGGGATCATGCAGTCGCTCGGTGCCGAGGTCATTGATTACTCGACGTGGTATGACTGCTGCGGCTTTGGCTTTCGCCATATCATTTCCGAGCGGGAGTTCACGCGCTCGTTCGCCATCGATCGCAAAATCCGCGTTGCGGTTGAGGAGGCGCATGCGGACGTCATGATCGGTCATGACACCGGCTGCATCACGACCCTCGATAAGAACCAGTGGATCAGCAAGGCGGACGGGCGAC
>OFHJ01000785.1_pt1 | contig 10780 bp, 12 predicted proteins | sample 1522001 | NCBI WGS metagenome assembly OFHJ01 (sample SAMEA2464838, study PRJEB22497) | soil metagenome | biome: Grassland; feature: Farmland; material: Clay | place: Australia | collected 2013-02-01 | depth 1.2 m | reverse complement strand
CGGGGAGGCAGGCCGCATGGCAACCAGTGCGGCCGCTGCCGGCCGGGCCCAGAACCGCCGGGTGGAAATTCGCTCGGTGATCCGGGAAAAGCGCAAGGTTCAGGTTAATCCCTAGCCTTCCAGCCTTCTTAGGGAAGGGAAAGCGGGCGTTGAGCCCGCTTTCCCTGTATCCCTTTGCCGGGATCGAATTCTGCTTATGGCCGAACTCAGTCAGTCGGCATCAGGCCCCTCCCCCACCAAAGGGCTGGATGGCTGTCTTTCTCCCCGCCGCTGCCACTCTCTTCTTTAGTCAAGGCCATGCGAATGCTTGAAGTCGGCGCAAGATCGTCCGGCTTTTTAATGCGGGGATACATGGGAATGGGGGCAACTTGCGACCTTCTGCTCGAGAGTTTGTACGATCGTTCATGGGACATGCGCGCATCGCAAACATTGCCAGCCTGCAAAACGATCGGGGTCTGAGGTCGCTTGACGAAACTCGCCGGCCCTGGAACAAGCGAACATTCTATTGCACCATGTCGCCGTACGTAAGAATCAGCTCGGTCTGGCATTCCGTGATTCGTCGGAACCGTTAAGGCACTCCCTGGTCATAACAAGTGCAGGTCCATACCATCTGGAAGCGGACGATGCGCTCGGATGGGTTTCACTTTCTCGTCATGCTCCTAGTGACTCACGTGATATACCTGCCAGTGCGGGGCAGGATGCCAGGACTGTGAATGCTCCCTTCTCTCAAAGAGTCCGTGTAACCATATAAAAGCACCAACTTCGACAAACTCGATCGGTGCGGCAATCGTGGCGTAAGGCCTCGCAGCACACAAGGAGATCTCCCGAAATGAACGGCGGTAACAAGATACCCGTGTTCACGGGGGTGGCAAACTACCAGAACCATGACCAAAGATTAAGGAGAGCTTCCATGCGAAAGTATGCCTTTTCTGCAGTGATCGCTGCAGGCATCGGCTGTACCGCCCTTGGACTTGCTGCCTGTCAACAGAAGCAGAGTTCGGGCCAGAAGATTAAACAGGGTGCCCAAGAGATTGGGCAAGGCATCAAACAGGGAACTTCGGAAACGGGGCAATTCCTGTCTGACTCGACTATTACCGTTAAGATCAAGTCTAAGCTGGCGGCTAACCAGGGTCTCAGCAGCTTCGGAATCCATGTCGAGACCAACAAGGGTGTGGTTACTTTGTCGGGTTCCGTAGACGACGACTCCGAACGCCGCTTGGCCGCTCAGGTAGCGCGCGGTACCGACGGTGTCAAGGGCGTCAATAACAACATCACCGTCAAGAACGGCGGCTGATCTGTCCTCAACCCGTCAGGATGGAAGGTGCTCGCCAACTATAACGGCGATTCAGGAAGCACCTAGGGCCCCAACCCGCGTTCGCTTTCGGGTATATCCATCGAGTTGTATTGTCGCTGTGGCGCCGACAACACAGCACTGCGGTCATTCAGTGATGAAGTATCCCAGTAAGCGATTGTTCGTCTGCCTTCAAAATGTCGTTATTCGCCAATCAGTAGGTTGAGAAAACTCCAAGGTTGACGTTGAGCTTCTTAACGTAATGCAAGAGCGTCTGACCGAGGACGTGCAAAAAGAAAACCCTGTTGGCAGGGAATGCCTAGAGCCAACAAGGCGTCTCTCTCCTCTTCGGTTTCGACGCCTTCTGCAATTAACTTAATTCCAAGGCGCTCACAAACCAGCACGATGGCTTCAACAATCGCTCTCTTGGTCTCGTTGACATCGATATGACGAGTTAGATCCATATCGATTTTCAGGACATGTGGCTGAAACATCGACAAAAAATTAAGTCCGGCGTAACCCGAACCGAAATCGTCGATTGCGGTCAGAAAGCCGCGCTTTCGATAATACGTAAATATGTCGATCAGATGTGATGCATCATCAACACGCTCGCCTTCGGTGACTTCGAACATGAGCAACTCGGATGGAAAGTTAAATCGAGTGCAGGCCTCCAGTGTTGAGCGGATGCATGTTTCCGGTCGATAAATGGCGTTAGGCAGAAAATTGATGCTCAAACGACATTCGGAGATGTCTCGGATGCCCAGGTCAACTGCTCGCTCGATGGCTTTGACCCGACAAACCTGATCGAACCGATATCGATTCCGATCATTAACCCGTCCCAGAACTTCCTTGGCACCTTCACCATTCAGTCCGCGTACCAACGCCTCGTAGGCAAAGATCTTGTCCGTTCGAAGATCGACAATGGGCTGAAAAGCCATAGTAAAGTCGAAGTCAAGCGTGTCCGCTTTGCGGCATTCGTCACACCCCAAAGGGGCAAATGGATTGCTGAATTCGGTCGCCATTGAGCATGATCCCGTAAAAATGAAAATAGTAACAGTCGTCACGATGAGGTCACCACGAATTGTCGATGACGAGACATCCCCGCAGTACGAGTTTTGAAAGCTGAAGTGGCTCGATGGCGGATTGCCCGGGCGGTGAGAATCCGACTAATCAGTCGGTTGATGTTTCAACATCCGGGCGGTCTTGGCTGTTTTTGCTGATGTAAAATCTTTACATCACAATGCGTGAAAACGACTGGCACCGATCTAGAGAGCCTGCATCTACCAGGGTCCATCCAGAATGAGAGGCATCAAATTCACGGATGTAATCGACGCTTTGACGTCACAGATCGCTGTCCTTTCACTGTATGGACAGATCCTGTACGTCAACAAAGCTTGGAAGCATTTTGCACGCGCGAATAGCGCGAACGACGCCGATGCCTATGTCGGACAGAATTACCTTCATGCTTGCGAGAAAGCGGCTCAATCAGGCGACACATACGCGATAGAAGCTTGCGAACGCCTTCGTTTGGCGATGTCAGGGGAAGCGATGCATCAAGTACTCGTGTATCCCTGCCACTCACCCACAAAGGAACGCTGGTTCGAACTGCGCCTCGACCGGAACTGCGAGGGCGAAGGCGATGGAATTATCGTGGCTTCACATCTCGATGTTACGGGAAAGGTTCTGACCGAGAAGACCGAGGCACAGATCAAATCTGAACTCGCCGTGGCAAACCTTGAACTGGACCGAGCCCTCGAGCGGGAGCGGCGGATCGCGAGCACCGACGTGCTCACCGGCATCGGGAATCGGCGCCAGTTTTATGAACTGGCCGGTCATGCAATGGCCGTAGCCCGGCGCTACGAAACACCCACGGCCCTTTTGCTGTTTGACATCGATCTCTTCAAAAGGATCAATGATGCGCTTGGGCACCAGCAAGGCGATGACTGTCTACGCGCAGTCGCGTCAGCAGCCTGTCGGGAACTCCGGGAGGCTGACATCCTGGCCCGTTATGGCGGCGACGAATTCATTGCGCTGTTACCAAGGACTGAAGCTGAGGCTGCACTGAAGATTGGTCGACGGATGGTGGATACGGTGAGAAGAGAGTGTTCGTATAAAAACCACCCCGATGTGCGCGTCACGATCAGCATGGGTATTGCCACCTATCCAAAGGATGCACAAGACCTCGAAACGCTGATCATCCACGCAGATCAAGCACTCTACGACGCCAAGAATGCGGGTAGAGCCCGTGCCGTACCTTACAAGCAAACAGACTGAAAGGATGCCCTGCGACTAAGGACACAAGGCCAATTATCTGGACTGCTCCTTGAAAGTCCTAAAGATTCCGGGCAGCTGCAATCGTCCATTTCTGGCCGGCCCTCACATGCCGCAGGCAAGCCACGCGCGATGCTGAGCATTTCGCGTTTTGATTGGCACTGTTTTTTATTTATAATTGCAAGCTTTCCAATGGGTGGGTGAACTCGGCCTGAAGCGTCAGGGCGAGCTTTTCCCGATCAGCCTGTTCGATCAGACAGGTAAACGTTAAGGAGAAATGCACATCAGCGCGGAACGTCAGGATCGCCGCAACGAGCAAATCACAGTGCCACGCGTACGCGTGATCGATGCGGACGGCACACAGGTCGGCATCATGCTGACACGGGACGCCCTACAGCGGGCATTGGATGCCGAACTGGATCTGGTTGAGGTGTCGCCCAATGCAGAACCGCCCGTCTGCAAGATCATGGATTACGGGAAATTCGTCTACCAGAAAGACAAGACGCAGCAGGCAGCACGGCGAAAGCAGAAACAGACGCAGGTCAAGGAAATCAAGTTTCGACCATCCACCGACAGTAACGACTATCAGACCAAATTGCGGGCATGCATCCGCTTTCTGGATGATGGCGACAAGATTAAGGTCACCATCCGGTATCGCGGCCGTGAGATGGCCCATCAGGATCGGGGACTCGAACTGATCGAACGCATCAAGGATGATCTGGACCAGTTTGGCGTGGTTGAGCAAGCGCCCAAGCTCGAGGGTCGACAAACGATCATGGTGATGTGCCCTCGAAGACATTGAACATGATATTCACTGGAGTCTTATAGAGATGCCTAAGATCAAAACCAACCGCGGAGCTGCCAAGCGGTTTTCGCGAACGGGCGGCGGCGGATTTAAACGCGCCCAGTCACATAAGCGCCACATTCTTACCAAGAAATCGGCCAAACGCATCCGTACGCTACGCGGCACGGCGATGGTTCATAAATCCGATAATGCGGAAGTCCGGCAAATGCTCCCCTATTCTTGAGGGCGCGCTTTTATCTATAATTACTGATACGGATCCTGGCCAAGCCATTCACTTTTCCGGACCGTCACCACATATTCAGATTCGCACAGCGAACACCAACCAATAAAGGTTATCAGTCATGGCACGAGTCAAACGCGGTGTTACCGCCCGCGCCCGTCACAAGAAGATCCTCAAAAAAGCCAAAGGCTATTATGGGGCCCGGTCGCGAACCTTCCGATCCGCCAAGCAACAGGTCATCAAATCCGGTCAGTACGCTTATCGAGATCGGCGTGTCAAGAAACGCGAGTTCAGGGCGCTCTGGATAGTCCGGGTCAATGCCGCAGCCAACGAGCACGGCTTATCATACAGCCGGTTCATTCACGGCCTTTCCCTGGCGGGTGTGGAGCTCGATAGGAAGGCCCTAGCGGACATCGCAATCCACGACAAGCCAGCGTTTGCCCAGCTAGTTGCGCAAGCCAAGGCTGGCCTTGGCGCTTGAAAACTGTTAATCGACAACTGTTTTCTTTCTTCAGGGGAGCGGTGAAAACCACTCCCCTTTTGTATTCCTGATTCCGATAAGCGACCGAGCCAAATGTTTCTCTGACCTTGATCCTGCCTATGAAAGAGGACATCGACGCGCTACTGACACAATCAGAACAGGACATCCTGGCCACGGATGACCTGCAATCACTCGAAGCCTTGAGGGTGGCGTTACTTGGCCGGAAAGGGCGCGTGACGACGTTGCTACGGCAAGTTGGCGAAATGCAACCAAGCGCGCGGAAGGCATTTGGCGAACGGATCAATCAGACCAAACAGAAGCTTGCCGAGGCGCTGGATACTCGGGCGAGAAAGCTCCAAGAAATCGGCCTTCAACGTCGACTGGAAACCGAACGGATCGACGTAACCCTACCGGCTCGTGGTGAATCAGTAGGGGGAATCCATCCGGTGACACGAGTCATCCACCGAATCGAGGAGATCTTTTCGGTCATGGGTTTTGAAATTGCCGAGGGGCCGGAAATTGAAGATGACTGGCACAATTTCGAGGCACTGAACATTCCGGATGCACATCCGGCAAGAGCCATGCAGGACGCCTTCTACGTCAGGAACGGAACGCGCCTTCTCAGGACCCACACGAGCCCTGTCCAGATCCGCGTGATGCAGTCGCGTAAACCCCCGATCAGAATCATTTGCCCGGGCCGTGTGTACCGGGTCGACTTCGATCGGACCCACAGCCCCATGTTTCACCAGATCGAAGGGCTGTATGTCGCTGAAAGCGTTTCTCTGGCCAACCTCAAACACGATCTGAATGCCTTTCTTTCCCAGTTCTTCGAGCGCGAAGTCGACGCGTCGTTCCGTCCCTCGTACTTTCCTTTTGTCGAACCCGGTGCCGAGGTCCATATCCCGTGGGACGACCCCGTTCGCGGTCGGCAATGGCTGGAAGTTTTGGGCTGCGGAATGGTTCACCCCAACGTACTGCGAGCCGTCGACATCGACCCCGAACGTTATTCAGGCTACGCCTTTGGGCTTGGGGTCGAACGGTTTGCAATGCTGCGCTACGGAGTGAATGATTTGCGGCTTTTTTTTGAAAATGACCAACGCTTTCTCGACCAGTTTGTCTAGAGTCAAACCGTTCCATGAAGATCAGCAAGCAATGGCTGGATGAGTGGGTCGATACCGGGCCTGATACTGCATCGCTCGTGCACCGCCTCAACATGGCAGGACTGGAATGCAGTGCCGAGCGCCTGCTGGAAACGATCCCCAAAGGAGTTGTGGCCGGTCTCATAAAATCGGTGGCACCCCATCCGACCGCCGACCGCCTGCAGGTCTGTCAGGTCGACGTAGGCGGGCCAGCACTTCGCCAGATCGTCTGCGGCGCCACGAATGCCGTTGCCGGACTGCGTGTTCCTGCAGCCCTGCCAGGCGCCATTCTACCGGGGAACGTCACGATCAGAGAGGCGGAACTTCGCGGCGTGCGTTCTTCTGGAATGTTGTGTTCGGAGGCCGAGCTGGGGTTAACGGATCACAGCGATGGGCTGCTCGAGCTCGATCTCGATCTCTTGCCTGGCACGCCGATCGAATCGCACCTGGGACTCGATGATGAACTGCTGGATTTCGAGCTTACGCCGAACCGGGGTGATTGCCTGAGCGTAGCAGGACTCGCGCGTGAATTGAGCGCACTGAACGGTCAGCCGCTTCGGAAGACAACGTCTTCACATGTACGGGTGGAGGCTTCTGAGCTGCCCGCCGTCAGCGTTCTCGACGAGTCGGCATGCCCACACTATGCGACCCGGGTTATTCTCGACCTGAATCCTGATAAACAGACCCCCGACTGGCTTCGGCAGCGACTTCACAAGAGCGGGATCCGGGCGATCCATCCACTGGTCGATGTCACGAACTACGTGATGTTGGAACTCGGTCAGCCCATGCATGTTTTCGACTTGGATCGGCTTAGCGGAGGCATCCAGGTGCGCCGGGCGCATGACGGTGAGACGCTGCAACTCCTCAACGAGCAGCTGATCGAGCTCAGCCAGCGCGATCTTGTTGTCGCTGATGGCCAGGGGGCGTTAGCCCTCGCGGGAATCATGGGCGGATCGTCGAGCGCCGTCGGGCCAGAAACACGCCACGTTCTTCTGGAGAGTGCGTTCTTTGAACCCGCGTGTGTCGCCGAAACCGGTCGTCGACACAACATCCTGTCTGATTCACGCTATCGCTTTGAGCGCGGCGTCGACCCGGCACTTCAACGGCTCGCCTTGGAGCGCGCAACCGAGTTGTTGCAGAGCCTCTGTGGCGGTCAGGCCGGTCCGCCCGTCGACGTGGGCAAGGTACCCGAATACGGAGCCCGAATCCGGCTACGTCCAGCAACCGTGAATCGTGTCCTTGGAACACAGCTAACGGATGAGTCGATGCGCGACGCACTCATCCGCCTGCGCATTGAATTGCAGCCTGAAGCGCACGGCGTCTGGCTAGCCAGCACACCCACCGATCGGCACGATCTACGCGAAGAGATTGACCTCGTCGAAGAAATCGCCCGCATCGATGGTTATGAGAAGATTCCGGTTCATGCAAGTCCCGTCATCATCACCAGAAAACCAGCCGGCGAAACCCACAGATCGCTGGATGCAGCCAAGTCATTCCTTGTCGCGCGTGGATATTTCGAAGTAGTTACATACAGCTTCGTCGATGCGCGTCTGCAACGCGCACTTTCTTCCGCAGGAGCGGATATCTCACTCGACAACCCCATCGCTGAAACCATGAACGTCATGCGGAACACGCTCTGGTGCGGTCTGTTGACGACTTGGCAACACAACCGCCAGCGTCAACAGCATCGTGCACGGCTATTCGAAGCAGGCCAATGCTTCCTTCCTGGCGACCACGATGAGATTGCCGAAGTCATGCGCTTTGGAGGACTCTTGTGCGGGAATGCTGCCCCGGAACAGTGGGCGCTCGAAACGCGCACCGCCGACTTCTACGACCTGAAAGCGGATGTCGAGGCGATGATCGGGCCAAAGAACGACTTTCGATTCGAGGCTGCCGCTCACCCCGCACTGCACCCCGGGCGCAGTGCGAGGATCATAGGCGATGGCGGTCACCCATATGGATGGTTGGGTGAACTTCATCCAAGCGTCTGTCAAATGCTTGATTTCGAAAATCCACCGCTTCTGTTCGAGCTGGACTGGCATTTTGTGAAGGCACGCCCCCTTCCCTGCTATCAGCCAATCTCCGAACAACCGTCAGTACGACGCGACCTTGCCCTGGTGGTTCACGAAAGCATAACAGCGCAGGCTCTGGTCGACACCGTTCGTGAATCCGGAGATGGGAACCTGCAGCGGATCGTTGTATTTGACGTGTATGAAGGGCCGAAATTGCCGGAACACCATAAAAGTATCGCACTCGGTTTGATTTTCCGAAGCTTCTCAAGTACTTTAACCGATAAACAAGTCGAAGCGTCGGTACACCAGATCGTTGCACATGTGGAGTCCCGGCTGGGAGCGTATTTGCGGGGAGCTTAGGGGGAGAAGTCAGGTGGCGCTAACAAAAGCGGAGCTGGCCGAAGCTCTGTTTATCGAGCTGGGTCTTAACAAAAGAGAAGCCAAGGAATTCGTTGATTTGTTCTTCGAAACGATTCGTGATCAGCTGGAAAGTGGCGACCCCGTCAAGCTATCGGGATTCGGGAACTTCGATCTCCGGAACAAGAACCAGAGACCCGGACGTAACCCGAAGACCGGTGAAGAAATTCCAATTTCGGCGCGACGTGTCGTGACATTCAGGCCCGGGCAGAAACTTCGTTTGAAAGTAGGCGTTGATGAGAACCGTCGCTAGCCCGATCGCGTTGCCGGAGATTCCGGACAAGCGTTATTTCACTATCGGTGAGGTCAGCGTTTTATGTGCGGTTAAACCGCATGTCTTGCGTTACTGGGAACAGGAGTTCAGGCAGTTGCACCCGGTCAAGCGCAGAGGCAACAGGCGTTATTACCAGCAAAACGATATCGCCTTGATACGACACATTCGCAGCCTTCTCTACGAACAGGGCTTCACCATTACCGGGGCAAGGCAGCAGCTTCGGGATGGCGCTCGTGAGATGCCTGCCGCGAATGATGCATTGGCATCGACGCCCCATGCAGCAGGATCGAATCGGCGCAAGGCCCTCGCAGAGATCCGCGACGAACTGGAACGGCTCTTGCGGAACTGGCCGGAGTAGAGCAGATAGTTTGCTTCGGCTTTTCGATCCGGTCGGCATTACTTAAAATGACAGTACACGGGGCGTAGCGCAGTCTGGTAGCGCACCTGCCTGGGGGGCAGGTGGTCGCAGGTTCAAATCCTGTCGCCCCGACCATTGATTGATAAGCGTTTTCTTAACACAGATCGAGCCGCAGAAATGCGGCCTTTTTATTTACGTAACAAACACTTCGTGACTCCTAAGCGCGCGCTTGTTCCACCAGTTCTCGCCCTAACGATTCACGTTGTGCATTCCGTTCAAAGTTATTTAGCACAACGCGAACACCAATAGCCTTGTGGTCTGCATTGAGTTATCCGTGAAAATTTGCGTGCATTGCCCCTTCCCCGCCAAAAAAACAATTCCTCTCTTGGATGCCTTACAGTGCATGGCCTTGCGCCGATGTTAGACAGACGCCCATTATTTCGGGCAGCAAACAGGGTGATGCGCAAGGGGGATGTAGTGATGACGAACAACACAACGAACACGGTTGGCATTACGCAGCGACTGGACCGGATAGAACGCCAGAACCGTCGGCTTAAGCTGGGGATTTTCGCGATAGTGCTTGGATTTGGTGCTTATTTTCTAATCGTCGGCCGGCAGCCAACTTCGCAGACGGTCACAGCGCGGAAATTCCTGCTCGTCGATCACAACGGCAAGACCCGGGCTTCTCTTGCCATGAATGGCTTCGGGCAGCCCGAATTCAGGTTGCTCGACACCAGCGGCAAAGTCCAGGCCATTGTCATCCTGAACGTGGCGACCATGCGACAACTTTGAGGCGGTGAAGGCATAAACCGACGTCCTCAACCGGAAAGGGCAGCGGCTTTTGGTTGCACCGGTTCGTTTTTCTATGCTGCTATTTCCAAGGGGCAGGTTGTCGCAGGTTTAAATCCTGTTTCCACGACCATTAATCAGTTACTTAGCAACTCCTAAAAGTACCTGTAACGCCCAGGCAACTCTTCAGTAACACCTCACTTCAATAGCTCACTACCACAAGGCACCTCCTCACCAAGGTGCAACATGTTCTTTGAGATCGTAATGTGTCTCACGATATCCTCTTTGCCTACTAGGGGTCTTGATTTTCGATTCAAACCATCCGGCGTCGCTATAGAGCGCAATACCGAGAGGCCGAATCTCGTGAAAACTGGGTGGATCACTCCCATCCCCTAAATCCGCTTAATAACCAGAACGCTGACGCACTGCTTCAAATGAACGCTGAGCCGCTCTCGGCCTGTCTTAATAAACCGACTGGCGCACAGCAGCCAAGGGCAAACTCATAGGAGCAAGTTACATTAGACATAGCCAAGACAAGACATTAAATATGTCGAATTTCTTTACAATCCAGACTGCATGATAAAAACAATTTTTAGTTTTTCATTGACTTGCCTGTCTGGCATACATTCTGCTTTCTTCACCTACAAAGACAGCAGCCAACGTGAATAAAGGGATAAATGTGAAGAAAGGACTTCTGGCAGTCATAGCGGCAGGATTCCTGGC
>OFHJ01000784.1_pt1 | contig 10782 bp, 10 predicted proteins | sample 1522001 | NCBI WGS metagenome assembly OFHJ01 (sample SAMEA2464838, study PRJEB22497) | soil metagenome | biome: Grassland; feature: Farmland; material: Clay | place: Australia | collected 2013-02-01 | depth 1.2 m | reverse complement strand
CTTTTATCCGTCTGGGCCTGATCAGCGTTAGCGGATGTCCGCCAGCACAACGGGAGGAGCAAAGCAGCAAGCCATGCAATCGTTCGTCAAGGGAATCTGGGTCGGCGAAGAAGCAACAGATCCAATGTCTTTCACCTCGCTTAGTGTCAAGACTATCGATCGGGATCTCTCTGGGGCAATCGATGGCGTCACCATGAAGATCAGGAACGAATAGCCGCTGTTATTGTGAGCTCGGATCAGGTCAAACGTTCCATCAAGTGGCCGCACCGATCGGTGATGATTTCAACGAAAGGCACGATTGAACGCCGAAGCCCAATCTCGTGCGTTTGACAAATCGAAATTTAACTCTACGATAAATCCTGCGGAAACAATCCGTTATCAGGGAGCTCATAAAACTATCTATTTGATGGAGGAGATGTTATGGCGTATTTTGAAGTCACAGCCACCAACGGTGAGAAAGCCATCATCAATGGCAATGACGTAAACAAAGTCATTGATGACGGCACCTACCGGACTATCTACCAAGGATCCAATACCAATACTTATCAGGTAACTGATACCCTTGCTTCATTGTTGACGGATCTAAAAGGGTAGCGCGCTCCCTTGCGACGGCTGTCGACCGTAGACAGCGTGCCATCTTTTTTGCGATAACAGCAAAGCCGCCGGCAGCCGTCCAAGCCTCTCGATAGAACCCTGCGCTCAGTGCTGTCATTTTAACGTTGGGCTCCACCGCCTTTGTCTGACGGGCAGACGCGATATTGATTGCTTTCACAGAATGCCAGATTGGCCGGCTGCGACAAGGCCTGGAAAACTGCGTATAAATGTAACGAAATTTCGCTTCCGCGACAGGAGTTCTGCCAACTGAATGCGGGCATTGGCCGCTTCGCAATCAACATCCTCGTCAGTTCTTTAGATGAAAAAGCGCTTACATCATCAGATCATTCAAAAAAGAAGAAGTGAGCAACTTTTCAACTTTACAGCCACCCTTCTGCAGCAGATCGCTGGCGTTAACCAAGTGCAAGTTGGCGATGCCAATCATCTTACAGAAAGAGCTAATCACTTAGTCTGGCGCCGCTTGTCCAGTTGAGTCGGCGATACTGAGCAGGTGGCTGGCGTTCCACACTAGTTAGCTAGGACAGCCCCTTAACTATTTACTCACCTAATTGAATATAACGCCCCTAATTAAACGTTACCAGGGCCACCTCTGTGCTCATTGCTAGCGGCGAATATTGCGTCCGTAGAAAATCTCCATAATTTCCCGGTTCACCCTGGAGCGTATGCGACGCGTTTCGCGTACTGGAAGCTCCGAAACACCTTCCCCGAACAAATAGGTATCGAGGTCGAGTTCCTTGAGGCGCATCTTAGTGTGGAAAACGTATTCCTGATACATGTTGACATCAACCATGTCGTAACGATTTCTAACCTGCTTTGACAGGAAGTTCTGGATTGAATCGATGTTGTGATCGATAAAGTGCTTTGTTCCGCGGACGTTACGGGTGAAGCCACGGACACGGTAGTCGATGACCACGATGTCGCTCTCAAAGCTGCTGATCAGGTAGTTGAGTGCCTTCAGGGGGGAAATTCGACCGCAGGTCGATACGTCAATGTCGGCTCGGAAGGTGCTGATCCCAGCATCGGGGTGCGTTTCCGGATAGGTGTGCACCGTTATATGGCTCTTATCAAGGTGCGCTACCAGTGAATCCTTTTCAATACCCGGGTGCGCAGCCAAACCGTCGTGGTGGCCTTCCGAAATGAGCATCGTGACCGACGCGCCTTGGGGGTCATAGTTCTCGCGCGCAATATTCAGTATGTTCGCGCCTATGATCGAGCTGACGTCGGTTAGGATGTCGGTCAGTCGCTCCGCGTTGTAAGCCTCATCGATATATTCAATATATTCCTTCTGATGCTGCGGAGTGCGAGCGTAGCAAATATCGTAGATGTTGAAGCTTAGCGTCTTGGTGAGGTTGTTGAAACCGAGCAGCTTGAGCTTCGGATTGTTCGTTTGATTGGTCAATCTTGCGTCTCTGCGTTCCTAAGCCGGTTAACAAACCCTAAAGCACTCGGGCAACGCCCATAATTACTAGTTTACAATGCGCGCGCCACTTTTCCGATCAGTCGACCGCGTCTACAACTTCATAATCATGAGTGACCGGGACAGTGTTTGAAAGCATGATCGAGGCTGAACAATATTTTTCCGCGGAAAGCGCCACTGCCCGCTTGACATGAGGTTCGGAAATTTCTTTGCCGGTGACAGTAAAGTGGAGGTGAATTTTGGTAAAAACTTTAGGGTCGGTTTCAGCGCGCGTCCCGGATACCGTGACCTCGCACCCGGTAATGGCTTGCCGTGCCTTTTTTAGAATTTGCACAACGTCTGTAGCAGAGCAACTGCCCACGCTCGCCAACATGAGTTCCATCGGCCTTGGACCAACATTTCGTCCGCCAATGATCTCCGGCCCGTCGACGATAATCGCATGACCACTGCCAGTTTCGGCCATGAACACCGTGTTTTCAATCCACCGAATTCGTGCGCGCACCCTTAACCTCTTCGCATTTCTTCCTTAAAGGCGCCTTGGCGCTCCGGCAAGGCGGTTTTCATTGCGTCAAAGATTGCTCTACTCTAGGAGCGCACGCAACGCTTGACCGGGTCTCGGCTCGAGCATCAACGATTCACCGATGAGGAAACGATGGACTCCGGCAGCCCGGAGCTTGTTGATATCGTCTCGCGACCGAATCCCAGACTCGGTTACCACTTCACACTCAGCCGGGAGCCTCGGGATCAGGTCCAAAGTCGTCTCGATACTAGTCGAGAAATCTCGGAGGTTTCGGTTGTTGATACCGAGAAGAGCGTTTTGAAGCACATTGGCGCGAAAGACGGCATCAAGTTCTGATGCATCGTGAATCTCAATCAACACATCGAGGCCGAGTTCCATTGCGCAGGAAGCCATTTCATTCATTTGAGTCAAGCCGAGAGCAGCCGCAATCAGCAGTATCGCGTCCGCCTTTAAGGCACGCGCTTCCACGACTTGCAGCGGATCGATAAGAAAATCTTTTCTCAAGATCGGTAGAGGGCAGGCGGACCGCGCGGTAATCAAATATTCATTGTCCCCTTGAAAGAAATCCCGGTCGGTGAGAACAGAGAGGCAGGTCGCGCCCCCCTCGGTATATTCGTGGGCTAAGCCTGCAGGGTCGAAGTCGGCACGAATCACCCCCTTGCTGGGGCTCGCTTTTTTGGCTTCCGCAATAACGCCAGGTTTTCCGCTCTGCACTGAATGTCGCAAAGCGGCCCTGAAGCCGCGCGGCTCGTCTGCATCGGCCGCCTTTTCCCGCAACGATCGTTCAGAATACGCTCGCCGCAAGTAAGCGAGCTCCTCCCGTTTACGGGCCAGAATGCGTTCAAGAACGTCTCTGCTCAATGTTTTTGACCCAGCTCGCGGGTCACCGAAACAAAGCGTCTGAGTCGTTCCAGGGCCTCGCCGCTTTTTAGGACAGCCTGCGCCCGTTTAACGCCGTCGGCAATCGAATCCGAGAGGTTCGCGGCGTACAGCGCTGCGCCCGCGTTGAGCGCCACAATATCACGGGCGGGCCCTGGTCGATTCTCCAGCGCTTCAAAGAGTTTTTCCGTGGATCCCGCCACATCGCTTACATTAATGTTGCGGGTCGCCGACATAGAAAATCCAAAATCCTCAGGATGCACATCGTACTCGTAGATTTTCCCATCGCGCAGTTCACCCACCATGCTTGCGGCACCGAGCGACAATTCGTCCAGACCATCCCGTCCCCATACCACCAAGGCGCGTTGGGCACCGAGTCGCTGCAGGACGCGCACTTGAATTCCTACAAGGTCCGGGTGAAAAACTCCCATAAGTATATTCGGTGCCCCGGCCGGGTTTGTTAACGGACCCAATATGTTGAAGATGGTTCGGATACGCAGCTCTTGGCGAACTGGAGCGACGGCCTTCATCGCTGGGTGATGAAGCGGGGCGAACATGAAACCAATCCCTACCCGCTTGAGGCATTCAGCGACCGATGTCGGTGCAAGTTGTATTTCCGCGCCAATGGCTTCCAGCACATCGGCAGCCCCTGATTTTGAAGAGACGCCCCGGTTACCATGTTTTGCGACATTCGCGCCGGCGGCCGCTGCGACAAACATCGAGGCCGTGGAGACGTTGAAAGTATTGGCTCCATCGCCGCCGGTACCGACTATATCGACGAGACGCCCAACTTCGAGATCGTCTGTCAGCGGAACCTTGATCGCGAATTCCCGCATCACCTGGGCAGCCGCAGTAATCTCGCCGATGGTCTCCTTTTTTACGCGAAGCCCTGCGAGGACCGCTGCCGTTAGCACCGGTGAAACCTCGCCACGCATGATGGCACGCATCAGGCTTACCATTTCATCGTGAAAGATTTCGCGATGCTCAATTGTGCGCTGAAGGGCTTCCTGCGGATTCATCGAAAGGTTAATCGAAAGGTTAAGGCGTGCATGCGAGCCGGGGATCGAATTGTAATGGACTATAGATGCCCTATTGTGAACAGCAATCCTTACTGCGGACGGTCTTTTTGTGTAACTGCTAGGTTTTTAGGAAATTTTTCAGCATTTCATGTCCATGGTCCGTTAGGATGGATTCAGGGTGAAACTGGACCCCTTCAATGGGCAGGGTCTCGTGACGAATCCCCATGATCTCGTCCCGCTCGCCGGGTCGGCGCTCGGTCCAAGCGGTGACTTCAAAGCATTTGGGCAGGTCGCTGCCTTGCACAATCAGGGAATGGTAGCGCGTCGCATTAAAGGGTGTGGGCAGGTTTAGGAAAACCCCCGATCCCGAATGATGAATTGCACTGACCTTGCCGTGCATGATCTGGCGCGCACGCGTTACCGTCGCACCGAAAGCCTGCGCGATCGCTTGGTGACCGAGGCAGACCCCAAGGATTGGAATCCGCCGTGTTCCGGTTTTTCCGATTTGCTCGACAAGGTCGAGGCAAATCCCGGCTTCATTCGGGGTGCAGGGCCCAGGAGAAAGAACGATGTGCGATGGCTGCTTAGCTGCGATTTCATCGACCGTAATCCGGTCATTTCGAAAAACTTGGACCTCAGCCCCGAGTTCCGCGAGATACTGAACGAGGTTGTAGGTAAAGGAATCGTAGTTGTCGATCATGATAATCATGAATGCACTTTCATAGGGTCGAAGCGGCTCGCAGCATTGCACGGGCCTTGTTCATCGTTTCTTCCCACTCCGCGGCAGGGTCAGAATCGGCAACAATGCCTCCGCCAGCTTGAACGTGCAGGATGCCATCTTTAATGACCCCAGTGCGGATGGCAATGGCCATGTCAAGATTGTCATCGTAGGAAAGATAGCCGATGGCTCCCCCATAGACCCCGCGTTTGACCGGCTCAAGTTCGTCAATGATCTCCATAGCTCGTACCTTCGGCGCACCGGACAGGGTTCCTGCCGGGAATGCGGCCATCAGCGCATCCAGTGCATGCAGGCCAGGCCGTATTCGCCCGACGACGTTGCTGACGATGTGCATGACGTGACTGTACCGCTCGATCTTCATTTTTTCGGTTAGACGCACACTGCCAGTTTCGGAAACCCGTCCCACGTCATTTCGCCCCAAGTCAATTAACATCAGATGTTCCGCAATTTCCTTTGGATCCGCCAGCAGTTCCGTTTCAAAGCGCAGATCTTCTTCAGGGTTGGCTCCGCGGGGCCGGGTGCCGGCAATCGGTCGGACAGTCATTTCTCCGTCTTCGACACGTACCAGTATTTCGGGTGAGCTCCCCACGACATGGTGATCGCCCAGGTTGAGGCAATACAGATAAGGCGACGGGTTGATACGTCTCAGCGCCCGATATAAGGAAAAGGGGTCCGCGGAAAAGGGCGCGCTCAATCTTTGGGATGGAACGACCTGCATCACATCTCCGGCACGTATGTACTCCTTGATGCGATGAATCGCAGCCCCATAGGTTTGGGGCGTGAAGCCGGATACAAATTGTGGTGAAGAATGAGTGGGCGCTTCGGTCAACGCAGGCGTCACGGGCTTTGCAAGAGCATCTTGAATGGCATCCAAGCGCTGTTGTGCACGTTTTATATCGGTCGTATCGCCACACCTTGCATGAACCACCAGAATCAATATGCCACGCAGATTGTCAAAAATAACCAACTCGTCAGCGCGCATCAGGAGAACATCCGGGGTGCCGATTAAATCGGGCTTGAGATGGTTAATGCGTGGTTCGAAATAACGTACGCAGTCATACCCAAAATAACCGACCAGCCCGCCAGCGAAGCGCGGAAGTCCTGGTACCCGTGACACCCGGTATCGCCCTGCATAGGATTTGAGCCACTCGATGGGGTTCGTTGCCTCGAGTGTTTCGACGAGCTGCCCATCCACGTGGCGCTGGATCCGTGTGCCCTCCGCGCGAATTACTTCGCGACAGGGCAGTCCAATGAAAGAGAAGCGCCCCCAGCGCTCGCCGCCATGCACGGATTCGAACAGAAAAGAATACGGACTGTTAGCCAGCTTTAAGTAGGTTCCAACAGGCGTGTCTAGATCGGCTGGAAGCTCGCGCGTTAGCACCATGTGAGTGTCAGCGGTCATGCACGGATGGGTTGGGTCAATGATTGCATCAGCGTGATGAATAAGCGCTATAACGGTGCCCTGTCAGCGCAACGTCAGCCCCGCACGGACCTGGCGAAGATGGAGACCGACCGCAGCCCTGCCAAACCCCGATAATTGATCGCGAACTTTGAGTGGCGGTTCGGGGAAGGGTACGTCAAGCTGCTGCCTAGGGCAAGACGGTCGATTTCGTCAAATTTCCGCATTGTTGGGAACGCGGACAAGAAACTCGGTGGTGAAGTAAACAAACGCCAGCAGTATCGACCCGCCTCCTATTTCGCAGACACGCAGCCATCCCCCGTGGGCCCAGGCGACGCCGGCCAGTGCCGATCCTACGCCGCCGCCCATAAAGAACAGAGCAATGTACAAGGCATTCAACCGGCTCCGTTCTGCGTCCCCGAGTGCAAAGATGGTTCGTTGTCCTAATACGAGATTCATCGATGTACTGAGGTCGAGAAGTCCCCCCCCTGCAAGTAATATCGGCACCGAGTGCGCCCGCCCCCCGATAGCGCAAATGCCAAAAGCGATGACACCCAGAAGTAACGCCGTGGCCGTTGCCGGGCGCGTCCAGCCGCGATCGGCCCACCGACCGGCTAGCGGAGCCACCAACGCACCAGCTGCTCCTATCAGAGCGAACAATGCGATCCCGCGCTGCGTATAGTTAATGGGTGGCGCTGATAATTCGAGGGCGATAGCGCTCCAGAAAAGACTGAACGCCCCAAACATCGCTGCGTGATATGCGGCCCTGCGCCGCAGGGCAAGGGTATCCCGTAGCAGATGCCAAAGTGAAATTAAGAAGGGTACATATCGGATCCTGGAATTCGGATGGCGCTCGGGAAGGCCACGCCAGAGCAAGACGCTTAGTGCCGCCGAAGCTGCCGCTGAAAGGAGGTAGACGGCACGCCAGCCAAGGACGTCGGTGATAAGGCTCGCCAGCGGTCGGGCCAGCAAAATCCCGGTGAGTAGGCCGCCCATGATGTTGCCAACCACCCGCCCTCGGTGTGCAGGCGGTGCCAGTGAGGCCGCGAAGGGAACCAGAATTTGTGCGCAGGATGCACAGATTCCGGTGAACAGGGCTGCGAGAAGAAAGGTCAAGGCATTGGGTGCAAGACCGGTGCCAATCAACCCAACCGTCGTTCCGAATAGCAGTACGACAATTAGTCGGCGGTTTTCCAGAAGATCGCCAAGAGGGACCAGCAACAGCAGTCCGACACCGTAGCCGATCTGGGTCAAAGTTACGACTAAAGTTATGGCCTCCCTGGGCAAGTTCAGCGCCGGACCGATAACACCGACCAGAGGCTGCGCGTAGTAAAGGTTGGCGACGATCAGGCCGTCGGCCACTGCGAACAACCAAGTTAGGCCCGGCGTAATCTGTGCGGTGTTTGTTCGATGAGCTGTCATTAGCAGGGTTGAGCCGAACCCAAGGATCTTCTTTACAGGCGTTCGAGCGCTAAACGCTTCGTAGGGTGAGAGCAACCGCCTGGACGTTCGGTCGGAGTCAGATCGCCGTGATCGCCGCGCGCATGCTTCGGATTGTATCGGCATAGTTACGGCTTCCGAAAACTGCCGATCCAGCTACAAAGGTGTCAGCGCCCGCGGCCGCTATGGATCCTATATTGTCAACGTTAACGCCCCCATCAACCTCAAGTCTAATTCGTCGATTTGGATGTAGCGCCATATACCTGTCCAGCAGAATCCGTGCTTGTTTGATTTTCTCAAGTACCGCTGGAATAAACTCCTGGCCCCCAAATCCTGGATTTACAGACATCAACAGCACGATATCAACCTTGTCGAGGACATAGCGCAGGTAGTCGAGCGAGGTCGCAGGATTCAGAACCACGCCAGCCTGGCAACCATTATTACGAATGACCGTGAGTGAACGGTCCACGTGACGTGTAGCTTCGGGATGAAAAGTGATAGAGGTCGCCCCCGCCTTCGCAAACGCGTTCGCAAGTGCATCGACGGGTTCCACCATTAAGTGAACGTCTATCGGTATGTTTATACCGTAATTTCGCAGCGCTTCACATCCCATCGGTCCGATAGTCAGATTCGGTACGTAGTGGTTGTCCATTACATCGAAGTGGATCCAGTCGGCACCGGCCTCTATGACGGCACTCGCCTCTTCTCCGAGGCGGGCAAAGTTGGCGGATAAGATGCTTGGTGCGATAACAGGCGAAAGTTTGTGCATGGCGCTCCTACGAATCGGTGCGACCATTATTTCAAAATATAGACGTCCTCGCCTGACGGGGCATTTGCTAAAGTTCGCAACAATGAGACATTGGCCTTGGATCAATACGATTGACCCCAGAGTCAGCAACGCATGCCCCCGGCCGGTCTTTCCGGCCGGTCTTTAAGGTCACAATTTGTGACCTTAAAGCGGTGTACTCTCCAGGGTCGGACATGGATGCCGGCGCATCCCAGCAAGCCAAGTATCCACCTGCGCGTCCACCAACTGCTTTGCAGCAGGGCGTCGCGTTGCTACAGTGACGCTCTAGTCCCGTAAACCAGACTGTGATCGCAGTGACCGCCCTTGACCGCGAATTCTCTATGACCTGCGTGCAAGCGGTGAGCCTATCTTGTTCCCGAGTCGTTCGGAATTCGGCTGAAGGCGTTCGGCCTCGACACCGTGCTAATTTGGGTTCATGGGTTTTTCAGCGCGGTTCGCAGCGCTTGAAATTTGTTCCCTTTACTTTGTAACTCATGGAAGGATTATTCAAAAGCAATCTGCGCAGCGTGCCACTTGTCGGGCGTGGCAAGGTGAGGGATCTTTATGCATTGACGGACGATCTGTTCCTGATCATTGCGAGCGACCGCCTTTCTGCGTTTGACGTGGTGCTTCCACAACCGATCCCGGGAAAGGGGTTGGTGCTGACGGCGCTGACGCGGTTTTGGATGCAGCGTTTTTCCACGATCATTGAAAACCATGAAGCTGATTTTGACCTCGCGGGCGTGCTAACCGACGACGAGAGGCGGGAGTGTGAAGGACGTTCCGTGGTTGCCCAACGACTGAAGGCACTCCCCATAGAGGCTGTTGTGCGTGGGTATCTGATCGGTTCCGGATGGAAAGATTATCAAGCCGAAGGAAGCGTGTGCGGTGTGGTGTTGCCGCAAGGTTTGCGGATGGCGGACCAACTCCCGGAGCCAATCTTCACGGCCGCGTACAAGGCAAACCCTGGTGAACATGACAGCAATATCGAGTACGAACAGGTGGAACAATTAATTGGATCGGATTTGGCGGCTCAGGTCCGTGAGGTAGCACTCAGGTTATATCGTGAGGCTTATGCGTATGCTGCAAAGCGAGGCGTCATCATCGCGGACACGAAGTTCGAGTTCGGTGTTGATAAAAAAGGCACATTAATGCTTATCGACGAAGTTTTGACGCCTGACTCTTCGCGCTTCTGGCCGATAGACAGTTGGCAGCCCGGAAGCAATCCGCCAAGTTTTGATAAACAGTACGTTCGTGACTACCTGGAAACCTTGGACTGGAACAAAAAGGCTCCCGGCCCAATACTTCCGCAGGCGGTTATCGAGCGAACGGCCGACAAGTACCGTGAGGCTCTTCGTGCGTTGATCGCTTCATAAAAACGACCCCTCGTTCGGGCGCATGAATTGACTGGCATGCCCGCCCGGGCCTGCAAGGGCAGTTCAGCAAAGCCTGTATTTTGCTTTGGGAAAATGGAAGATTCGTTTACCACCCCATTAGGACGCGGTAAATAGTCGCTGAAGGACGAAATCTTGGGGAATTGTTTCTCCGGCGAGGGTCATCGCCAAAAGCTCGCCGCCGAGTATCTGCGGCGCCACGATCATGTCAGGCTGAACGCGCTGCACCCGCTTGTAATTTTTCATGTCATTGACGGCTGCGACCAACTTGGCCTTAGTTTCAATTTCCTTCAGCGCAAGTATGATGAAGGCGTTCTCGGAATCATCTGCGCGCATGGCAAGGACCGCTCTAGCCTGTTCCGCGCCCGCGCGACTCAGTACATTCGCGTCAGTTGCGTCGCCAATGACCGTGTCAGTTCCTTCTAGCTCACCCCCCTGCGGTGCCGATGGCAGTATGAGGGTAACCGGAAGTTGCCGACGTTGAAGCTCTTGGGCGGTGTTGTGAGCAAGGGCCGTGGCGCCTATCGCTATGAAATGCTCCTTACGCTGCATGGGCTTTGCCCGCTGGGTGAT
>OFHJ01000783.1_pt1 | contig 10782 bp, 10 predicted proteins | sample 1522001 | NCBI WGS metagenome assembly OFHJ01 (sample SAMEA2464838, study PRJEB22497) | soil metagenome | biome: Grassland; feature: Farmland; material: Clay | place: Australia | collected 2013-02-01 | depth 1.2 m | reverse complement strand
TTGCGCGGTGGGGGGGGGGGGGGGGAAGACCTAGCCCGTATTTTATACCTCTGTATCTCAGAGGGCCACACACCCGCCACAAACGGGCCGCCCCGTCCGGCCCGGCGCAGCGGCTGCAAGCGATTTGGGCGGCGGCGGGCCGGCCCAACGTGCCCGCCAGCAGCGTGCGCGCCGGCGCCATACCCGGCACGCACACCGTCGGCTTCGACGCCGCCGCCGACACCATTACCCTGACCCATACGGCCCGTTCCCGCCGCGGCTTTGCCGAAGGAGCGCTGCTGGCGGCGCGGTGGATCCTGGGCCGGCGGGGATTGCATGCATTCGACGCCATCGCCCCGGAACTGGGCCGCATGGCCGCGGGAGGACAATAATGGCATTTCCGTTCACGGGCTGCGGCACCGCCTTGATTACCCCCTTCACCGCCGACGGCGCGGTGGATGAAGCCGCGCTGCGGCGTTTTCTGCGCTGGCAGATCGCCGAGGGCGTGGACTTTCTGGTTCCCGGCGGCACCACGGGAGAAACCGCCACCCTCAGCCGCGAGGAACACCTGCGCGTGGTGGCCATTGCCGTCGAGGAAGCGCGGCGCGGCGAGCGCCAGCTGCCCGTCCTGGCCGGCGCCGGCGGCAACAACACCCGCTCCACCGCCGCCCTGGCGCGCGACGTCGCGGCGCTGGGCGTGGACGGCATCCTTTCCGCCGCCCCCTATTACAACAAGCCCAGCCAGGAGGGCCTGTACCAGCACTTCGCCGCCATCGCCGCCGCCATCCAGGTCCCGCTGGTGCTCTACAACGTGCCCGGCCGCACCGCCAGCAACATCGAGCCCGCAACGGTCGCCCGCCTGGCCCAGGTCGCCAACATCGCCGGCGTCAAGGAAGCCTCCGGCAACCTGAACCAAATCATGGCGGTCTTAGCCGCCGTGCCACCCAGCTTCACCGTGCTGTCCGGCGATGACGCGATGGCGTTGGCCGTAGTGGCGCTCGGCGGCCGCGGCGTAATTAGCGTGGCCAGCAACGAAATCCCGGCGGAAATGGCCGAACTGATGCGTGTGGCCCGCAGCGGCGACATCGCCTCCGCCCGGCGCCAGCATTTTCATTTCCTGCCGTTGCTGGAGGGCAATTTCCTCGAGTCCAACCCCATTCCGGTGAAGGCCGCGCTGGCGGCGATGGGCCATTGCCAGGAGGTTTATCGCCTGCCGCTGACCGCCATGCAAGGCCCGCGCCGGGAGCAGTTTTTCCGCATTCTTGATTCCCTCGGTCTGCTGCGCGACGACGCCCCGCGGGCCAGCGGCTCCCGCGCATGAAGCCGTCCGGCACCGCTGCCCTCGCCGCCGCCCTAGAGCGGCTCGCCGCCGTCCCCGACTTGGCCGCGCAACGCGCCGAAGCGTTAGCTGCCTTCGCCGAGTTGCGCGCCGCGCTCAATGCCGGGCAGGTCCGCGCCGCCGAACCGGACCGCCAGGGCTGGCGCACCAACGCGTGGGTGAAGCAAGGCATTCTGCTCGGCTTCCGCCTCGGCCAGCTCACCGAATACCCGCCGACCGGACCGCTGCGCTTCTGCGACAAGGACACACTGCCATTGCGGGAGTGGCGCCTGGCTGACGGCGTGCGCATAGCGCCCGGCGGCAGCAGCGTGCGCGACGGCGCTTATTTGGCCCCGGGCGTCATCTGCATGCCGCCGTGTTACGTCAATATCGGCGCTTACGTGGATGCGGGCAGCATGATTGACTCCCATGCCCTGGTCGGCTCCTGCGCCCAAATCGGCCGGCGGGTTCACCTCAGCGCCGCGGCGCAAATCGGCGGCGTTTTGGAGCCGGTCAACGCCGCCCCGGTGATCGTGGAAGATGACGTACTGGTCGGCGGCAACTGCGGCGTCTATGAAGGCGCCCACATCGGCGCCGGCGCGGTGCTTGCGGCCGGCGTCGTACTGACGCGGTCCACGCCCCTATACGACCTGCCGCGGGGAGAAGTCCACCGCGCCGCGCCCGGCAAGGGGCTGCGCGTTCCCGCCGGCGCGGTCGTGGTGCCCGGGGGCCGCGCCGTCACCCGGGGCCGCGGGGCGGACTGGGGACTGTCCCTCTACGCGCCCGTGATCGTCAAATACCGCGACGACTCCACCGACGCCGCCACCGCCTTGGAAGCTTGGCTGCGCTGAGGCCGCGCGGGCGGCGCCGGACAGCCCCGCGCGCCGCCGCTGGGCTGTGGTTATTCGACCTTACCTTTGCTCATCACCATGACGAAGCTGGGCGTCGTGTGGAACGCCGCCGCCGCGCCGGTGATGGTCACATGCGCGCCGGAATGCACGCGCTGCGGCTTGGCCAGCAACAAGTGCACGTCCACCTTCGGCGGCTTCGCCTGCTGGTCGAAGGGATCCACCGACAGGTCCACCGTGCGCCGCGTCGCCGAAACCACGATGCCCTGGAGCTGGTAGGTCTGTCCCTTCACCTTCTTCCACTCGCCGAAGCGAGTCGCCGGGTTCATCAGGCGCTGTTTGATGCCGCGGAACGTATCCGCCGGATAGAGCTTGGCCCGGGCCGCGGCATTGGCCGCGTTCACCTTTTTCAGCTCCGCCTGGTACTGCGCCATGGCGATGTCGCGCGCCGACGAAATCTTAAATCCCGCCGGCGGCTGGGCGCTGCCCTGGGCGGTGGACTCGAGGGAATTGAGTCCCTGCGCGGACCCGTGATAGCCGGTATACGCCTTCTGCAAGTAGTTGCTGATGATCGTCGCGTGCGGCGCCAACGCCTGGGCGCGAGCAACGTAGAACAACCCGCGGCTGAAATTCGCCGGCTTTTTGTACAGCTCGGAGATGCCGAGCCAGTAATACGACTGCGCGTCCTTGGAGTTGAATTCGACCGCGGACTGGAAGTGGCCGGCGGCGGCGGCGTAGTGATGCCGCTGGAGGTCCACGAAGCCGGAGGCGCGGTTGAAGACATAGCTGGCTTGCGCCTTCTTGTGCGCCGGCGCCTGGGTGGCGGCCAGGGCTTGCCGGCCGCAGTGCGCCGCCCAGTCAATCCGCACCAAATCCTGGCTCATCCGCGCGCTGCTGGCGGGAAGATTCGCCGCCGCGTTCGGCAGGTAATAGGCAATGACGGTGAAAGCTCCCGCCTGCACCGCCGCCGGCGCGTGCGGATTTTTCAGTACCGCCTCCGCGGCGCGCTCCGCCGCCGCGTAATTTTTCGCGGTCACATACCCGGCCATCTCCTGCTGCAACGCCGGCAGGCGATAGTCGGACTGAGGATATTTTTGCAGAAACTGTGCAAAAGCCTGCGCCTGCGCCGTGCCCGTCAGCTTGGAGGCGGCGATGTAGGCTTTGTACTCCGCCATCCCGCCCTTCCAGGTGCGCTTGGCCAGCGGCGTGCCTGGCGCCGGACAAGGAGGGATCGCCTGCGCCCACATCGGCGCTACGGCCAATAGGCACAGCCCCATGGCCAAGGCCGCCCCTCGAAGCCACCCACGACCACCGGCAGTCCGCATTCCATCCATCATTGGGTTCTCTATCCTCCGCTCACAATTCGATTCACCGCGCACGTTCGCCGTTACACTGCTCACCCGTGGCAAAACGGGTGGAATATTAAAGAAGACGGCGCCGCCGGACGCGCTGCTCCGCCGCCCAGAATGGAGTTCATCCTAACTAGGTCCGTCGGCGACGCCCGCCGCTACCCTCGCAATATGGCAGAAAACATCCTCAAAGAGCAAGTTTGCATCATCACCGGCGCTAGCCATGGCATCGGCGAAGCCGTCGCCCGCCGCTTGGCGGCCATGGGCGGCCGCGTGGTGCTGGCGGCGCGAAACCGCTCCCGGCTGGAAGAAATCGCCCACGAGTGGTCCGCCGACGGGCTCCCGGTCACCGCCCGGCCCACCGATATGCGCCGCCCCGACGAGGTCGAGGGACTAATCGCCGAGACTGTAGCGGCGCATGGCCGCGTGGATGTACTGGTCAATAACGCCGGCATCGGCGCCTTCGGCACGCCGCTGCATGAACTGGCGCCGGAGGATTGGCAGGCGGTGATGGAAACCAATCTCCGCGGCCCCTATTTGGCGCTGCGCGCCGTCGCTCCGCACATGATCCGCCGCCAGAGCGGCCATATCATCAACGTTTCCTCTCTTGCCGCCCATAACCCCGTGCCCCAAGGGGCCGCGTATGCCGCCTCGAAATGGGGCCTGAAAGGGATGACCATCTCCGCCGCCGAAGAACTGCGCGCCTATGGCATCCGAGTCAGCCTCGTCTGCCCCGGATCGGTGGATACCGACCTGGTGCCCGACCGCGGCAGAAACCGCGCCGTCATGCTCCAGCCCGAGGATGTGGCGCATGTAGTCGCCATGCTGGTGACGCAAAACCCGCAGAGCTTCGTCAGCGAAGTGCTGATGCGCCCCACGCGCAAGCCCTAGGCCGCGCGGCGGCATTACGGGCGTGGCGCACCGTCCGCCGTCCGGGTCGCCCATCGGCCGCGCTTTGCCTGGCGTTCGGCCCGCCATTTCTCTATTCTTCAAGGCGTGGGACTGCATCCCGGCCTTCACCCTCTTGATCTCGCCATCATCGGCGCCTACCTAATCGGCATCACCCTGTTCGGCATCTCGTTCCGCCGCCATGGCGCCACGCTCAAGGATTATTTTCTCGGCGGCCGCGCGGTGCCGTGGTGGGCCATTTCCCTTTCCATCGTCGCCGGTGAAACCAGCGTCCTCACCATCATCAGCACGCCGGGCATTGCCTACACCGGCGACTTCGCTTTCCTGCAACTGGTGTTCGGGTATCTGCTCGGCCGCATCGTCATCTCCGCCGTGCTGCTGCCGCACTACTTCAAAGGCGAACTCTTCACCGCCTACGAACTCATGCAGCGCCGTTTCGGCACCCGCCTCAAGAGCCTGAGCGCCGCCATTTTTTTGGGCGGCCGGGCCATGGCGGAAGGCGTCCGGTTGTGGGCGCTGGCGTTCGTCGGCGGCGTGGTGCTGGATGCGCTGCCCCGCCTAGGCCTGCCCTGGCATTTCAATAATCTGGAGATCATCCTCATCATCGCCGCCCTGACCCTGGTCTACACCTTCGAGGGCGGGATGAGCGCGGTCATTTGGACCGACTTCATCCAGATCTGCATCTACGTCGCCGGGGCCATACTCAGCTTTTTCCTCATCCTGCGCGGCATTCCCGGGGGCTGGGCGCATGTCGCCGCCGTCGCCGCCGCCGCGCACAAGTTCCGCATCTGGCATTTCCGGTTTTCCTGGACCCAGCCATTCACCTTCTGGGCGGGGCTGATCGGAGGCATGTTCCTAACCACCGCCACCGACGGCACCGACCAGCTCATCGTGCAGCGCCTGCTTTCGGCTAAAAGCGAGCGCGAAAGCCGCTGGGCGCTGCTCAGCAGTTGGGTGGTCATCTTTTTCCAGTTCGCCTTGTTCCTGTTCATCGGCGTGCTGCTCTACGTGTTTTATCAAAGCCACGCCCTGCCCGCCGCCGGCCAATTCGGCAGATACGACCGTCTGTATCCCGCCTATATCGCCCGCTTTTTCCCGATCGGCCTGGCGGGATTGCTGATCGCCGCCATCATCGCCGCCGCCATGTCCAACCTGAGCGCGGCTCTGAACGCCCTGAGTTCCACCACCATCATGGATTTCTACCGTCCGCACCTGAACCCCGGCCAGTCGGAAAAACATTACTTGTGGATGTCCCGCCTGGCGACGGTCGGCTGGACCGTGGTGCTGGCCGCCGTCGCCTACGCCAGCCGTGACTCGCGTTCCGTGCTGGTCGCCGGTCTGTCGGTCATTTCCTATCCCTTCAGCGCCCTGCTCGGCGTGTTCCTGTTGGGCACAGTGACCCGCCGCACCAATGAGTTCGGGGCCATCATCGGCATGATCCTGGGCGTCGCGGTGGCCGTCGCCTTGGGGCTTTCCGGTTTGCCCTTCACTTGGTTTATAGTCGGCGGAACGGTGACCACCTTCGTGACCGGCTACGCTTGCAGTTGGCTCCGCCCCACGCCGCCCAGCGGCCAAGCCCTGCCGCATGCCGCCCCGGCGCGCCAGGCGCCCTAGCCGGGCCAGCCTCCGGCGCCATCCGCCACCGCCATGGACCCCCGCCCCGCACCTCCACCCGCCGCTCCCGGCGAGCCCACCGTCTCCGCCGACGGACTCGTGCGCGGCCTGACGCCCTTCCAATGCGTGGCGCTCGTCGTCGGCACGCTGATTGGCTCCGGCATTTTTTTCGTGCCCAATGAAATGATCCGCGAGGTGCATTCCTTCACCTGGATCATGGCCGCCTGGGTCGTCGGCGGCCTGCTCTCGCTCTTCGGCGCCCTGGCCTACGCCGAACTCGGCGCGCGGCGCCCGCAGGCCGGCGGGGAATACGTCTTTCTGCGCGACGGCTGGGGCCCCGGCCTCGGCTTTCTGTTCGGCTGGGGCATGTTCTGGATCGTCCGCCCCGTCTCCTCAGCGGCGATCGCCGCCGGGTTCGCCCTCGCCGCAGGCTTCATTTGGCCGGGACTGAATGTCACCCTGATTTCCTTTGCCGGCATCGGCGTTCAAGGCATCCAGCTCCTCGCCGCCGGCGTCATCGTCCTCGTCACGGCGGTCAACTATTTCGGCGTGCGCCAGGGCGGCCGCCTGCAAGCCTGGTTCACCGCCCTCAAGCTGCTGCTCATCGCCGGATTGATCGCCGCCGCCCTCCTCTGGGCGCCGGGCAACTGGCATCACCTGGGCCAGCAGTTGGCCGCGCCGCTGGCCAGCATGGGCGGCTTCGGCGGTTTTGCCGCCGCGCTGGTCGCCGCCTTGTGGGCCTACGACGGCTGGAACAACTTGACCCTCGCGGGCAGTGAGATCCAGCAGCCGCAGCGGACCATTCCCATCGCCATGGGTGTGGGCCTGGCCGTGGTCTTCGCCGCCTACGCGCTGGTCAACGTCGCCTATTTTTACGTGCTTTCCCCGGCCCAGGTCGCCGCCCACAACAACGTCGCCGGCGCCATGGCCGCGGCCTTCATCGGCCGCCACGGCGGCGCGCTGGTTTCGGTGGCGATCATGGTCTCGGTCTTCGCCACGCTGAACAGTTCCATCTTGTCCGGCGCCCGCGCCCCGTTCGCCATGGCCCGCGATGGCCTCTTTTTCTCCCGCTTGGCCCACGTCCATCCCCGCTACCGCACGCCCGACGTGGCCCTGTGGATCCAAGCCGCTTTCACCTGCATCTTCGCCCTGGCCAGCCATTATCAGGGCCTGTTCACGCTCACCATCTTCGCCGAGTGGCTTTTCTACGCTCTGGCCGTTTCCTCCCTCTTCGCCTTTCGCCGCCGTGGCGAGACCTCGCCCTACCGCATGTGGGGCTATCCCGTCCTGCCGGCTATCTTCATCATTTGCGCCCTGGTCATCCTGGAGCAGACCTTCGCCGCAAACCTATTGCCGTCTATCATCGGCCTGGCGATCATCCTCGCCGGCATCCCGTTCTTCCTCTGGCGCCAGCGCCGCCGCCCGCGCGCGCCCGGCTAGGCCGCCCATCGCAGCCGCGGTTTACACTGTTCTCTTATGCCGGACGTCAAGATCTCCATTCGCCGCAACGGTTCCCTCCATGTCGAAGGACCGTTTACCCTCATTGATTCCAACGGCCAGGAAATTCCCATCAACAAGCCGGCCATCTCTCTCTGCCGCTGCGGCCATTCCAACAACAAGCCCTTCTGCGACGGCAGCCATAAGACCTGCGACTTCCAAGGCGCCGAAGCCCATATCCTCGCCGCCGAAGCCGCCGCCGCAGGCAGCGGCGCCCAGTAACGTCACGGCCGAGGGCTGCGGCCTAGTTCGCTGCCATGGGCTGTGGCGCCCAATAATGCCGCCGCAGCGGGCCGTGGCGCCAAGCTAATGCCGCGGCGGCCGGCGATGACCCCGTAATACCGTGTCACCGGCCGACCGCGCCTGTCGCCAGTGACTTGATCCTAGCGGCCGCCGCGCGCCCGCCCCCGCGCCGCCGTAGAATGGAAAAAAGGGCGCGTAGCTCAGTGGACTAGAGCATCCGCCTTCTAAGCGGAGGGTCGCAGGTTCGAATCCTGCCGCGCCTGCCACTAGGCCGTGTCGGCTTCGCCTACCCCGCCACGCCGGACCGGGGACGCTCCGCTCCGGCGCCCTTGGCGGTGCGCCCGGTTATGCCCGCGGCACCGAAGTCTGCGCGGATCTGCGCTATTTGCTGCCCTAGGGCCCGCGCTGGCGCCTGGCCGTTTAGAACACGTTGCGAATGTCGGGCCAAAACTCGGCTTCCAAGTTGAAGATCGCCGTACCAATCAAGTCGAACTCGATGCGGCTGACGGTCAGCCCGACGCCGCGCTGCGAATTAGGGTAGTAGGTGTTCGAAGCGATCGACGCCAGGATGGTCCCCAGGGTCGGCGCCCAAGCGAAGGTCGGCCGCCCGGTGGTATCACTACGCACGATGAACGTCCGGTCCACCGCGTACAGGAACCGCGACGCGAAGGAATGGTTTTCGCCCAGGCGAAAATAGCGCGGATCCTCGTGGAACCAGACGGGGAAAACGTAGTCGCCCCAAAAACCCGAATCGTCCCCGTCCAACTGCGCTGAGGCATAGCATTTCAAATAGCCGCCCGCGCCCTTCCCATAGCCGCAATAACCATTCGAGGTGTGCTCGAACAGCGTTTCCAACCCGCCCATGGCCAGCGCCTGCCAGTCATAGGTTTCCGTGAACATGGCGTCGAATTTCTGCCTCGGCGTCATCGGCGGAACTTTTTTCAGGTAGGAGACTTCGTAGGCCGGAATGACGTAGAACACATGCCCCGGCGAATACTTCGGCCCCTTCCCCGCACCGTAGGTCAGGCGGACCTTGCCCTTCTTCTCGACTTTCTGTTTTCCCTTCTTGCGCTGGTCGGCTTCCTGATCGCTCTGCTCCTGCACCATGGCCTGCGGGCTAAACACGGGATAGGTGAACGCCGCCAGCCGCGGTTGCGCCGGCGCGAAGGGCGAACGCGACAAAAGAGAAATGGAAGGCAGCCGTCGCGCCAGATAGGCACCCGCAAGCGGCGCTCCTTCCGGTGCGCCGCCACTTCCGGCATCCGCCCGTACGCGGCGGGAACGCACGCGCGGGATTCCCCCCGAGGCGGCGAAGGCCGGCAGCGCCAGCACAAGCACCACACCCCACGCGGAAACAGCGATCTTGGTTCGAAGGCGGCGACTCCTACCCCTGCCGCCCGGCAACGTCACCGGATGTGGCTGCACACTGTCACTATAAACCGGCTACCCGGCCGCGGTTCGCGAAAAGCGCTAGCGCGCCCTCCCGTCCATCAGGCTGGGTGATATGCCCCGGCGCGGCAGCGCGTGTCACGCGGCGCAACTCCCCACGCGGTCATCCGCGCCGCTGATGCCAGCGCCCGCCACTCCCGCCGCTTAGCAAATGACACCGCCCAGCCACCCGGCGCTCCGTCGTCGTGCGCGGCGGGAGGATAATTGCCCGGTCGGTGCGGCACGAACGAAGGACGCCCGCTTCTGCCCCGCGTGTTACGCGCCGGCGGGAGTGCGTGCCTCGCCCCTGCGTAGCGAGCAAGATCATGGATTGTGCACTTTTGGAAACTCCCATCGGGCGGCTGTGGCTGGCCGCGGATGAGCATGGCCTGCGGCGGGTCGAGTTCCCGCCCCGCCCAGGGCGGCATGCTCCGCCCCCGCCCGTCGCCGCGCCCGCCCCGGAATCCACCGCCAGCGCATCCCACCACGCAGCGGCGTGCCGCATCCTGGCTGCCGCTTGCAACCAACTGCGCGAATATTTCGCCGGGCGCCGCAATCAATTCGAACTTCCCCTCGCACCCCAGGGCACGGCCTTCCAGCTTCGCGTGTGGACGGAACTGCGCCGCATCCCCTACGGCCAAACCATCAGCTACGGCGAACTCGCCCGCCGTGTCGGCCTGCCGCGCGCGGCCCGCGCCGTGGGCGCGGCCAACGGCGCCAATCCCATTCCCATCATCGTTCCCTGCCACCGCGTCATCGGCGCCAACGGCCGTTTGACCGGCTTCGGCGGCGGCCTGGCCACCAAGGCGGAACTCTTGGCCCTGGAATCCGGCCAGCGCGCGTTCCCTCCGAGCTAGGCGCGGGGTGCCCCTCCCGCGCCGCCCCGTGGCTACGGCTGCGCGGCGTAGGCCGGACCGGGCGAGTAATCCGCGGGACCCAACCCCTTCGGGTTCGGACCGAACTGGTTCGCGCCCAGCTGGCTGTCGAGCAAATCAAAGACCAGCAGAATAATCCCGCCGACTCCGGGAACCAAAGCGATGAACAGCCACCAGCCGCTGCGCCCCGTGTCATGCAGGCGCCGCACGGAAACCGCCAGGCCGGGAAGCAAGTTGCCCAACACGTACAAAGTGTAGATCACGCCCATGGCGCCGATGCCCTCGCCCATGTTCGTAAGGCTCGCACTACCCGCGGCGAAGAGCAGGCCCAGGACCACGATCACCAGCGCAAACACCGCATAGAACAACATGAAGAACCAATACTCTCGCCGCCGCGCCCGGCCGCTGAAGTCGGCGTACTTCCGCATCGCTTGCAGATACCAGCTCATCGTTCCTCCTTCTTAATGGCGCTGTATCATGGGCGCCCGCTCCATCCCGTCGGTCGCGCCGTGCGATGGGAGCCCGAACGCGGGCCGGCAAGCAAGAGGCGGGCTAATCGTAACTGAAATCACATTTCCCCGCAACTCGACCGGGCCGCGCCGCCAGGCCCCCTTCAGCGCTCTCGCCCCGCAGGGCAACGCGCTCTGCGGCGTCGCCGCGGGCTGCGCCACAATGGCATTACCACCGCCCGCGGCCCGCACCCCCACCCCCCCCCCACCCAC
>OFHJ01000782.1_pt1 | contig 10787 bp, 10 predicted proteins | sample 1522001 | NCBI WGS metagenome assembly OFHJ01 (sample SAMEA2464838, study PRJEB22497) | soil metagenome | biome: Grassland; feature: Farmland; material: Clay | place: Australia | collected 2013-02-01 | depth 1.2 m | reverse complement strand
CTCTTCTTCCAATCCGACCCCAAAGGCCATGGCCCGGCCCCCGCGCGATCCGCTTTAGCCCCGCGGCAACTGGCCAAAACCGGGCCCGAGGGGCATATTAGACCGATGGGAAAAACCGCCGATGCCATGTCCGCCCTCGAGGCGAGCTGGCCGCTCTTCGCGCCGCGCCGACCGGAGCGCCCGGCCAAGCGCGAGGGCGGCGTCGCGTTCAAGTTGGTGTCGGAATTCGCCCCCTCCGGCGATCAGCCGCAGGCCATCGCCGAGCTCACGGCCGAGGTGGAAAAGGGCGCCCACGACCAGGTGCTGCTCGGTGTCACCGGCTCGGGCAAGACCTTCACCATGGCCCACGTCATCCTGAACTGCCAGCGCCCGGCCCTGATTCTGGCCCCGAACAAGACCCTGGCGGCGCAGCTCTACGGCGAGATGAAGAGCTTCTTCCCGCATAACGCGGTGGAGTATTTCGTCTCCTATTACGACTACTACCAGCCGGAAGCCTATGTGCCGCGCACCGACACCTACATCGAGAAGGACGCGGCGGTGAACGAGCAGATCGACCGCATGCGCCACGCCGCGACGCGGGCGCTGCTCGAGCGCGACGACGTCATCATCGTCGCCTCGGTGTCGTGCATCTACGGCATCGGCTCGGTCGAGACCTATTCCGAGATGACCCTGACGCTGGCCAAGGGCCAGACCGTCGAGCAGCGCGACATCCTGCGCCGCCTAGTCGAGCTGCAATACCGGCGCAACGACGCCAATTTCAGCCGCGGCGCCTTTCGCGTGCGCGGCGATTCGATCGAGGTGTTCCCAGCCCATCTCGAGGACCGCGCCTGGCGCGTCGGCCTGTTCGGCGACGAGATCGAGAGCATCGTCGAGTTTGACCCGCTGACCGGCGAGAAGACCGACCGCTTCGACGAGGTCAAGCTCTACCCGAACAGCCATTACGTGACGCCGCGGCCGACGCTGCAGCAGGCGATCCGCCAGATCAAGCAGGACCTCAGCCTGCGGCTCAAGGAATTCGCCGCCGCTGGCAAGCCGCTCGAAGCCGAGCGGCTCGGCCAGCGCACCACCTTCGATCTCGAAATGATGGCGGCGACCGGCTCTTGCGCCGGGATCGAGAACTATTCCCGCTATCTCACCGGGCGCAACCCCGGCGAGCCGCCGCCGACCCTGTTCGAGTACCTGCCCGACAACGCGCTGCTCTTCGTCGACGAGAGCCATGTTACGGTGCCGCAGCTCGGCGGCATGTTCCGCGGTGACTACCGGCGCAAGACGACGCTCGCCGACTACGGTTTCCGGCTGCCTTCCTGCGTCGACAACCGGCCGCTTCGCTTCGCCGAATGGGAGAGCATGCGGCCGCAATCGCTGTTCGTCTCGGCGACGCCCGGACCCTGGGAGCTGGACAGGACCGGCGGCGTGGTGGTCGAGCAATTGATCCGCCCGACTGGCCTGATCGACCCCGAGCCGGTGATGCGGCCGGTCGAGCATCAGGTCGACGACCTGCTCGGCGAGTGCAAGGCGGCAGCGGCCAAGGGCCAGCGCGTGCTGGTCACCACCCTGACCAAGCGCATGGCCGAGGACCTGACCGAGTATCTGGGCGAGGCCGGCTGCCGCGTGCGCTACCTTCATTCCGACATCGACACCCTGGAGCGCATCGAGATCATCCGCGATCTCCGCCTCGGCGCCTTCGACGTGCTGATCGGCATCAACCTCTTGCGCGAGGGCCTCGACATTCCGGAATGCGCCCTGGTCGCCATCCTCGACGCCGACAAGGAGGGCTTCCTGCGCTCCGAGACCTCGCTGATCCAGACCATCGGCCGCGCCGCGCGCAACATCGAGGGCCGGGTGATCCTTTATGCCGACCGCATGACCGGCAGCCTCAAGCGGGCGCTCGACGAAACCCACCGCCGACGCCAGAAGCAGATGGCCTACAACCTCGCTCACGGCATCACCCCGGCAAGCGTGCGCAAGAACATCGGTGACATCCTGGAAAGCGTCTACGAGACCGACCACTACACCGTCGATCTCGGCGACAGCGGCCCGCTGCATCGCGTCGGCGGCAATCTCGCTGCCCATATCTCCGATCTCGAGAAGCGCATGCAGGCGGCGGCCGGCGATCTCGAATTCGAGGAGGCGGCGCGGCTGCGCGACGAAATCCGCCGCCTGCAAGCGAGCGAGATCGGCCTCGCCGCCGGCGATGGCGGCGGCGGCCGGAGCGCGCGCTCGGTCGGCGGGCGGCCCGGCACGCGCAAGTTCAGAGGCAAGCGAAGCAGGTGAGCATGACGAACGCGGACAAGGGCGCGGTGCTGGTCACCGGCGCCGCGCGGCGGATCGGCCGCGCCATCGCCCTCAATCTCGGCCAGCGCGGCTTCCCGATCGCCGTCCACCATCACCGCTCGGAGACCGAAGCCGAGGCGCTGGCAGCGGAAATCCGCGCCGCCGGCGGCACCGCCCGCACCTTCGCCGCCGATCTCGGCGACGCGCACGCGGTGGCGCGCCTGGTGCCCGAGGCGGCGGCGGCGCTCGGGCCGATCGGCACCCTGATCAACAACGCCTCGCGCTTCGAGCATGACACTATCCTGAACGCGACGCTGGAAAGCTGGACGCTGCATCTCGACGTCAACCTGCGGGCGCCGTTCTTTCTCGCGCAAAGCTTCGCCCACGCGCTGCCGGAGGGCATGGACGGCAATATCATCAACCTCATCGATATGCGGGTCTGGAAGCCGACGCCGCACTTCGCCTCCTATACGGTGAGCAAGGGCGGGCTCTGGCTCTTGACCCAGACGCTCGCCATGGCGCTGGCGCCGCGCATCCGGGTCAACGGCATCGGCCCCGGCCCGACGCTGCCCTCGGCGCATCAGAGCGCGGGCGATTTCGCGCGCCAGACCGCAGCGCTGCCGCTGCGCCGCGCGCCGACGCCGGACGATATCGCCGCCGGCGTGCGCTACATCCTGGAAGCGCGGAGCCTGACCGGCCAGATGCTGGCCCTGGACGGCGGCCAGCACCTGCCCTCACCCGCCTTGTCGTCGCCGAACGGAGACATGGAATGAACCATCCCGATCCCATCGCCGACGCCACGCGGCGGCTCCGCCACGTTTTCGTGCGCGATCTCGGGCTGCAGGCCGCGATCGGCGTCTGGCGTCACGAACAGCACCGGCGCCAACGCATCCGGATCAATCTCGATCTCGCGGTGCGCGAGAGCGAGAACACCGGCGATGTGCTGGAGGACGTGGTCTGCTACAAGGACGTGGTCGACCAGGTGAAGGCCATCGTCGCGGCGAGCCGGGTCAAGCTGGTGGAAACCCTGGCCGAGCGTATCGCGGCGGCCTGCCTCGCGGATTCCCGCGTCTGGTCGGCGCGGGTCCGGGTCGAAAAGCTCGACGCGATCCCGGAAGCGGCGAGCGTCGGGGTCGAAATCGAGCGGCTGCGGCACGGCTGAATCCCGCGGAATCGGCAGTAACGGAGGCAAAAATGGCGGAAAACAGCCAACTTGTGCACAAGCAAGAAAAAATTGTCTCAGCTCAAAAAAAAATTCGCTTGATCTTCGCAAACGCAAAATCGGCGCAAGATAAAAACATAATAGTGCTTTAATTTCAAATAGTTGACATTGTTGCACTTTTTTTATGCAAAAAGGTCCGAGCCCTTGATTCCCGCCATGCGGAACTTCATCGGCAAAGCTTTTCCACAGAGTTATCCATAGATTCCGTGGATACTATGACAAATCGATGATCCAGCCATGATCGAATTGCATGAATCGGCGCCGCCGCGCCGGTTCGCGCCGGCGTCGCGCCATTGACGGCACCGGACGGCGGCCCAAGATGAAGCCCATGCAAAGCGGGAGCGACGCAACCGAAGCCGACTCGCGCGCGCACGATCCGGCGGCCGGCGGCCCCGCCGTGGCGCCGACGCTGCGCGGCGCGGCGGCAATTCGGGCCGCGCTCGCAACCCTGCCGCGTGCCAGCGGCGTCTACCGCATGATCGACCGCAAGGGAGCCGTGCTTTATGTCGGCAAGGCCAAGGATCTGTCGCGCCGGGTCGCCGCCTATACCCGGCCGGAACGGCTGCCGAACCGGCTGCAGCGCATGGTGGCGGCGACGGTCCAGCTCGAGATCATCACCACCCGGAGCGAGGTCGAGGCGCTGCTTCTCGAAGCCAATCTCATCAAGCGCCTCAAGCCCTATTACAACGTCGTGCTGCGGGACGACAAATCGTTCCCCTCGATTGTCATCACCGGCGACCACCCTTGGCCGCAGATCGCCAAGCACCGCGGGCCGCGCGACCGGCCGGGACAATATTTCGGCCCCTTCGCCTCGGCCGGCGCGGTCAACCGCACCTTGACCGTGCTGCAACGCGCGTTTCCGCTGCGCTCGTGCTCGGACGCCGAATTCGCCGCCCGCACGCGACCCTGCCTGCAATACCAGATCAAGCGCTGCAGCGCGCCCTGCGTCGGCCGCATCGCGCCCGAGGCCTACGGCGCCATCGTCGCCGAGGCGCGGGATTTTCTCTCCGGCGCCAGCAACGCGGTGCAGCAGCGGCTGTCGGAGCAGATGCTGGCGGCGAGCCGCGCGCTAGACTTCGAGGCGGCGGCGATCTTCCGCGACCGCATCCAGGCGCTGTCCCAGATCCAGGCGCACCAGGACATCAATGTCGCCGAGATCGGCGAGGCCGACGTCATCGCCCTCGCGGCCCGCGGCGGCCTGACCTGCGTGCAGGCGTTTTTCTACCGCGCCGGACAGAACTGCGGCAATCGCGCCTATTTCCCCGCCCATAGCCGCGACATCGACGAGGCCGAGGTGCTCGCCGCCTTCATCGGCCAGTTCTACGACACGCGGCCGGCGCCGGCGCGGATTCTGCTCAGCCATCGCCTCGCCGACGCCGAGTTGCTGGCCGAGGCCTTGAGCCTCGGCGCCGGGCGCCGGGTGCGGATCCAAGTGCCCGAGCGCGGCCGCAAGAAGGCGCTGGTCGAGAACGCGCTGGAGAATGCCCGCGGCGCCCTCGACCGCCGGATCGCCGAGACCGCCTCGCAGGCCGAGCTGCTCAGCGCGGTCGGTGCGCTGTTCCGCTGCCCGAGCCCGCCGCAGCGGATCGAGGTCTACGACAACAGCCATATCCAGGGCCAGGCGCCGGTCGGCGCGATGATCGTCGCCGGCCCCGAGGGCTTCCGCAAGAACGCCTACCGCAAGTTCAACCTGCGCGACGCCGCGTCGCAGACCGGCGACGATTACGCCATGCTGCGCGAGATGCTGACGCGCCGTTTCGCGCGGCTGGCGAAGGCGCGGGCCAAGGCCGCCGACGCGGCGGCCGCGACCGAGACGGCGCCGAGCGCCGAAAACCCCGACGGCGAAGCCTCGGGCAGCGCCGGCGAGGCCGCCGGCGAATGGCCCGATCTGCTGCTCATCGACGGCGGCCAGGGCCAACTTTCGGTGGCGCGGGCGACGCTCGACGAATTCGGCCTCGGCGAGATTCCGGTGGTCGGCATCGCCAAGGGCGAGGAGCGCAACGCCGGGCGCGAGCGCTTCTTCCTGCCCGACGCCGCGCCCGTCTCGCTGCCGATCAACGACCCCGTGCTCTATTACCTTCAGCGCCTGCGCGACGAGGCGCACCGCTTCGCCATCGGCGCCCACCGGAAGCGCCGCAGCCTGACGCTCAAGACCTCGCGCCTCGACGAGGTGGCGGGCATCGGCCCGCGGCGTAAGAAGGCCCTGCTGTTGCATTTCGGCTCGGCCCGCGCGGTGACCGAGGCCTCGCTCGCCGATCTCGAGAAGGTCGCCGGCGTCAGCAAGTCGGTGGCGCGGGTGATCTACCATCACTTTCACAGCTGACGTGCTATAGTGGCCGGCAATCCGAAAAGCGCGAAAGATCCTGAACGACCCATGCCGCTGAACCTTCCCATCGTGCTCACTATTTCGCGCATCGTCGTGATTCCCGCGCTGATCGGCGCCTTTTATCTGCCGGAAGGGGCGGCCAACTGGACCACCTTCGTGCTGTTCGGCCTCGCCGGCATCACGGATTTCTTCGACGGCTGGCTGGCGCGACGCTGGGGCGAGGTGTCCAGGCTCGGGCGCTTTCTCGATCCCGTCGCCGACAAGCTTCTGGTCGCTGCGGCGATCCTGATGATGGTCGCCGTCCGGCGCATCGCCGGCGTCAGCGTACTCGCCGCCGTGGTCATCCTGTGCCGCGAGATCCTGGTCACTGGCTTGCGCGAGTTCCTCGCCGAAATCCGCGTCGCGGTGCCGGTGAGCCGGCTCGCCAAATGGAAGACCACGGTGCAGTTCATCGCCATCGGCTTTCTGCTGATCGGCAATTCGGGCCCGGCGGCGGCACATCTGCCAGCGCTCGGCCTGCTCGGGCTGTGGGCCGCCGCAATCCTCACCCTCTATACCGGCTACGATTATCTCCGCGCCGGCCTCAAGCACCTGACCGCCGCCGAGCCGGCGGCGCCGGCAAGCGGCGCGCGCAAGCCGGCCGATTTCGCCTCGGGCGACAAGTTCGTCTCGTGATCCCGCGCCGCCGCCGGCCGCCCGCAGCGCGAGGATGAAGGCGCCAGGATGAAAGCGTCGCGATGAAGGTATTGGGCCTCGCCGGCTGGAGCGGCGCCGGCAAGACCAGCTTGATCGAGCGGCTGTTGCCGGCGCTGATCGCGCGCGGCTTGCGCGTCTCGACGATCAAGCACGCACATCATGCCTTCGACGTCGACCGGCCGGGCAAGGACAGCTTCCGCCATCGCGCCGCCGGCGCGGCGGAAGTCCTGGTCGCCTCGGCGGCCCGTTTCGCCTTGCTGCACGAACATCGGGAGGCGGCCGAGCCGACGCTCGATCAGCTGCTGGCACGGCTGACGCCGGTCGACCTAGTGCTGGTCGAGGGCTTCCGCAACCAGCCGCACGACAAAATCGAGGTCTTTCGCGCGGACCTCGGCAAACCGCGCTTGGCGCCACAGGACCCTCATGTCATCGCCATCGCCGCCGATCCGCCGCTCGGCGAGCCCGACGCGCTCGGGCGGCCCTGCTTCGCTCTTGCCGACACCGCGGCGCTGACCGATTTCATCGTCGCGCGGGTCAAGGCGGCGGGATGACGGCGCCGCCGCGAGCGACTATGGTCGAACACCGCGCCGCCGCAGAGTCTTGGCCATGAAGCTGGTTTATTTCGCCTGGGTTCGAACGCAGATCGGCATCGCCGAGGAAGAGGTGACGCCGCCGCCCGAGGTCGGCGACGTCGCCGCCCTGCTCGCTTGGCTCAAGACCCGCGGACCCGGCTATGCCGCAGCGCTGAAAGACCTCGCCGCGGTTCGCGTCGCGGTCAACCAGGAATACGCCAAGCCGGAGCATAGAATCGCCGCCGGCGACGAGGTCGCGGTGTTTCCGCCCGTCACCGGCGGCCTGACCGGGGACGCCAGCGAGGGTGGCACGCCATGGCAGTGATCCGCGTCCAGCGCGAGGATTTCGATTCCGGCCGGGCCTTGAACGAGATCGCCGCCGGGCGGCCCGGCATCGGCGGCATCGCGAGTTTCATCGGCTTGGTCCGAGGCGAGGCCGCGGGGCGGCCCATCGAGACCATGACGCTCGAACATTATCCCGGCATGACCGAACGCGCGCTCGCCGCCATCGCCGCCGAGGCCGAGGCGCGCTGGCCGCTCGAGGCCGCGCTCGTCATCCACCGCTACGGCAAGCTCGCTGTCGGCGATCGCATTGTTTTCGTCGCCACCGCCTCGGCGCATCGCGCGGCGGCCTTCGCGGCCTGCGAATTTCTCGTCGACTGGCTGAAGACCAAGGCGCCGTTCTGGAAGCTTGAGGAAGGCACTGGCGGCGCCGGCTGGGTCGCCGCGGACGCCCGCGACGACGCTGCGGCCGAGCGTTGGATCAAGGGCCGCGAGGTCAAGGACTGAAGCCGCCGCCGCGGCGAGGATGGCGACGGTCTAGCGCCTGACGCCCGCCGGCACTTCGGCCTCCGCGCGACGCGCGATTTCCGACAAGCGAACGGCCCGGGTCGAAGCGATCCGGGCCGTCTTTCTCGCGCCGCTTCGCGACGATGGCCGCTCAGGCGGCTTTTTTCGCCTGCGTCAGGGCGGTGAAATCGTCGATCAGGGTGCGGCAGATGTTTCCCGGCGTGAAACAGTAGGGGCCGATCTCACCGACCGGCGTCACCTCGGCCGCAGTGCCGGTGAGGAAGCATTCGCTAAACTCGCTCATCTCCTCCGGCATGATCGCCCGCTCGATAACCTCGATGCCGCGCTTCTTCGCGAGACCGATCACCGAGCGCCGGGTAATGCCGTCGAGAAAGCAATCGGGCAGCGGCGTGTGCAGCTTGCCGTCCTTGGCGAAGAAGATGTTGGCGCCGGTCGCCTCGGCGATCTGGCCGCGCCAGTCGAACATCAGCGCGTCGTCGAAGCCGGCCGACTCGGCCTTGTGCTTCGAGAGCGTGCAGATCATGTAGAGACCGGCGGCCTTGGCCTTGGTCGGCGCGGTGTCGGGCGCCGGCCGGCGCCAGTCCGAGATCATCATGCGGAGCCCCTTCATGCGGGCCTCCGGCGAGAAATAGGACGGCCAGACCCAGGTCGCGATGGCGACGTGGATTTTGTTCTGTTGCGCCGAAACGCCCATCATCTCGCTGCCGCGCCAAGCGACCGGCCGGACATAGCCGTCGGCGATGCGGTTGGCCGCGATCACCTGTCGCGTCGCCTCTTCGATCTCGGCGACGCTGAAGGGCAATTTGAAACCCAAAGTCTCGGCCGAGAAGGCGAGCCGCTCGCTGTGTTCCGTCAGCTTGAAGACCGTGCCGCCATAGACCCGCTCGCCCTCGAACACGCAGCTCGCGTAATGCAGCCCGTGGGTGAGCACATGGAGATTGGCGTTGCGCCAGGGCACCATGGCGCCGTCCATCCATATGGTTCCGTCGCGATCGTCGAAAGGCAGCCCAGCCGCCATGATCCTAATCCTGGAGTTGTTTTATAATGAAAAATGGTTTTCATGGGTAACATTGTGAGCCAAGTGAGTCAATATGACGGGATTGCTTTCGCGGTCTGTCTGCCATGACCTGTCGGCACGGTTTCGCCGGCGGCGCGTTTCGCCGCCGCCCGGCCCGAGATCGTTGCGCCGCACGCGCGCCGGACGCGATATGATCGGCGCGCGGCGCCGGGTGGCGCGAGCCGGCGAACGCCCGGCTCGCGCGTATTAGGCGGCCGGCGAAATGGCGGCGATGGCGTTAGGCGAGAGCGCAAGCGAAGGTCATATCCTGGTGGTCGACGACGACGATCGGCTCGGCACCCTGCTGTCGCGCTATCTCGGCGATCACGGCTATCGCGTCACGGTGGCGAAGGGCGCAAGCGACGCGCGCGCGCAGCTCCGCGGCCTCGACTTCGATCTTCTGATCGTCGACGTCATGATGCCGGGCGAGAGCGGGCTCGACTTCGCACGCAGCCTGCGCGAGACCAGCGAGGTGCCGATCCTGATCCTGACCGCCATGGGCGAGCCGCAGGACCGTATCGCCGGGCTTTCGAGCGGTGCCGACGACTACCTGCCGAAGCCCTTCGAGCCGGAGGAGCTTCTGCTCCGCATCGCCTCGATCCTGCGCCGGACGCAACGGGCCGGCATGCGGCCGAAGGTGATCCGGCTCGGCGAGCTCAGCTTCGATCCGGGCTCGGGCGAGCTGTCGCGCGAGGGCCGACCGATCGCGCTCACCACCGGCGAGGTCGAGCTTCTCAGCATCCTCGCGCGCACCCCGGGCGTCCCCATCAGCCGCGCCGAACTGTCGCGCCGGGGCGGCGGCGAGGGCCGCGCCGTCGACGTGCAGATCACCCGCCTGCGGCGCAAGATCGAGCCCGATCCGAAGGCGCCGCGCTATCTGCAGACGGTTTGGGGCGAAGGCTACGTCTTGAGAATCGACCGCCCATGACGGCGAGCCCGCGCCCGTTCCTGAAGCGGCTCGCGCCGGAAAATCTGTTCGGCCGCGCGCTGCTCCTGATCGTCATGCCAGTGGTGCTGCTGCAGATCGTCACTACCTATGTCTTTTACGAGCGCCATTGGGAGGAGATCACCCGCCGCCTCGCGGTGCCGGTGGTGGGCGAGATCGCCTCGGTTATCGACGAGATGAACGACAACCCGACGGCGGCGGCGCGGCGCGCCATCTTCGCCCGCGCCGCGCTCAACCTCGATCTCGACTTCCGCTTCTTCCCCGGCATGGATCTCCCGCCGGGACCGCCGGTGCGGCGGACATATCGAGTCTCTTGATCGCCGCGTCCACCGGCAGAATCGCTACGCTGTTCTCCCTCCCCGGGGTTGCCCCCGTGGTGTCCACGCTCTCCGCCCAATTTGTCGAGTCATTGCCTGCAAGAAAGTCGATCTTTTCGAGAGATCGTCCCGTATCGCCGCCGAAAGACGGCAGGTAATCCATCGTGTCGAGAAGGTTGCCGAGGTTGTCGTACAGTCCGACTCCGCTACCATTATTGTTCAGCGACGGGACGGGTTGGATTACAAGATCGGAAACTCCGCCGTGTAGCTGCACGACTGACGAGTCTCTGCAAAAGACGGCGAAGCCGCCTGGAGAGATGAGAGCACCGGACCTGATCCTCGACGAGCTGCTGTGGCTTACAAGTCTGAAATCAGAAAGGTCGACTATTCCCGGACTCGTGTTGTACAACTCGATCCACTCCGATTCGTTCTTCGGCGCGTACATTATCTCGTTAATTGCGATCGCGGCAGGCGGAAGACCGACGTCGAGCACAATGCTCTTCGAGTTGTTCCCCTCCCGTTCGTCGGCAGGATACACTATGGCTACCCCGAAACGCTTCGATCCCA
>OFHJ01000780.1_pt1 | contig 10807 bp, 13 predicted proteins | sample 1522001 | NCBI WGS metagenome assembly OFHJ01 (sample SAMEA2464838, study PRJEB22497) | soil metagenome | biome: Grassland; feature: Farmland; material: Clay | place: Australia | collected 2013-02-01 | depth 1.2 m | reverse complement strand
CGGGCCGACCAGACCTGGGGGGTGGGCCCGGCCGTTGCGGGGATGCTGGCCTACGAGCCTCCGGCGGCGACGGGTAGGCCGGCCCGCTTCCATTCGGGAAACCCGTCGACGAGCCGACGTGCCCGGAAGCCCTTCCGGTTGAGCACGCGCACGGCCTCGTCGGCGTACACGCAGTACGGCCCCCGGCAGTAGGCGACGATTTCCACGTCGTCCGGCAGGGCGCGCAGGTGCCTTCGCAACTCGGCCACGGGAGCGGAGCGGGCCCCGGCGACGTGTCCTGCGTCGTACTCCGCCGCCGGGCGCCCGTCGAGCACGATGACCTCGCCCCGCTCGATCCTCGCCGCCAGCTCCTCACGATCCACGGTCTCGATGCCGTCGCGCCGTCCGAGGTAGGCCTCGGCCAGGCGCTCGATCCCGGCCGCCTGCTCGGCCGCCACGTCCCGGAGCGCGGCCCACACCTCGGCGACCCGGTCGGTCGACAGCCGGTAGAAGATCCGGGTCCCGTCCCTGCGGGTGGCGACCAACCCGGCACGAGCTAGAGCCCGCAGGTGGTGGGAGGTGTTGGCCACGCTCTGGCCGATCTCGGTAGCGACCTCCTCCACCGAACGCTCGCCTTGGGCGAGCAGGTCGACGATCTCGGCCCGCCTCCCGCTGGCAAGTGCCCTGGCCACGTCGGCGAACGCGTCGAACAGGGCATCCTTGGCGACTCGATCGGCCATCACGTCCAATGGTCGAGCGCCAGGGCCGCCTTGTCAAGTCATCGTTTGACAGCTTGACAATGGACGGGCCGTCCGGGCACTATTCAAGCTGGCGTTTGAAGAGGAGGAGGGTGGTGGTGGTGTCGGTACGGGCAGGGGCGAGCGCAGCGGTTGGGGTGCCGGCGCCGGTGGTCGCCCGAGGCGAGGTCTCCGCCTCCCTCGCCGCATTCGCCCGGCCGGCTCGATGGGACAGGTGACGTGACCGAAATCGTCTCCATCGTCGACGAGGGGCTCGGGAACTCCTCCTACCTGGTGGCCCTGGGTGATCGCCGGGGGCTCGTCATCGACCCGAGCCGCGCCCCGAACCCGTACCTGGCCGCCGCCGGGCGCCGGGGGCTCGAGGTCGCCTTCTGCGCCGAGACCCACTTGCACGCCGACTTCGTCTCCGGCTCCCGAGAGCTCGCCTCCCACGGTGCCCAGGTGCTGGCCGCGGCGGCCGGTGGGATCGAGTTCCCCCACCGAGGGCTCGGGGACGGCGACGAGGTCGATCTCGGCGGGCTCACGCTGCGGGCGCTCGCAACCCCTGGGCACACCCCTGAGCACCTCTCCTACCTGCTCCTCGACGGGGACCGGCCCGAGGCGCTGTTCTCGGGCGGGTCGCTGCTCGTCGGGGCCGTCGCCCGGACCGATCTGATCTCCCCCCATCGCACCGAGGAGCTGGCCCGGGCCCTGTGGCGCTCGCTCCACGAGCGGATCCTCGGCCTGCCCGACGACCTCCCCGTCTACCCGACCCACGGGGCGGGGTCGTTCTGCTCGGCGCCCGCTGGCGGCGAGCGCACCACCACCATCGGCCGGGAGAGGCAGGCCAACCCGCTCCTCGGCGCGTCCGACGAGGACGCCTTCGTGAAGCTGCTCCTCGACGGCCTGGGCAGCTACCCGCCGTACTTCCTGCGAATGCGCGAGGTCAACCGCTGCGGCCCGCCGCTCCACGGACCCGAGCCACCCATCCTCGCTCGCCTCGGGGTCGATGAGGTCCGCCGCTTGGAGGCCGGAGCTGTGGTCATCGTCGACGCCCGTCCGGTCGAGGCGTTCGCCGCCGGCCACGTTCCCGGGTCGCTGTCGATCGCCCTCCGGGACCAGTTCGCCACCTGGCTCGGCTGGCTGGTGGAGCCTGACCGGCCGATCGTCTTCGTCCTGGCAGAAGACCAGGACCGCGCCGAGGTCGTCTGGCAGGCGAGGAAGGTGGGCTACGAGCTCCTGGCCGGCGAGCTGGAGGGCGGGACCGAGGCGTGGAAGGCGGCCGGGCTCGAGCTTCGCCGGGTCGGGCTGGTGCCGGCCACCGAGGTCGGGGGCCCAGTGGTCGACGTCCGCCAGCATGCGGAATACGTCTCCGGACACCTGCCCGGTGCCCTGCACGTCGAGCTCGGCTCCCTGGCGGCTGCCCCCCTCCCACGCCAAGCCGTCACGCTCATGTGCGGGCATGGGGAGCGGGCCACGACCGCCGCCAGCGTCCTCGAGGCCCGCGGCTTTGCAGAGCTCGCGGTCGTCGTCGGCGGACCGGCCGACTGGGCAGGACCGGGCCGGCGTCTCGACACCGGACCGTGACGGCCCCGCCATCGGGCCCCCGCCTCCGGGGAAGCCTGGACCAGGTCACGGCGGTCGCACGGCCTCCCCTCCTCCCTCCGCCGTCGACCAGCCGACCCCCAGCCCCGCGTGGCCCCGCGGGCACGGGGCGGAGGTGGCCCCTTCCGGCCAGACGATGCCTGACTGCGCCGGGCGCGCATCGCGCGCCGCTTGCCGGGGCCGTCAGGCGGCTCCGAGCGACCTGCCCCAGTCAGTGCCGCCACTGCAGTGACCTTTGGGACCGTAAGTGTCCAGGCGCGCCGGCCGACCGGTGAGCGCGCCCAGCATGCTCTGCACCCGCTTCAGGCGCGCACTGACCAGGACGCCGTTGCGATCGTTGAGATCCCGGCAGCGCACCGCGAGCGTGGCGCACTCGCCCAGGCGCGCTATCAATGCCCCCTGCGGGTCGCACCAGCCCATCAAAGCTTCCAGTCCGGCGTGGTCCGCCGCGAAGCCGTGCATCCCGCAGAGCGAGCGGCGCTGCTCCTCCAGGCGGGCGAGCGCGCCCATCCGGTCCTGTCGGGCACGCGTCGTCGCCTCGAGCGCCCGGACGTCCGAGGCTTCCAACACGCGCGCCTCGCTCGTCAGCAGTTCTTCGAGCTCCCCGAGCAGTGCCGCCTCGTCACCGAGCAGCGACGAGAGATGCTCACGACAGACGGCCGGGTCCATGTCAGCCTCCCGAGATCTGTGCGAGCGAGTGCTCGATCTGCATCAGCTGATCGGCCACGTGCCCGGACTGAACGGTGTAGCTGCCGCTTGCAATGGCAGTGCGAAACTGCGCGACGCGCGCCTCGTTCACGGCCGGCATGTTGCGCAGCTGCTGCGCGAGGCTGGCGAGCAGGTTGGCCGAGTCGGTGATGTGGACATCGCCCGGCATCGACCCGGCCGAGCCGGGCCCTCCTCCGCTGGTCGCATCGCGAGCCGGTTCCACGGGGCGGCCCGCGCCGACCGTAGTCGGCGCGCCACTCAAGCTATTGATTTTACTAGCCATCGCGGATCCCCTAGAGCTCCTTTGGCTGGGTATCGGCCGGGTAAATGCGAACTTTAGGGTGTGACGTCGACCACAGTCCGGCTCCTTACGATGCCTTGAACGACCTTGGAGGACGACTGATTCTGAACCTGGATCAGCGCGCCGTACCGGCCTGCCTGAAGCGCCACCCCCGCGGCACGGACCCGGATGCCGTCGAGCGAGGCCAGCAGAACGACCTGCTGACCCTGGTGCACCAGGAAGTCCGCCAGCAAATCGTCGCTGTGCAGCGCCGCCCCGGCCGGCAAAGCATGCCGCAGCGTGCTGCGGCCGAGCGCGGCCAAGTCGGTGAGATAGCCCGAGGACAGTCCCGACACCAGCCGCGTCTGCGGCACGAGGTCCGCCGCGGTCAGCCGCGCTCCCTGGGCTTGCGGCTTGCGCAAGACCCAGACTTGGATGCGCGAGCGTACGCTCACCGGCACGTAGAGTGTCCAGTGCGCACCCTTGCGGCAGCGGACGGCCACCGAGGCGTTCGCCTGAAGGTGCTCGCCGGACAGGAGCGACGCCTCGAGCGGGCCCGCGCAGCGGGCCAGGCGCAACCGGGAATCGAGCCGGCCGGCGGTGACGAGGATGTTCTGACCCGGCGGCATCTGTCCCTCTATGAAGCTCTCGGCCGCCGCACGAATGGACGCCAGCGGTTGGATCGCGGCGCCGGCAAGAGAAGTGGCGGCGATGCCCGCGGCGGCGAAAGCGGCCATCACGGCCACGGACCGGAAACGACGGATTGTTGACACGCACTCTTTCATAGTGCACGTGAACCTGCAATTTGCGGGCCAACCTGGACGCCGCGGACCCGGAGCAGGTCCGGAAAAAAACCCGCTCACGGGCGCCCCGCAAACACGACCTCGCCAGAATCTCCCGAAGCGGCCCCATCGACCGAAGCTCTGCCGGCCACCGGCAACCCCTTGCCTCCCCCGGCGTGATTCCTCTCACATTCCCGACCGCCGCACCGGCCGTCCAGGCCCGAAAAGCGCCCTCCGAGGCCGCTGGCACGCCTCTTGCTGCTATCCCCGCAGGTGCAACTACCGCCGGTTTTCCGACATGCCGCTCAACCTCGACGCCTACCTCGGCATCCAACCCGATGCCCTGAAGGTGTTCACACAACGGGCACAGGTCCTCGCGGCCAACCTGGCCAATGCCGACACCCCGGGGTATCAGGCGCGCGACATCGACTTCCGCGCCGCCCTCGCGGCCGCCGACCCGCGAAGCGGCTCGTCCGGCGCCGCCGGCCCGGTGCCGATGGTCACCACGAGCCCCCTCGACGTGACCGCCGCCGGCCCGAGCGGCGGACTCTCCACGGCGCAATTCCTCAAGTATCGCATACCGCTCGCGCCGTCGCTCGACGGCAACACGGTCAGCTCCCAGATCGAGGAGGCCAAGTTCGCCGGCAATACCGTGCGCTTCCAGGCCGCCCTGACCTTCCTCGAGCAGCGGTTCACTCAATTGAAAACCGCCATCACCGGCCAGTAACCGGGCACGCCACCCCACGCAAGCAGGCACACCATGGCTCTGTTCAACATCTTCAACATCGCCGGCTCCGGCATGTCCGCCGAATCGGTGCGGCTTAACACCGTCGCAAGCAACCTTGCCAACGCCAACAGCGTCAGCAGCACCCCGGGCGCCGCCTACAAGGCCCGCTATCCCGTCTTCCAGGCCGTGCAGGCTTCGCTCAACCCCAGCCAGTCTCCGGCCCTGCAGGGCGCCGACGCCTCCGTGGCGGTCAACGGCATCGTGCAGAGCACCGCACCGCCGACCGCCCGCTACGAGCCCGGCAACCCCATGGCCGATGCCAACGGCTACGTGTACTCCTCCAACGTCAACGTCGTGCAGCAGATGGTCGACATGATTTCGGCGTCGCGCTCCTACCAGAACGACGCCCAGGTCCTGAATACCTCCAAGACCCTGATGGTCGACACCCTGAAGCTCGGCCAGATCTGACCCCACATCCGCAACCGGACATAAACCATGTCATACAATTCCATCGGCGCATACGCGGCCCAAACCGCTTCCAACGCAGCCGCGACCGCCGCGAACAGCGCCTCGGGCGCATCGGCGGGCGGCGCAAACAGCTCGCTCGCGTTGTCGCAAAGCGACTTCCTTCAGCTGCTGACGACGCAATTGCAGAACCAGGACCCCACGAAGCCGACCAACCCCAGCCAGTTCGTCAACGAATTCGCGGCCCTGAGCGAGGTCAGCGGCATCAGCAACATCTCGAGCTCGATCGCCAGCCTGACCGGCTCGATGTCCTCCGCCCAGCTGCTGAACGGCACCAACCTCATCGGCCACACCGTGATCGTCTCCGGAAACTCCGCCGCGCTCGCCGGCGGCGGCACCGTGACCGGCGCCGTCAACGCCCCTGCCGGCGCCACCAGCCTGACCGTGCAGGTAACCGACTCGAGCGGACAGCTCGTACGCACGTTCTCCGTCCCCGCCCAGAGCGGCGTCACGCCCTTCACCTGGGACGGCGCCACGAGCTCCGGAAGCACGGCTCCGGCCGGCACCTACGATTTCAAGGTGATCGCGGACGTCAACGGCACTCAGACCTCGCTCACCCCGGAGCTCGCCCACCAGGTGAACAGCGTCACTTTCGACCCGACGAGCAACAGCCTGACACTGAACACCAACGGCGGATCGGTGCCCCTGAGCTCCGTCAGCCAGGTCCTGTAAGGAGCAGCATCCATGCCTTTCGCACTCGCCCTATCCGGCATCAACGCAGCCAACTCCGACCTCAATACGACGGCGAACAACATCGCTAACGTCGATACCATCGGCTTCAAGGAATCGCGCGCCGAATTCGCCAGCCTGTTCGCCCAGACCCAGCAAGGGGTCTCGAAGACCGCCATCGGCAACGGCGTGGCCACCTCGGAGATCGCCCAGCAGTTCTCCCAGGGCAACATCAATTCGACGTCCAATAATCTCGATCTGGCCTTGAGCGGAAACGGTTTCTTCATCGTCAGCAACAACGGCGCGCTGGCCTACACCCGAAACGGCGCCTTCCAGGTCGATTCGAACGGCTATCTGGTCAGCTCCTCGGGCGAGCGCGTCCAGGGATACTCGCCGCTCAGCAACGGTGGATTCAATACCGGCGGCCTGTCGGACCTGCAGCTCACGACCTCCGAGGTGGCGCCCAAGGCCACCACGACCGCCGACGTGACTTTGAACCTGCCGTCCAACGCCACCGTACCGACCACCACCACCTTCAGCCCGACCGACGCCACGAGCTACAACAACACCACGTCGCTGACGGTGTACGACTCGCTGGGGGCCGCGCACACCGCCCAACTGTACTTCATCAAGGGCAGCACGGCGAACACCTGGAACGCCCAGCTGTACGTCGACGGGAATAACGTCGGCTCGCAGGCCCTCACCTATTCCAGCGCCGGCACGCTCACCTCGCCCGCCAACGGCCAGGTGAATTTCGGCCCTTACACGCCCTCAACCGGCGCCAGCCCGATGAACATGACGTTCAATTTCGGCAACTCCACCCAGTACGGCGATGCCTTCGGCGTGAATGCCATTTCCCAGAACGGCTACACCACCGGCAGCCTCACCGGCATCAACATCAGCCAGACCGGCGTCGTCCAGGCGAACTTCACCAACGGGCAGTCGAAGACCCTGGGACAGGTCGCGCTGGCGAATTTCGAGAATCCCCAGGGCCTGGCCCAGACCGGCAACACGCAGTGGCAGGAGACTTTCGCCTCCGGCGCGGCCGTGCACGGCGCGGCCGGCGGCTCCGGCTTCGGCACCATCCAGTCCGGCGCGCTCGAGCAGTCGAACGTCAACCTGACCGCACAGCTGGTGAACATGATCACCGCCAGCCGCGACTTCCAGGCGAACTCGCAGGTGATCAGCACGGCCAATCAGGACACTCAGGCCATCCTGAGAGCCTGATGCCCGGCTGAACCGAGACACGCACGTGGACAAATCGCTGTACGTGGCCATGACCGGCGCCCAGGAGCTGATGAACGCCCAGGCCGTCAACAACTTCAATCTGGCGAACGTCAACACCACCGGGTTCAAGGCCGAGCTGTCCGCATTCCAGAGCCAGGCAGTCGACGGCAGCGGCTATGCCTCGCGCGTCTACGCGACCGACAACACCACCGGCTGGAACAGCGCGTCCGGCTCGATGATCACCACCGGTCGGCCGCTCGATGTGGCCGTCCAGGGCCACGGATTCATCGCGGTGCAGGGACCGAACGGCAAGGAGGCCTACACGCGCAACGGCAACCTGCACGTGGAGGCCAGCGGCCTGCTGGTCACCAGCACCGGCCAGCTGGTGCTCGGCGACAACGGTCCGATCAGCGTGCCGCCGAGCGCTTCGATCAAGATCGGCTCCGACGGCACGGTCTCGGCCGTGCCACTCGGTCAGACGCCGGACACTCTGGCGGCCGTCGGGCGAATCAAGCTGGTCGATCCGCCGCCGGCGAGCCTGGTGCGCGGCGGCGACGGCCTGTTCACCACGGCGAACGGCAGGCCGGCGCCGGCGGACGCCTCGGTACGGCTCGCCTCCGGAGTGCTCGAATCCAGCAATGTCGACGTGGCCAACGCCATGGTCAACATGATCGACCTCGCCCGCAGCTTCGACCTGCAGGTGAAAGTCATGCAATCGGACAAAAGCAACGCGGCCGCCACCGGCCAGCTGCTTCAGCCCGGTTAATGTAGCGATAGCACGAGGGTAATATTATGGACGCAGCATTATGGGCCGCCAAAACCGGCCTCGACGCCCAAAACACCGAGATGTCGATCATCGCCAACAACCTGGCGAACGTTAACACCACGGGCTTCAAGCGCGACCGCGCCGTGTTCGAGGACCTGCTCTATCAGAACAAGGGACAGGTCGGAGCGGACACCACCCAGTCGACCCAGTCACCGTCCGGGCTGTCGATCGGCACCGGCGTGCGGCTCGTCGCGACCGAGAAGAATTACAGCCAGGGCAGCCTGACTCAGACGGGCAACCCGCTCGACATGGCCGTTCAGGGCCAGGGCTTCTTCCAGATCCAGATGCCCGACGGCACCCTCGCGTACACGCGCGACGGCAGTTTCCAGGTCAACGCCCAGGGACAACTGGTGACTGCGAGCGGCTATGTGGTACAGCCGGGCATCACCATCCCCCAGGGCGCGCAGAGCGTCACGGTCGGCACCGACGGCACGGTGAGCGTGCTGCTGCCCGGCCAGAACGCCCCGACCCAGGTCGGACAGATCCAGCTCGCGAACTTCATCAACCCCACCGGCCTGCAGCCGATGGGCAACAACCTGCTGCTGCAGTCCGCCGCCAGTGGCTCGCCGCAGACCGGGAACCCCGGCACGAACGGCCTGGGCACGATCGGGCAGGGAGAGCTCGAGGCGTCCAACGTGAACGTCGTCGAATCCCTGGTGAACATGATCGAGACGCAGCGTGCCTACGAGATGAACTCCAAGGCAATATCGACCGTGTCGCAGATGCTGCAATACGCCACGCAGAACATGTGAGGACCGCCTTGAAGCCGCGCCATCACACAAGCTCCCTCGCCGCGTGCGCAGCGCTCGCCGCCGCGCTCCTGTGCGGCTGCGCCGGCGTGCGCCAGCCGCACTACAATCAGGCATTCGACATGCCGACGATACCCTCTCCGCCGGCGGATGGCGCCATCTTTCACACCGGCTACGGAGACGGCGGGCTGTTCGAGAACTCGACGGCGCACAATGTAGGGGACACCGTCACGGTGTTGCTCAATGAGTCCACGACCGCCCAGAACAGCTCGCAAACCGACACCAGCAAGACCACCAAGGACTCGCTGTCCGCGCCGTCGCTGCTCGGTATCCCGATGACCTTCCACGGCAATAATTTCCTGAGCGGCACCATCAATAACGGCAATACGTTCAGCGGCGCCGGCGGCAGCAAGCAGAGCGACAGTCTGGTCGGCGCCATCACCGTCACGGTGGTCAAGCGGCTGCCGAACGGCAACCTCGTGATCCGCGGCCAGACCGAGATGCAGCTCAACCAGGCCCAGGAATATGTCCGTCTGCAGGGCATCATCCGTCCGATCGACATATCGCCCAGCAACACCATCTCCTCGCAGCAGATCGCGGATGCGCGGATCGCGTACGGACAGGACGGCGCGCTCAACGATGCGAACCGGCCCGGCCTGCTGTCGCGTTTCTTCAACAGCCCCTGGCTGCCGTTTTGAGGCCGAACATCGTGGGCATACTGCGACGCACCCGGCTTCCCGGATACCAGGCGCTGCTGCGCGCTTACGTCGTGCTGACGCTGGTTTCGCTGCTGGTCGCCTGCGGCGCGGCGCACGCCGAGCGCGTGCGCGACCTGGCCACCGTCGCCGGCGTGCGCGGCAACCAGCTGGTCGGCTACGGACTCGTGGTCGGCCTCGACGGCACCGGAGATCAGACCACGCAGACGCCGTTCACGGTGCTCAGCATCGAGAACATGCTGGAGAAGTTCGGCGTGCGGATTCCCGCGAACACCAACCCGCAGCTGAAGAACGTGGCGGCGGTCACCGTGCACGCCACCCTGCCGCCGTTCGCCCAGCCCGGCCAGACCATCAATGTCACGGTCTCCTCGATCGGCAACGCCACCAGCCTGCGCGGCGGCAGCCTGATCATGACGCCATTGCGCGGCGCCAACGGCCAGGTGTATGCCATTGCCCAGGGCAGCGTGCTGGTCAACGGCTTCGGCGTGCGCGGCGCCGACGGATCGAGCATCACGGTCAACATCCCGAGCAGCGGCGATATCCCGAACGGCGCGAGCGTGGAACGGTCCGTGCCGACGGATTTCGACAGCCAGCCCTATGTGACGCTCAACCTCGATACGCCGAGTTTCACCACCGCCACCCGCCTGACCCAGGTCATCAACAAGACGTTCGGTACCGGAACGGCCGAGGCGCTCGATTCGGTGTCGATACGGGTACGCGCGCCGAAGCAGGCCAGTCAGCGCACCGCCTACGTCGCTGCCCTGCAGAACCTGAGCGTCGAGCCGGGGACGCCGCCGGCACGTGTGATCATCAATTCACGCACCGGCACGGTGGTGATCAGCTCGCAGGTGAGAGTGATGCCGGCGGCCGTCTCGAGCGGCTCGCTCTCGGTCACGATCACCGAGCAATACGGCGTCAGCCAGCCGAATCCGTTCGCCGCGGGCAGCACCAAGGTCGTGCCGCACAGCTCGATCAGCGTGCGTCAGCAGAAGGCGCACATGTTCAAGTTCCCCGCCGGCGTCAATCTCGATCAGATCGTGCGCGCGGTGAACTCCGTCGGCGCCACCCCGAGCGACCTGGTGGCCATTCTGGAAGCTCTGCGGGAAGCGGGCGCGCTGCACGCGCAACTGGTCGTCATATGACGCTGCCGGTTGCAGACGCCGGCCTGTTTGTCGATGCGCAGTCGCTCGCGGGCCTCAAGCGCGAGGCCGCCGCGCACGACCCTCAGGCGTTGCGGGCGGCGGCACAGCAGTTCGAGAGCCTGTTCATCGACATGA
>OFHJ01000779.1_pt1 | contig 10813 bp, 13 predicted proteins | sample 1522001 | NCBI WGS metagenome assembly OFHJ01 (sample SAMEA2464838, study PRJEB22497) | soil metagenome | biome: Grassland; feature: Farmland; material: Clay | place: Australia | collected 2013-02-01 | depth 1.2 m | reverse complement strand
ACCCAAAGCAGATCTTCGGGCAGCGCTTCGCAGAACCGACGATGAATTTCGCGAATGGAGTCCGCGGCAACTACCCGTCCCTTGAGACCACCTTCGTCAATCCATTGCTGGACGGCGATATGCGCCAGGGCTTCGAGCTGCAGATCGCGCTTCTTCGTATCCTTGCTGTACTCGCCCTGCAAAGCGCGCTCGATATCGATCGGGTGCGTGTCATGCCCTTCGATCAAGTTGCTGTAGTAACAGTTCATCGCGCGCACGAGCGTCGCCAGCGAAGACAGCAGGCTTTCCGGCAGCGAGCGGCGAAAGCCGGCGCTCCGCTGCGCGAGCTCTAGGGCAAGATCGGTCAATTCCGGGCGGTGGCAGGAGCCTTCCCCCAGGACAAGCGGCTCCATCAGGCCGGTCGCCTCGTCTCGACCTTTCGCCGCATTCATGTCCGCTTTTCTGTCCGCTTTATTTTGGGCCATTGCCCACTATAATTCAGATAGTTATCGATTAACAACAGGGTGAATGGTCCAAATAAAGTCCGCTTCTAGGCCCGGTGATCTAGAAGCTGCCATTCGCCGCAAATCGTGAGGCGAATCAGCGACTCATTCACTGCGCCAGCTGCTCAGGCAACTGGGCGAGAGGAGGCACAGTGTACCCCCAAGGCTGCGGGGGTATCAGCGGGGGCACAGCTGCCGCGCGGTCAGGTGAACTGCTGCAATATCAAGAACTTCTATGGTGGATTCGACTCTGACCTCGGGCAGACCCAGCAGATCCGGCAGTGCCGGGGATTAAGCGCGCGGCGTGTCGTGAGGCACCCAGCGGACGGCGCAGAGCACCACGCCAATGCAGAGTGACAACAACCGTCGCTTCGATGTTGACCTATTTATGGCGATGCCCAGGAGCGCATCCCCACAGTGATCCATCCGCCGTATCGCGTAGTGTCGAGCCGCCTTGCGCTTACGAGCTGTCGCTCGAGACTTCCCTCGACTGATCGCCCGGCAAGCCCGTAAGCAACCATCAATTCCACGGGTTGATAACGGCCACACCAGCGGCGTCGAACGGGCTGGCGTCGCGCGTGGCTACAGAAAATCCATGGGTGGCGGCGATGGCCGCTATATATCCGTCGGCCGTGGCAATTGCCATCCCAATCGCGCGCGCTTTCGCCATTAGCTCCGCGTACGCCATGGTGCATGATAGGTCGAGCGCTAAGACGCGCCCGGTGAATAGCGGCAGTACCTGTCTCTCCAGGTTCTCGTGCAACGCGGTCCGTCGCTTCCCGGCGGGCAGCAATGCCACGCCGGCACGAAGCTCAGCGACCGTGACAGCGGAGAGGTAGAGCGTTTCAAGTGGCTGTGCGTCGATCCACTCGATGACACGAGGCTCTGGAGAATGCCGCAGCGGCTCGGAAACGACGTTAGTATCGAGCAGGATCATCCGAAGTTGGCCGGCTTAGATGGTCTTCGGTCTCGCACCTGCTCGAAGATCGCGAATTCTTCGTCTGTCAGCTTGGCTCGCCGTCCAATCTCGGCTAACAGCGAGCCGAGCTTTACCCTTCCTTCGGGCTTGACAGCCGATTCCAGAATGTCGCGCACCTCAGCCTCCGTGCTGCGACCATGCTGCGCGGCCCTTACGCGCAACGCGCGATGCACCTCAGCCGGCAAATTACGCACCGTCAGGATAGCCATAGTCATTACCCCTGCCTGCTTTCAGTGACTGCAAGTATATCCGATGCATGCATGGTCGCAAGTCGTGCGCGCCAGGGAATCGGGCGGACTTCGGGCGGCGGCACGCCGCGAGGCCGCTGAGCGGCAGTGTCGCGGGTCGCCATTCGCCGCACGGCCTACGGCGATTACGGCGCGCACCCCACCCCACTGCTCAGGCTGCGTGGAGTCGCAAAATCTACCCCCAGGGCCGTGGGGGTATGGTTGGGGGTACTTGTCCTATGTCCTTATTCGACTTGCTGTACTTTCAAGCACTTCTGCGGAGACTTCGACTCCGACCTCGGGGCAGACCCAGTACAGTCGGCAGTGCTGTAGATTGAGTGGTCAGCATTTGGCGCTCACTCGCACCGCCCCAAACGCCACCGGTCCTTTGTGCCGCCGGCGAACTCCCGCCACTTCAGACGAGACGCCGATCTGCTGCAAGCGGCACAGCTGCGCTGGAGCAATCCTCTGCACCCCCCGCCTCTTCAGGTGCGGCCTTGGCGGCGCCGTTAGACAAACTCCCGCTCCGTCGGGGGCTATGCGAGGCTCCGAGGCGCGTGACCTGTGTCGCCAACCTCACGTGCAACGGCGTGAAGTTGGCGGGCACGTTGGGACCTGTAGCCACCGGTCAGGAGCGTCCGCTATCGGGCAACCCGTTCACGGTGCACGACGATAGTCAGCAGTCGCGTCGGCTTTGTTTCTTAGCGAAAGGCCACAGTGCAAGCATCGAGTCAGTGACGCCCCGAAAAGATTATCGTTCAGGAAAAAGTGCCGGCCGCATCGCGGGCATGCGCTGAGGAACGTCCGGAAGCCAAGAAAGAATACAGGTAACGCCGAGAGAAAGAATGCAGTCGGCAAGAGTCGCTCGGGAACATGGGGGAGAAGGATCGCAGCGAGAACAAGCCATACGAATGAAACCAGAAAGGCCAGAAGGCGGCGGCGCCGGAGTTTCTTGACACCACTAGCTATACTGCCTTCCTGCTGCGGTTGATCCAGCGGTACAGAAGCAATCAGCGGAAGACCCTTCCACCCGAAGAGTGCCCATACGGCGCCTACCACGACACCGGGAAATGTGATGTCCGAAGCCTGTGCAATCGCTCCGCCAATGTTGGCTAGACCAAAGAGGACACAGACGGTGCGTGCCCACGTCGGAAGAGGCTGGTGCCAGCGAACGCCGTTCATGCGACCTTCACTATGTTACCGAGGCCAGAAGGATAGAACTTTTGCATGCTTGCTCTTTGCGCTGGCAACTCCAGTCGTTAGAACCCCGCGCCTGAGAATTAGCGCCGGGTAGACAAGCGACTGCTTTCGGGGAGCCGAGCGACGCTGCCGGGTGACCGGTCATGGCCGCTCGCGTCCTTCCGAGGCTTGCTGAGCACGCTGACAGCGCAAGGGTTAATCAATCAGCCAATCCCACGACAAACGCCAGCGCGACATTCAGGCGAGCGATATCCTTTTCGTCAAGCGACCCGATCCTACGCCCCACACGTTCGCGACGGATTGTCACGGGCTTGTCCGCCATGATTTGCGAGCGCGTCCGCAACCCGTTCTTCTGGGTGGGCTCGATCGTCACGCGGAAATCCGGCGCCTCCACAATGTCCGATGTCATTTGGCAGACAATCACCGACGCGTGCTCAGCGGGTAGAGCGTCGGTCTGAACGACTACCGCCGGGCGCGGTTTCCCGTAGTCGCCGGAAGCGGCGACGGTCACGACGTCGCCACGCTTCACGGAGCGTCAAATTCCGAGACTGCTTCGATCCACCGCATCGCTTCGCGCTCTGCGGCGCTGTCCAATCCCGCAACCTCCTTGGCGACCCGCCGCAGAACAGCCTTCGCACGGGGATCAGGTACAACCAGCCGCAATTCCCGCAGCCCTTGTGTACGGCGCCGCTCGCGCATTGCCCTCATCCGCTCCGCCGCTTGTGCCATCGTCTCGTCCTCCTCTGTAACGCGTTACAGTAACGCGTTACAGCCTGAGATTCAAGGGGGGACTCGCCCGGACCCGCAGCGCGACCGTGGGGCCGGTCGCGCCAATCTCTCGCGGCAGCAAGGACCGGCTGCACCGCCAGCCGGCGACCGCCAGACAGTCGCTGGCCGGCACTCCGATTGGGATCCATGCAACGTCCAATTGGGAATTTCTGGCCGTCCACCTGGGAATGACCTCGGAGCGGTCGAGAAAGGCAACGGGGCGAGAAGCGCAGTGTACCCCCAGGGCCATGGGGGTACGACTGGGGGTACTTCTTCGATGTGGCCTAGCGAACTCCAGTAACTTCAAGCACTTCGGCGCGAGATTCGACTCCGACCTCGGGGGCGAGGAAATGCTTCAGCAATGTGCAAGTTTCGTATCCAGGCACGAGAGACGAGCTCTCGTGGAATCGTGTCGCGAGGCCGTGCTTTCTCCGGCGCCGATGACCCTGTCCGGCGTCCGCAACACCCCAAAGGTCCCGCGACGTTTACACTCAGGACTTGGACAATTGGCGCACGGGCACCGACATCGCGCAGATGCCGACTTTACCCGGGGGCGTGCTATAGAACGCATCGTGCCGCTCACGCGCAGCCTCCAACAATCTTTGGAACGTGGGACTGTGGGTCCTGAGAATTTGCAAGTGAGGTCGCGCGGCGGGCGGCATGTCGGCGGCGAGGCGGATGCTGAGGATCGGCGTGCGATTACGCGGGTGAGCATAAAAACCCAGCGGGCCGCGTCCGCGCCGCAGAGATGAGAGCCTATCCATGCCCTCGATCACCCGACCGACCACGGTCAGATTCCGATCGAGGCGCCGGGGCGCCTGGCCGATCGCAACATACAAAGCGCTTCCATTGCCCGAATCAGGCGCATTGTCTCTTGCAACACCCACCGTCCCATAACAATGCACGAGCCACGTCTCGTGTTGGGCTGGATCGCGAGCCACGGGAAAATCCTGCGAAAACCCCACCTCGGGCGCGTAGACGTCCCCATCCGGGAGTCTCACCCAGGGAAGTGTGCCCGTAATGCGGCGGGTAAACTCGGGCGGCAGTTTCACCTTGGCTTTCCCCAGGGAACGCACCTTGCGTGGATTGCCGCCGTCGTCTGCCTCGGGGTCATCCCACTGGGCGACGAAATCATCCTGCACGCGGACGATCGCCAAGCCGTCGAAATAATGTTCCCTCACCAACGTCCTGATATTGGCCACGTGCAACGGCGCATACTCCGGATCAAGCTCGATGACGACGCGCCCGGAGGGAAGATTCATCACCAGAAGATCGTCTGGATCCGGTCTGCGCCATTCCCAAGGTTTGGAGTCAGATAGGATCTGCGCGGCGGACGGCGTGTAGGTGTCCTTGACGGCGCTGCTCTTTGGTGGCACCGCTGCGAGCGCCGGCAGGCTCGCAAGCACCGCAATCAATGCGAGGACATTTTTTGTGTTGTTCTTACCCACCAGAAACACTCCACCACCTCGAACGCGAGGCGTCAGTCGCGCACACTCTTCCCGTGTGACACCCGTCCGTCATGCAATGACGGCTCGCCTGAGGGAAGTCAAAACCCGAGGACGCACCTCAAGGTTGAATCCCCTGAACACGAACATCCGCCGACCTCGGCGGGAAACTTGGCCCAATTTAGGGAGTTCATCACTGACCCGGCCCATTCGGATCTTGCGCCTCGTCGGGTCCATCGACAAGATCAGGTGGCGCTCAGCCTCCGGGCCCGTCGCCCACCCTTGAAGGTTTCAGGAAGGTCGTCGGCCATTGGAATTCCAGGTCCGGCGACTTGGAGGATCTCGCCCGTACCGCACGCCGACTCTGCGCACGTCGAAGTACTCACCGCCACCCCTCCAACGACCGAGACGGCGCTAGAGTTGCCGCGCGCTCGGGCGACGGTGCCCGCTGCCCCGGCAACCGCCAGGAACGAAGCGCAACGGGTGCACCCATCAACGACGGTCAACGTCCGCAGCCGCCCCGGCCGAGCAGCGCACCATGCAGCGTCCTGGCGCGCGGGACGGACGGGGTCCGCAGCATGTATGGTGATCTCAAATTGGCGAATATGTTCCGATGTGCACCCGGCACTTCGACCGGAGCCTCCGGGCCTCTCAACATCGCGATCGGACGCCGCTGTCCGTGGGTCACAGCAGGAGCCCCGGAGCGCTACCGGCCAGTGCGGCGCTGGGCTTGCGGCGCGAAAGTGCGCCCCAAGGCGTCGCAATCCGGGCATGGGCCCGGTTGAGTACCGGTTCCGCGGGCACGGGGCGATCGGAGTCACGAATGCACGTAGAATGCTTTATAAGCCTCCCTGACGATCGAGAATTTGCGCCTCACGCTGGTTTTTTGGGGTCCGCCGGCCCGATGAGTGTGACCAGCCGCACGACTCGGACCTGCGAAAATCGCTACGGTGGGCATTGGTGAGCGAAAACGTGAAATCGAGTCCTGTCCGCGAGCCGCGACACCCGTAACTTGGCACACGATATGGGTGGTCTGTTATCAATTTGGCGGAGCCTAGCGCGCACGAGCGCCGGTGCGCTGCTGCTCGCTGCCTGGGGGCTCGGCGCACTGGCGCATGCCGCCTGTTTCGACGTACAGACGCCGCAGTACCGGGAACTCCGTCCGCTCATTCCACGCAACCCGAATCACGCCCTGGCCGAAGTCAATGCCCGCATCGCGGCGCTACCGCCGGGGGCGGCCCAGAGCGAGCCGCGAGCCCTCGCGGCCCTGTATGCCATCCGGGCACGGGCCTACGAACAAATGACCCTCACCCACCAGGCGCGCGCCGCGGCGCTGGCCGGCCTGGCCCTGGTGAAAACTCCCACCGATCCACTCCGCCTGGAACTGCTCGCCACGTACGCCGGGAGCTTCTCTGCGGCGGCAGACGTCACCCATGCATTGAGCAAGATTGAACAGGCGCGCGCTCTGGTGCCGCACGGCTCACGCAGCGACGTGTGCCTGGAGATCACCCAGGGCTACATGAACTTGCTGCGTGACCACGTGAGTGCTGCGATCAGCCAGTTGACCCATGCGTACATGCAAAGCCGCGCCGATGAGCTACCCGATGCCCAAATCCAGGCGAGCGTCGCGCTGGCCGTGGCATTGCGCAGCATGGGCGATGGCCGAGAGGCACTGGCCTTGATCGACAAGCAGATCAAGTGGGATAAGGCCCACCACGCACGCGACGATCTGTCGGGGGGCATTTACTTCAAGGGCGAGATCCTCAGATCAATCGGACGTTATCGCCAAGCGATCACGGCGCTCAAACGGGCACGCGCCATGAGCGCTTCGGTCGGCGATACTCAGAGCACAGCGTACTCGGACCTGCGTATCTGCGAATCCGACATCTCCTTGAAGCACTTCGCTGCGGCACGCCTTGCGTGCAACCGGGCCGCCCCGGTACTAGCCGCAGGGCGCGTCACCAGCATGATCAAGGAGACGCAGGTACAGTTCGCCAAGATCGATCTCGCCCAGGGCCACCCCGCACGCGCGGTGAAGTTACTGGACCAAGTCCTGAACGATCACGGCGCCGACATGCTCTCATTCACGGTCGCGCCTGCCTACCTCGCCCGCGCCCAAGCAAACGCTGCCATGCGTCGCTATGCTGACGCGTACCGCGACCTGAACACGTACCTGCGCCTCTACAAGGCGCACAACCGGGCCAACCAGACGCGCCTACGCGAGGCGCTGGAGATTCGTTTCCGAGCCTCCCAGGAATTTGAGCGCAACGCCGTACTGCAACGCAAACTGACGGTGGCCGCACATCGAGCGACGAAGCAGCGCCAACTGCTGCACTGGATGGAGGCGGCAGGCGTCGCCGGAGCCCTCGCAATCCTGCTGCTGTCCTACATCGTGATCGCCGACCGGCGTCACCGCAGGCAGCTCGTGGTTCTGGCCAACCAGGATCCCCTGACGGGCATGCCCAACCGGGGCCGTACTGCGCAGCTGGCCAGCGAGGCGCTCTCGGCATCGTTCGCCCAGGGCCGCGCACTGACCGTCGCGCTGATCGATTTCGACCATTTCAAGACGATCAACGACCGCTGCGGACACGCCGCCGGCGACCACGTACTCAAGGAGTTCGCCGAACTCTCGCGCGGTGCGCTGCGTACCGGAGACGTCCTCGGCCGGTGGGGCGGGGAGGAGTTTCTCCTGGTGCTGCCGGATGCGACGCTGGATTCCGCGCTCGCCTCCGTCGAGCGGCTGCGTGCGCTCGCCCTGGGCATTCAAATTCCGGGCATCGAGACGGCTGAGGAAGCACCGCGGGTCACCTTCAGCGCCGGACTGGCGAGCACCTCGGACGGGTTGCGGACCCTCGATGAGATCGTCGCACGGGCCGACGCGGCGCTGTACGAGGCCAAAGACGCCGGTCGGGACGGCGTGCGCATCAGCCGCGCCCGCAACGCGCACGACCCGGAATTCGTTCAGGCCTGAGCGGCGATCACGCGGTCGACAAGCACCCCGGGGCCACCGTATCCTGCGCCCGAGTCCCGTCGACCAAGCCGACCCCGCATTGCCCCATCCATCGTCTGACACCCTGACGTTCTGCAGCCAGTGCGGCGCACGGCTGATGGTGCGTATCCCCGCAGGCGACCACCTGCCCCGCTACGTGTGCGACGCCTGCGGCGCCGTGCATTACCAGAACCCCCGCCTGGTGGTCGGCTGCGTCCCGGAACATGACGGGCAAATCCTGCTGTGCCGTCGTGCGATCGAACCCCGCCGCGGCTTCTGGACTGTCCCTGCCGGCTTCATGGAAAACGGTGAGACCCTGCAGCAGGCCGCCGCACGCGAGTCGCGGGAAGAGGCGCTGGTGGAGGTCGAGATCGGCTCGCTGCTCGCGATCGTGCATGTGCTCCATGCGCACCAGGTGCACGTATTCTTCCGGGCGACTATGTCCACGCCCGAGCACGGTGCGGGTGACGAGAGCCTCGAGACGGCCCTGGTGCGCCCCGAGGAGATCCCGTGGGACGACCTGGCGTTCCCCAGCACCGAGTTTTCCCTGCGCCGCTACCTCGAAGACCGTGCCAACGGCCTCGAGAGCCACCACTTCGCCACCCTGGAACGGCGATTGCGCTGAACGGCTCTGCCCTGCCCGGCCGACTTTGCGGGGCGCACGGGCTGCGTGGCAGAATATCGCCCGTTGCGGACACCAGATCCCCCCCGGCAGCGGCTCTCAACCGTGCCGCGCGCCGCAGTGCGCCCTGCCGAGGGCGCGGGCGGTACAGTCCGTTGATCCAGAAGGAATTCCGATGGCTTTTGTGGTGACTGAAAACTGCATCAAGTGCAAGTACATGGACTGCGTGGAAGTGTGTCCGGTGGATTGTTTTCACGAGGGGCCCAATTTCCTGGTGATCGACCCGGACGAGTGCATCGACTGCACCCTGTGCGAACCGGAGTGCCCGGCAGAGGCCATCTTTTCCGAAGAGGAGCTGCCGACCGGTCAGGATTCGTTCAAGGCCCTGAACGCAGAGCTTGCCAAGCAGTGGCCGGTGATCACGGAGAAGAAGGAGGCCCCGGCGGATGCCAAGGAGTGGGACGGCAAGCCAAACAAGCTCAAGGAACTGCAGCGCTAGGCCGAGCAGCGCCCCCGCGCCGCCACGCTCAAGAGCGCGGGTGATGGCGCGAGTGCAGATCCTTCATCCGCTCGCTCGCGACGTGAGTGTAGATCTGCGTGGTCGACAGGTCGCTGTGACCGAGCAGGATTTGCACGACGCGCAAATCGGCACCGTGATTGAGCAGGTGCGTGGCGAAGGCGTGACGCAGCGTGTGCGGCGAGAGCCCCTTGCCGATGCCCGCCTTGCGCGCGTAGCGCTTGATGATGTGCCAGAACGCCTGGCGCGTCATTCGGTCCCCGCGGCGCGTGGGGAACAGGTAGTCCGTCTGGCGCTCGAGCAGGATCTCGTCGCGAGCGCCGTGCACGAATTCGGTCAACCAGCGAACCGCCTCGTCGCCGAGCGGAATGAGCCGCTCACGATTGCCCTTGCCGAGGATGCGGATGACGCCCTGGTTCAGGTTGATCTGCTCGTAGCGCAGGTTGACCAGTTCCGAGACGCGCAGACCCGTCGCGTAGAGCACCTCGAGCATGGTGCGGTCGCGGCTGCCGAGCGGGTCACGCACCGCGGGGGCCGCGAGTAGTGACTCGACCTCCTCCTCGGTGAGAGACTTCGGCAGGGAGCGGCCGATCTTGGGCATGGCGATCTGGGCGGTTGGATCCTCCTGGATCAGTCCCTCGCGCACCAGGTAGCGAAAGAAGCGCCGGAAGCTCGAGAGCTGACGGGCGGTCGAGCGTGGCCGGGCACCGGCGTGTACCCGCCAGGCGATGAAGTCCTGCAGGTCCTGGCGGGTCGTGGCCAGCATGGGCACCTGCCGCTTCTTCAACCAGCGCGACAAGGCGCTCAAATCGGCACGGTAGGCCGCGAGAGTATTGACCGAAAGGCCACGCTCAAGCCAAACGGTATCCAAAAAGCGGGTAACCGCCGGATCCGTCTCAGGCTGCGCAGGCTTGGCAATTTCGGTTGAATCGTTCGACAATTTCTGTCTCGCTGCTATTCCGTAGGCGCCGTGCGACAGGCTTCGGCCCATGGGCAAAAATGCCGGCGCCACGGTGGCACACGCAGTATGGTGATCACCCGCCGTGTGGCGATGTGATGATGATCACAATCAGACCCTCTTGTTAACGTAATAGAGAATCGGATCACACTCGCCGGCGTGCCGGCACGCCCAGAACACCATGTCCCAGGAAAGCCCCCCCTCTGCCCCGCTGCGCTCGCTCGCCCTGGCGCCGCTGCGGCTCGGCTTCGCGCTCTACGCCGCGGGGCTATTCCTCGTCATGGGGCTTGGAGCACTGCTGCTCGCCACGGCGCTGCCGGGCGTGGAGCGCCGTCGTGCCGCAGCGCGACGCATGGCACGCCTGTTGCTCACCGGCGTGGGTATGCGCCTCAGCGTCCGGGGCCTGGAGCACCTGCCGAGCGGGCAGTGCGTGGTGGTTGCCAACCACGCCAGCTACCTCGACGGACCGGTATTCACCGCGGCGCTACCGGCGCGCTTTGGCTTTGTGATCAAGCGTGAAATGGCGAATGTGCCACTCGCCGGGGCGTTTCTGAAGCGCATCGGCTCGCAATTCGTCGAGCGCTTCGACCGGCGGCGCGGCGCGGCCGATGCACTGCGCGTGCTGC
>OFHJ01000778.1_pt1 | contig 10814 bp, 8 predicted proteins | sample 1522001 | NCBI WGS metagenome assembly OFHJ01 (sample SAMEA2464838, study PRJEB22497) | soil metagenome | biome: Grassland; feature: Farmland; material: Clay | place: Australia | collected 2013-02-01 | depth 1.2 m | reverse complement strand
CTTCGTTGCCGCGGTCGGCATCCGCGAACCCAATTGCCGCCGTCTGCATGCAATCTGAGGAAGGCCGGTGGAAGACCCAAGGGCCCTGTCGCGAGAGCTGTTCGACGCGGCGGTGGCGGCCGCGGCCCCGGATCGCATCGTGCCGCCCGCCCTGCCGCCGCCGCCCGCGGGCCGTCCTATCGTCATCGGCGCCGGCAAAGCCGCCGCCGCCATGGCCGCCGCCGTCGAACGGCACTGGCCGGGACCGCTGTCGGGGCTGGTCGTCACCCGCTACGGCCACGCGGTGCCGACGACGCGGATCGCGGTGGTGGAGGCCGCCCATCCGGTGCCGGATGCCGCCGGCGCGGCGGCGGCGCAGCGCATCCTCGATCTGGCGCGCGAGGCCGGGCCGGACGATCTCGTGCTCTGCCTGATCTCGGGCGGCGGCTCGGCGCTGCTCGCCCTGCCGGCGCCGGGGCTCACCCTTGCCGACAAGCAGGCGGTGACCCGGGCGCTGCTGCACTCGGGCGCGACCATCGGCGAGATCAACACGCTGCGCAAGCATCTCTCGGCGATCAAGGGCGGTCGGCTCGCCGCCGCCGCCTGGCCGGCGCAGCTGGTCACGCTCGCTATCTCCGACGTGCCGGGCGACGATCCCGGCACCATCGCGTCCGGCCCGACCGTCGCCGATCCCACCACCTTCGCCGAGGCCGCGGCGATCCTTCGCAAGTACCGCATCGCGCCGCCGGCCGCTGTGGCGGCCCATCTCAAGGCCGCCGCCGAGGAGACGCCGAAGCCCGGCGACCCACGCCTTGCGAGCAGCGCGTTCCGCATCGTCGCGCGGCCGGCGCAATCGCTCGCCGCCGCCGCGCGGCGGGCCGAAGCTGCCGGCTACCGCGCACTGATCCTCGGCGACGATCTCGAGGGCGAGGCGCGCGATTTGGGCCACGCCCATGCCGCGCTCGCGCGCGGCAAGCGGGCCGAGGCGCCGCTTTGCATCCTCTCCGGCGGCGAAACCACGGTCACCGTCGCCGGACAGGGCCGCGGCGGGCGCAACGGCGAATATCTTCTCGGTCTGGCACTGGCGCTCGACGGCGCACCCGGCATCTTCCCGCTCGCCGCCGACACCGACGGCATCGACGGCAGCGAGGACAACGCCGGCGCGCTGCTGTCGCCGGACAGCATGGCCCGCGCCGCGGCCCTCGGCATCGACGCCGCCGCCTGTCTTGCAGCGAACGACGCCTATGGTTTTTTCGCCGCCCTCGGCGATCTCGTGATCAGCGGCCCGACACTCACCAACGTCAACGATTTTCGCGCCATCCTGGTAGCGCCGACGGCAGCGAGCGTCTAAGGTTGCGCCATGCGACGTCGGCGCAACACCAAGATTCTCGCGACCCTCGGTCCGGCGAGCTTCGCGCCCGAGAAAATTCGCGCCCTGTTCGAGGCCGGCGCCGACGTCTTCCGGCTGAACTTCAGCCACGGCGACCAGGCGGGCCTCGGCGCCTGCCACCGCGCCATCCGCGCCCTGGAGCGCGAGGTCGAGCGGCCGATCGGCATCCTCGCCGATCTGCAGGGGCCGAAGCTTCGCATCGGCACCTTCGCCGCCGGTCCGGCGACGCTCGCGGCCGGCCAGGCCTTTCGCCTCGATCTTTCGCCGGCGCCGGGCGACGCGACGCGGGTCGCCCTGCCGCATCCCGAGATCTTCGCCGCGCTGTCCACCGGCAAGACGCTGTTGCTCGACGACGGCAAGATCCGCCTCAAGGTGATACGGGCGGGACGCGATTTCGCCGACACTGAGGTCGAGACCGCGGGCCAGCTCTCCGACCGCAAGGGCGTGAGCCTACCGGACGCGGTGCTGCCGGTCTCGGCCCTGACCGCGAAGGACCAGAGCGATCTCAACTACGCGCTCGATCTCGGCGTCGACTGGGTCGCGTTAAGCTTCATCCAGCGCCCGGACGACGTGGCGGAAGCGCGCAAACTGATCGCCGGCCGCGCCGCGGTGATGGCGAAGATCGAGAAGCCGCAGGCGGTAAGGCGGCTCGACGAGATTCTCGAAATCTCGGATGCGCTGATGGTGGCGCGCGGCGATCTCGGCGTCGAGATGCCGCTCGAAACCGTGCCCGGCATCCAGAAGCAGATCATCCGCGCCGGCCGGCGCACCGGCAAGCCGGTGGTGGTGGCGACGCAAATGCTGGAAAGCATGGTGCATTCCCCGAGCCCGACGAGGGCCGAGGTCTCGGACGTCGCGACCGCGATCTACGACGGCGCCGACTGCATCATGCTATCGGCGGAATCCGCGGTCGGCGACTACCCGGAGGCCGCGGTTGCCACCATGGACCGCATCGCCGCGAAGGTGGAATCGGAGCCGATTTACCGCGCCCTCATGGACGCCGCCCACGTCAACCCCGAGCCGACCGCGGCCGACGCCATCGCGGCGGCGGCGCGCCAAGTGGCGGAGACCATCCACGCCGGCGCCATCGTGAGTTACACCACCTCGGGCTCGACCGCGCTTCGCGTCGCGCGCGAGCGGCCGCAGGTGCCGATCCTCTCGCTCACGCCCTCGCGCGCCACTGCGCGCCGGCTCGGCCTGGTGTGGGGCGTGCAATGCGTGCCCGATATCGACGCGACCAATTTCTCCGACATGGTGGGCAAGGCCTGCGCTTGCGCCGTGCGCGAGGGTTTCGCCGCGGTCGGCGAGCGTCTGGTCATTATCGCCGGCGTTCCCTTCGGCACTCCGGGCGCCACCAACGTGCTCCGCCTGGCCTGGATTTCGGGCACCGCCGGCGCGAGCGGCTGAGGCCGGCGCCTCAGGCGGCGGTGAAACGGGCGGCGACGGCGGACGGCAGCAGGGCGGTTGCGCGCGCCGCCTGATCGGGTGTCAGCACGCGGCGCCATTCCGCCACCTCGCCCTTGCGAAAATGCAGCCGGCCGGGGCGCGGCGCGGCGAGCGCTCGGTCGTCGAAGGTCCCAGGCGCGATGGCGAAGAAATCGAGCAGGCCGGCAAAAAAGCCCTCGGGGTCGCGGCGGAAGGTCTCGAAATCGCTCAGCCAGATGGCGATGCCGGGCGGCGGCCGTCGCGCCGCCGCGATCCAGCCGGCGGTCCAGGCGACATCGTCCGGAAAGCAATGGTCGAGATAATGATCGATCTGCCGCGCCGCCGGCCAATCGGGGAAACCGACCGGAAACTTCGCCCGAGTGACGATGCCGGATGCGGTGTCGCGGCGGCAGTCGGCGACGTAATGATGCACGGCGGAAATCATCGACTGCCGGGGATCGCGGAGGTGGACGGCGAAGCGGCGAAGCGGCGAGGCGGCAAGCACCGCGAGATTTTCCGCCGAAGGTAAAAGGTGGTTCTGGGCCAGCGCGCCGCCGCGCGCGAACAGATCGAGCCACTCCGGGACGATGCGCTCGGACAGCGGCGCGCAAGCGACATAACAGGTGGGCAGATCGAGTCCCTTGGCCAGCACGTCGGTGAGAAAAAGCGATGCCGACTTGAACTGGGTCACGAGCAGGAGCGGCGGCAAGCCGCGCGCGATCGCGCGGCGCTGGCGCAGACGGAAGTCCGGGCAGCGATAGAGCGGCAGATCGGGATGACGCTGCTGCGCCGCCACCAGCAGCGCCACCGCCGCTTCGGGCTCGCCGGCCGCGGCCGTCAGGCCGGCCGCGAGTTCGTAGGCGACGGCGTCGCCAGCGCCATCCGGCGCGGCCGCAAGCGCCGCGCGGACGTGCGCCAGCGCCGTGTCGGAAGCACCGCGCGCGAGGGCGGAAAACGCCTGCTTCAGATTCAGGACGTAGGGTGAAAGCGACGCAACCGACATTCGTTCCCCTCGAGGGCGCGGATCGCCAACGGCCGGAAACCGACACCGGATTGCAGGTCGGGCGAACCGTTCGGGTTGATAGCACCGCCGTCATTAATTGCGCGTTAATGGCCCGTCACGCCGCTTGCCGGCGGCGGCGAAAGGGTGACAATGTGGCGCCGTCCCAGCCTGCCGGCGGCCCCGAAAACAAGGGAGTAGGAGTGTGAGAATCGTCGAGGTGCGCGAGCGCGCAGTGCCGATCAAGTCCGATATCCGCAACGCCTATATCGATTTCAGCCAGATGACGGCGAGCGTCGTCGCAGTGGTCACCGACGTGGTGCGGGACGGCGCGCCCGTGGTCGGCTTCGGCTTCAACTCGAACGGCCGCTACGCCGCGGGCGGGCTATTGCGCGAGCGCTTCATCCCGCGGCTGCTGCGGGCGCCGGCGCCGGACCTGATCGACGAGAGCGGCGAAAATTTTGATCCCGAGAAGATCTGGGCCGTGCTGATGGCGAACGAAAAGCCGGGCGGCCATGGCGAGCGCTCGGTCGCGGTCGGCGTGCTCGACATGGCGGTGTGGGACGCCGTGGCGAAGATCGCCGGCCAGCCGCTCTATCGCCTGCTCGCCGCGCGCTACCGGGATGGCGTCGCCGACGACAAGGTCGCGGTTTATGCCGCCGGCGGCTATTACTATCCGGGCAAGAACCTCGCGGCGCTGCAGAACGAAATGCGGGCCTACCTCGACCTCGGCTACACGCGGGTCAAGATGAAGATCGGCGGCGCTAGCCTGGGCGAGGACCTGCATCGCATCGAGGCGGTGCTCAAGGTGGTGGGATCGGGCCAGAACCTCGCCGTCGACGCCAACGGCCGTTTCGATCTCAAGACCGCCCTCGCCTATGCCGACGCGCTCGCGCCCTACGACCTCTACTGGTACGAGGAAGCGGGCGATCCTCTGGACTACCGGCTCCAGGCCGCCCTCGGCGAGCATTATCCCGGGCGTCTCGCGACCGGCGAGAACCTGTTTTCCATGCAGGATTGCCGCAATCTGATCCGCTACGGCGGCATGCGGCCGGACCGCGACGTGCTGCAATTCGACTGCGCCCTGTCCTATGGCTTGGTCGAATACCGCCGCACGCTGGCGATGCTCGAGCGGCACGGCTGGAGCGCACGGCGGGTGGTGCCGCACGGCGGCCATCAGATGTCGCTCAACATCGCGGCCGGGCTCGGGCTGGGCGGCAATGAATCCTATCCCAACGTTTTCCAGCCCTTTGGCGGCTTCGCCGACATGATCTCTGTCAAAGACGGTTTCGTCGCCCTGCCGGACACTCCCGGGGTCGGTTTCGAGGCCAAGCGGGATCTCATCGCCGTCATGCGCGAGATGGCCGCGGGTTAAAGCACGGTAACGGGACCAAAACGGGAACCGGAATCGGCCTTGGCCATCGCGGCCTTCGGACCCCGGGCTGCGACCGGGCAGCCGAGCGTCGCCGCCGGATCAGGAAGAATGAGGTCGCCATGACAGCGTCGCGCCATGGGAACAAGGCGAGAACCAAGGCGTCCGCCACCCCGCGCGGCACCCCGCACGTCGGTTTTGCGCCTCTCTCGCAACTGTGCCATAGTTCGCGCAACAGCGGAGGGGGAACTGCGGCGATGCCGCGGCCGAGGTCCGGATCACGAATCCTCATCTATAGCCACGACACGTTTGGACTCGGCCATCTCAGGCGGTGCCGGACGATTGCGCACGCCCTGGTCGAGCACCATAAGGACTTGTCGGTCCTGGTGCTTTCGGGCTCGCCGCTGGTCGGCAGCTTCGATTTCCGCAGCCGGGTGGATTTCGTCCGCGTGCCCGGCGTGATCAAGCTCGGCAACGGCGAATACACGCCGCTCAATCTCCATATGGACATCAATGAGACCCTGGAGCTCAGGTCTTCGATCATCGAGCACACGGCCTCGCTGTTCGATCCCGATGTCTTTATCGTCGACAAGGAGCCGCTGGGGCTGCGCGGCGAGATTCGCGACACCCTGCGGCTGTTGAAAAGCCGCGGCCGGCGCCTCGTGCTCGGCCTGCGCGATGTCATGGACGAGCCGAGCCTGCTGGTGCCCGAATGGGAGCGCAAGAAGGCGCTGCCGGCCCTGAAGAGCCTTTACGACGAGATCTGGATCTACGGCCTCTCCAGCTTCTGCGATCCGCTGGCAGGCTTCGCGCTGCCGCAAAGCATCAAGCGCAAGATTTTCTATACCGGCTATCTCCGCCGCTTCTCCTCGCCGCCGACCGGCCATCGCCTGCCCGACATCACGCAAGGCCCCTATTTGCTGGTGACGCCGGGCGGCGGCGGCGACGGCGAAGGCCTGATCGAATGGGTGCTCCGGGCCTACGAAACCGACCCGACGCTGCCCCATCCGGCGCTGCTCGTGCTCGGCCCCTTCATGCAGCCGGAGCGACGCGACGAGTTTCTGCGCCGCGCGGCCCGCCTCGACAAACTCGAGGCGATCACCTTCGACGCCAACATGGAGGCGCTCGAAGACAATGCCTTGGGCGTCGTCGCCATGGGCGGCTACAACACGTTTTGCGAAATTCTCTCGCTCGACAAGCCGAGCCTGATCGTGCCGCGCACGCGGCCGCGCATGGAGCAGTTCATCCGCACCGCACGCGCGCAGGAGCTTGGCTTGGTCCGCATGCTGGAGGACGACGGCAACTATCGGCCCGAAGTGATGGCCCGCGCGCTGCACGCACTGCCGCACCAGAACCACCCCTCGGCGGTGGTCATTCCGGGCCTGCTCGACGGGCTGATCAACGTCAACCGACGGGTGGCACCGCTACTGGAGCGCGAGCGGCGCCCGCTGCCCCAGGCGCTGCGCGCCTGAGCGCTGCGGATGCCACCCGCGATCGGTATCGTCCTCAAGGGCTATCCGCGTCTCTCCGAGACCTTCATCGCACAAGAGATCGCGGCGCTCGAGGGGCTCGGTTTCGATCTGCGCCTGATCTCGCTCCGCCATCCCACCGAGCGCAAGCGCCATCCGCTGCACGAGGCGATCCGGGCGCCGGTTCTTTATCTGCCGGAATATCTCTACCAGGAGCCGCTTAGGGTATGGCGCGCTTGGCGCAAGCTCCGCGGCACCGCTCGCTACCGGGCGGCACGGCGGGCCTGGCTCAAGGACCTCAAGCGCGACGCGACGCCGAACCGGGTGCGCCGTTTCGGCCAGGCGCTGGTGCTGGTCGCCGAGCGCATGCCGGAGGTGGCCTGGCTGCACGCCCATTTTCTCCACACCCCGACCTCGGTCGCGCGTTACGCCGCAATTTTGAGCGGCCTGCCGTTCAGCATTTCCGCCCATGCCAAGGATATCTGGACGATCCCGGACTGGGAGGCGGCAGAGAAGCTGGCCGCGGCCCGCTTCGCCGTCACCTGCACCAAGGCCGGCGCGGCGCGGCTGCGCGCCCTGGCGCCGCCGGGACGCGTCGACCTGATCTATCACGGCCTCGATCTCGCGCGTTTCCCGCGGCCCGAGACGCCGCGGCCGCCGCGGGACGGCGCCGACGCAAGCCAGCCGGTGACGCTGATCTCGGTCGGCCGGCTGGTGGAAAAGAAGGGCTACGAGGACCTGCTGCGGGCCTTGGCCCGATTGCCGGCCGAACTGCACTGGCGCTTTCGCCACATCGGCGGCGGGCCGCTGAAACAGCCGCTCCGCCGCCTCGCCGCCGACCTCGGCATCGCCGATCGCGTCACCTGGCTCGGGCCCGAGCCACACGGCGTGGTGATCGCCGAGCTGCGCCAAGCCGATCTGTTCGTGCTGGCGAGCCGGATCGCCAAGGACGGCGATCGCGACGGCCTGCCGAACGTGCTGATGGAAGCCGCGAGCCAGGAGCTTGCCTGCGTCGCGACACGGGTTTCCGGCATTCCGGAACTGATCGAGGACGGCATGAGCGGCGTTCTTGTCGCGCCGAACGACGGCGCGGCGCTGGCCCAAGCGCTCGCCGCGCTGATCCGCGACGCCCCGCGACGCCGCCAGCTCGGCGAAAACGCGCGGGCGCGGCTCACGCGCGATTTCGCGAGTGCCCCCGGCATCGCGCGGCTGGCGGCGAAATTCGCGGCTGGCCTTGGGGCCGAGGTTGCGCCCGCGGCCGGCGCGTGCGCGGCGGACGCCTAGGCATGCGGATCGCCTTCCATGCGCCGATGAAGGACCCGAGCCACCCGACGCCCTCGGGCGACCGGCGCGTCGCCGCGCTTTACCGCGCCGCCTGGGAACGCGCCGGTCACGAGGTGACGACGCTCTCCGATTTCCGCAGCTACGAAGGCGCCGGCGATGCCGCGGCGCAGACCGCGATCCTCGCCGCCGGCCGAGCGGAAGCGACGCGCCTGATCGCGCGCTTGCGCGCGCAACCGGCCGCGGCGCGACCCGCGGCGTGGTTCACCTATCATCTCTATTACAAGGCGCCGGACCTCTTGGGCCCGACGGTCGCCGGCGCGCTCGCCCTGCCGTATCTGGTGGCCGAGGCCTCCTTTGCCGGCAAGCGCGCGAGCGGCCCCTTCGCCCGCTTTCACGAGGCGGCGGCGGCCGGCATCGCGGCGGCGGACGCCCTCTTCTGCCCGACCCGGCTCGACATGGCGGCGCTGGCCCGCATCGCGCCGCCGGAGCGGATCCATCACCTGCCGCCGTTTCTCGATCCGGCGCCCTTCATCGCCGCCCGCCAAGCGCGCGACGCGGCCCGCCGCCGCCTCGCCGTGCGCCACGATCTCGATGCGGCGCGGCCCTGGCTGCTCGCCGTCGGCATGATGCGGCCGGGCGACAAGCTCGCGAGCTACGCGGCGCTGGGGCGCGCCTTGACGCGGCTCACCCATCGCGACTTCCAGCTTCTCGTGGTCGGCGACGGGCCGGCACGGGCTGAGGTCGAGGCCCATCTCGCGCCGCTCGGGCCGACGCTCCGCTATCTCGGCGCGCAGCCCTGGGACGCGATGGCGGAAATCTATGCCGCCGCCGATCTCACGCTGTGGCCGGCGACCAACGAGGCCTATGGCATGGCGCTGCTCGAGGCCGCCGCCGCCGGCTGCGCCGTGGTCGCTGGCCGCGTCCGTGGCGTACCCGAGGTGGTGTGCGACAACGAGACCGGGCTTCTCGCCCGGCCTGGGGACGACGCCGATTTCGCCGCCAAGGTCGACCTCTTGCTCGGCGACCCGTCGCGGCGCCAAAGCTTCGGCGGCGCCGGCGCTGCCTTCGTCGCCGCCGAGCGCGGCCTTGAGCCGGCGGCACGCGTCCTCGATCGCGAGCTCGCGCGCCTCCATGGCGCGACGCAGCTGCACGGCCAGGGCCGATGACGCCGCTCGGACTGCTGCGGCACGGGCTGACGCAATGGAACCTGGACGGACGGCTCCAGGGCCGCGCCGATCCGCCGCTTTGCGCCGCCGGCGTCCAGGCCCTGCAAGGCATGCGGCTGCCGAAGGCCTTCGCGGCGGCCCGCGTCTATGTCAGCCCGCTCGCCCGCGCGCGCGAGACCGCGGCCCTTCTCGGCCTTGGCGAGATCCTCGTCGAGCCACGCCTGGTCGAAATGGATTGGGGCGATTTCGAGGGCCGCTCGCGGGCCGAGATCGCCGCCACAGGCGGCGCGGATTTCGCCGCCAACGAGGCGCGCGGCCTCGACTTCCGACCGCCCTCGGGCGAGAGCCCGCGCGATCTGCAAGCCCGCCTTTCGCCCTGGCTCGCCGATGTCGCGGCGCGCGCGGAGGCCGCGGTCGCGATCACCCACAAGGGCGTGATACGGGCCTTGATGGCGCAGGCTTATGCCTGGAACATGGTCGGCAAGGCGCCGTTCCGGATCGACTGGCGCGCGGTGCAGGCATTGCGCGTCGACGATCGCGGCCGGCCACATCCGGGGGCGCTGAATATCGGTTTGGAGCAAGCATGAGCGGGCGTCGCGTTCTTTTCTATGTGCAGCATCTTCTTGGCATCGGCCATTTGCGCCGCGCCGCGACCCTGACCCGCGCCCTCGCCCGTGCCGGGCTCGAGGTGACGCTGGTCTCGGGCGGGCACGAGGTGCCGGGGCTCGACGTCGGCGGCGCGGCCTTCGCGCAGCTGCCGCCGACGCGGGCGGTCGATCTCTATTTCCGCAAGCTGGTCGACGCCGAGGAACGCCCGATCGACGATGCCTGGCGCGCCCGCCGGCGCGATCTTCTGCTCGATATCTATCGCCGCGTGCGGCCGCATGCGCTGATGTTCGAGCTCTTTCCCTTCGGCCGACGGCAGATGCGCTTCGAGCTTATTCCGCTGCTCGAGACCGCGCGCGCCGAGACCAACCGGCCGCTTATCGTCTCCTCGGTGCGCGACATCCTGGTGACGCCGGACAAGCCGACCCGCGCCGACGAGATGCTGGCGCTGATCGCGCGTTATTTCGACCGCGTTCTGGTGCATGGCGACCCCGGCTTCATTGCCTTCGATCACACCTTTCCGGCGGTGAAGGCGCTCGGCGACAAGCTGTTCTATACCGGCTACGTCGTGGACGATAAGGCGCTCGGGCCGGAACCGGCGAGCGCGGCGGAACGCGCCAACGGCGAGGTCGTGGTATCGGCCGGCGGCGGCGCCGTCGGCGAGAACCTGCTCGCCACCGCCATCGCGGCGCGCCCGGCGACCAGGCTCGCCGACCGGCCATGGCGGGTTCTGGTCGGCCCCTCGGTCACGGCGGGGGGCCTTGCGGGGCCCGCGGCGCAGGCCGCGCCCGGCGGCGTGGTCGAGCGCGCGCGCGCCGGTTTTCCCGAGCCTCTCGCCAAGGCGCGGCTGTCCCTCCGCCCGGGCGGCTACAATACGCTGATGGAGATTCTGGCCACCCGCTGCCCGGCCGTGGTGGTGCCCTACGCCGGCGGCCTCGAGACCGAACAGACCTTGCGCAGCGCGCGGCTCGCCGAGCGCGGCTACCTCCAGGTGATCGAGGAAAAGGCGCTGGCGCCGGCGGTGTTGGCCGCGGCCGTCGACCGTGGCCTCGATCATCCGCCGCGTCCGGTCGCCGGCATCAATCTTTCCGGCGGCGCGACCAGCGCCCGCCTGATCTCGGAA
>OFHJ01000777.1_pt1 | contig 10816 bp, 10 predicted proteins | sample 1522001 | NCBI WGS metagenome assembly OFHJ01 (sample SAMEA2464838, study PRJEB22497) | soil metagenome | biome: Grassland; feature: Farmland; material: Clay | place: Australia | collected 2013-02-01 | depth 1.2 m | reverse complement strand
AGGTTATCGTTAATGAACTTGGACTTAACAAGCCCCTTTATGTTCAATTTTACATTTACTTAGTTTCACTACTTCACTTCAATCTGGGATACTCATTCCTCCAGAGCCAGTCAGTAAATTCACTGATTGCAGAGAGATTTCCCGCAAGTCTTGAACTTGCAATAGCATCCCTTGTCATAGCAGTTCCCGTTGCAATAGTAACTGGAATATACGCTTCCCTTAGGGCAAACAAGGCGGGAGACCATGCAAGCAGGGTCGGATCCCTTCTGGGAATATCCATGCCTGTATTCTGGATAGAAATGGTTATGATCCTCGTTTTCTTCACAGATCTGGGCTGGGCTGCTGCCCCAGACGGTCAGTTGGGATTAACTTACATTGCTCCCCATTCCTATACAGGAATGATGATCCTTGACAGCCTTCTCAGCTTCAACATGCCAGATTTCTTCAATACGGTCTGGCACATAATCCTCCCCGCAGTCGGACTATCATTAGCTGCTATTGCAGCTATCTCAAGAGTTCTCAGGTCAAGCATGCTCGACGTGCTGAACAAAGATTACATGAGAACTGTATTTGCAATTGGGCTCCCCAAGAGGGTCATAGTCAACAAATATGCCCTTAGAAATGCCCTGCTTCCTGCAATTACAGTGGGTGCAATACAAGCTGGTGCACTCATGGGAGGAGTTGTGCTGACAGAATCTATATTCTCATGGCAGGGAATGGGACTGCTTGCCTTCCAGGCAATTACCCAGAGAGACTATCCAACGGTTATGGGAGTTGTCTTCATTTCAGCATTCCTCTTTACGGCGGTCAACTTCCTGGCCGATATCCTGTACGCATACATCGACCCGAGGGTCAGACTTTAAGTGGTGCTTCATGACAGAGACAATAAATATATTCAGCAAAAAGGAACAGAGAAAGTACAGCCCCATGTATGAAACACTCAGATTATTCGCCCGCAATCCGACAGGAATAGTCGCAGTGATAATCATTGGGATATTCATTTTTCTCGCTGCGTTTGGACCGAGGCTAGCACCTTACAATCCAGATACGCAGTATCTCTCAGCCACCCTGCTTCCACCTTCCTCTGCACATCTTTTTGGAACAGACATTGATGGAAGAGATGTATTCTCACGAGTCTTGTGGGCAATCAGGCTTGATATGGATATTGCATTCTTCTCAACAACTGTAAGCTATGCAATAGGCGTATCACTGGGAATCGTTGCAGGATACCTGGGAAAGATAGCAGACAACTCAATAATGAGGGTAATGGATATTCTATTTGCATTCCCCAACCTGCTGTTTGCAATAGCAATTTCAGTAGCACTCGGGCCAAGTTTCTGGACAATAGTCATAGCAATTATTGTGGTCTCCATACCAACATTTGCCAGAGTATCAAGAAGCACGGTGCTGTCAACCAAGAATGAGCTGTATGTTACTGCCGCAGTTTCCCTGGGTGCAAAGAAGAGCCACGTGATGATCAAGCATATTCTTCCGGTAGCAATAACACCAACAATAGTGCTGTACGCCCTCAATCTGGGCGCAGCGGTTATCGTGGCATCATCTCTCAGCTTCCTTGGAGTAGGTATAAGGCCTCCAACTCCTGAACTTGGTGCCATTATAAATGACGGACTGCAATACATCATATCTGGCCAGTGGTGGATGTCTGTATTGCCCGGGCTGTTCATTGTGGCAATTGTAGTCGGATTTAACATGATGGGTGATGCAGTGAGGGAAGTCACTGACGTAACACTGAGGAGGTAAATGATTTGGAAGTAGATCAAAACTTTGAAGACTATGTGCTTTACGTTGACAACTTATCGATCGAATACACTGTTTCCGGTAGAAGAGTGTACGCTCTGTCCAATGTGACTTTTGGGGTCAAGGAAAATGAATCCATTGGTATTGTTGGGGAAAGCGGCTGCGGAAAATCCACTCTTGCAATGGCCGTCACACATATACTGCCTCAGAACAGTGTGGTGACATCCGGCAGGGTCATCTTCAAGGGACAGACCATTGTCGATAAGGATCGCGGGGCATCCTACTCGCTTAGATATAATTCAAAGGAGAAGAAGATAGAGGAAGAGCTTAAGGTTGTGCGATGGAAAGGAATATCCATTGTTTTCCAGGGGGCACTTGATTCCCTGAACCCACTGTTTACAGTTGGACACCAGCTTTCAGACATATTCATTCACAAGGAGAAAAACACCAAGGAAGAAGCATCGAAGAGATCAGAGGAACTTCTTAATGCTGTTGGGCTTGATAAATGGGTTCTGGATGCTTTCCCGCACCAGCTGAGTGGGGGAATGAAACAGAGAGTCATTATTGCAATGGCAATTGCTCTTAAACCCTCTCTGGTGATTGCAGATGAACCAACCACTTCTCTTGATGTCATTACACAGTACAGGATTATCGAGGAACTGAAGAAACTCAAGGATGCTTACAATCTTTCAATTCTAAGCATATCCCACGATGTTTCCATGGTCTCGCACCTATCAGATAAGCTGATGGTGATGTATGCGGGAAAGGTAATTGAGAAGATCCCGTCAAATACATTTGAGGTTGCCCAGCATCCTTATACCTACATGCTTATCGAGTCGATCCCGAAAATCAGTGAAGATGTTTCCGAGGTCCTGCCAATCAGGGGAGCACCCCCAATTCTCACCAGCAGAATCAAAGGCTGCCCGTTCTACGAAAGATGTGATTTCCATGCTGATATGTGCCTGGAGGATGAAACAATCGAACTCAAGCCGGTTTCCGGAGAGCATGAGGTAGCTTGCGTTCTTCTTCCACTAAGGGCTGGAAAACCTGCAAAGACAGTATCCATGGGTTCTGTTTCAGGTGATCTCAACTTCGTAAGGAACAATTCAATCGTCACCACTAAAGAAGTCTCCAAATACTTCCTCAAGAGAACAGGCATCAGGGAAGTTGGAAACAAAAAAGTGGAATATGTGAAAGCCGTTGAGAAGGTAAACCTGGATGTCAAGGAAGGTGAATCCGTGGCCCTGGTTGGAGAAACAGGTAGCGGTAAGACAACACTCAGCAGAATGCTTGGTCTGCTGGAGGATCCCACTGACGGAATACTTGAACTGGCCGGGGAAGAAATCAATTTCAGGAACAAGAAACAGATTGCCAAATTCAGAAAGGTTGTCCAGACTATCTTCCAGGACCCTTTCCAGAGTATCAATCCAAGATTCTCTGTCAGGAATGTTCTCATGGAACCACTGATAGTCAACAAGATGACCGGTGAAGACACTGAGGCAAGGATTATTAAGGCAATGAAGGAGACTGAACTCGTCCCCATTGAGGATTACATAGACAAGTTCCCGCACCAGCTAAGCGGAGGGCAGAGGCAGAGGGTCTCAATTGCTAGGAGCCTGGTCCTGAACCCAAAAATCCTAGTGGCTGATGAACCAATATCAATGCTTGACGTCTCATTAAGGGCCGGAGTACTGAATATCTTCAAGAATCTCAGGAGGGAGCACGGCGTGACCCTGTTCTACATTACACATGATATTGCCTCTGCAAAATACATCAGCGACAGGATATATGTTCTGTACAAAGGGGAGATCGTCGAGTCGGGAACCACAGAGGAAATCATAAGATACGGGGCTCATCCTTACACAATTGCACTGGTAATCACCAGTATGGGCATTGAAGGCAGAATATCGGATACTCTTGGAGAAAAGATCTTTGAACAGACTGAAGACATTGATCTTCCAAAGTGCAAGTTTGCACCAAGGTGCCCATTCGCCCAGCAGGTGTGTTTCGATGAATCACCTGGTTATGTGGAAGTCAAGGGTGGCCATTCTGTAAAGTGTCACTTTGGTGCGCAGATCTATGAGAAGACAAAGGAGAGCAGTATCCAGAAATCTCTCAATCTTTCTGCCTTGCAGACCGAAATCTCTTCAAAAAACTAAATTTATTTTTAATTGCAAAAAGAACCATCGAAAAAAGGATGGTTGAAAATATTTTTACAGTCTCCAGGTTGTCTTTTTCATTCGTAGACGGTTGCAGTGCGCAGTCTATGGATGGCATTTTCACGCACCTGTAGTAATGGTTACCGGTTCCTGGGGTATATACACGCACCCGGGATCCTCAGCAAAGGGATCATGGTATGATGCATATGCTCTTGAGCGGGACCCGCCACATATCTCCCTGTAATCACAATAACTGCATTTTCCTTTCAGGTGTTCCTTGGACCTCAGCTGGCTGAAGAGTTCCTGGTTTCTGTATATGTCTGCAAGGGATTCAGACTTGACATTTCCACAGGTGAATGGCAGAAATCCATCCGGATATACGCTCCCATCCTGCGATACAAAGATGAGGCCGAATTCATGAGATGAATTACCTCTAGTTTTAGCAGGCTTTCTTGGGACAGGCTGGCCAAAAAGCTCAACCGTTGTGCTGTGCAGTTTCTCATATAGGGTGCCGGTCGTCAATTCAATTTTCTCTGCCTTTTGCTTCCTGATCCTTTTGATCATTGGAGATTCCACAGTCCTTACTGTGATTCCGTATTCTTCTATGTCGCTCAACCAGATATTCACGTCTTCAAGACTCTGTGCGTCAAGGTCCTTCTCATAAAGTCCTCTCCCTGTCTTGATAAGGAAAAACACTTCCCAAACTTTTACTCCCAGATCCTTCAGGAGTTTTGCAATGTAGGGGAGCTCCTTGACATTCTTCTTCATGACGGTTGTATTTATCTGGACAGTTATGCCCATTGCCATCATTTCCTTGATCAGTGATACGGTAAGCGAGAATGAACCGGGGTTCCTCCGTATCCAGTCATGTATTTTTCCGTCGCTTCCATCCAGGCTTATTGAATATGAATTGACTTTGTTTTCGACCGAAAAACTGAGGAAATCCGGGGTAAGCAGTGAAGATCCAGAAGGGCTGAGTGAGAAGGGAATTCCAAGTTCATGCGTATAGGAAATAATCTCACGCATATCATCCCTTAAGAGGAAATTCCCGCCTGTGAAGATCACCTGGGGATAGGGTTCCCCAAATTTGGTAATGCCCTGTATTGCTTGCTTCAGTTCATCTGTTTTCAACTGGTCGGGCGAGGGGTCCGACTGGGTAGATGCTCTGCAGTGCCTGCATCTGTAATCGCATGCAACCGTAGTCTCAAAAAAGATGAGGGTAGGCTTTGGCATGCTTGATGCAGTGTTTTTGTTGGTGTACATTATGATCTCTAACCTTAATGGCTGATTTAACCTGCAATCCTTACATGTTATGTTTTTGACTTTAAATACCCCCTCCCGATCGTAACATTGAATTTGCAGAACAGATACACAATAGATGGGAATAGACTGTGAATCGCTTGGAACTATACTGGTGTACATGAAAGATGGAACCCAGAAAGAGCTCAGTCACGAAGACACTGTGAAATACTGCCTTAAATCACAGGAAGAAGGTACAGGCATAGATGAAATAATCAAGAACGAAGTCTACCCTCAGATGAAAGTGCTGAGGCTCAAATTCTGAACGTGAAAGAATGAAGATTTTACTCGCCTCGCCCGACACCGCGGTTTCCCGGATCGTCTCGGATCTGATGAAGGAAAACGGCCATGAAGTTGAAATTATTGGAGGGCAGGATGTCCGCAGGATATCATCCAGATATGGGGATGCAGATTTGCTTATTCTTAACAGTACAACTTCAATCAACCGCAGAATAATAGAAGATCTTGATGAACGCTCAAAAATTATCGACATGTCTCTCTCCAAGACTCCGATGGCGAGATACCGGGGACAGTTTATTTCTATTTCAGTTCTTGTCAGCCAGCCAGGTGAGGAAAGCCAGTCTGGAGGGAGATTCGTGCTTATAGATGACCTTTCTCCGGACAATGCCGGTGAAACTCTGGAAAAATTATTCGGCAAGGCCCAATTCGAGATAAAGGGCGCCCAGGAAAATGACAAGATGGTTTCTGAAGTCCTGGTGAAACCTTACATCATGGCCCTTCTTTCAAGGAAAGTATCTGACCTGGACTATGAATGCCCAACCAATGAATACGGCATGATTCAGGACCTGGCACGAATAGTGACAAACTACAACATCGACACCATCAGGGACCTCCTGAGAAATAACCCTCATACCGGGGAAATTGTGGCAAGCATAGAAGAGAATGTAAAACGGGTCTGGAACGAACTCTCCAACTACTGATCCGGGTTTGGAAATTATCCCATATCCCTGCCATGATAAAAAAGAGCCAACATTATATTTAGGTACTGCATAAGTTCATATTGGACGCACTTGAGCCTCTGCTTCAGAGAGATCTGGACATCCTGAAACCAACGGACTACAATTATACAATCAGTTTCATAGGCGTAGCCCTGGATGTAAATCAGAGGGTTGTTGAATCCATAAAGAATGTTAACCGAATAGGAGAGGAGCTGGGTCGGGACTTTGAAATTATTGTTGTGCACAGCCCCGTTGCAAAAGATTTGCAGGCCATCATTAGAGACCTACGAAAGAAGTGCCCAAACCTTGTGATGCTGGAATCACACCCCGAAAGCGTAGGGCAGGGGAAGAGCATTGCATTCGAATACTCCACCGGGAAATTTGTAGTTCCATTTGACACCCTGATATCCTATCCCATCAGGTATTCGGACGTTTTGCACAACTTCCTGAGATTCAAGCTGAAGAGACTATATTACTCGGAACTTTCACTGTTGAGCAGGGAAATAGTCAGTGAAGTCGGGGGATGGAGAAACCTTGCCAGTGGTGAAGATATCGACCTCTATTCAAGGATTTCAATCAATTACGGAGTATTTGCATGCCCGACAAGGCTGCTGGCCGTTGATGACAGGATGAAACGTGAGCTTCTTTCCATACGTGCTTTTCCTGACCCTGTCGCCATGGACTTCAATTCATCGTATAAGCTCATACGTGACCTCATAATCTCCTGCAATCACTCATTCGCTGATGTAAGGAATATCTCAAGAATCCATGGAGAGGTGGAAGGCAAATCCTGGAGAAGGCTCTTCCTCATGGCTTACCTTGGTTCAAAAATATCCCGTGTCAAACCTGTAGCATACAACAGGAACAATTATGTAATTTTGATGGAATCAATCCTTGAATCCCTAATTCTTCGCGAATATCTCAAGATGGCGGATGTGTCGGAGGAGTTATTCTGGAATATAGACAGGACGCACATCAGGTTCCTGAAGCTTAAAAGCAAATTATTCCGGGAAATGAAGGATTCCACCACTTTATTCCTGAAGGATCAGATCTGAAGTAAACAGAAAGTATTGATTTTATAGCTATTTCCGGACATTTTTTGGCAAAATCATATTATAAGTGACCAAAATTGGCTAAATCGCCTTATGTCCAAGATACTGAATCAGAAATTTATTGTTGTAGTGGCACTCGTAATATTTGTTACATCAGGTTTTATTGTCCACTCTCCGCAGTCAAACAATATGGGCAGAATGTCCCAACCATTGATGCGCGGGCCAAACCAGAGTGTCAGAACTCAAACAACATCTGCAACGGACTATGGCACTTTCTATCTCACAACTAATCTCTCAGTTGCCAATGGAACTTCATACACCATAAGGGATGAGAACTTAGTTGTGCAGAGCCTCTCTTTGATGCAAATCAGTCTAAGGGTGTCAGGATCATTGAATATCATAAATTCAAGCATAACACTGAGCCAGGCTCAATACTCCATGGTCAGGGAGTTCAATATTAATCTTGATAACGGTTCGTTTTTTAACCTGGTCAATTCCAGCATTATTGTGTCCGGAGCCATAGTCATGAACGGATCGAGGGTGTTCATAGAGAATTCAAACATAAACTCCACCGGAACTATTTCATCCAACCCATCAGAATCCACACTGAAAATGCAGGTAAACAATTCAGTTGTGAATGTTGTAAACAGCAGCCTCAGTGGCCTTTATAACCAAAAAATGCCGATGGAATACAATGACGGACAGGAGTACCTCTACGAGAGCGGATTCAGCCAGAACGCGGTAGTGCCTGTGAAGTCATCTTTCTCGGTCGTGAACAGGAGTTACATCAACAGCATAAGGATCAATGTGACGTATTATGGAAACTCCAATGAAAGCAATGATTCCCTGATGGTTTACTACAATAACACCTACTTTGGAAGCCTGCCTCTGCCTTACCTGGCTAACCAGTCCTCAAGAGAAGCCAGTTTTACGTTAAATTTCACAGGACCTCTGCATAACCTTACCTGGATGGAAAACACCACAAATTTCAGGCTGAAGGCAAACATCAGCTACTACGCTGCTATTGCACTTTCCAATCTCACTGAGAACATGATGTCAAATGATACGGTTGACCTTCTAGGGGAGCAGTATTTTTCATATTCTATCGACAATTCCACCATTCTTGTCTTCAACAGCAGTCTCGGCCTGAACCAGGAATCTTATTCTCTATCCTCGGGGGAACCCAATTATGGGCGCCTATCCATGGACGCTTTCAATTCAGAGTTGTATTTTGGCGATATTGCACTGAAAACATCTGGGGTGTACAACGAACCATTCTTCTCCCTTACGAGTTCCAGATTATTTCTTTTCAGGGAGGTCAACGTGGAACCTTCCTATAATGGCATTTCCTACACCGGCCTCAATTTCACTGTATTGCCTACGAATGCCAATGGTTCTTATGCAATTTCCAGCGGAGCATTTACCGATACGCTGACCAGCCTGGGAGACAATTGGTTATCAAGCTGGAATGAACATCCAATCCTGTATGAGACAACAAACAATGGAAATGCATGGAACTACACGAGCCAGTTTTGGATTAATGCAACTCCCGGGCAGATGCCTTTTTCTCTGGAACCATATCCCGCACTCAGCAGGGCACCGTTCAGTATCAATTACACGTTGCCGGTCCCGTATGCTAAGTTCAGTTCAGGAAGCAATCTTACGAGTTTCTACGGCAACTTATCCATAGGCTACAATGGAAATCTAACTGGTTTGAAGGAAGTAAATCTTACCTGGACCCTTTATAAATACGGCGTCTTCAAAGCATCTGGAAATGCAACAATGACAAACCTGAGCAAATCTGGAAATGTTGTAATAAGATTGAACAGGACTTTGACAGATTCACCTGGTGAGTACAATATCAGTGTTCATTTCAGTTCCAGGGGACTGCATGTTTTTGAGAATTCCGGGAACGTTTTTTCTGATTTTTACGTTTCTCCTGCACCCATTTCAGCAGAGAATGTGACAATTTCTGAAACAGGCCTTGGCCAGGGGATTATATGGGGCGTCCAAATGAACAATAGTGAAATTTTCAGTAACAGTTCATCAATCAGGCTGAGCATTGAGGGGCCTCAAAATGTGACTTTTGTGGTTCCAAAGGGCTATTCGGCAAACCTGTCTTACACATTCCTTGATTTCAACAAAACCAGTTATTCTGTGAATTTCCACAGGATATTCTACAGCCTTAAAGTGGAAAACAGAATCCCTGGCAACAGAACTGCATGGCAACTTGTAGTGGACGGACACAAATATTCCACTTTCAGCCATAACCTTACAGTCACACTACCACCCGGTGTTTACAATTATCAGGTAATTGATCCATCAGGCTTCAAATCCACAAACTCTTCGGGTATAGTTAATTTGACAGACTCTTCCGCGAATGTAACCGTCATATCTGTGAAGGGGCAGTCTCTGGCAGAAGAAATCACACAAGATATCACTTCTCCGCATTATTATGTGCCAATCTCCTTCATGGTGCTGGTCGTTGTCGGCATTCTGCTGAGGAATTCATATCACAGATGGTATGTGTGCAATAAATGCGGTGCAACAAGAAAGAGGAAGAGGGACAAATGCCCATACTGTGGAAATTAGCCACAACTTCTCAGGCTAGGCTTTTATCCAGAGCTTCCATATTGAATACATATGCTAGTTGCTGATGTTACATTCTATCCAATTGGAAAGGGCGTGTCTGCCGGCCAGGCTGTAAAGGGCGCAATTGCAAAACTGAGAGAAAGCGGCTTAAAGTGTTATCCAAACAGTATGGCAACAGTAATAGAAGCTGAATCTGTGGACGAACTCTTCAATGCCATATCAAAAGCAGAGCGTTTTCTCGTGTCAGAAGGTTTCCAGAGGGTTGAGACCATCGTGAGAATAGACCACCGGCTGGATGTGGAAAACACCGTTGAAAGGAAACTGAAGGTTATCGGGGAACTCTAGAGACAGGATATTATCATGCCAAAACCTGCAGTCTTCGTAGATAGGGATGGAACCCTTAACAGGGACTGTCCGTACTGCCACGATCCAAAGGATCTCTATGTATTCGCTGACACCGTGGAGCTTGTCAGGAAATATGCCGATCAAGGCTACAGTGTATTTATTGTCACGAACCAGTCAGGCATCAACAGGGGATACTTTACCAGAAAGCAGGTTAATGAATTTAACCAGGCTCTGGAAGCTGAAATGAGTTCAATGGGAGTCAAGGTGGACGACATCTTTGTCTGCCCCCACCGGCCAGAGGAAAACTGCAACTGCAGGAAGCCAGGAACTGGAATGGTTGAACAGGCTCTGGAAAAATACGAAATAGATATTTCCCAGTCGGTTTTCATTGGCGACCGTGACGATATGGATGGAGAGCTGGCCAGGAAATACGGAATGAAATTCATTCAGGTCTACCACTGATTCACTAATTTGTTCACGGTGAAATGAAAATTTAAATAAGGTGCTTAAAGTCACCAGACAATGCCCGGGATAGTATCCTACCAGTTCCTTGACAAAAATGGAAATGTTCTGAGTTCTAAAAATTCCGAAACTCTGAGAAGGGCTGGTTCCAATATGAAAATGGTGAGTGGTTTTTTGGCTTAGGATATAC
>OFHJ01000776.1_pt1 | contig 10841 bp, 11 predicted proteins | sample 1522001 | NCBI WGS metagenome assembly OFHJ01 (sample SAMEA2464838, study PRJEB22497) | soil metagenome | biome: Grassland; feature: Farmland; material: Clay | place: Australia | collected 2013-02-01 | depth 1.2 m | reverse complement strand
GCTATGTTCTTATGCGTGTCCAGCAATATTGAGACATCTCTGAGATCGTCATATGGGATCTTAAGGCAGAAATGTTCTTCCGAGCTTATCCAGATCGACTCCCCATCAAAATTTTCCAAATTGGCATAAAATGGTTTATCCAACTCGTACACTTTTCTTGCAGGTGAAGAGCATGGAATTCCAAATGCAGTAAATGCATCTCCGGCCTTCATGCTCATTGGAATGATTTGGACCCTGGTCCCTTTCTTGATTCCTGAAATTTTTGATCTTAATGCTTCCCTATTCACGGGGCAATGTACTGCATCGGGTATATACCAATTTTTCGATTCACATGTTAGAATTTTATACAAACTCAGTAAAACAGCGGTTTATTGAATGACAAAGTCCCCTAAAGCCTGAAAAATGGGATAATTTTGGATATTTTTTGAAACAGTTAGAAATTAGTTTCCAGTTACATTCACCTCATAACCGGGATAAGGGCTGGAATCACTGTATCCTAGAGAATCCGTCACTGTAAGGCTGATGAAATAAGTGGCGTTTTCTCCATAACTAAAGCTATTTGGGGGATTTTTGTAGAACAGAAGCGTGAAAATGCCAGAATGGTTGCTGTCGGTTTCTGAAAAATTCTGTATATTTCCAAAATAGGAGTCAGTCACGGTCCAGTTGTAATAGAAGGGCTCAGATCCTCCGGAGATGCTTGTGGCAGTATAGCTGACTGAAATCGCTCCATTCTGATCTGAAACATTTGCCGGTCCGCTTAATGATGTAATGTGCAATGCTGGGAGCACCGTCAGCCGATGGCTTTGGAACGCCACATCGTTGCCCTGGAATACGGATGCTTCAATCGAATATACCCCGGGGTAAAGTGAACTGAACAGGAAAAGTGAACCAAGTGATACGTCAGTATAATTGAGTGACTTGTAGAAAGAACCAGATGAGATTGTAATGTTGATTGTGCTGTTTGTCAGGTATATCTGGTATCCCCCTTCTCCCGATGAAGTCGCAAGAATATTGAATGTAACAGGTGAAATTGAAGAGTGTTCAATCAGGTCACTGGATATTGTGAAGTTAGTGAAGCTGACAGGCCCAGAGTTGGTCGTATGACTAAGGTAATTGTTGAGTGCAACATAGCCAACACTGCCGGCAATACCACTTCCTGCCCCAATGACAATTACTGAGAGAATAAGGGCAAACGGCTTCAGGCTGACTCATCCTACGCTTGATAATTGGTGTTCATTGTGGCAGTTCTGTGAATCAAGCACTTTTCAGAAAAAACTTGGGACTGAACTTCCATATGGGGACACTAAAAAGTTGGAGTATTTATTTTATTGGCAGTTTTTTGAAAAAAATGGGTTATGCAACTTCGGCAAGGATGTAATTTATGGCCGGTAAAGAAGATGAGCATCCTAAATTGGGTAGATGGGACACCAGTCTGTCCATCCTATCTTGCCCTGGCCTGCATGCTGTTCACCCTTGGTGCAATCAGAGTCCATAGCCAATCCACAAACTCACGCATGTTCTTTGTCTGTATATAAACAGTTCCGGGCCCTGTGATATTTGTAACAAAACCTTCGCCGCTCAGGATTGTTTCCTTCAGGCCTCCAAAACCGGTGACGTGGTATGAGCATGATTCTGTAAAGCCCACAAGGTGGAAATTGTCAACGATCAGGGATTCTCCTTCATCAAGGTCGTGTTTGTCAATAGCCCCGAATGTGTTTATGAAAAGATCACCGTCTCCATGGACTTTGAGCATGAAAAGTCCCTGTCCAAAGAGACCTTTCGTGAAACCCTCCCACTTAACATCCAGATCAAGATCTCCAGTTGACGCCACGTAAGCGCTTTTCTGTATGATCATTCCCATGCCGGTCGACACATTCAGTTTATCTATGTCGCCTACGGGAGCCGCAACAAAAGCAATTTTGCCAGGTCCCGTGTAGTGGTTTACAAAGAATGACTGAGCCCCGAATATGGCAAGGCCCAGAGTCTTGAAGAACCCTCTTTCCCTCATGGTGGTCCTTACATCCACAGTTGGATCCATGTATGTCATAGCTCCGGCTTCTGCCGTTATTTTTTCATTTGTATCCAGTTCCACTGTAAGCATTGAATAACTTGGTTTGTACTTAATCTCGTATTTCATGGTTAAAATTACTCAGGACGGCTATAACTAAGTTTTCCCTTAGGCAATATATTGTTCTAAATCTATGCTGAGCCAAATAAAAAATCTCAGGACTTGAGACGCCCCGGCCGGGATTTGAACCCGAGTCACGAGCTCGACAGGCTCGTATGATAGGCCGCTACACTACCGGGGCTTTACCGTTGATTGTTTGCGTTTATTTAAAATGTATTATTGGGCTTATTGTCTTCCGGTCTGAAGGTCTCCCAGGTAACCAAAGTCAACAAGGCCGAATTCCTCTGTAATTCCAAAAACCCTAAAAGTCTTGGAATTCGTATGCCTCAGTACGGGGGTGAAATGCTCCTCGCTAAGAAGGCTCTGTGCCACGTCGGTGCCAGAGGAGAAGAAGCTCATGGCGGGGGTGATCAGTACCTTGGATTCTTCGCTGTACACAAAGGATGGTATCTTGAACATTCCTCCGACCCTGTCCCTAAGGACAAGGGAAGGGTGTTCGTGACCAAGAATTGTCAGCTTATTCAATCCCCTGTCACGGTCACCGTGATAAATAAAATAACGTTCAGTTTCAAAAATCTCCGAGATTTCTATGCCTTTCTTTTTGAGTATGGTGATGAGGTAATTGTCATGGTTACCGCGCACAAAATGCAGTTTCAACTGTTTCTCATACCTGTTTATGAAATGCATGATATCGTCCCATTCCTGCGGGAGATTCTTAGAAAATTCATGCTTGAAGTCGCCGTTTATTATTAGTGTTTCAGGGTTGTACCTTTCAATGATCCTGTCTACCATCCCTTCCACATGGTCCCTTTGGAGCTTTGGAAGGAAAAGACCGTGGAGGTTCATCTCTTCCTCAAATCCAAGATGAAGATCGGAAACCACTGCGGCTGAAATGTCCCTGAGGTATATGCAGTGAAGGTCTGAAATGAAGACGTCGTCCACTATTCGAATTTCTTTCAACGTCTTCTGTAATGCAAGTAAAAGTTAAGTTTTGTTAAAGATTTCACAACAGTTGTCTGAAGATTCAATTTCAATAAATTCTGGTAACAGTGAAGCGGAAATAGATTCCACAGGTGCATACGTCAGGTCCCTTTTTCTCAATGGAACAGAGATCCTCAAACCAAGTCCCGATGGGGTTCAGACTCATGGGGGAATGGCACTTCTCCTGCCATTTGCAAACAGAGTAAGGGATGCCACTTATCAGTGGGAGGGGACAGTCTACAACCTGCCCAGAAACAATGGGCAAAACAGCATCCATGGGCTTACCAAGGACCAGCTGTGGGGAATTTCGCACAGGGGTAGTGATACAGTCACCATGGCCTGCAAGCTGGACTCTGAAGGATACCCGGTTCCGCTTTATCTGAAAGTCACTTACAAAATAGAACATAGTCGTTTTTCCATAGAAATAACTGCTAATAATGAAGGGAGTACTGGTGCCCCTTTCCTTGCAGGGATTCACCCATACTTTAACACCTACAATGAATGGCAGCTATCCGGAAACAGGCATTTCCTCGAGTTGAACTATAAGGATTCCTATTTCCCCGATGGCACATTTTCTGCATGCCAACCTGGTTCTATCGGTTCTCACAGCAAAAGGTCATATGACAAGACCTTCATAGCAGAAGGTCCGGTTGAATTGCATTCGGGCAAGAATGCTATCAGAATTGCCAATTCCGGAATGCCTTACCTGGTCGTTTACAATGGAGATTATTCTGAGGGAAAATCCGTGGCGCTGGAGCCAATGACCGGTGCACCTGATGCCTACAATAATGGTATTGGCCTCATAACAATCCTGCCAGGTGCCTCTTTCACCTGCAGCGCATCATTTGAATTAATCAGATAACGCGGTTACGGTGAAGCATACACTGGTTCCTGCATATATACAAAGTTGGCTCCAGTATTCGTGCGGAATTGTTCACAAATGTAGGTATTATTGCGAATTTTTCGTTATAACTGTGATAAGATTTAAGTATAGAGCATAGGTATAGATTTACCTTACAGTGTGGTGTAGATGAAGAAAGTCATAATGAAAGATGACAAAGCAGTTTCTCCAATCATTGCTACGATCCTGCTTGTTGCTATTACGGTCGTTCTGGCAGCAACTTTATATACTATTCTAGGCGGATACACAACATTTCTGGGTTCGTCGACACCCCAGGCTTCAGTCACAGTAAAAGAAGTCACGAGCAGTCCACCACCCATTTACATGTTGTATGTTCAGCAATTTGGCGGAAATATCAGCCTCGATAAAGTTCAATTAGTGGTCACGAACACCAACAACAGTGTGTATTACACTACGCTTATGACAGATCTCCTGAGTCCGGGATCTGGCCTGGGAAACCTGTGGAATATCACCGTATATGGTCCATCCTATCTGACTGCTTCAACTGTGATTAAGCTGGCCGGTATGAACGGGGCTCCTGGCGATGAAAACATAAGCCAGATTCAGCTGGTAGATATAAGCACCAACGGCGTCATAGGAACTTTCTCCTTCACGACTATATAAAAATAGTTGGTTTTTGTTTTATCCAACCAATTTCTTTAATTTTTCAAGACTATCTACAGGCGGCAGGCAGTTGTTCTTTGTGCACACAATAATTTTGGCGTGTTCATCTTCACCTGCAGATAGTGGTTCGTCCAGTGCCTGGAGGAGTTTTACATTCTCTTCGTCAAGGAAAATGCCCTCAGCATATGGCAGAAATTCCGTGTAGAAGTAAGACTTAATCTTCAACAGTTCCTGGTTTGTGTCCCAGGTCTTCACTAGATAGGATTCTGAAAGGGCATAGTCTATCCCGATTCCCATGAAACTGTGATACATAGGTCCACGTTCTATATCTGAGGCAAATGCGTCTGCAATGGAAATTCCGTCCTGTATCATTTCACTATCAGACAGGATAGTGCCAAGCCTGAGCAGATTGTACATGTGGACAGAGTTTCCAGAAGGTATTGCGCCGTCATGTCCTTCTTTCATCCTTACAGGGAGTTTCTCCCCATCCACCGGGGATCCGAAAAATCCTCCTTCCGCATCATCCTGGAAAAGTTCCTTTGAGGTCTTGATCAAACGCCTTGCAGTTTCCAGGTAATTAGGATCCATGGTTGAAAGAAACAGTTCAGTCAGCCCGAAGGAAAAGAAAGAGTAATCGTCAAGGTAGCCATTTATGGCACTTTCGCCGTCCCTATACCTGTGCAGAAGTTTTCCATCCTTGTACAGATTCTTGAGGACAAATTCCGCAGCCTTTTTGGACTGCTGGAGGAAACTGTCTTCTCCAAAGGCCCTGTGTGCCTTTGCCAGTGCAGCAGCCATGAGTCCGTTCATGTCTGTGAGAACTTTGTCATCCACATGCGGCCGTATTCTTTTTTCACGGACTTCGAAAAGCTTTTCCCTGGACCTGTCAAGTATCTGCTTTAGTTCATCTGGTGCCAGTCCAAGCCTCTTTGCCTCATTTTCTAATGTGTTGTTCAGGTAGAGGATGTTCTTGCCTGTGTTCCTTCCTGTTGACTCATCAAGGTAATTCCCATCCATGTCGGAATTGAAAACTGACATGAATATATCTGCATCCTCTTTCCCCAGTGCCTGGTAAAGTTCTGTGGCCCTCCAAGTGTAAAATTTGCCCTCCTCATTTTCACTGTCTGCATCTATTGCACTGTAAAATACCCCTTCTTCGGAACTCATTTCTCTGTTTAGGAAATCTACTACTTCGTATACTACGTCCCGGAACATTCTATTCCCTGTGAGCTGGAAGGCTTCAGTATAAACCATTATCATGAAAGCCTGGTCATAGATCATCTTCTCGAAATGTGGCAAAAACCAACCCGCATCGGTTGAGTACCTGTGGAATCCATAGCCAACATGGTCATAGATTCCGCCCATTCTCATAGCTGAAAGTGTCTTTGTAACCATGTCAAGGAGTTCTTTGTCCCCGGTTTTCCTGTACATCCTCATCAGGAACATCAGGTTCTGGACTGAAGGGAATTTGGGTGCATTGCCAAAGCCTCCGTTTTCTGTGTCAAAGCTTGACTTAAGCTGCTTCAGGATGTTGTCCAGAGTGGTCTGGTTAACAGAATCTCCCTTCTTTCCGTGTGTAATCCTCTGCAGGTTGTTCAGAACTTCCTCTGCCCTTCTTTCAACTTCTTCCTTTCCCTGTGTCCACAGTTCTTTCAGCTGCCTGGTAAGTTCAATTATTCCAACCATTCCCCTCCGGCTTTCTCTAGGGATATAGGTAAGTGCAAAAACAGGAACCTTCTCCGGGGTCATGATAACATTAAGGGGCCATCCTCCACTTCCAGTCATCATCTGGCTCACAGTCATGTATGCGTTATCTATGTCTGGCCTCTCCTCCCTGTCAACCTTGATGCTCACAAAGAGATCATTCATCTCCCTTGCCACGTACTCGTTTTCAAAACTTTCCTTCTCCATTACATGGCACCAGTGGCAGGTTGAGTAGCCAATGCTAAGGAAAACCAGTTTATTCTCTTTCCTGGCTTTTTCAAAGGCTTCCTCCGACCATGGGTACCAGTCTACCGGGTTGTGGGCATGCTGAAGCAGGTAAGGGCTCTTCTCGTTAATGAGCCTGTTAGTGTAAGTAGAATCTTCCATAATTTCACCATAAATTGAATATTTTCTGTTTAAGGATGAGTTAACCTCCCCTTATAACAATTATTGCATGGTATGGACCACAAATTCCCTTTAATATCAGATTTTAATTAACAGATTGTGGGAGTTGCCATTCTAGTTAGGCATGGGGAGAGTGAAACAAACGTCCGTAACCTGATCTCATCAGATTATGATGGTTATCCATTGACTGAAACTGGCAGAAGGCAGGTTGCATCAGCTTCTGAGCAGTTCAGGGGGATATATCTCGACAGCTTTTACACAAGCCCGGTTCAGAGAGCAAGAGAGACTGCCCAGATCATCTCTGGAAGCATAGGGCTCAATCCGGTTGTCGATGAGAGAATCAAGGAATCCGGCATGGGAAAATACAATAACAGAACCTTGACGGACATCCCAAAACTCAGGCGATCGGATCTTGGCATGGAAACCTGGGAATCACACCAGGAAAGATTCTTAGGGGCTCTTGAAGGAATAGAGGGTGTAACCATGCTGGTGAGCCATGCGTTTCCTATCCGGGCGGCATTATCCTATTATCTCGACATGAACGAGGATGAAAGCTATGGAATAAACATCAGGAACGCCAGCATCTCCGTCATTGACCTGGATAAAGAGGAGGTACTCTGCATAGGTTCAAGGCACCTGACCCAGAGGGTAAGAGAACAGATAACCCACGGGAAACTCTGAATCTGCGTTAGAATGGTCAAATAATGACTGTTACACATAAAAATATTAAGCGTATTCAAGCCATATACCCTTGATTATGTTCCTATATGAATCCATGTCCAGGAAGGAAGTAGAACTGAAAATCCCCAGGGATGAAGTTGTGAGGGTTTTTGTTTGTGGCCCCACGGTCCAGGACAACTTCCATTTGGGGCATGCCAGGACATACATCTTCTTCGACACATTTGTGAAATACCTGAGGAAAAAGGGTTACAGCGTGTTTTATCTCCAGAACATAACCGACATTGATGACAAGATCATCAACAGGGCAAAGGAAGAAAACACAACATATGATGTTATTTCAGAGAAATATTCCCGAGAATTCTTCCGGGTAATGAAACTTCTCAGGGTGGACAGTGTAAACTTTTACGCCTTTGCCACCAGGCACATGAAGGAGATTATCAACCAGATATCCGTGCTCGTGGAGAAAGGCTTTGCTTATGAAACTGCGGATGGTGTCTACTTCAGGGTAAACAAATTCCAGGATTACGGCAAGCTATCCGGGCAGGATCTTGAAGCTCTCAAATCTGGCGCAAGAGTTGATTCATCAGAAGAAAAGGAAGATCCTAGAGATTTCGTCATCTGGAAGAAGACGAAGCCGGGAGAACCATACTGGGAATCACCCTGGGGCAAAGGGAGGCCTGGGTGGCACATTGAGGACACAGCCATCACCGAAAAATACTTTGGAGAAGTTTACGACATCCATGGCGCAGGGACGGATCTCATATTCCCGCATCATGAGGCAGAGATTGCCATCGAGAGATCCATAAGCGGTCAGGGGCAGCTTGCACGTTACTGGCTGCACAGTGCCATGATTAACATTAATGAAGAAAAAATGTCAAAATCACTCCACAACTTCATCACCATTGAAAATGCCCTGGCCGATTTTAAACCGGAAGAACTGAGGTACGCGCTTCTCAACGTGCAATTCAGAACGGTGATGAGTTTTTCAGAGGATATTATGCTTGAAGCACGATCAAACGTCAACACAATAAATATCCTTTACAGAAAGCTGAAGAAACAGTCCGTCACACAAGATCCCCATCATTATGAAAAGAATGAATACATAGAGTCACTAAACAAACCCCTTGATTCGGGTTTTGATCTGAGAGCATTATTTACAGGATTGCTGCAGATGGTCAGCAGCTGGAACAACAGGATCGATTCCCTGAGCCCGGAAGAAAGGGCGCTGGCAATCGATGCCCTGGAATGGGTGGACGATTTTGCAGGAATTCTGACAATATCGGATCAAAGTGACAACACTGCCGATCTGGTGGAACTATCCCTCAGGATCAGGCACAACCTCAGGGAAAAGAGGGATTTTGAGACTTCTGACCAGATCCGTTCCGGCCTGAGGGAACTGGGCATATATATTGAGGATAAAGGAGGCCAGACAACCTGGTGGAAGGAATGAGGTCCTGTTTTCTATGAATACTGCAGTAATTGTCGTCGATCTGGTAAATGATTTTGTTTCGGGTGTTTTTGGCTCAGACAGAGCAATACGTGTATCCATTGATATTGGGGAATTTCTCCACTCACTGGGGGACAAGGCTGTAAAGGTATTCACCCTCGATACCCATATTCCCGATGATCCCGAATTCAAGGTTTGGGGGGAGCACTGCCTCATTGATACCTGGGGAAGCCAGCAGGTAGAGAACCTTGCAAAAATTGATGGTTACAGGATCAGGAAAAGACACTTTGACGCCTTCCACCATACCGACCTTGACGGGTTTCTCAGGGCCCGCTCTGTGGACAGGCTTTACATATTTGGGATAAGTACGGATATTTGCGTTCAGCACACTGTTGCTGGAGCTTTTTTCAGGTACTATGATACCACCATCGTTTCAGATCTTTGTGCCGCCATATCACCAGAAAGACATTTAGAGGCTCTTTCATTCATGGAGAGAAATTACGGATTCAGGAATATAAATTCAAAGAAAGCACTGGAGGAAATAAACAATGCAGTCAAGTAGCAATAATGGGGATTACACGAAAAAGCTCAGGATAAACTCAGCATCTTATGAAGAAATCATTTCCGGGAAAGCCTCGGATGTATACTTTGAAAGAAGCCTGGAGGCTGCAGCAAAAGTCAAACATGAGGCTCATGTGGTTGCAGAATTCACTGTTTCCGGCCCACTGGACCCGTGGATCAACTTCACCGGCATAAGCGAAGTTCTGAAGCTTATGGAGGGAAAGAATGTGGATCTTTATGCCATCCCTGAGGGGACAATCGTTTCTCCAAGAGATTCACGAGGCATCCCGGTGCCATTTTTGAAAATTGTGGGAAACTATGATGACTTTGGTGAATTTGAAACAGCCATGCTTGGCTTCATGTGCCAGTCCACAGGGATATCAACATATTCTTCAAGAATCCGGCTTGAACTGGGAGACACACCATTCTTTTCCTTTGGAATCAGGAGAATGCACCCGGCTATTTCCCCAATGATTGATAGGGCTGCATACATTGGGGGCGCAGACGGTGTTTCTGGAATCCTTGGCGCAGAACTGATCGGCGCTAAACCAGTTGGAACGATGCCACACGCCCTGGCGTTGATTTTCGGCGATGACAAATCTTGGGAAATGACTGTCCAAAAAGCTGGAAAGGAAGGAATAAAGACTGTACTTATCGACACCTACATGGACGAGAAGTTTGCTGCAATCAAAGCCGCCCAGATGTTTCCGGATCTCGATTATATAAGGCTGGATACGCCATCTTCAAGAAGAGGCAACTTCTCCAATATTGTAAGGGAAGTCAGGTGGGAACTTGACCTTCGCGGATTCCATCATGTCAAGATAATGGTATCAGGGGGCCTTAAGCTGGAAAACCTCTCGGAACTGAAAAAGGCGGGTGCGGCTTCCTTTGGCATTGGTACTTCAATTGCCTCGGCAAACCCGTACGACTTTGCAATGGATATTGTGGAGTTAAATGGCAAGCCGCATGCGAAGAGGGGCAAATATTCCGGCTCGAAGAATGTCCTCAGATGCAGCAAATGCCGTTCTCAACTTGTTGTCCCATACGGAAAGGAATCCGCAAAATGTGAATGCGGAGGCAAGATGGAAAGCCTTCTGGTGAAATACATGTCCGGAGGCAAAATTGCACACGAAGTCGAATCGCCGAAAGAGATGAGGGACCGGACTCTCAGTGAACTGGAATCATTGAAAGATACATCTGAGTAGTATGCGGTTCAGGTTGAAGTTGGCATCATCCTCTTCTTCAAACCCTTTTCACACGTCGGGCAGCAGGCATAGTATAGTTTCCTGTTTAACGTTAAGGTAATGGGAGAACCTGAAATATCCTTGTTGCACAGATCGCAATGGATGTGTTCAACCCTCCCAAGGCTGTTTTTTGATACTCTCTTGACCGCTATTCTTACTTCAAGG
>OFHJ01000775.1_pt1 | contig 10842 bp, 13 predicted proteins | sample 1522001 | NCBI WGS metagenome assembly OFHJ01 (sample SAMEA2464838, study PRJEB22497) | soil metagenome | biome: Grassland; feature: Farmland; material: Clay | place: Australia | collected 2013-02-01 | depth 1.2 m | reverse complement strand
CCCTTCAGCACAAGCCCCCCCTTTCCCCAGGCGCGCGAGGGGTGGCGAGGTTGCCTCGGAAGGGTGGCAAAGAATGCGGCGAATTCTTGTCGCCGCGCGTTCTTTTCGCTCCCTTGGCGGGGGGGTCGGGGCGGGGAAGGGGGGGGTGGGGGGGGGGGGGGCGGTCGCCGCCGGCGCGTCAAGACGGCGTGCCGGGTACCGAATAACCCTTGGCACGTCCCGCCAGGTGATCGAAAGATTCGAGGAGGCGCGCGCGCCACAGCGAAATCGGATCGTCGGCTGCAAGGAGCGGAAAGGGGCTGATGCAGCGCGCGAACTGAAACGCGCCGAAGACGATGTAGTCGGCGTAGTTCTGGCTATCGCCGCCGAGAAAGGGCTGCGCCGAGAGCGTCGCGCGCAACGGCGCGAGCACGGCGCGGAATTCGGCGAACCAGCGATCGCGCTCCTTCCGGAACGATTCGATCGTGGTGCCGAAGCGGGCCTCGCGGCTTTGGCGAAAATATTCGCGGTCGCCCTCGTGCACGTGATCGAAAATGTCGCCGATCACGGTCTTGAGCAGCGCCGGCTGAAGGACGCCGTCCGCCCAGTTGTTGACGAAGCGGGCGAGATGGCGGGCCTTGTCGCCGCCGAACAATGCCGGCGCGTCCGGATAGGCTTCTTCGAGATAGGTGGCGATGGCCCAGGAATCGGCGATGGCGCGGCCTTCGTCGATCAGCACCGGAACCTTGTCTTGGCCCGAAAAGGCGATGTTCGGCTTTTCGACGAACCGCCAGGGTCGAGTGTCGACGTCGAGGCCCTTGTGGGCGAGCGCCATGCGGACGCGCCAGCAATAGGGACTGAAGCGCCGGTCCTCCTCCGCGCCGGCCAATTCGTACAATACGCGCGTCATGCTTCCTCCCTCAAGACAAGACGTCGTTTTTCCGCATCTTAACCGGGCGCGGCGGGCGGCGGCCAGACTCGCGGCGAAAAAAACCGCCATTTTCTGCTTCAGCGTTAACGTAAAACACACCTTGATGGCGGGATTCCCCCGATCGGTGAAAAAAACCGGCGACCGCTGGGAGGCGATCGCCGGTGACTCGGTAGACATTCCGCTTCGTCAACGCCCCGGAAAACCAGGGCTCAATTCTGTCGGCCATGGCGGGGGAACCGATGGCCGGGTTGGCTTCCCTGGAAGCAGCCCGTCGGGGGGACGATGGGCTGCCCAGGTGGGCGTGAGCTCTGCGACCTTATCTCCCGGCCATGACCCGAGGTCCCACTGCGGCCAGGTAGCGCGGTCTTCAAGCAAAAGCGGTCCGTCTCTCTTTCAGTACCCGTCAGCCCGCCCGGGGGTCGCGCGGCGGAGGGGGGATACGCCACTCGTCCCGAGCGAGCCAACGAAGTACTCTACCGTGTAGAATGCTGGCCGGGTAATGCGGCGCTAAAGGGACTGAATCAAGGCATTTTTACGGCGTCGGCAGTGCCGCCGTCGATGTCGGGCGGGCTCGCGCGGGCTACGGCAATCTCTTGTTTTAGAACACGATTTTTATCCATCTGGCGGCGGATGGCGAAGACGGAAGGTGACATATGAGCAGAGCCTCGATCGGTCTCGGCGCGGCCGTGAGCGATTATCTCCGCGCGGTCGGATATCGCGATCATCCGATACTCTCGCGGCTGCGCGAGGAGACCCACGGCATGGCCGACGCCGGAATGCAGATATCGCCCGAGCAGGGCGCCTTAATGCAGCTCCTGGTCGCCGTCGCGGGCGTCCGGCGCTATCTCGAAATTGGCGTCTTCACCGGCTATAGCGCGCTCGCGGTGGCCCTCGCCCTGCCCGAGGACGGGCGCATCACCGCCTGCGACGTCAATGCCGAAACCACGGCCGTCGCGCGCCGCTATTGGGCCGAGGCCGGCGTCGCCGCGCAAATCGATCTTCGCCTCGCGCCGGCGACAGAGACCCTGCCCGCGCTTCTCCGCGCCGGCGCGGGCGAAAGCTACGATCTCGCCTTCATCGATGCCGACAAGAGCAACTACGACGCCTATTACGAGGCGTGCTTGCGGCTTTTGCGCCCTGGCGGCTTGCTTGCCATCGATAACGTGCTGTGGGGCGGCGCGGTGGCCGACGCCCAGGCGATGGACGCGGACACGCAGGTGATCCGCGCCTTGAACCGCAAGATCCACGGCGACCGCCGGGTGAGCTTCGTGATGCTTCCGGTCGGCGACGGCTTGACCTTGGCGCGCAAGCGCTGAACGGTCCGGGCGCGTGGCGAAACGATGACAAGGAGAGACAGATGGTCGGCAAATTAAGTCTGGAAGAGCGTCGCTCGGCCCTCGCCGAGCTACCCGGCTGGCGCGCCGCCGAGGGTCGCGACGCCATCGCGAAGAGTTTCCGCTTCGCCGATTTCAACGCCGCATTCGGCTTCATGACCCGGGTGGCGCTGATGGCGGAGAAGATGGATCACCACCCGGAGTGGTTCAATGTCTACAACCGGGTGGAGATTACGCTCGCGACCCACGAGGCGGGCGGCGTCACCGAACGTGACGTCCGCCTCGCTCGTTTTATCGAAAGGGTCGCCTGAGGCAGGCTTGTCGTCGGGCAATCGACGCCGGTTTACTTCGCGGTCAGGCGCACGCCGCCGTCGAGACGGATGACCTCGCCGTTCAGCATCGCGTTTTCGCAGATGTGGCGCGCCAGCTTGGCGTATTCCTCCGGCTCGCCGAGGCGCTTCGGAAACAGCGTCGAAGCGATCAGGGCGGCGTGGGCCGCCTCGGGCAGGCCGTGCAGCATCGGCGTCGAGAACAGCCCCGGCGCGATGGTCATGACGCGAATGCCGGTCGAGGCGAATTCGCGCGCGAGCGGTAGGGTCATCGAGACCACGCCGCCCTTGGAGGCGGAATAGGCCGGCTGCCCGATCTGGCCGTCGAAAGCGGCGACCGAGGCGGTCGAGACGATCACGCCGCGCTCGTTGTCGGCGAGGGCCGGCGCGGTTTGCATCCGCGCCGCGGCCAGCCGGATCATGTTGAAGGTACCGATCAGGTTGATGTTGATGACGCGGCTGAAGACCTCGAGCTTCATCGGTCCGTCGCGGCCGACAGCCCGGCCGGGCGTGCCGACGCCGGCGCAATTGACCAGGACGCGGGCGACGCCGTGCTTGGCCTCGGCGGCGGCGATGGCCGCTTCTGCCGACTCCACGCTGGCGACGTCGCAGACGAGGCCGATGCCGCCGATCTCGGCCGCGGTCTTCTCGACTAGGTCGCGATTGACGTCGAGCAGCGCGCAGCGCGCGCCGGCGGCGGTGAGCGCCCGGGCGGTGGCGGCGCCAAGGCCCGATGCGCCGCCCGTGATGAGGGCCGAAACGCCTTTGATGTCCATGATTTTCTCCTTAGTTCAGCGGTTTGAAATGAGCTTTGGATTAACTCTGGCGGACCGTGATGACGGCCTTGCCGGTGACCTTGCGATCGATCAGGGCCTGCAGGGCGTCGGGCACGCCTTCGAGCGGCCAGGTTGCCGAGACATGCGGCTTGATCTTGCCTTCGGCGACCAAGTCGAGAAGAGCGCGGAAATTCGCGCGGCTCTTTTCCGGCTCATGCATCGTGAAGGAACCCCAATAGACGCCGACCACCGAGAAGCCCTTGATCAGAAGCAGGTTCGCCGGCGCCTGCGGGATGCGGCCGGACGCGAAGCCGATGACCAGCAGTCGGCCGTTCCAGGCGGTGCAGCGGAGCGACTGGTCGAACACGTCGCCGCCGACCGGGTCGTAGACGACGTCGGCGCCGGCGTTGCCCGTGATTTCCTTCACCCGATCGCGAATGTTTTCGGTGCGGTAGTTGATCAGCGCCTCGGCGCCGTATTGCCGCGCCGTTTCGAGCTTCTCCGCCGAGCCGGCGGTGGCGATCACGCGGGCGCCGAGAAGCTTGCCGACCTCGACCGCCGAAAGCCCGACGCCGCCGCCCGCGCCATGCACGAGGAGCCATTCGCCAGGCTTGAGCTGGCCGCGATCGACCAGGGCGTGGTAGGTCGTGCCATAAGTCACCGGAAAGGCCGCCGCCGAGACGAAATCCATAGAATCGGGAATGACATAGACCGAGGCCTCGGCGGCGGCGCATTGCTCTGCGAAACCGCCCGTGCCGGTCGTGGCCATGACCCGGTCGCCGACCTTGACGGTGGTCACCTTGGGCCCGATCTCGGTGACGATACCGCCCACCTCCATGCCGGGCGTGAAGGGGAAGGGCGGCTTGTTTTGGTAGGCGCCGGTGATGATCAGCGTGTCAGGAAAGTTGACCCCGGCGGCATGGATCGCGATCCGGACGTCCGTCGGTCCGAGCCTCGGCGGCGCGATATCCTCGACCATTAGCGAAGACGGCGGCCCGAATTGTTTGCAAAGCACGGCTTTCATGGTTTTCTCCTCCCCTCGGCCGAGCGCCGCCAGGGCGCCGGATAGCGTGTGCGTGATAGCGTGAAGGCCGCTTGCCGTCAAACGGGAGCTTGGCGGCGCCAGCGCGGAGCGGAGGAGGACAACGGATGCGGGGCTATTTTGCCATCGGCGCGGAGCGGATTTCCAAGCCGGTCAATGCGGGAAACCTGTTCCGCTCGGCTCATGCCTTCGGGGCGGCCTTCGTCTTTACCATCGCGGCCGAAAGCCGGGTCGAGCGCGCGCCGTCCGACACCAGCCACACGCCGGAGCACGTGCCCTGGTACCATTACGACCGGGCGGCGGATCTCGATCTCCCCGGCGGCTGCCGTCTGGTCGGGGTGGAGTTCCTGCCCGAGGCCGAGGACCTGCCGAGCTTTCCCCACCCCAAGCGCGCGGCCTATGTCTTTGGCCCGGAGCGCGGCATGCTGTCGCCGGAGCTTTTGGCCCGATGCGACCATGTGGTGCGGATTCCGACCCGGTTTTGCGTCAATCTGGCGGTCGCCGGCTCGATCGTCATGTATGACCGCTTGATCGCCTATGGCCGCTTTCCCAAGCGGCCCTTGTCCTCGACGGCCAATCCCGAGCCGGTGCCGCCGCACCGCCACGGCTCGCCCCGGCGGCGTTCTCGCACGTGACGGATGGCCCAAGGTGCGTTAGAAAGGGCCGATCTGAGCACCCATGGTGAGGTCATGTTGAGAGCGACTCGTTTTCTCTTCGCCGGACTGCTTGCCGCGGCCTTGGTGCCGACGGCGGCGTTCGCCCGTGAACAGCCCAAGTCGATCGGCAGCTTCCAGGCCTGGGCAGCCTATACGATAGGACCGCCGCAAAAACGGACCTGCTACATCGTCGGGCGGCCCGTCCGGAGCGAGCCCAAGGTGAAGCGCGGCGACGTTTACATCCTGATCAGCGACGAGGTCGGCGATAAGGCCATGAACCAGATCAGCGTCAATGCCGGCTATCCCTATCGCAAGGGCTCCAAGGTCGCGGTGGCGATTGGCAGCGCCACTTTTACGTTGGCGACCGTCGATAAACCGGGCTACCAGGACACGGCCTGGGCCTTGGACGACCAGACACGGACCGGCTTGATCGCGGCGATGAGAAAAGGCTCGTCGATGACCGTCAAGGGAGAGCCCGCGCGCGGTGTCGGCACCACCGACACCTATTCTCTCGACGGCATCACCAAGGCCTTGCAAACCATCGCCCACGCTTGCCGGTAGATGATCGAAGGCCGAAGGGCCCTATGAGCCTTGAGCAGAACCTAGCCGCCGCCCCGCCGCCGGTTTCCGGCGACGGGGCGGAGTCGCGTCGCAACCTGATCGGCCTGACCCGGCCCGAGCTCGCGGCCGCGTTGGTCAGCCTCGGCGAGCGCGAGGCCAGCGCGCCGATGCGGGCGCGCCAGCTCTGGCATTGGCTCTATTACCGCGGCGCGCGCGGCTTCGCCGAGATGACCACGCTCGCGAAGGCGACCCGGGGGCGCCTCGAGGAAAACTTCGTCATCCGCCGGCCCGAGGTGGCGCGCGCCCTTGAGAGCGCCGACGGCACCCGCAAATGGCTGGTGCGCTTCGGCGACGGACAGGAAGTCGAGACCGTCCACATCCCCGAGGCGGATCGCGGCGCGCTCTGCGTCTCGTCCCAGGTCGGCTGCACCCTGACCTGCGCCTTCTGCCACACCGGAACCCAGAAGCTCGTCCGCAACGTAACCGCGGCCGAGATCGTCGGCCAGATCCTGATCGCGCGCGACGCGCTCGGCGAATGGCCGACGCCGAAGATCGGGCGCATGCTCTCGAACATCGTCATGATGGGCATGGGCGAGCCGCTCCTGAACTACGACAACGTTGCCAAGGCCCTTGCCATCGCCATGGACGGCGAGGGCATCGCGCTGTCGCGCCGGCGCATCACGCTGTCCACCGCTGGCATCGTGCCAATGATCGAGCGATGCGGCCGCGAGCTTGGCGTCAATCTCGCCATCAGTCTGCACGCGGTGACCGATGAACTGCGCGACCGGATCGTGCCGATCAACCGCAAGTACCCGTTGAAGGAGTTGCTCGCCGCGGCGCGCGCCTATCCCGGCGCCAACAACGCGCGGCGCATCACGTTCGAATACGTCATGCTGGACGGCGTGAACGACAGTCCGGCGGACGCCCGGGCGCTCGCCCGGCTGCTGCGCGGCATTCCGGCCAAGGTCAATCTGATCCCGTTCAATCCCTGGCCCGGCGCGCCCTACGGCTGCTCGAGCCCGGCGGCGATCAAGGCCTTCGCCGAGATCATCAACGCCGCCGGCTATTCTGCCCCTGTTCGGGTCTCGCGCGGCCAGGATATCTTGGCCGCCTGCGGCCAGCTCAAGTCGGCGAGCCAGCGGCTGTCGCGTCGCGCCATCCGCGAGACAGCGGCGGACGGCACGCCGAGCGCGGCGTGACCGCGCCCCGGTCGCGACCGGCCGCCGGTCGCGACGGAACCTACCGCTGACCGCGGAGCGTTCGCCCACGGCGGACCGTTCGCCTGCCGGCGCGCCGACGCGCTCGGTCCATCTCAGCATTTTTCGGCCGCAGTCCGCCGTTCACCGGCCGGCAGTGGAAGGTGTTCGGCATCGCGGTCAGCGCGCATTTCTTCGACGTCTACGACGAGGCGCTGCTCAGCCTCGCGTTGCGCCAGATTCAGCGCGGGCTCGCCATCGCCGGCGCCGACCTCGGCTTCGTCCTGTCGGTCATCCGCATGGGCTATCTCGGGGCGTTGCTGATCACCCCCTTCGCCGACGTTTTCGGCCGCCGGCGCATGCTGCTCTACACCATAGTCGGCTATACGCTGTTCACGCTCTTGAGCGCGGTCGCACCCGACACCGCGACCTTCGTCGCGGCCCAGGTGCTCGCCCGCGCCTGCGCCGGAGCCGAGGTCGTGGTTGCCGTCGTCATTGTTGCGGAAGAGGTCACGGCCGGGGTGCGCGGCTGGGCGATCGGGCTTCTCGGCGCGCTGGCCGGCATGGGCTATGGCTTGGCGTCGCTGGTATTCGGGTTGATCGACGTGGTGCCTTACGGCTGGCGCGGGCTCTATGCCCTGGCCGTGGTGCCGCTCGTGCTCATCATTCCGATTCGCCGCCTGCTGCCGGAAAGCCGGCGCTTCGAGGCGCACGATCTCGCGGCGGCACAGCGGCACCACGCGCTGGCGCCGCTGAAGGCGCTGCTCCGCGCCTATCCTGACCGACTCGCGATCATCGTCTCGGCGGCCTTCCTCGGCGCCTTGGGCTCGACGGTTGCCAACGTCTTTTTCCCAAAATTTCTTCAGGAATTCCACCACTGGACGCCGGCCCGGGTGTCGATCCTCTATGTCGTCGGCGGCTCGGTCGGGATTCTCGGCGAGATCGTCATCGGCCGCGTGTCCGACCGTTTCGGGCGGCATCGGGCCGGCCTGGGTGGTGTGGCTGTTCTGCTATTCGGCGGCGCTGGTGATCGTCCGCGCCTATGGCGCAGAATTGTTTCCGACCTCGCACCGCTAGACGGCGGCGAGCGTGCTTCTGGTTGCGGGCACGCTCGGCGGGGCAGCGGGCTTCGCGCTTGAGGGGCTGCTCTACCGGATGACCGGCTCGCATTGGGTCGACATCCGGATTCTCGCCGTCGCCGGCTTCGCCGCGCCGCTGATCGTGTTTCTGTTCTTCCCCGAAACCGCCGGCCAGGAGCTCGAGGCGATTTCCCCGGAATAGCCGGCGCGGCGCCGATTTCGGCGCCCTTGGCTTGCGATGGGGCCGAATTCGCCTATACTCCGCGCCCGCCGGCCCCCTTTGCAGCGGGCCTGGCCCCAAATCCCGTCGATCAGGAACATCTGGACAGATGCCAAGAGAAATCAAGAAGGTGGTTTTGGCCTTTTCCGGCGGCCTCGACACCTCGGTCATCCTGAAGTGGCTGCAGGAGACCTATCGCTGCGAAGTGGTTACCTTCACCGCCGATCTCGGCCAGGGCGACGAGCTCGAGCCGGCGCGCCGCAAGGCCGAGATGTTCGGCGTCAAGCAGATCTTCATCGAGGACCTCCGCGACACCTTCGTCCGCGACTACGTCTTCCCGATGTTCCGCGCCAACGCGCTTTACGAGGGCCAGTATCTGCTCGGCACCGCCATCGCGCGGCCGCTGATCGCCAAGCGCCAGATCGAGATCGCGCACCAGGTCGGCGCCGACGCGGTGGCCCATGGCGCGACCGGCAAGGGCAACGACCAGGTCCGCTTCGAGCTGTCCTATTACGCCCTCGATCCCGAGATTCAGGTGATCGCGCCGTGGCGCGAATGGGAGCTCAATTCCCGCACCCGGCTGCTCGACTTCGCCGAGGAGCATCAGATTCCGATCGCCAAGGACAAGCGCGGCGAGGCGCCGTTCTCGGTCGACGCCAACCTTCTTCATATCTCAGCCGAGGGCAAGATCCTGGAAGATCCCTGGTCCGAGCCCGAGGAGATCGTCTATTCCCGCACCGTGTCGCCGGAACAGGCGCCGGATAAGCCGGAATATATCGAGATCGATTTCGAGGGCGGCGATCCGGTCGCCGTCGACGGCGAGCGTCTCGGCCCGGCGGCGCTGCTGACCCGGCTCAACGCGCTCGGCGGCCGCCATGGCATCGGCCGGCTCGACTTGGTGGAGAATCGGTTCGTCGGCATGAAAAGCCGCGGCGTCTACGAGACCCCGGGCGGCACCATCCTGCACGCCGCCCATCGCGGCATTGAAAGCATCACTCTCGATCGCGGCGCGGCGCACCTCAAGGACGAGATCATGCCGCGCTACGCTGAGATGATCTATTTCGGCTTCTGGTTTAGTCCCGAGCGCGAGATGCTTCAGGCCCTGATCGACAAGAGCCAGGAGCGGGTGACCGGCACCGTGCGACTGAAGCTCTACAAGGGCGCGGCGACGGTGGTCGGGCGCAAGGCCCCGGGTTCGCTCTATTCCCAGGATCACGTCACGTTTGAGGCCGATTCGGTCTACAACCAGCGCGACGCCGAAGGCTTCATCAAGCTGAACGCGCTGCGTCTGCGCCTGCTCCACCGCAGCGCCAAGTAACGCGGCCCCGGCCCTTTGCGGGTCGGGCCGCCGGCGCGGTTACTCGTCCAGCGCTTCCGGCGCGATGCCGCGCGCGCGGCAGGCCGAGAGCAGGGTGTTCTGCAACAAACAGGCAATGGTCATCGGGCCGACGCCGCCGGGCACCGGGGTGAGCGCGCCGGCGACCGCCGCCGCTTCGTCATAGGCGACGTCGCCGATCAGGCGGGTCTTTCCGTCCGCCGTCGGGACGCGGTTGATACCGACGTCGATGACGATGGCGCCGGGCTTGATCCAATCGCCGCGGACCAGTTCGGGCTTGCCCACGGCGGCGACCAGGATATCGGCGGCGCGGCAGGTCTCGGCGAGGTTCTGGGTGCGCGAATGGGCCATGGTGACGGTGCAGTTCTCGGCCAGGAGAAGTTGCGCCATCGGCTTGCCGACGATTGCCGAGCGGCCGAGCACCACCGCCGTCAGGCCTGCGAGGTCGGCCCGCTCGGCCTTGATCAGGGCGAGGCAGCCCAAGGGCGTGCAGGGCACGAAGCCGGGCAGGCCAAGCGTGAGCCGGCCGACGTTCAAGGGATGGAAGCCGTCGACGTCCTTTTCGGCATCGACCGCCTGCTGGATCGTGGTGGCGTCGATCTGGGGCGGGACCGGCAGTTGCACCAGAATGCCGTTCACCGCCGGGTCGGCGTTCAGCGTCGCGATGCGGGCGAGGAGCTCGGCTTGGCTCAAGCTGTCCGGCAGGCGGATGGCGAAGGAGCGCATGTTGGCTTCTTCGGTCTGGCGGCCTTTGTTGCGCACATAGACTTGGCTCGCCGGGTCCTCGCCGACCAGCACCGCGGCGAGGCCGGGCGGCGCGCCGAAGCGCCGGGCAAAGACGGCAGCGCGCCGTCCGATGGTCTGCCGCAGGTTCTCGGCGAAGCCCTTGCCGTCAATTTTCCGCGCTCTCATGTCTTTAACTCCACGATCCACGTTTGCAATGCGGCCATGAGCTCGTCCGCCGAACCGCTCACGGCCAGGGTCTTGACGCGCGAGGTGGCGCCAGAAAGGAGCCTGATCCGGCTGGGGGCCAAGCCCCAGGCCTTGGCGAGGCAGCGGATCAGCGCCTCGTTCGCGCGGCCCGCCTCGGGCGCCGCCGTCACCGCGACCGCGAGGCTCGCTTGGCCGGCGGCATCCTCGCGGATGCCGAGAATCGCGGTTTTCGCCGCCTTCGGCGTCAGACGGACGGAAATCGTGACGCCGTTCACGCCGGGGCGGACCGGCGAGCCTCCCCTCATCGTGCGCTGTTCCAATGACTTGGAGCATGATCTCGTCCGAAAAGTGGGGCCACTTTTCGGGTTCATGCTCTAGAGCATGAACGAATAATACATAAGCGCGCGCTGCAGGAAGACGAGCAGCAGAATCAGGATCACCGGGGAAATATCGATGCCGCCGAGGTGGGG
>OFHJ01000774.1_pt1 | contig 10846 bp, 11 predicted proteins | sample 1522001 | NCBI WGS metagenome assembly OFHJ01 (sample SAMEA2464838, study PRJEB22497) | soil metagenome | biome: Grassland; feature: Farmland; material: Clay | place: Australia | collected 2013-02-01 | depth 1.2 m | reverse complement strand
GCCCTGCCCTACCTCCGGCGTGCCCCTAGCGCACTGATCGTCAATGTCAGCTCGCGCTTCGGGTCGATGACCCGGGCGGCCGCCGGTCTGCTCGAGGACCGAAGAGTGTCCTATGCCTATCCGATCGCGAAGGCCGCGCAGAACATGCTGACGCTGCGCATGGCGCAGGAGCTGCGCGACACGCACATCAGAGTGTGCGCGGTCCATCCGGGACGGATGCGAACGGCCTCGGGATCGGCCGACGCCACCGACACCCCGGCCGAAGCGGCGCAGCGGCTGATGCAGTGGCTCGACTCACCCCCGCCGGACCTGCACGGGGATTTCTTTGAGCTGGATACCGGCAAGCGCGGCTGGTAGCGGCTCAGCCGGCGCCGCAGTGTCTCCCTCAGTCCGGCGGCCGCTTGCAGGACGGCCACGTTGACTTCGGCGCGCACCTCGAACCCCGGGGAGCGATAGAGCCTGATGGCCGGCAGGTTGGTTTTCCACGCGTGCAGGATATCCGGTCCGTCACGACCCGGCTCTCGGCTCGTCCTGTCGCCATATCAAGACATGTGTGGACTGATTTGGCCCATATCCATAAGAAATTTTGAGATTCATTCACTTCCTGGCGCGGCATCGAAGTCGGTAGGATGCACGCCCCATGCGCCCCCTGAATATCCTCCTGGCCCGTCTCGGCCCCGCGCTGCGGGCCCTCGTCCTGCTGCCCCTGCTCGCGCTGCCCGCCCTCCCAGCCGGCGCGGCGAACGCCGGCTGGGCCACGCCCGTGGGGTTGTGGTCACCGCTCGACCGGTCGGGCAAGCCGGTCGGGCTGGTCGCCATCTTCGAAAAGGACGGCCTGTACTACGGACGCATCGAGCCGCTCTCGGCCGCGGACGACCGAGCGGCACGCTGCACTCACTGCACCGGCAGCCAAAAGAATCATCCCATCGACGGCTTGGTGCTGATGCAGCACCTGCGCTTGCGCAACGGCAAGTACGTCGGTGGGAATATCCTCGACCCGCGCACGGGCCGGGTGTACGACTGCGAGCTGCACCTCATCGACGGGGGCCGCAAGCTCGTGATGCGCGGCTACGTCGGCATCCCGCTGCTCGGTCTCTCGGAGGTCTGGCAGCGCATGCAGGGCACGCCCGGGGTGAAGGTCTGGCCGGTCCCGGACGCCTGATAGGCACAGGCATGCGTCCGCCGCTGGCGTGGAGCGCGTGACCTCGGCCCGCACCGCGCATCCCGATGACACTTGAGACCGGGTCTTCCGGTCTGTACATTTCACCAGCGAGCCGCCGGCCCCCGGCCGGCGCAATGTCCGGTTCTCGAACCCGCTCTTCGCAAGGCGCAAGGGTCCTCGCTGATGAAAATCTACTCCTGGAACGTCAACGGCATCCGCTCCGTCACCCGCAAGGGCACGCTGCAGAGCTTCATCAAGACGCATCGGCCGGACATCCTGTGCCTGCAAGAGACCAAGGCCGAGCGCGGCCAGGCCGACATCGACCTCAACGGCCACGGCTATCACGAGTACTGGAACTCGGCGGTCAAGAAGGGCTACTCGGGCACGGCGGTTTTCTCGCGCATCGAGCCGCTCTCGGTCGTCAACGGCTTCTCGCCGGCGATCGCCAGGAAGTACCGCTTCACCGACGGCGAGGGCCGCGACAGCCTCGGGGAGGGGCGGGTGATCACGGCGGAATACCCCGAGTTCTACATCGTCACCGTCTACACCCCGAACGCCAAGGACGACCTCAGCCGGCTCGACCTGCGCCACGAGCACTGGGATCCGGCCTTTCTCGCCCACTGCAAGCAGCTCGAGAAAAAAAAGCCGGTGGTCTTCTGCGGCGATCTCAATGTCGCGCACACCGAGCTCGACCTCGCCAACCCGGGACCGAACCGCGGCAAGAAGGGCTTCACGGACGAGGAGCGCGAGGGTTTCCAGCACTTCATCGACGCCGGGTTCGTCGACACGTTGCGCCTGTTCGAGCAGGGCAAGGGCCACTACACCTGGTGGAGCCACTTCGCCAACTCCCGCGCCCGCAACGTCGGATGGAGAATCGACTACGTGCTGGTCTCGCAGAGCCTGCGCAAGGCCGTCAAGACCGCCCAGATCCACGCCGAGATCATGGGCAGCGACCACTGCCCGGTGAGCATCACGCTGCGGGCCTGATCCACCGCACCCGGCCATTGCGGCCCGGCAACGCGCCCGCCGCCTGACAATTCTCAACATGGCCGCCCCGCCGCCTCCCTAGAATTCCGGCGGGCCCCTCCGGGCCTTCCAATCCCCGACGCGGAGCGTGACCGATGCCGCAGTGGTTCGAGGCGAGCCGGGTGGGCGACCTTGCCAACCGTGAATGGACGGTGCTCGTGGTCAATGAAACGGATGTCGCGATATTCAACCTGGACGGCGAGTACTTCGCCCTCGAGGACGTGTGCTCGCATTACGGCAGCCCGCTCTCGACCGGCTGGCTGGAGGGCGATCACATCGTCTGTCCTCGTCATCTGGCCGAGTTCTGCGTGCGCACCGGCGAGGTCCGCAAAGCCCCCGCCCACGAGCCGTTGCACTGCTTCCCCGTGCGCGTGCGCGCCGGGATCATCGAGGTCTGCGACGACCGCGATTGACCGCCGTCAAAGCGCCGCCCGGACCCCGGGGCTACTTTAGCCTCCATGGACGCAGCCGCCGACCCCTTTGCCGTCCTCACCGATGAGCATGCGCAGCTCGCACAGCTGTTCGCGTACCATCAGGAAGCGTTGCTCGACCGTGACTGGGTGACCGCCGCCAGACTCCTCGGCGGCTACCGCCAGCGGCTCTATCGACACATGCAGATCGAGGAGCGCTTCGTGCTGGACGCGCTGCGCGCGCCCGCGGCGGGCGAGTGCCGCACGACGGAGCTGTACAGGGCGGAGCATCGGCGCATCCGGCTGTACGTGGAGAAGGTCGACGAGTGGCTGACGCGGGCGCAACACGACGGCGCACCGGCCGGCATGCTGATCGGCCTGCTGGACCGCGAGCGCACGCTCAAGCACATGCTCGAGCACCATCATCACCGCGAGGAAATCGCCCTGTTCGCCGAGATGCGCCGCAGCCCGCCCATGGGGCTGCACGCGGCGCTCGGCCGGGCGCTGGCCGAACCGCTGGCCGCGGCGCCCTGACCCGCGAGCGCCCTCCGTCAACGCACTGCGCCGTTTTCGGTCGCGGCGGAATCGACGCTCGTGTCGCCGAGAAGCGATCTCATGAACGCGGTCTCGCGATCCCGAATGGCCGCAAGGAGCGGCGCGGCGCTCGACATCCGCGCGAAGGCTGCAAAGCCTCGCTCGAGAAAATCCTGCAGCAAGCCGAAGCCGGCCATGCGCGCCGGCGCGCGGGCCGCGCGCAATGCGAGCCCGACGAGCGGCATGCGAACCGCCCGGGCGAGGCGCTCGCCGATCTGCACGGTGAGCTCGATCTGGCGCCGGCGCGCCTCGGGCCGGTCCGCCGCCCGATAGGCCCGAGCGTAGGACTCGGCCGTGATCTCCCCGCGCGGCAGTCGCAATGCCACCTCGAGGTCGAGTTCCTCACTCAACACTTCCAGCTCGATGGCCAGCGTGAGGACCGTCAGCGCGGAAGGCGGCAGTGTGCGCCGCAGAAGGTCCCACGCACGAGTCAGCTCGGCATCGCGGCGCGTGAAATCCTGCGGGCCGTAGAGGTCGCTCAGAAAAAAATCCACGGCCCGCTCGCTGTGCGGGTCGGCGCGCAGGTCCGCATAAGTGCGGGCGAGTCTCTCGGCCTGCCACGTGCGCAACTCCCGCAGCAGCCCGGCGAGCTCCGGCCGCGCGGCGAGCCGCGAGGTCAGCTGCGCCTTGCGCTCGAGCAGCTGCCCGGTCTGCCCGCCGGAGCGCGCATCGATCATTCGCGCAGCTCCGCGACGATCCTCTCAAGCACCTGCGGCGAGCGCAACAAGCCCAGATGCCCCGCGCCGCGCAATTCCAGCGAGCGGGCGCCGAGCAGGACTGCGCTGCCCGCGGGTACGATGAGGTTGTCATCGAGGCTGTACAGGCTCGCGAGGGGAAGGCCGAGCCGCCCCTCCTGCCGCTCGTTGAGCTCGAGAAGCCAGCGCGATCCGCGGCACATCTGCCGGGTGCTCGTCCATCCGAACGGGCAGGCCGCGACAGTGCCGTGGTGCGGTGTCCCCACAGTGATGATCCGGCCGATCGTTCCGGGCTTTGCCTCGCGCAACGCGGCGCGCGCGATGAGGCCTCCCATGCTGTGAGCGACGATCGTGACCGGCCCGCCGCCCGTAGCCGCGATCGTCTCCAGCCTCTCGAGCAGGTCCCGGGCGTAGGTGTCGATGCCGGCGAACAGCGGCTCGAGGTTGATCGCAAGGACCCCGTCGATGCCCGCGTCACGCAATGCCGCAAGCAGCGGCCGCCAGACGGCGCGATTGCAGGCGATACCGTGCACCAGCACGATCTTCGGCGGCGGACGGCCGGCAGGAGCGCCGGCGCTCTCGAGCCGAGCCAACAGCGGCTCGGCCGCCATCCGCAACAGCGTGATCTCCAGCGCCAGCGTCTCTGCGCACACGATCCGCAGCAGAGGCATCGCGCCCGTGCGCAGCCCGGGCGATCGAGGGCCCAATCGCGCCGCGGCGAACGAGGCGGCGACCGCCGCCAGGGAAATGACACACCAGACCGTCACGCCAGCCGCCGCGGCTGCGGCAGGGATCGCGCAGACCGCGCCCGCCCAGGCGGCCACGGCCGCCGCAACCAACACCCGGCCCGCCAGCACGAGCGCCCACAAGCGCGCTGCCACGGCTCCTACCCGCCCGGGAATCCGGTGAGCAGGCGCTCCAGGCCGTCCAGCGCGCCGCCGAGCTTCCCTGCAACCTGCCGCACGTCGCGGCGCCTCTCTTTGGCCGAAGTCGAGAACTTGCGCTCGCGATCGCGCAAGAGGCGCATATCGAGCTTGAGTCCATGCCGACGCAGGATGGGAGCCAATTGTCCGGCCTGCGCGAGCAGATCGGCCCGGGTGCGCTGGTAGGCGTGATCGGTGAGCTGACGCCGGCCGGTGTAGCGGAATACGTTCGCGAAAAAGAGCCTCTCGTCGTGTCGGTCCGGCTCGAGCAGCAGCGTGTCCGCTTGCGGAAAGCGCGTCCGATAGCTTGCCATTCCCGCCCGCATGCGCGAGTGGATAAGGGCGCGGAATGTCTGGCCGAGGACGGCGGGCAGGCCGCGGCTGGCGAGGTCGACGCGCTCACCGCCCGTGGCGCGCGAGGCATCGAAGGGAACCAGCGGGTTGATGCAGATCACCAGCCGGCAGCCCTCCTCGTGCGCCAGCGAAGCGCGCATGGTGTGCATGAGCGCACCGTCGACGTAATCGTGCCCCCTGATTCTCACCGGCGGATACAGTCCCGGCAGCGCCGCGCTCGCCACGACGGCGCGCGAGATCGGCACGCGATCGAACCCCTGGGTTCCAAAGGACACGGACTCTGCCGTGTTGAGATTGGTGGCGACCACGTAGAGACGGCGGGCGAGCGCGCGAAAGTCATCCGTGTGGCCTTCCATGGTGAAGGCCGCGTGCAAATAATGCTCGAGACGACCGTTGTCGAACAGCGCGCCCGGTATGAGCGTGCCCAAGGCATCAGCGGCGCCGGGCCACCCGCTGTGCAGCGGGTCGCGGGAATACAGGCGGGCGATGCCCGCGAGCACCTCGGGCACCAGCCGCACCCGCCGGGCGTACTCGGTCAGCGCCGGACGCATCAGCGTCGCCGGTGCGAACGGATTCACCGTCGACTCGTCGTGAATGAACGTCGAGCCCAGGGTGGTCGTGTCGAACCCGTTGGCGAGGCCGGCGGCCACGAGCGCGCCGGAACTCACTCCGACATACACGTCAAAGTCGGTGAGCGCACGGCCGACGATCGCTTCCCCGAGCGCGTGCAGCGCGCCGATCTCGTAGAAGGCCCCGAGCGGCCCGCCGCCGGCGAGGGCGATCGCGAGCTTCCCCGCGCCCGCTGGCCGGCGCGAAGCGCCCGGCGCCAGCGCGGGCTCGAGGGTCAGCATTCCGCGTCAGGACGCGGCCGGCCGATGGGCCGATCGGCGCCCTGTCCGGGCCGACACCGCCCGGCGCCGCGCCGGGCGGGCCGGAGCCGGCCGGCGCGCCAGCCGCTCGATGTTGGCGTTGAGCGTATCGACCCGCTTGCTGAGCGCCGAGAGCTGCTCGGCGCTCGGCACACCGAGCTGCGTCAACGTGCGGTGCACCCGCGTCTGGAACATCTTCTCCAGCCCCTCGAGCGCATCGGCCGCCTGACCGCGCACCTGCCCAACCCGCGCGCTCACCTTGGCGTGGGCGTCGCCGACGATCTTCTGAAACATCCGCTCGGCGGCGGCGCCCTTCTCGGCCTGAACGCGCGCGCCCTCGGCGACGAGTTCCTCGAAGAGCTCCGGGGCGCCGCCCTGCGCCCGGCTCGCCGCGCCGAGGCCGGCCAGGTAGATCTGATGCAGCGCACTCACCAGCGTAGCCGGTGCGGCGGCGCTGCGATGACTCTTGCGGGACTTGCTCCGGGTTGCCATGCCATTCCCCTTTGCGGCCACGGCCGCCTATGCGTATTTGCCCGACTGGGCACCGAATCCGGCCCTCGTACTATAAGTGGCGGAATCGATCGGCTGGATTCGTACTTGCCACAGCAGGTCAACATGAGTCGAACAAACGCTCCATCGCGCGCCTCCGCCGCTCATCACAGCCCGGTGGAGCTGCAGGGGCGCTGGGCGCGGCTCCATCACACCGACCGCGAGCCCTGGCCCGAGGATCGCCTCATCGCCCGGCTCGTAGCCGGCCACCCGCGCCTCGCCGCGTGGATCGAGGGCCACGGGGGCGCGGCGGGCGTCGCTCGCGCTCTGCAGAACGCCTGGCAGGAGTTTCACGCGGGCCATTTCAGCCGAGCCGTCCGTCTCGGGGACGCGCTAGGCGCCCTCGGGGCCTGCATCGCCAACAAGGCGGTGGCCGTCGACTCGCTGTACACGAAGCGCAGCCCCTCCGAGGTGCTGAGCGGGCTCGAGTCAGCGATCGAGCGCGGCGAGCACGCGCTGGTCGAGCTGCCCAGGCACGTCAACTCCCACTACACCCTGGCGCTGGTTCTCGGCCGCTACAGCCAGCGCATCTCGATCGCCCAAGCGCTCGCCCGAGGCCTGGCGGGCCGGGTGCGCACGCACCTCGAGCGCGCGCTGGCGCTGGACCCGCGGCATGCCGAGGCACATCTCGCCTTCGGGCTGTTCCATGCCGAGATCGTCGCCAAACTTGGCTCGCTCGCGGCGAGCCTCGCCTACGGCGCCTCGCAACGCGAGGCGCTCGGGCACTTCCGGCGGGCACAGGCCCTCGCCCCGGCCTCGCCCATCGTGCACATGGAGTACGCCCACGGACTGATGCTCCTCGATGCGGCGCGCTATCGGGCACAGGCGCAAGCGCTTTACCGGGACGCCGCCGCCTGCGAGCCCGCCGACGCGATGGAGCGGCTCGACGTCGAGCGCGCCAAGGCCGGACTGTCCTGACCGTCAGCCCTCGAGCAGACCGGCCCCGAGCAACACCAGCAGCGCCAGCCGCTCGAACTCCTCCCCGAGCGGCCCGACCAGGCGGGCCGGATCCGCGATCGACTCCCGATCGGCCATGACCCCGTACTGAACCCGTCCGCAGTAGGTGAGCATGCTGACACCCGCGCCGACACTGCCGGACTGGGGCACCCAGAAGAGTACCTCGCTGATGCGCCGGCCGGCGAGCGCGAGCGCCTCGGCGGGACCGGGCAGAGTGGAGGCCACGAGGCTCACCTTGGCGCCGAGCAGGGAAAGCGCATACTCCTCCGCGGCCGGGGGAAGCGCGCCGACGAGCCACAGCAAATCGAACGTGGCCAGCGCCTGGGGCGAGCGCTTCAGCGCCTTCGTCACGGCGTGCACCGCGTACAGTCGTTCGAGCGGGTGGCGCATACCGATCGGCAGCTCGACGAACACCAAGCCGAAGCGGTTGCCGAGCGGGGACGGATCAGCCGCCGGCTGCGCCACTGCGGCCGGCTTGAGATTCACGGGGACGGCCGCCCGAATCGTCAATCCCGTGACCGGCTCGCCTTCGCCCTCCAAGTACCGCCCAAGCGCGCCCGCCAGGATCGAGATCAGCACATCGTTCACGGTGCAGCCGAGGAACCGGCCGATGGTGTGGACTTCCTCGAGCGACAGCGCTCGCGCCCAGGCGAGACGGCGGCTGCCCGAAAGCGGACGTTTGAGGCGGGTCGGGGGATCGCTTGCAAGCGTGGCGAGGCGCAGCAGCTCCGAGCCGATCCCGAGCGTCTGGCCGGCGAGCCCGGCCGCCTCCCCCGGAGCGAGGGTGTAATGCAACCCCGCCTTGAGCAGATCAGCGCCCTGGCGAAGCGCGCCGAGCATCACCTGCCCCAGACCACCCCGCCCAGCCCCGGGCCCAGCGGCCTGCGGCAGGGCCCCGGCGCGCTCCTGCGACAGGCTCGCGCCGGCCTCGGGATCGGCGAGCGCGAGCAGCACCTTGAGCAGGGCAACGCCATCCGCATAACAGTGATGGATGCGCACGATGATGGCGCTGCCGCCGCGATACTGCTCGATCAGATGGAACGACCAAAGCGGCCGGCCCGGCGGAAACGGTGTGCCGGCAAGCTCTCCGGCAAGCAGCTCGAGCTGTCCTTGACCCCTGGGCGAGGGCAGCGCGACCGAGCGTACGTGGTCCTCCAGGCTGAAGGCGGGGTTCTCGACCCAGCTGCCCTCGAGCATGCCGGTCACCGGCATGCGGCGCAGGCGCGGGAAGGCGGACAGGCGCTCCTCGATCAGATCGCGCAGCGGCTCGAGCCCGAGAGTCCGCTCGAGCACGATCAGACCGACGATCGTCATCGGATTGGCGGGACGGTCCATCAGCAGCCAGGCCCGATCGACGCTGGACATGCGCTCGGCCGACATAAGGCTAGTCTCGCGCGACTCGCGCGCGTTTTGCCCCTCGGTTTGTCACGATGCGAGTGCGGCCTTCTCCGAGGCATACCGCATCATCATCGTGGCTCCCGGCACTCGGCTCATGAGTTATTTCATCACTGGGGGGACGGGGTTCATCGGCCGGCGGCTGATCGGGCGGCTGGCACTGCGGGGTGAGCCGATCCACCTGCTCGTACGGGCCGCTTCCCTCGCCCGCTTCGAGCGGCTGCGCGCCGAGTGCGGGCAAGCCGCACCCCTTCTCGTGCCGGTCACGGGCGACTTGGGCAGCGAGGGGCTCGGCATCGCGGCGGGCGAGCGGCAGGCGTTGCGCGGCAAGATCCGGCATTTCTTTCATCTCGGGGCGCTCTACGACCTCGCTGCGCCGGCCGCCCCGCTCGAACGGGCCAACCTTCTCGGCACCCGCAATGCGCTCGAGCTGGCGCAGGAGATCGAGGCGGGTTGCTTCCACCACATGAGCTCGATCGCGGTGGCGGGACGGTACCCCGGCGTGTTCACAGAAGAGATGTTCGAGGAGGCCAAGGGGCTCGAGCACCCCTACTTCCGCACCAAACACGAGGCGGAGGCGCTGGTGCGCGCGAGCCGCGTGCCGTGGCGCATCTATCGCCCGGGGATGGTCGTGGGGGACTCCAGGAGCGGGGTCATGGACAAGATCGACGGCCCTTATTACCTCTTCAAGCTCATCCAGCGCGTTCGCGATACGCTGCCTCGCTGGGTTCCACTCATCGGGCCGCAGGGCGGACACATCAACCTCGTGCCGGTGGACTTCGTGGCCGCCGGGCTCGACCATCTGGCCCATCTTCCCGGCGAGGATCACCGGTGCTTTCACCTGACCGATCCGTGCGACCGGCGCGTCGTGGATGTGCTGAACCTGTTTGCGGAGGCCGCGCACGCGCCCACGGTCTCGCCGTGGATCGAGCCCGCCGTGCTCGAGGCGCTCGCGGCCTCGGCGAAGGCGGCCAGCGCGGCGGTGCGGCCGCTCGAGCGCATGGCGCGCGATGCGCTCGCCGAGCTGCGCATCCCGGGACCGGTGATCGATCTGCTCGAATATCCGACCGTGTTCGATGCCGGCCGCGGCGGCGAGCTGCTCGCCCGCGCCGGAATCCGCGTGCCGCCGCTCGAGATCGACACGGTCGGCAGGGCCCTCGGCGCCCATCCCGCGGTGCGCTTCTGCGCCGCCACCACGGGCCCGAGCCAGCTTCTCCTCGACTGCCTCTTCCCCGACGAGAACCACCTCTATGAGTTCCTGACGAGCTACGTCGGGGCGCACGGGGAAAGCGAGATCGCCGGGGCCGCCGTCGTGGTGGCGGCCGCCACCCGCGTGCCCCGGTGGGTGGCGGAGGCGATCGGGCTGGTGGCCTCCCTGGCGATCTCGATGTCCGCGTTCGCCGTGACCTTCGTGGGCGTAGGACTGGCGCCGGGGCTCGCGGTGGCGGCCATGCTGATGTGGTGCGAAGGGTTCGCCGTAACAATGTGGAACATCGTCACCGTGAGCCTGCGGCAGCGGGTCGTTCCCGCGCACCTGCTCGGCCGGGTCAACAGCGCCTACCGGATGATCGGCTGGTGCCTGATACCTCTCGGCGCGCTGGCCGGCGGCCTGGCCGCGCACGGGATCGGGCTGCGCGCCCCCTACGCCATCGGCGGTTCTCTCTGCCGCGTTACGCTTGTCGCTGCGCCGCCCGCCCTGTTGCGCGGGCTGCGGCGTTCCCCTTCTCCCCGGGACCGCCTTCTCCCAGGGCGGTGTCCGCCGGCGGGGACGTCATGCCGGGGGCGATAGCCTGCAGGCATGACCACCTCGTCCCCGTTCGGCCACGTCCTGACCGCCATGGTCAGCCCGATGGACGCCACCGGGAGCCTCGACCTCGAGAGCGCCCGCCGACTGGTCGCCCACCTGCTCGAC
>OFHJ01000773.1_pt1 | contig 10858 bp, 8 predicted proteins | sample 1522001 | NCBI WGS metagenome assembly OFHJ01 (sample SAMEA2464838, study PRJEB22497) | soil metagenome | biome: Grassland; feature: Farmland; material: Clay | place: Australia | collected 2013-02-01 | depth 1.2 m | reverse complement strand
TGGGCACAGTTTGCTAATTCCACAGGGCGAACAAGCCATGAGTGCAGCCCGAGCGGCCATGATCGCCGAACAAATCAATAACCACGTCGCTTCCCACCGAAGCCGGATTGTTCACTACACGGTCAAGCCAGGAAACAATTTATGGCTGATAGCGCAGCGATGGAATGTTCCGGTCAATAAACTTCGTCGATGGAACGATCTTCGGAGAAGCGCTTTAATCAAGCCTGGAGACCGATTGGTCATCTATAGTGACACCACACACCGACGGAATGACGCAGGCATCAACTCTCGACTTCAAAGCATCGGAAATAATCGAGATGCAAGGCATTACACTGTCACTGCAGGTGACAGCTTATGGACTATCGCCAACCATTTTGGTGTTAGCGTACAGGATCTACGTGCGTGGAACGGTTTGACGAACAACGCTGTAATACGCCCGGGAGAGACATTATGGGTTGCCGATCAACCCCATCGCATCTATTACCGTGTGCAGAAAGGCGACTCCCTGTCGGAAATCGCTCATCGATTTAGCGTCAGTGTGGCAGCGATACGGCGCTGGAATGACCTTACGAAAGGCCGTTATCTTCACCCTGGACAGCGATTGGAGATACTAGCAGCGTCAAACACTCGAAGCACCAATAGTTGAGACCCGAGTTACCATCATGACGAAGTTGTGCAGACCGTTGCCGCAGGCATTTTGAGAATAACGTGAATAGAGATCAAAGCAAGTGGGTGGTGCATGCGAAGGCAACGGGGGAATCTGCGAGGAGCAAGGACGAAGGAAAATCATTGGATCGAACAAACCATTGCCTGGCAACGACCTCTCACCTTCAATGCTTGGGCGGCGTTGTGGTCTCGGCTTCAGGGAGTTCAGGTGCAAGAACGTCAAACACACATAAATTGAGTAAGTGAGCCATGGATCGAAAGACAACGGCCCCCATACCTGATATCCCTGATCTGCAAGATGCTTCTGCCGTTATCGCACAAAGCAAGTATTTTCTTCCTGGAGAAGATCTTGACGGAATGCGACGTCGATTGGCGAAGGCGCTTGCAAAGACTGAAGCGCACCCTGACCACTGGGAAGAAGTATTCTATCGCGTCCTTCACTATGCGTTCCCCGGTGGACGCATTATGGCCAATGCTGGCGCTACTGAGCTGAAGCCTAATACGTCTACGATCAACTGCACGGTGTCGAAAACCATCGAAGATTCCATGCACGGCATTATGGAATCATTATCCGAAGCGGCACTAACTCTGAAAGCCGGTTGCGGCATTGGCTATGATTTTTCAACGTTGCGTCCCCAAGGAGCTTGGGTCCAGGGATCAGGCGCAAGCACCAGTGGGCCGCTCCCGTTCATGGATGTATTTGATGCTGCCTGCAAAACTATCTCTTCAGCAGGTGGTCGACGCGGCGCTCAGATGGGTTGCCTCGAAGTGTCCCATCCTGACATCGAGTCGTTTATCGTCGCAAAGCGCGAAGCAGGTCGGTTACGGGCTTTTAACATTTCCTGCCTAATATCGGATGACTTCGTGGATGCCGTCCGTCAAGACCGTCCCTGGCCGCTTGTGTTCCCAGCGTTCCCGAACGAAATGAGCGGGAAAGATCTCATATGGCGGCACTGGCCCATGGCTGATGAGCACTATGTCACCAACGAGCATGGCGAAACAGCGTGTAAAGTATATCGCTATGTTCGGGCCCGCGAGTTGTGGTCGCTCATTATGCACAGCACCTACGAATTTTCGGACCCTGGCTTCATTCTCATTGACAAGATCAATAAATCAAATCCGCTTTGGTTTTGCGAAGATATCCGGGCCACCAATCCATGCGGTGAACAACCTTTACCCCCCCATGGAGCTTGCCTCCTTGGTTCAATTAACTTGGCCTCACTGGTCCAGCGACCATTCGCTCCGGATGCAAGCTTTGACTTTGATGCATTCCGCGATGTCATCAGGGTATTTTCTCGAATGCTTGACGACGTAGTGGAAATCAATGCTCTCCCATTGCCTCAGCAACGTGAAGAAATCGCGCGAAAACGTCGACATGGAATGGGTTACCTTGGCCTAGGCTCGGCTCTTACAATGTTGGGATTGCGTTACGGATCAACCGAATCTGTAAACTTCACTAAGGAAGTCACTAAAATCCTCGCTCTCGAGAGTTGGCGCGCAGCACTCGAGTTGGCACGGGAGAAGGGGCCGGCCCCAATCCTTGACGAGTTATTCGAGATCACTCCGGAACTCCTACAAAAGCAACCTGATCTTGTTGCTGATGGAGTCAAGGCCGGAAGTATGCTTCCTGGGCGGGTATTGCACGCTCGCTATTCCCGCTACATGCAGAGAATTGGGCTAATCGACCCCGAACTGACCGCAGCGCTCGCCGAAACAGGGGCACGCTACACACATGCAACATCCATTGCCCCAACCGGAACAATGGCAGCCTCGGTTGCCAACAACGCGTCCAATGGTATTGAACCTTCGTTTGCACACTCATATACGCGGAACATGATTGTTCCCGGCGAAAAGGCAAAACGTGCGGTTCGCATGGAATCCTATGAACTATTAGTCTACAGACAAACAGTGGATCCTGATGTAGATCCTGACAATCTGCCGGACAATTTCCAGGGTACGGCAACAACGACAAGCCCTCACGAGCATATTGATGTGCAGGCTGCTGCTCAATACTGGATAGATTCGTCGATTTCCAAAACAATCAATGTCCCCTCGGACATTGATTCTTCAGATTTTCAGGACCTGTACATGTACGCAATCGACCAAGGGCTTAAGGGCTGTACCACGTTCCGTTTCAATCCGGAAGTTCACCAAGGCGTTCTGGTTACACGTGATGATCTGGCGGCGACCCTCTATACATTCCGTCTGGCCGACGGAACTACCGTAGACATTACGGGGGATACAATGGTCGAGTATGAAGGCCATGAGTACACGGCAGCCAATCTTTACGATGCCCTGAAGGAAGGGTTCTACGGAAAATTGTGATGGCCAAAAATTCAAACAGCACCTTACAGATTGAGCAAAGGATAGTCGGCTGGTCCGTACGGCATATCGATGAACAAATTCCCCAGGGAGACATTGACCCACGCCAGATTCGAATCAATCGTCGCGAAGAAGGGGGCTGGGAATCAGTCACCACTAAAATCGTGCTGCCAACTGCAGCAGGCCCCAAGACGATTTATTTTGTCATCGGCTTTGGTGTCGTGTGTGGCCGATCAGGGGGACGCGACATCTGCATCGAGCGACCTCTGGAATTCTTCGTGCCGGCTGGACAGATGTCAGCAGAACATCAGTGGGTTTCTGCAACAATGCGCACCCTTTCTCTGGCTGCGCGTGGCGGTTTCATAGCCAAGGCTCTTGCGGACCTGCGACAGGTTTCCTGGGACCGTGGACCTATCTGGTTTGGCAAAAACCGTCATGGAAAAGGAATGGTGCACGATTCCGAAGTTGCGGCAATTGCGTGGGCCATGCAGCAGGCACTTCGTCGGCGAGGCTATTTGGATGAACAGGGAAATGTCCGCTCAGTAGATGAACTTGCCGCACATTACGAACGCTTAAAATTCTACCGAGACAGTCTTCCGGTCGATAATCCGCATTTGGCAAAGGAAGTCGCACCAGTCAAGGTACTGTCAGGCGAACGCGCCAAAATCAGTGAGACCGTCGTGGGAGTCTGTCCAGATCGAGATTGCGGCGGCGATATGGTTATGAAAGACGGATGTCCAACCTGTTTAGATTGCGGATACTCCAAATGCGCCTGACACAGCTCTCATAAGTCCCACTGTCGGCCCATTTGCGAACTGCGCCATAAGCTAAAGACCTCTACATTAAGCCGCACGCGTCATATGTGATCTCATTTTTAATCAAAAGTCAGCTTACAGAAGCTAGGGCTTTCTTGTACAGTGATGGAATGGGATCACTAACTAACATCGCGGTATCATCTCGCCAGAACCCTAGCATCACCCCTGCTTGAATACGTTGAACAGGGGTGATTAGCATGATGGAATTAAACAGTAAAGATGGAATTCTTGGGAGTTAAACCCCAAAGGCCAGATGCTGGTACTGTTGTCCGTGCTCTTCCGAAGGAACTAGGCGTTCCCGATTAAGGCGTTCTTGCCGATAGAATCGGAAACCACCGCCATCGACTTTCATGCGAAACGCGGCGAGAGCTGCATTTTCCAAAAGTGAATTTGGTGATGCTCCGTCTTCAGGGAACGTTGATATACCAACATTGGCAGTTAAAGCGACCGAGTACGCGCCAACCCGAATCGGGGTCGCTAATGTAGTGCATATCCTCTCTGCAATTCCAGCCGCTACAGCATCGGATACGTTAGCCATTATGACAAACGTACCTACACCGAGTCGTGCCACAACATCCCCTGAACGCAGTATCTTGCGCAGACGCTGTGCCACTTCGGACAAAATCAGATCACCCGTCGCCTTCCCAGCTGAATTCCTGATCTCGACGAAACGATTGAGATCCACAACCAGTAGTGCCAGTCGCGAGTCACTCAAGCTTGCCCGTTCTAGATCTTGCTTTAGTCGATCCATGAACCAAGCCCGATTAACAAGACCGGTCAACGGGTCGCAATTGGTCAAGTAACGCACTTGCGATTCGGAACGATTATCGTCAACAAAATTTTCAACCAGCAACAAGATGGCTTCCCTGTCTGGAAGGGTGACATTGGTTATCGACGCCCGAAAAGATGTTTTCGATGACTGCATCGGCGATTGCAAATCGAATAATGCATCGTGCTTGGGTTGTCCTGTTTCAGAAACCTCCGCGATTGCAGCGTCAAGGTCATCTGATGAAAGCACATCAAATACACGATTGCCGACTGTCCTTTCAGGATCAAGATCGAATCGACGCATAAACGCATGGTTGGCAGCAATCACCTTTCGATCTGGATCAGCGGAAACCAATAACAATCCTTTCTCGATTCCGCCAATCACTGCTTCGGCGTAGCTGACAGGAATTCCTGCTTGCGAATCACTATCTCTAGCGGAAAGCGTTTTCATGACCCGATTCTCCTTGATGAATCAATATCCAACCTATGTGCTGGATATAAAGCAGAATCTATGCCAAGCAAATAATTGTCTGTTTATTAGATAGTTATAGAATATACAGCAACAAAGATAGCGGTAAAGAATGACAACAAAGGTGTCTGTGAACGACAAAATTTGTCACTTGTTGTCAATTAAGGAGATTATTCCTCGTCCGGATAAGTTCTCAGAAGTCGAAGCTCATCCAGGTATCTACGGAGCAAGGCTGCAGGTGTTAGCGGAACAGCGCCGAGCCTGCGGTTTTCTGCTCCGATGGCATACAAAAGCGCAAAGTGCTTTAGGAGTCCTGAATAGGTTCCAAAAATGCTTGTACGGGGATCCCAGATATGTGTCGGTTCGCCGCCTGCTCCATTGTATTCGATGATGGAAAACTCTTCTCCACGCTTCAATGCCTCAAGATTTTTATAACGAACATCGAATCGACCTATGAAAAATCCGGGAACCTCAGCGACAATGGCATTGAACACTTGGTTAAGTGCTCTTGTAATGTGTTCCGAGCCATCCTCAAACGCGGCCCCCCGCACGTGATTACCGATGGATACGAGTCGATAATGCTTTCCAGACTCGATAACCTGATCGAGATGTAGACGATTGCGTTTAAAATAGACCTTGGAAAAAGTTCGCGCGCGAGGATCGCGTTGAATCAGTTCGCGCAATGTATGTATCCCGTCACCAGTTACTTCGGGGAAATGTTTAATCGTCAGTGAGAGAATCCTGCCCTCGGATTCTGACGGCCTCCGAACAAAAAAAATGCCGGCTTCGCCGGGACCTTCTGCGTACTGCTGGATCAACAGTCGCACACCTGTCTTGAAACGTCCAAGATAGGCCGAAAGCGCTTGTTCCGTTTCCACCAGCTTGACACCGAAACCACGCCTACCGATATCCGGCTTCACGACAACAGGAAGCTTTAAAACCCCATTACTTGTTGCTATCACACGAAGCGAATCAGACACAGCATTTGGACCTGCATCGATCACTGCAAATGGCGATAAATGCTTCTTCCCCAAAGGTCCCAATAAAGAAAATAAATCGGCCTTTGATTCCTTGGTCAACCCACTTCCATCCAGCCCCGGATTGGCAATCGTTGGCAGCATGACCCCGCGATAGCGGATCATTAAATATAGCGAGTAAGGTACATGCAGCGCATAAATAAAGAGCTGAGGAGACCGCTCCATGAGTGATACCACAGGCGGCGCCTTAATCGCTCCGAAGCGTCTGGCTAATTGAACAATCATCATGCCCCCGGAAGCAGTGACAGGCCAAAAAAAACCTTTTGACATCGATTCATTGGTTGTCTTATCACAAACGCCATTGCCAATAACAAGTCGCGCCTGATTAAGCGCTTGCCTATCACTAGATAGTGTTGAGCATTTAACGGATTCTGAGTTTGCCAATAACGATTGGGCCGTGTCCTCGGCAACTTAGGAATTCACCGTGGAAACTTGCATCCTCTCGACTGCCAGCAAGGCGGAATGTATCGCCGATACGATATAGGCAAGGTGTTCTTCTTCAAGCGTCGAAGATAACCGCATGTCGCAAACGTTTCGGATGGCTTTACGCGTCTGCGGAAGATCAGGTACACCTTCAGGAAGATAGTGCCAGTTATAAAATGCCCGGGCATTATTTTCACCTGCAAAAAGCGACAGCGGCACATCCTTCTCCCTCATGTGCGCAACAAAAGATTCAGCGTCCATTGCATCCATGTCGAGCAGGCGGAACTGTATAGAATCCGGAATCCTGAGCTCATTGGGAAATTGTCGAGGAAAGCCGATACGGCCAGTCGCCGTAAGCTCACGCTCAAGATAGGCATACATTTCGCGAAATCGACGACCTTTATGCTCGATCAGGTCAATTTGCGGACGTGCTACTGCCGCCGTCAAATTTGACATGCGAACATTGTGTGCTGGAAAGCGCTTGCCGAACTGCTCAAACAGGGGGCTCTTTCCAAAGTGCTTCCGGTAATTTGCCTCATAGGCCCCAGAAAGATAGGTAGCCTTAACGAATAACTCTTCATTATTCGTCACGAGCATGCCCCCTTCCCCGGCATTAATGATCTTATTGGATTGGAAAGAGAAACAGCCTGCCGTACCGAACGTCCCCGCCCATTCACCATTCCACTTAACCCCAAGGGCATGCGCAGCATCCTCAATAAGGAGGATGCCGTTCTCACGGCACAATGCCGTAATCGCCTCCATGTCAGACATGTGCCCTCGCATGTGCGAGAGTAAAAGTACATTGGTTTCGTCAGAAATCTTGCGCCTGAGGTCGTCGATATCTAGGCGCAAGTCGTCAGTGCATTCGACAAAAACAGGTGTCGCGCCAAGGATCACGATAGCGCTAGGAACCGCTGTGAAAGTAAACCCAGGGACCAGCACCTTGTCCCCAGCAGTCAAGCCACTGGCAATCAATGCAAGTTCTATTGCCTGTGTGCATGAACTCACCGCCAAGGCGTATCGAACGCCGAGATAACCGGCAAAGTCACGTTCAAGCAACGCCACCTCTGAGTCTTCTGGAGAACTCCCGGCATATCTGAATAGGTTTCCTGTCCGCATGATGGCCGTCGCACGGTTTATTCCCTCTTGGGGAATCGGCTCTAGTCGCGTGAAATCGTCACGATGCATTCCTGTGTCCTTGGGTTTCTTAATACAGTGATCGCATTAGCTAAACTTTGCCGACTTTAGCAGAACGCGCGATAAGTCTGGACGCACGACAACTCATTGACGAAAAAGCTTGTCCCCGCACAACCGCATGAATCTTCCCTCGCGATCCGTAGTGTTCTCTAGCTCCTCGGTTCAAAAATAGCAAATGTTGAAAAGAGGTCTCAGCGGTGAATTTCATATCTATTGGTTCTTCAGTCCTGCAGCTCGCTCAACCATTCCCCTATCGCATATCGCAGTCTGGCCCTGGTATGCCTGACAACGCCCGCCGACGAAGGCAAATCCAATCAAAACCCCGCATATTGTGCCACGCAGCAGAAAAAGACACAGCCAACACAAAGCCACATTGCCAAGACTCGCGCATCTGCAGCTTCTTGAAGTTCGATACAGCGGCGGTATATGCAACAACGGACGTGGATCACATGAAATGGGAAATAGCGGTAACGACTAACTTTATGACTGCGAGACGTTAAATCAAGTCCCGTGGGTAACCTTGGCAGATGGGACACACTGAGCAGAACCTTGAAAGGCCCAAGCCGGAGTTAAAATCATAAGAAACAAGTGCTAGTGAATATTAAGCGAAGGCATATTTATTATTTAACGCTATCAATTCGGTGGGAGTGTCTACCAGAGGAAAACCTGGGCCTTACTCTCTGCTACGACTGGAAAAATGGAGTGGTTTCCGACACCCCATGGTGCTCCCTGAAAACCATTCCTGAAAACAGAAAAGAAATTGTTATTTCCCTAGATCTCTTAAGTCAGCGACAGCCTCTTGGCCAAAATCTGGCCCCAATAAATATTCCACCAGTCGCTCTGCACAATCTTCAGGACTCCACAGGGAGCCACTATCTCTAAGCGCTACAAATCGCTCCTGCATGGGAAAGACGTCTTTGGACGTCGCACGAATCTCGGCCTGCATCGCCGTATCGACCACGCCCGGTGCGAGGCTACAGATGCGCAAACGTTTTGTATTCTCTAACGCGACCGATTGCGCGTGCCGATCCAATGCCGCTTTTGTCGCACAGTACACGCTCCATCCCGAATAGGCATTGCGGGCTGCGCCACTGGAAATATGAAGCACGCGTCGCTCTTTCGCCGTCCCCGAGGCCGCAACCACGGCATTAGCTAACATTAACGAAGCACTCACATTCAACGCCACAGCTGCAGCGATGGACGAAGAAGTCTGTGCACCCAGAGGACCAATTGGCTGCAATGTCCCTGCATTATTTATTAGGACGACCATTTGTGCTTCACGCACCCACGCCTTCAAGAATTCACCTGACAACCAGCTCTGAAGTCGGTATGAATCCGTCAAATCAATCGCAAATTCGGTAAGCAGTCCTGAATAGTGCTCGCTAAAATCGGGATGTGAATGTCGAGCCAGCCCAAGCACGTGGATATGACGATCAAACAACGCCTTCGCTAGGGCCGAACCCAGCCCTCGGGTGTGTCCAGTGATGATGACCTTAATGCGCATCTTAAACTCCATCGCAGTATCTGGTTACAACATAGGTTGATTCCAATTATGTCTGTAAATTGATCGGCAATGCGTCATGCTGATCCTGTAGGATCAGAGTTCCACAAGAAGCGTCTGCCAACAGCTTCCAATATCTCAATGTTGTGAGAAATCCAACCTGGAGAACGACATGCATCATCGGTTACAGATTACATTGGTTCGGCATGGTGAGACCGAGTGGTCACGTACCGGACAACACACCGGGCGCACGGATCTTCCGCTCAATGAACAAGGTCGCCGCCAAGCGCTTGATTTACGGAAACACCTTGATGGACGGCACTTCGATGCCGTTTTTAGCAGTCCCCTGAAGCGCGCAACAGAAACGGCAACGCTTGCCGGCATGGCCGAGCGTATGGAGCATTGTCCGCGCCTGATAGAGTGGGACTATGGCAAATTCGAAGGACGGACCACACCGGAACTGGCTAACGAACGTGGTGGACATTTCAGCATCTGGAGCTCAGAGATTCCGGGCGGAGAATCCCTAGAAGAGGTCGGTCAACGAGCCGATCGTGTGCTCACCCAGTTACTCGAGCGGGGCGGAAAGATTTTGCTATTCTCGCACGGACATTTTTTGCGGATACTTGCAGCACGCTGGATCCAGCAACCACCCCATCACGGCCGCAGACTGATCCTCAACGCCGCAGCGCTCTCGTGCCTCGGCTACGAACATGACACCCCCGTGATCGTGACTTGGAACCGGAAAGCTTAGCCACTCAAATTGTCAGCATGTTGTCCTACTCTCCCTCTAGCGACAATCGCTCGCAATCGGTAGTCAGGCGTTTTGTGAGCAAATAAATATCTCTTTCGTAATAGTGGCGCAATAATGCAATAGGTCACCTACGGATTTCCATCCAGCTTTGTGTTGCTCCGTATCGGCCTTGCCAAGTCGCCCCTGTACCAACTGACGGGGGCGGTCAGATCAAGGTCTTTTCTCAGTGGATTCTGGATGCTTTACATGATTGATGTATATCAACGCTATTGTTCTTTGGTGGGAAAAAAAATATAGCTGTAGCTTCCGCAGAGGGAACCGCCATGGCACATCAATCAGTCAACACCAAAAAAGTCAGCTCAATTTCGCGCCCGGCAAGCCCTGAAAAAACAACAAGGCTTCCTGATGTATGGAGCTCATTGCGCAGTGAGCTCGACACCACGCTGGATCGCTTTTCGAACGCATTCGGAATGCCATCGTTCCGAAAAATGTTTGATCTCCCCAATTCACGACAGCCAGATGGCGCTTTTAGTTTTGCAGTACCGGCAGTGGACGTCTCGGAAAACGACAAGGCTTATCACCGATCAGCCGAAGTCCCGAGCATGGACAGCAACGAAATAGAGGTAACCGTCAACGGCGATATGCTGACTATCAAGGGTGAGAAACGTCAGAAGAAGGAGGAAAAAGGCGAGAACTTCTATATGTGCGAACGTTCATTTGGCGCCTTTCAGCGATCTTTTTCCCTGCCGTCTGGGATAGATCGGGACAGGATCAGCTCGGAACTGCGTCAAGGGATCCTGATGATCACTCTACCCAAGACAGATCAGGCTCGCCAGCAGCAGAAAAAGATCCAGGTCAAATCGACGTAAACACCCACATGGTGCTGGGGACACTGCCTATCAATATAAA
>OFHJ01000772.1_pt1 | contig 10859 bp, 12 predicted proteins | sample 1522001 | NCBI WGS metagenome assembly OFHJ01 (sample SAMEA2464838, study PRJEB22497) | soil metagenome | biome: Grassland; feature: Farmland; material: Clay | place: Australia | collected 2013-02-01 | depth 1.2 m | reverse complement strand
ACTAGCAACCTATTGAATCTAGTGTGGCTTTTGTCTCGCAATTGCCGATGATAGCAGGCCGAAAAATTGGTCGGCAATTGCGAGACGCCACACTAGCATGGCGACGATGTTGGGTCGAAGCCGGTTCTCAGGCGCCGGGCGCGATCTTTTCGATCAGCGCGTCGCAGCGCTGGATGTTCTCGACATGGGTGCGGTGCATTTCGGCGAGCGCGCTCTGGAGCGCCGCGTCGCGAATGCGGGGCAGGGTCTCGGTCAGCTTTCGCGCCACCCATCCTTGGCCGCGATTGAGGAAGCGGAGCCGCTCGCCGGCATCCGCGATGGCCGTTGCCTTGGCGAAAAAATCGCCGGTCGCGGCACTCGGCGTGCCGCCGAGATCGCGCACGGCCCGGCCCAGCATCGCGACATAGCGCGCCTCGTCGCGCCCGACCACCGCGAGATCGGCCGCCACCGCGGCGAGCGCGGCGCTGCGGCGGAAGGCGGCCAGCGTCTTGGCGCCGGCGCGCTCGGCCTCGAGCAGGCGGGTCAGGAAAGCGATCAGTTCGCGTTCGGGCAACGGCGGCGGCCGGTCGAAATAACCCGGATCGAGCTCGCAGGCGAGGCAAGGCGGCGACGCGAAAGCCGGGGCCGCGCCGACGTTCTCGCCCGGCGGCTCGGCCTCCGGCGGGGCGCTGTTTTTCGGCGCTGGCGCCATGCCGGCTTGACCTCCTCGCGGTGGGCGCCGCCGCTCCGGGCCCTGGGTCGGTCCGGCGGTGGGCGCAAGATCAAGCATAACAGGACCCCCCGCGCGCTGTCGAGGGCGGCGCGCGGCGAGGCTTGCCGTTTCCCTCTTGCGCGCTCGCGCTCACTACAGTATCTTGTGCCGTGCCCTATTCATAATACAACTTATGGTGCAGGCAATGGCACTCGACAGCATCTGGAACGAGGCACGGGTCGGCGAGTTGGTGCAGCTCTGGCAGGCCGGCTTGTCGACGGCTGAAATCGGCCGGCGGCTTGGCATTTCCAAGAATGCGGTGGTCGGCAAGGCGCATCGGCTCGATCTGCCGGCGCGGCCGTCGCCGATCCGCAATCCTGCGCCGCGGGCGTCGGCGCCGCCGCGCCGCGCCGCTCAAGCACCGGCCGAGCCCCGCTTTTCGCCGCTCCATGCCGGCCCGCCGTGCCAGTGGCCGCACGGCCATCCGGGGCAGGAAGGGTTCCATTTCTGCGGCCAGCCGTCGCTGCCGGGCAAGCCCTATTGCCCGGAACACGCGGCCCGCGCCTATGTCGGGGCCAAGCCGCCGGCGGCCGACGCCGCCTGAGGCCGATTTCCGGGCCGAGGTCTTCGTCGCCGGTTCGGCGCCTGATCTTCTTGTGTCGCGTCGACATCGGCGGCGTGTTTCCCGACCGGGTCGAACGAAACGATGCCTCAGAGACTTGGCCGGGATTTCCGCCTGACTGCAAGATCGCGTTTCAAGTCCGGCGGCGATTTGGCCAAGCCTAGAGGGCGCCCGCGTAGTCTAGGCGATTATTTTTCCTTCACCATTTATTAACTAATCCGGGCCAAGCTTTGCCGGAAGCTTGGCCTTGAATGCGTCGGCGCGAGTGGCGCGATGAAGGCAGACCGAAACGACAGCGGCGGCATGCGAGGGAAGAGCGCGCTTTCCGTCCGGGGCTTCGGAAAAGGCGACCATGCGCTGGCTGTTCGATCGTTTCGTTTTTTTCCGCTGCCGCCTGTGCTGGCATGTGACCGCCGCGGTGTTTTTCAGCGTTCTGGCCGTCGAAAGCGCGCTCCTCGCGTTTTCCTACCATGTCGAGCGGCAGAACTGGGTCAAGGCCAGCCGCGCGGCGGCCGAAGATGTCCTGAACGGCCTGCTTGACGGCTTGCCCGCCGGTCTCCCGATCGGCCAAGTGATCGCCAAGACGAACGGCCTGATCGGGTTCGCCCATATCCGCCGCATTGCCCTCCTCGGCGCCGACGGCAAGTCCCTGACCGCGGTTCGGCCGGCCGGTCGAACGCGGCCGAAGGAGTTGCCGAAGGAATTGAACGTGCGGCTGCGCGTCCATTACGGGCCGGTGCGCGTGGCGGTGGTCTCGCTGCGGCTCGCCGAGCCCAGCATCCTGTTTAACCGCAATTTTTGGCGCCTGGTGCGTTTCCTCGCGCTCGGCTCGCTCGTCGTCACTGCGGCCACCATGCTGGTTCTGCGCTTTCTCCTTCTTGGGCCGCTCCTCGCCCTCGACCGCGCGCTGCGCAGCGTCGAGCGCGATCCGGCGAGCACCGCCGACACCCTGTTGCCGGCTGCCCGCCAGGACGAACTCGGCTCCGTGTTCCGCAGCTTCACCAAGATGCAGGGGCAGATCAGGGCCAACCTCGCGGTGCTGGCGGAGCGCGAGGCGGACGCTCAACATCTCGCGCGCTCGCTCGAGCATCAGGTGGCCGAGCGCACGGCGGCCCTGCGCGAGGCAACGGAAAGTGCCGAACGGTCCAATCGGGCGAAATCGGAATTTCTCGCCAATATGAGCCACGAGTTGCGCACGCCCTTAAATGCGGTGATCGGCTTCGCCGAATTGATGGCGAGCGAACCCTTCGGGGCCCTCGGCCATCCGCGCTATCGCGAGTACGCGGCCGATATCAAGCACAGCGGCCATCATCTTTTGGCCTTGATCAACGACCTTCTCGATTTGACCCGGATCGAGGCCGGGGCGCTCGATTTGCGTGAGGAAGCGGTCGCGGTTCCCGAACTTCTTGCCGAATGCGCGACCATGATGGCGCCTTTCGCCGCGGCTGCCGGGGTCATGCTCGCCTGCGCGCCGGCGCCGTCCCTGCCGCGGCTTCGGGCCGACCGGCTCCGCTTGCGCCAGATACTGCTCAATCTGCTTTCGAACGCGATCAAATTCTCGGCCCCCGGCGACACCGTGACGATCGGCGCCGAGGGCACCGTCGCGAGCGGCGTGGTTCTCGCCGTCTGCGATAGCGGGATCGGCATCGCGGCGACGGACATGGCCAAGATTCTGCGACCTTTCGGACAGGTCGACAGCGCCCTCAACCGGCGCCATCAGGGCGCCGGCCTCGGTCTGCCGCTATGTGTGCATCTCGCCGCGCGGCACGGTGGCCGGCTGGAACTGAAAAGCAATCCCGGGGCCGGCACGCAGGCGATGGTCCATCTGCCGCCGGCGCGTTGCCTACCGGCGCGTGACGCGACGGCGAATTACGCCGCCGCGCTGCCGCTCGCGACCTGACTCCGGCTATCTGGTTTTGGCGCGGCGGTATTGGATCGGCCACTCGATGTCGGCGCCGAGCGCGGCCGCCGCGTGCAGCGGCCAATAGGGATCGCGCAACATCTCGCGCCCGAGCGACACCACGTCGGCTTGGCCGGTCACCAGGATATGCTCGGCCTGCGCCGGGTCGGTGATGAGGCCGACCGTCGAGGTTGGGATGCCGACCTCGCGGCGGATGGCGGCGGCGAAGGGCGTCTGGTAGCCGGGGCCGAGCGGGATCTTGGCGTCCGCCACCAGGCCGCCGCTCGAGCAATCGATCAGGTCGATGCCGAGCGCCTTGAGCCGCGCCGCTAGAACCAGGGATTGCGCGAGGTCGAAGCCGCCCTCGGCCCAATCGGTCGCCGAGATGCGGACGAAGACCGGCAGGTCCACGGGCCACGCCTCGCGCACCGCTGCCGCCACTCGAAGCGGCAGGCGCATGCGGTTCTCCAGGCTGCCGCCATACTCGTCGCCGCGCCGGTTGCTGAGCGGCGAGAGAAATTCATGCAACAGATAGCCATGCGCAAAATGCAGTTCGACGACCTCGAAGCCGGCGCCGTGCGCGCGCCGGGTCGCGGTGCGGAAGGCCTCGACCAGGGTGTCCATTTCGGTCGGGCTCATTTCGCGCGGTGTCGCGTGGTCAGCGGCGAAGGGAATCGGGCTCGGGCCTTCCGGCTGCCAGCCGCCTTCCGACGGCCCGAGCGGTCGGCTGGCGCGGAACGGCGTGTCCACCGAGGCTTTCCGTCCGGCATGGGAAAGTTGAATGCCGGCGACCGCGCCCTGGCTGCGCACGAAGCGGGCGATCGGCTGGAAGGCAGCGGCATGGGCGTCCGACCAGATGCCGGAGTCGTTCGGCGAGATGCGGCCCGCCGGCGTCACCGCCGTGGCCTCGACCATGACCAGGGCGGCGCCGCCCTGCGCCCGCGCGCCGAGATGCACGAAATGCCAGTCGTTCGGCAAGCCGTCCTTGCTCGAGTACTGGCACATCGGCGACAGGAAGACGCGATTGCGAAACGTGAGCTTGCGCAAGGTGAAGGGCGAGAACAGAAGGCTCATGAACGACCTTTCACGGATCGTGGTTAAGGGGGCCGGGCGAGGTTGGAACTTGCGGCAACGCCTGGCGTCAGCGCGCGAGGCGGTTGGCCGGGTCGCCCGGCATATTGACCTTTCGCCGCCGCCGCCGACAAGCGCTTTTGCCGGGCCGGTAACCTTTCCTTAAGACTTGGGCTGAAATCCTGGATCGAGCCTTGCCGGCGGCGGTGCCGGCTCGCCGCGCGTCGTGACGATGTCGGGCGTGGCGCGGGCGCCGCGCGACCAGACAGGAGCGAGACCTTGGCGTCGGGTTTCGGGTCGAGCGATGCCGATCCGATCCTTCTCTGAAATCGCAACGGGCGGTGCACATGGGCCGGCGACGGCGAGATCGACTTTCCCGGTGGCGAGCGCTTCTGAGGCTGCCCGCGGCGGTGCTTCGCGACCGCGGCGGCGTCACGCTTCTGATCTACGCGCTGGCGCTTCCCGTCCTGCTCGGCTTCACCGGCCTCGCCGTCGAGGTGGGCGATTGGTATGTCGTGCAGGAGAAGTTGCAGACGGCGGCAGATGCCGGCGCCCTCGCCGGCGCCTGGGAGCTCAAGGCGGGCGGCAGCGCGGCTCTGGCGATCGCCGTTGCCAAGGAAGCGATCGGCAAGAACGCGGCGACGCCGAGCGCCATCGTCGTCACCACGCCGCCTACAAGCGGCGCCTACGCCGGCGACAGCCAAGCGGTGCAGGTATCGCTCAGCCAGCAACAGCTGCCGCTGTTTTCTGGCGTCTTTCACCTTGCCGCCTTCGATATCGGCGCTGCGGCGGTGGCCAAGCTGCAGGCCGCCGACAACGCCTGCCTGTTGGCGCTCGATTCGTCGAATGATCCCGGCGCGGTAACCCTGAACGGTAATGTCAACGTGCAATTCGGCAATTGCGTCATGGCCTCGGACTCGAGTAATCCGAGCGACGCCATCCTGATCAACGGCAATGCCACCTTCAAGGGAAAGTCGATCGTCACCGTCGGCAATTACGAGACCAACGGCGATGTCTCGGTCGACCTGGCGCAGCCGGCGATAACCGGCGCCGCGCCGGTCGCCGATCCTTTCGCCAATCTCAACATCTCGAGCCCGGCGGGCTGCGATTACAATGGCACGCAGAACTACAATTCATCGGCGGTGTTGCAACCCGGCACTTATTGCGGCGGCATCAACGTCAACGGCAGCGCCACGGTGACGCTGGAGCCGGGCACCTACTACATCGACGGCGGTAATCTCATCTTCAACGGCAATTCGACCGTCCAGTGCGATTGTACGACGCCCGGCTCGGGTATCACCTTCGTCTTCACCAACCAAGGCGGCGACGGCCAGACCGGCACGGTGACGATGAACGGCGACGTGACGATGAATCTGCAGGCGCCGACCGACACCTCGAATCCGAGCGCCTATCCCTATCCCGGCATGCTGTTCGCACAGGACCGCAACGGCGGGCAGGGCCAGAACGCCACCTTCAACGGCAATGTCAACACGGTGCTCGAAGGCGCGATGTATTTTCCGAACGGCGACCTCGTGCTGAACGGCGATCTCAGCAACGCCTCGAACTGTACCGAAATGATCGCCTGGCAGGTGATCATGAACGGCAATGCCGGATTCGCCACCACCGCGAATTGCGCTGCCGCCGCGATCACGCCGCTCGTCGTCACCGACGTGCAATTGGTGCAATAGCGTGCGGGGGACCATGCAGGCCTACATGCGGCGGCGCCGGCCAGGGGCGCGGTTCATGCAACGCTGGCGCGCCGCCGAGGGCGGCAACGCCCTGGTGGAACTCGCCCTCGTGCTGCCGATCATGGCGACGCTGCTCACCGGGGTCGCCGATTTCGGCCTCATGGCCTACGACGCCATGGCGGTCACCGATGCCGCCCGCGCCGGGGCGCAGTACGGCTTCGTCCACGCCTCCGATGCCGCCGGCATCCAGGCCGCCGCGCTCGGCGCCACCGGCCTCAACGCCGGCAATCTCACGGTGACTGAGTCCTGCCAGTGCTTCGACGGCGCGACCGTGGTCTGCACCGGCCCCTGCGCCAGCGCCGATCAGGACAACGGGCAGAGCCGGATCTATCTCTCGGTCGCGGTGAGCGAGCCGTTTCATACCCTTCTGCCCTGGCCGGGCGTGCCCGACCCGGTGACCTTGACCGGTAGCGCGGTGCTGCCGGTCCAGACCTCGGGCTGACGGCGATGCCCCGGCGCCAAGCCAAGGAGCGGCGCCTCGCCGCCCTGCGCGCGCGAGAGGACGGGGTCGCGATGGTCGAATTCGCGCTCGCCGCCGCGGTGATCTTCGCGTTGCTTCTCGGCGTCATCCAGATCGCTCAGGCGCTGTGGACGCGCGACACCCTGCAATATGCCGTCGCCGCTGCCGGCCGCTACGCCATGGCCCACACCAGCGCCAGCAGCCAGGTTCTGACGCAACAGGTGAGCGGCGCGGCGGTCGGTCTCCTATCCAGCGCCCTCAGCGTCACCACCGCGCCCTCGGTGAGCGGCGGGACTAATTTCGTCACCATCACGGCGACCTATCCCTTCGGGTTCCTGACCGCGTTTTTGCCGTTCGGGACTATCACGTTAAGTGCGCAGTCGCGCGTTCCGCTATCTTAACCGGCCCGGTTTTAGTGTTTCGATTCCGAGATTCGCTCGCCTTGCGGCACGGCCGAGAGCAAGTGCCGGAATCGAGAGAACACCAGCAACGATTTAAATCGAGTGAAGCCTTGAATTTGACATTTGATATCGGTATCTGCCGCAAGAGGGGATCAAATGTCAAATTCGCGTCACCGGTTCGGCATTGGCGCGGGGATCATGTATAGGTTTTCTTGGGGTGCAAGGAGAAAGCGCGAAATCGAAGCGCGGATGCGCCGAATAAGTCGAATTTCCCCCCGGTTGCAGCTCGCCTTCCTCGTGGCGCTGTGTGCCGTGCCGTCCTTCGCCGAGGCCTACGTTATCGTGTGGGGCGAGCGACACGGCATGGTGGGCGAAGCGCTGTGCGACGGTCTGGATTTCTGGGCCGGCGGGTTCCTCTTCCTGCACCATCAGTTGCCGGTCCTGTTCAACCACACGGCCTACCAAGCCTTTCTGCAGGGGTTCTATGGCCGGCTCCCCTACCATTTATGGAGCTACCCGCCGACGTACGGACTGATTGCCGCGGCTTTCGCGTGGTTGCCGCCCTGGTGGGACGTGCTGGTGTTCGATGCGCTCGCGCTTTTGCTGCTGACCTGCCTGCTGCGGCTTGCCGGCAAGAGCTGGTGGTTCGTGGCCGCCGTGCTGCTTGCGCCCGCGGGGCTTGAGAACCTGCTTGAGCACCAGAATGGAGCACTGATGACGGCCCTTCTGGGCGGCGGGTTGCTGTTGCTCGCGCGCCGCCCGCGCGTCTCGGGCGCGCTCATCGGTCTCGCCACCGTCAAGCCGCAGCTTGGGCTTGTGCTGCCGCTCTTTTTGCTACGCCGTGCGCCGCTTGCCTTTCTCTATGCGGTGCTCGCGGCTCTGATGCTGGCCGCGGTTTCGCTCTTGGTTTTTGGTCCGGCCGCGTGGGTAGGGTTTTTTCATTACACCAGCCCCGTGATGAGCAAAGTGCTGCTGACCGGCGAGCCAAAGAACTTCTCCGGCGGGCTGATCAGCGTGTTCGCGCTCGCCCGGCCGCTTGGGGTACAGGCTGCGCTCATCATCCAAGGGCTGGTAACGCTCGCCGCGATCCTGGCGGGCCTGCGCACGCGCAGCGCGCCGGTGCTCCTTATTCTCTCCGCCCTCGCCAGTCCTTATCTGCACGCTTATGACCTGCTCGGCGTCGCTCTTGCGGTCGCGCTGCTTGTGGAGGACCGGCTGGCGCATGGCTTTGCCCCCGGGGAGCCCATTTTGTTTTCCCTGCTCTGGTTCGGCCCGGGACTTCTGCCCTGGGCGCTGCGTTATGCGCACCTCGTGCCTATGTTGCTTGCCCTGCTCTTGGCAAGCGCCTGGCGGCGTGGTGGGGTCCCAGCATGCGACTGCTCGATGGCTCCGCCCGGCTCGCCGTCGCCACTGGCCTCAACGCCGCCAATCTCACGGTGACCGAGGCCTGCCAGTGCTTCGGCGGCGCGACCGTGGTCTGCGCCGATCAGGACAGCGGGCAGAGCCGGATCTATCTCTCGGTCACGGTGAGCGAGCCGTTTCATACCATTCTGCCCTGGCCGGGCTGCCCGATCCGGTGACCTTGACCGGTACCGCGGTGCTGCCGGTCCAGACCTCGGGCTGACGGCGATGACCCGGCGCCAAGCCAAAAATCTGACGCAACAGGTGAGCGGCGCGGCGGTCGGTCTCCTATCCAGCGCCCTCAGCGTCACCACCGCGCCCTCGGTAAGCGGCGGGACCAATTTCGTCGCCATCACGGCGACCTATCCCTTCGGGTTCCTAACCGCGTTTTTGCCGTTCGGGACTATCACGTTAAGTGCGCAGTCACGTGTACCACTATCGTAGCGCGAATATTCACATGAACTAGATTTGCGCGTTTTCTGCAATAGCCAAAAATTAACTACCCATGCTCACTGACTGTTAAGGTTTTAATAACAATTTCGTGTGTTGATTAGGCTACGCATGGAAGTTCTCTGGAGGAGAGTTCGGCGAAAGCCTCGCGCGCCAACCAGCACAGGAGACGACGATGTTGAAGATCCTTAAAGCATTACTCGCCGACGAATCGGGTGTGACCATGATCGAGTACGGCCTCATCGCCGCGCTGGTCGCGGTCGCGGCGGTCACGGTCCTCACCACTCTGGGGACGGACCTGACGACACTGTTCACCAAAGTCGGGACCGATCTAGGCTAATTGCCAGGTGCCCGGAAGGCCGGGCCGACGTCCGGCCTTCCGGAGCGTTTTCGCGAGGGCATGTCGGTGATTTCGCTGCATGAGACCGTGGCTTGGCTGTTCGCTGGCTTTCTGATGGTTGCCGCCTATGGCGACATCCGGGCGCGAATCATCCCGAACCGGCTTTGCCTCGCCCTTCTCGTGCTGTGGCCGCTGGATCTCTGGCTTGGGGCGGGGGCCGCCGGCGCAAGCGGGCCGGCGCTGGTCAAGGCCATGGCCTTGTCGGCTCTCGGCGGACTCGGCGTTGGAGCCGCGATCTTCGTCGTCGGCATGGTTCTGTTTTCGCGCGGCGGGTTCGGCGGCGGCGACGTGAAGCTGATGACGGTGGTCGGCATGTGGGCCGGGCCGCATTTGTGGCTTCCCTTCGTCATGGTGACGGCGATGGCCGGCGGCGTGCTCGCCCTGGTCGTCCTTGCCCTCGCCATCCGCACCTCCGGCTTTGACCGCGAGGCCTGGCGCCGGCGAACCCTGCCTTACGGCGTCGCGATCGCCTGCGGCGGGTTCTACGTTGCCGCCGTCCTGCCGCACGGCTGAGCGGAGAGGGACAAGGGAGTAGCGAATCATGCGCATGCGCACTATCGGGATGCTGGTCGTGGCAGTGCTCCTGGCGGGGCTTGCCGCCCACCTGGTCGAGGCGCGCCTCGACGCACCGGTGCGCGTGGCGGCGAAGGCGCCGCCCGCGCCGTCGGTTCTGGTTGCCACGCGCAACCTGACACCGGGCGAATTTCTCCATGTCGGCGATCTCCGTTGGCAGACTTGGCCGCGGGCGACCCTGGCCTCGAATTACGTCGTCAAAGGCCATGCGCATCGCCATGCCTTCGTCGGCCGCGTCATGCGCGTGCCGATCGCCGCCGGCGAGCCGGTGACCGACGCCGAGAGCGCCGCGCCCGGCGACCACGGCTTTCTCGCTGCGGTGCTCAAGCCCGGCATGCGCGCGGTCGCGGTGGCGATCACCGCGACCTCGGGGTTGCACGGCATGGTCTCGCCGGGCGACCGGGTCGATCTCGTCCTCACCGAATCGCTGGCGGCGGCGCATAGCTCGATGGTGCGCCATGCTGGCCTGACGATTCTGCGCAACGTGCGCGTGCTGGCGATCAATCGCGATCTCGACCCGGCGGATTGGAAATCCGGGTTGGCAACCAGGCTCGACAAGAATCGGCAGCGACAGGCTTCCGGCCAGCAGACGGCGACTCTCGAAGTGACCCCAAAAGAGGTTCAGACGGTGGCGGTCGCCGAGGCCATGGGACGTTTGTCCCTGAGCCTTCGTAGCCTCGGCCGCGCCGCGGCCGTGCCGGCGTCAGCTAGGCTGGCGGCGCGCGATCCTGCCCGCGACACGATGGCCGACAAAGCAGGTCTTCGCCTTGCCGCGCTGGATCCGCCGGCGCGCTCGCGCTCGATCGCGACCAAGACGAGCTATACGCTCGACTCCACTGTCAGTCCGCTGCTGCCGCGCTTTCCGACGCCGGGGCAGGCGAGTGGCCAGCAGCCGAATGGGTCGCCGGCCGTAACCATTCTGCGCGGCGATGCTGAGGCGGTGGCGCCAAGCGCGCCGAGCGCCGCGCCGGCACCGGCGACGGCGGCAGCGAACGGCGGGGCTACCCCATGATCATGCTTGACCGTCCCGCCGCGCGCCTGTCGCGTTCCGTCGCGCGCCTCGCCCTGTCACTGGCCCTCGCCTGCGGCGCCGCGCTCGCTGTGCCGCGACCGGCCGTGGCCGCGGCCCTCGCCACCGTGCA
>OFHJ01000771.1_pt1 | contig 10881 bp, 12 predicted proteins | sample 1522001 | NCBI WGS metagenome assembly OFHJ01 (sample SAMEA2464838, study PRJEB22497) | soil metagenome | biome: Grassland; feature: Farmland; material: Clay | place: Australia | collected 2013-02-01 | depth 1.2 m | reverse complement strand
GCTCAACACTGGACAGATCGCTGTCATGGGGGACGATACGCCGGATTTGCCGCTGATGGAACGGGCAGGCCTATCGTTGACGGTGGCTGATGCGCATCCGCGGATACTCGAAACGGCTCACTGGTGCAGCAAGTTTACAGGCGGATGTGGCGCGATCCGGGAAGCATCCGACCTAATCATCGCACTTCAGAGGCTGCCTTGACACTCCGTCGCGCTGTTTTACCAATATTGCTGGCTGCGTCGGCCGCCGCTCTGCTGATTCACCTCTACCGGCAGAGTCAGCCCAAGCCCACAGCGCGTCAATCCCCGATTCGGCCGGAATATACGCTCGATAACGTTGTCTGGAACCGGTTTAATGCGAACGGAGAGCCCGTGTTACGAGGGCATGCGGTGCAACTGAACTATTTCACCGATGCCCACGTTACAGGTCGCGGACTTGATATCGAAGCGCTTCGCAGTCATGGTAGTCCGTGGGTAGCCAGCTCCCCGACGGGCCTTGTTCCTTCCAATAGTTCACTGATTGAGCTAACCGGACATGTTCAGGTACACGGTTACTGGCCGGATGGAAAGCCGCTCACCATCGACACAATCCGGCTATGGATCAATCCGCATGCCCATCAATTATCTACCGACGGCCCCGTCGTGATGAACAGTGAGGGTCGACATGGAACGGGGCTCGGGCTTCGCGCCAACTGGCTTGCGCAGAATGTCAGCCTGCTTTTTAACGTAGAGATGTCTTACGATGCCGGCACGAAAACGCATTAGGTTGGCATCGGCACTAATTCTGTCCACCTTGTGGACCGCCACAGCTTGGGGGGCACTGCCCACTCCGCCATTGACGACTTCTCTCGCGGGACCCGCGGCTGTCACGGGTTCCGGGAATACGCCTAAGGTTTTGCCCGCTGTACCCGAACCTGCAGCAGCGAACTCATCCAGCACCGTGTCGGCACAGGCAAATGCGCCGCAGCCCGCCGCAGGTAGCAACAGACCGGCCGACCAAGCACAGGCCGGCGAAGCGGCAAAAACCGCACTTTCACCCCCGAAGATCAGTCAGCTACGACCCACGGGTCCTATCACCGTAACCGCGAACCACGCCGAATTGGTCGGTGGCAATGAAGCGATCTACGTCGGCAACGTCAGGGTACGTTCGAACACCGTGAAAATGAATGGCAGCCGAATGGAGTGGCGGCAAAAAAAGGGGGGGCAGTTCATTGCCAATTTGACAGGGCATCCAGCGAATTTGGATCATGCCAGCACCGGTCCAGAAGATCCCTCCATCAGCGCACGTGCAAATACCTTGATCTATGATTCGGCAGCGCAGACGCTGACGCTGAACGGCGACGCCCGACTGACGCGCGGCGAGAACATAGTGAAGGGAAACATTATCCGCTATGACATTGCCGAGAAGCGAGTACAGGCAACGGGCAGCCAAAGCAGTCAGGTAAAAATGATCATCGAGCCGCCACCGCCAAAGACGTCTTCGGCCCCCTCGATGCCACCCGCCAGCGGAGGCGGACATTGAGCGCCGTCCAGCGGGCTGCACCGCCCCGCGCGGAACCTCGGCTCGGGCCATTTCCCGAATCGGTCCGCAAGCCGGCGTCGGTCGGTCGCAGGCTGTTGACCGCGCGCGGCCTCGTCAAGCATTACCAGCGTCGGGCGGTGGTCAGTAACGTTTCACTCTCGGTTGCGACGGGCGAAATTGTTGGCCTTCTTGGCCCTAACGGAGCCGGAAAAACGACCTCGTTTTACATGGTTGTTGGCCTGATCCCGGCCGATCGGGGTATCATCTTGTTGAATGACCGCGATATTACTCGGCTCCCGATGCACCATCGTGCGCGGCTCGGGATAGGCTATTTACCTCAGGAAGCCTCGATATTCCGTAAACTCAGCGTCGCGGACAACATCATGGCCATTCTCGAGACAAGGCGCGACCTGAGTCGTAGTCAGAGGGCCATGGAACTGGAGCGTCTTCTTAAGGAATTGCATATCGGCCATGTACGTGACGTCCACGGGATGTCACTATCGGGCGGAGAGCGTCGTAGAGTCGAAATTACACGCGCACTGGCAACCAATCCACGGTTTATTCTTCTGGACGAGCCATTCGCTGGTGTCGATCCTATTGCGTTGCTTGATATCCAAAATGTGGTCAGGGCGCTCGCGGACCGAGGCATCGGCGTATTGATTACCGATCACAACGTCAGGGAGACTTTGGGAATCTGTGACCGCGGTTACATTTTGAACGAGGGGCAAGTGATAGCCGAAGGGGTTCCACGCATATTATTGGACGACCCCTTGGTTCGTCAGGTGTACTTGGGTGAACAATTTAAGATGTGATGTCCTGATGATGGTTTTTCCGGCATCTGACAGGCGGGTGCACCTGCGTCCACAAGATAAACCTCTTCCGGAAGCGACCGGAAACTCGCAAAGGCGCTTAGAATACACGTATGGCTGATCAGCGAGTGGGCAGATGAAACAATCGCTGGCTCTCCGGACAAAACTGTCGTTAACGATGACGCCGGCCTTGCAGCAGGCGATTCGTTTGCTGCAGTTGTCGAGCCTCGATCTTCAGCAGGAAATACAGCAAGTCCTCGAATCCAATGTCATGTTGGAGTCGGCGGCGGATGATGAGTTCCCGGTCGAAGCTGGACAGGAACCCATCACCGACTCCCAAATTCCTGAGGACAGTGCTTCGGCCGACGACGGATTGCAGGTCACCAGTGAAGCGGACATTCCCGATGAGATGCCGGTGGACGCCAGCTGGGATGACATCTATGACGGCACAGATGGCGGCGGGTCGCGGCAAAGCGATGAAGAACTATACGATTTTCTTCAGTCTAATCAGCATGGTACGGAGAGCCTTCGTGATCACCTGACATGGCAGGCCAGCATCGCTGCTTTTGGTGAAAACGAAATGACAATTGCACTCCACCTGATTGACGCCATCAATGAGGATGGATATCTCGAGGACTGGGAGGGCCTGTGCAATCGCCTTTGCCAGCTGCCAGGAATCAATCAGTCACGGGTCGATCGCGTTCTTGCCACGGTACAGGAATTCGATCCGTCCGGAGTAGCCGCTCGGGACCTTACCGAGTGTCTCCGTCTACAGTTGACGCAGCAGTACGACAAGACGCTGCCAGTCCGCGACCACGCGCTGCAGCTGCTCGAATTACCGATCCCAATGATCGCCAAACGGGATGTCGCCCACCTTTCGGAAGTCAGTGGCTTACCCTTGGAGACCGTGCCGCCGGCCCTGGACCTGATTACCTCCCTTCAGCCACACCCTGGTCGTCCCTATCAGGCTCACGAGGCCGACTACATTACGCCCGACGTGCTCGTCATCAAGCGCGATGGAAGGTGGCGGGTCAGCCTGAACCCGGACCATATGCCACGACTTCGCATCAACAGCTACTACCAAGGCATGGTTCGTCGCGCGGACAACTCGCGTGACCAGCAGACCCTGAAGCAGCATCTTCAGGAGGCACGTTATTTCATCAGCTCCCTTGAGGCCCGGAACGAGACATTGCTCCGGGTCGCAAGCTGCATCGTCGAGGAACAACGGCCGTTTCTCGAGTATGGGCCGGAAGCAATGCGTCCCCTCGTCCTGCGCAATGTGTCGGAGCATCTCGGGCTGCATGAATCAACCGTTTCACGCGCAACAGCGAACAAGTACATGATGACGCCCCGCGGCCTCTATGAGCTCAAGTTTTTTTTCTCGAGCCACGTACAGACGACACAAGGAGGAATGTGCTCGGCGACTGCGATACAAGCAATGATCAAACGACTGGTCGAACAAGAGGAACCGACAAAACCGCTTTCGGACGCCACGTTGACCGATCTGTTGCGTTCGGAAGGCATCCTGGTTGCGCGACGGACGATTGCAAAATATCGGGAGGGCCTGAGCATCCCACCGTCACACGAGCGGCGTCGTTAATGCTAGGAATTAAAGGACTCCGGGATCGGAGCAAAGGAGCATGGCATGAACCTGAATCTGTCTGGACACCATATTGACATCAGTCCTGCACTTCGCGAGTACGTCACCAGCAAAATAAAACGCGTGGAACGTAGACTTGACGGTCTTATCGGCGCCAACGTGGTGCTTACCGTTGAAAAGGCAACTCACAAAGCCGAGGCGACGGTGCACGCAAGCGGCGTCGACCTGCACGCAGAATCCGAACAGCCGGACATGTATGCTGCCATCGACGAGCTTATTGACAAGCTAGACGAGCAGGCACGCCGACATAACGGGAAAATCCACGACCATCAGGCGAAGAAGGCGCAGAAATACAAACTGATCAATCGATCCGATAACAATGAATCAAACTGAACCGTGGCCACCCATCGCGAGAGACTTAACACCCGGCGACATGGGGGTCATCTGACGTATGGCGTCATCACAAGACGCGGAGCAACCGAGAAGGACCAACGTGGGCCTTTCAGAGATCATTAGCATCGACCGGATCCTGGTCGACCGTAGCGTCGCCAGCAAAAAGCGATCGATTGAAGAGATCGCACACCTGCTGGAACGGGGGGCGGGTGGCGTGTCGCGCGAGGACATTATCAACGGCCTCGCCACCCGTGAGAAACTTGGCAGTACCGCCCTGGGCTGCGGGGTCGCTATTCCGCATGGACGAATCATAGGTATCAGAGAGACGGTCGGCGCCTTTCTTCGCCTACGTCGCCCCGTGGACTACGACAGCCGCGACGCACTCCCAGTTGACCTGATCTTTGGACTCCTCGTTCCGCAGGAAGCTACCGATGAGCATCTCGGATATCTGGCAACCGTCGCGGAAAAGTTTTCTGATGATGTTTTTGTAAGCGCGATCAGACAGGCAACAGACCGTGCGGAAATCCATGCATTACTGGTTGCCTGAAGAAAGTTCAGGGAGCAGCAAACCCATAGCGGTCAGCGCCTGCCCTCTTGATCCGAAAACGCGATTAACGTTGCAACTTCGCTGCCAGAAGCCCGGGGAACCCGTGGATAGGCAAACCGGCGTCGTGACCCTGCCACTGGCTGGCTATTTCCATCCGCGTCTGCCCACGCACATACAGATCTGCGACAGCGCTGCGGAGCAGTGGGCTGTTTGTGTCGGCCGGCAGCAGGCGCAGGAAGTTCTGGAAACGTCTCAAGAGCGGGGCGTTATGACGCTCATTCTGGCCGCTGGCGCCACCCGTTGCCCTCAATTTCACAGGATGGCGGAAACCAGTTACCGGGGGGCCATTGAAATTTCCAGCCTTGGTCCTACCCAGTTGATAAACAGCCTTCGGCGCCTCCAGTTGGCTGGACAGGACACGCTTAACGTCCATGGCGTCCTGATGAAAATGCATGGTCTCGGGGTGCTTCTTGCGGGCCACAGCGGTGTCGGAAAAAGCGAGCTCGCGCTGGAACTATTGTCACGCGGACATCAGCTGGTTTCTGATGATGCCGTGGAGTTGCGTCGCGTCGGTCGCGGTTGCCTTCTTGGAAGCAGCCCGGAACTGCTGGCCGGTTTTATCGAGGCACGTGGTCTCGGCATTCTCGATGCACGCGCCCTGTTTGGCAAAGACGCTATCGCTCCGCCAACCCGCGTCGACCTGATCATCGAACTTTATGAACGCCCCGCCCCACTGCGAACCGCGCCAGCTGACGCCAGGCTTCATGGCCTGCGCGCCACTCGAAATTTTTTGGGCGAGTCCATCCCGGTAATATCCCTGTCTCGACGACTTGGACATAATCTGGCCGTTCTGGCAGAGGCGGGTTGCCGTGACCACTGGTTACGCGTTGCGGGCTATCATGCCGACATGTGTTTCATAAAGAAACAGCAATCCCGGATTGATTTTGGCATCGACCGCCGCCGGCGGAATTGAGTCAGCGTATGCAGCTCTTCATTGTTAGTGGACTTTCCGGTGCAGGAAAAACAGTCGCCTTGAAGCAGTTCGAAGACCTCGGGTGGTACTGCATCGATAATCTTCCGATGGCACTGGTTCAACCGCTGGTCGCCCATGCGCTTACGCATCCGGAGCCGCGTTATGAGCGCGTTGTCATTGGCATCGACGCGCGCGCTAATCCTCGCGAAATTGAAGGATTCCCCCTCGGTGTTGACATGCTTCGAAGCCAGAAGGTCAATACGCGGATCCTGTTCCTCACGGCGAGCAACGAGGCGATTCTCAGGCGCTTTGGAGAGACTCGCCGGAAACATCCGCTTACCGATGTGGAAGTGTCATTGACCGAAGCCATCGAACAGGAGCGAAAACTGCTCAGACCGGTTGCGGATCTGGCCGACGAAACGCTCGACACCAGTGACATGAATCTGCATCAGCTGCGCGCCGCGGTACATGCCCGGCTTCCGGGAGACACAGATACTCCCTTGACGTTGACTTTTCTATCGTTTGGGTACAAGAACGGAAACCCCGAAGGCGTTGATTTCATCTTTGACGCACGATGTCTCCCAAACCCCCACTGGGTGCCTGAGCTTCGTGCGATGTCTGGTTGCGACGCTGCCGTGGCGTCCTATCTCGAATCCAGTAAAGCTGTCAACGAATATGTTGCCGAAGTCCGGCGATTCCTTGAGCGATGGCTTCCGGTCTTTCACGAACAAGGTCGACCGTACGTTACGGTGGCTATTGGCTGTACCGGTGGACAGCACCGCTCGGTCTATCTGGGAGAACGACTCGCAGAATTCTTCCGAGGCACCGGCATTCAGGTCAACGTTCGACATCGCGATACAGCTTGGGTTGCAGGATCGCCATCGCCAAGCGAATATCCCGCCTAGGATGAAACGACAAGAGGCGCTTTGATGAGTGTCGCGGTATTGCTGGTCACTCATGGCAAACTGGGTGAACTGCTTGTTGAAACAACGATTGACATGATCGGACCGCTACCACTTCGAGTCAGCGCCCTAGGGGTAGAACGAATGGGGTCAATGGAGGCCGTGCTATCGCGTGGCCAGAAAATGATCGACGAGCTCGATGACGGCGATGGCGTGCTGGTGCTGAGCGATGTTTATGGCTCCACACCGGGTAACATCGCCATGAGGCTTGCCGGCCGGCCTGACACGGCAATGGTGGCGGGCATCAATTTGCCGATGCTTATCCGGATATTCAACTATCCCGATTACCCGCTTTCGGCGATGGCGGAAAATGCGGTCCAGAGCGGTCGTCGCGGGGTCTCGCGGGGGATATCGATACCGCCTCCCGACGAGTGGGCTCATTGATACAACAGACGGTCGCTGAATGGAAAAAACAGTCACCATTACCAATCGCCTAGGGTTACATGCTCGCGCGGCAGCGAAGCTTGTAACCCTAGCCGGGCGGTTTCAGGCAGATGTACGCATACGCAGCAACGGTCGTGAAGTAAACGGGAAGAGCATCATGGGGGTGCTAATGCTGGCTGCGGCAAAAGGAACCCAGGTTACCCTGATAGCAGAGGGAGCGGACGCCGATGACGCCCTGCAGGCCTTGGCCGACCTGATTACTCATCGCTTTGGCGAGGATTCCTAAAAAACCATGGCGAAGCCGTTTTCCACGATTGTCCCTGCTAACCGCGCGGCATTTTCGTTACGTTTGAGTGCCCAGCGTGGGAATCGCCGGCCTACGCCGACGATTGCCTGCCCAAAGTCTTTACACCATCGAACGCCCGGACACTAACACTCCAATGGCCTTGTGGATCTCGGGGATCGGCATCGTTCGCGGAATCGGTATCGGCCGGGTCCAGCGGCTCTTTGGTGGTGATCCGGAAGTGCCGGAATATCAGCTTACGGAGGCGGACACGGATCGGGAGGTTGAGCGCTTCCTGAATGCACAGCAGAAAGCAAGGGAGCAGCTTTCCGAGGCGGGGCAGCAAATTCCGGATAACGCCGCACCGGAGATCGCAGCCTTGATCGATACGCACCTGCTGATGCTCAACGATCTGTCTCTGACTGAAGCAGTCGTCAATCAGATCCGTCTGCAGCTCTGCAATGCCGAAATCGCGCTAAAGCGCCAACGCGAAATTCTGGTCTCGGCATTCGAGCAGATGGAGGATCCGTACCTGCGTACGCGCAGGGATGATGTTATTCAGGTCGTCGGCCGCATCCTGCGTATCCTTCTCAACAGCGACAAACAGCTGTTAAGCAGGAATGACGGAAAACGCCCGGCGATCATTGTCGCCGACGATGTGGCGGCAGCTGACATCATTCTCTTTTCGCAGCAGGGCATAGCGGGATTTCTGACCGAATACGGTGGACCACTGTCACACAGCGCTATCCTGGCTCGCAGCCTTGGGATTCCGGCGGTCGTCGGCGTCCGCAGCGCCAGACGCCTTCTCAGGGAAGGCGAAACCGTGGTGGTGGACGGAGAACGCGGCTCGGTGATGGCAAGCCCCGATAAGTCTGCTTTGGCCTATTTTCGCAAGCGCCAGAAACAGAAGACCGAGTTTCGGAAACTTCTCACGGGACTTCGCAAGACTCCTTCCGTATCGAGGGACGGCATGCGGATTCGGTTGCTGGCCAACATCGAGCTCCCGGACGACGCGGCGGAAGCGGTGCAATTGGGCGCGGAGGGTATCGGCCTCTATCGAACCGAATTTCTGTTCATGAACCGGCGGGAAGCGCCCGATGAAGAGGAGCAGCTCGCTGCCTATACCCACGTAGCATCCTCCGTCAAGGGGCCGATTGTCATTCGAACTGCTGACTTGGGAACCGACAAGCACGTTAATCCGGGTTTCATTGATTCCCCACCGCCGACCAACCCCGCACTGGGCCTACGCGCAATACGGCTCTGCCTCAAGGACCAAATGCTATTTCGCACCCAAATAAGGGCGCTCCTGCGAGCATCTGCGTACGGCGACATACGGATCATGCTGCCAATGATTTCTGGCGTTTCGGAGTTCCGACAAGCACTAGACCTCATTCATATGGCTCGGGAAGGCCTTCGAATGGAGCGGGTTGCCGTTGCCGAACGGGTATGCGTGGGGGCGATGATCGAAACTCCGGCAGCAGCACTCATTGCCGGCTGGCTGACTCAATATGCCCAGTTCTTCTCGATCGGGACTAATGACTTGATCCAGTACACACTCGCAATTGATCGCGTAGACGACAAAGTCAACTATCTCTACGATCCGCTGCATCCGGCCGTCCTGACGTTGATAAATCTTGCAATCGAAGCCGGCCTCGGAGGTGGCCTGCCCGTTTCCCTCTGCGGAGAAATGGCGGGAGATCCACGCTACACACGCCTTCTGTTAGGCCTTGGACTGACGGAATTTTCAATGCATCCTGACAGTATTCCCGAAATAAAACGTATCGTCATCGACTCCAACGTCGGCCTGCTTAAGCGCGAGGTTGCCTCGCTGTTCAAAAGCGCCACCTTCTCGGAACTTCGGGAACGGCTGGACCGCCTGGCCTGATTCACCGACTACGCGGCCAGCGTTTCGGCCCTGGGCGAAGGAGTCGCGGACTCCCTGCCATCAGCCGCCTATCGTCATGCCATCGATTAAAACGCTTCCACAGCGGATTCTTCCTCGAGTGTCGACATCATCACCGATCACCCGAATATTGCGGTACATGTCCTGAAGAGACCCCGCCAAGGTGATTTCTTGCACTGGATACGCAATAGCACCGTTCTCGACCCAGAAGCCTGCAGCACCGCGGGAATAGTCACCCGTCGCAAGGTTGGCGCCGGTCCCCATCATGTCTGTCACGAGCAAACCGGTGTTCAGTTCGCCCAGAAGACGATGAAAGTCCCCGCCGGTAGGCTGCACCACCAGATTGAACACGCCGCCGGCATTCCCTGTCGTTTGTAGACCGAGCTTTCGGGCTGCATAGCAACCGAGCAGATATCCCTGCAGCGCTCCACCCACCACCAGATCGCGATCGCTTGTGGCCACACCCTCATTGTCGAATGAAGCACTTGCCGCAGCCCGAAGAAGAAACGGCTTCTGAGATATCCGCACTTGAGGCGCGAACACGATCTCACCAACCTGATCGAGAAGAAAACTGGCTCGCCGATATAGAGAAGGCCCTGATGTGGCGCTGCAGAAGGAAGCAAACAGACTCCGCGCCATCTCAGCTGCAAACAAAACGGGAGCCCGGCGTGTAGACAGTTTCCGGGAACCCAGGTGACTGACAGCCCGCTTGCCCGCCTCGAGGCCGGTGGACTCAGGAGACTGCAGATCATCGGCGGCACGTTGCGTATCGTACCAATAACCCTGCTGCATGCCGTCGGCGTCGCTGGCGATAACCGCGCACCCCAACGCATGGTCGGTTCGATCCCGATGTCCGCAAAATCCCAGGCTGTTGCTTAACACACTTCGACTATGCTGAATCTCAATGCTCGCCCCTTCCGAACCGGTAACCCTCTTGTCGACAGCAAAAGCGGCGGCCTCACAGGTCCGTGCAAGCTCCACGGCTGATTCGGCAGTGATCGTCCAAGGATGGCAAAGATCCAGGTCGGGGAACTCCTTCGCAAGCTGACCCACTTCCGGAAGACCGCTGCAGGGGTCTTCTTCAGACGCTCTGGCGATCGCCACGGCCGCTTCCGCAGCCTGTCGTAAACCTTCATCGCTGACGTCGGTCGTGGATGCGGACCCGCTGCGGCGTCCGACATAGACGGTGAGCCCTAGGTCGCGATCACGTTGGAACTGAACCGACTCGACTTCCTTCATGCGCACCGACACCGTCAAGGCACGACTGGCAGAAACAGTTGCTTCCGCGTGATCAGCGCCCGCCTTTCGCGCTACGCTCAGGGCTTGCGCCGCCCAACCTTGCAGTCTAGAGCGATCCGGCAATGCGTCATTCGTGGGGTGCTGGCTCACGTTCATTGGTTCCCGTGGAAATACTCGACAACTGCCGGCCCGATCCGCAACAAGCCGGGTCCCTTAAAGCCGTGAAACGCCAGGTACGTATCGGGAAAACCGGCGTCGATTCAGAT
>OFHJ01000770.1_pt1 | contig 10884 bp, 7 predicted proteins | sample 1522001 | NCBI WGS metagenome assembly OFHJ01 (sample SAMEA2464838, study PRJEB22497) | soil metagenome | biome: Grassland; feature: Farmland; material: Clay | place: Australia | collected 2013-02-01 | depth 1.2 m | reverse complement strand
ATACCGGCCCCAGGCGTCGCCAAAATCGGCCTCCAAGTAACCCTTCGGGGTGGTGCCGTCCGGCTGCCGGATCGTCCGGGGCGCGATGGTGAACTTTGCCAAATGGCGGGCCAGTTGCGACGGGGAGATTGCCTTGCCGCCCTGCCAGTCCGCCCAAGGGGAGGATTCATCCGCCGCCAGCCGCTCGCAAAGCTCCCGCGAACCCAGCCGGTCGCCGCCGCTGGCCAAAAACGCGGTGCGAATATCCGCCAGCAGTCGCGGCCCGACAGCATCATCGTCGGCTCCGCCCTCGGCGCATAGCTCCGCCAACGCCAGCCGTGCGCGCCCCGGCCACTCCCCGCCGGCGACGTCGGCAATGGCCAGGAGCGGCTCGCTGCAATCTTGCTGGCGGTCGTTCAGCGCGTCGGGCAAAGCCGGCCGCGCCTGGCGCAACACCGCAATATTTTGGAGCGACCATGCCTCCACCGCTTCGGCTAAGGGCGCGGCTTCCGCCGTGGCTTCCCGCCGCCGAAACCGCGCCACGGCTTCCGAGCGTAGCTTGCGCCGCAGCTTGATGGGGATGGAGCGGTCTTCAACGGTGTCCGGCAGCTTGCCGATCCCGGCGATGATTTTCGGGCAGAAGGTCGGAAAATCGCGGGGCACCAGGTTCTCGCCCTCCTTGACGCAAAGGCGCTGCGCGCCCCCGCGGCGGTAGCCGGAGTTCAGCAGACCACGCAGTGCCTCCGCCCTCTCCTTGTCCCCGTGGAATGCCGCGTCGGCCTCATCCAGCAAAAGGGTCGGGCAATCGGTCTCCACGCTCCGCAGCAGCGCCGCCGGGGAGATGCCGTCCGTCCGCAGGGGCCGGGCTACCAGCAACTCCAGCACATCCAGCAGGCGCGTCTTGCCGCACCGCTTAACCGGGCTGGAGATGTGAATGTAGGCGGTGAAATCGGCGGCACCAACCGCGCTGCAGTGCAGCACGAACAGCGCCACGGCATCCGCCTGCGCGGCCGACAGGATCACGAATTTGCGCAGAATGGCGTGGACTGAATCGAGTAGCTGGCCGCCGTCAACCGCCGTTCCCAGCAGCCGGCCGCGGCGCGCCTCGGCGGTGGCGGCGGCCCGCTCCCGCTCCCATCGGGCTCGCACCTCACCAATCAGCGGCGTGACGTAATCCCTGGTGACTCCAGGAATCCTCAGGGCCAACAGCTTGCCGGCCAGCAGCTTCCTGGGGCTCGGATCATCCACCGCGGCGATGGCTTCAATCGTCGGGTTGGGGTCAAGCGCCTTGTCCTTTGCCAGCGCCTCTATCGCCGCCTCGGCCTCGGCCAGCGCCGACTCGGCAAATGGGCGGGCCGCATCCAGCATTGCGACCGCCGCGGCATCGCCGCTCACGGCGATCAAATCGTCCGGGCCGTTCACGCCACGTTCGGCGGGCACGCTGGCTATCAATACATGCGCCCCGCGGCTCCCAATCTCCCGCGCCAGCGCCCGGCGGGCGGCCTGCACGCTGTGATTGGAAGCCGCGTTGGAATCGAAGGCAAGAATCGCGGTCCGCCCCGTCCACGGCGCGATCCAGTCCAGGCTCGGGCTGGGGCCTTTTTCGTCCTCGCTTCCGCCATGGGCCGTCTCGCGCTTGCCCACGGTGCGGCGCCATCCCCAGCACCCGCCCGCGGCAATAGGAACCAGCGGCCTCCCGTAACGTTCGGCCAAAGCCGCCAGGGCCAAAGCTGATTTTTCAGCCTCCACCAGCACCACCGGAACCGCGCGATCGTCCAGCCAGGCTGTCTCCACCGGTGGCAGGAACAAATGGCGGCAGCCGGGCTCGGAGAGATATTTTCCGCCGCCGGTTAGCGGGCGGTCCAAGCGCACGCGCGCCCCGATGCGCTGGCCGCTCCGCGGCTCGCGGCAGGGAAACAAGATGCCCGATAGGTCCGCGCCCGAGTGGCCGCCGGCGCCCAGTTCGCTCCGGCATTCCGTATCCGTCACGCTGCGCACGCCCGCCGCGGCCAGCATGGCCGGGGGGATGCGGAATTGCGCTAACGCCGCAACGTGCGATGGATTCAGCGCCTCGGCCCGTCCCACGCCATTGCATCCGGCGTCCCCGGCCGGGGCCGCCGGCGCGGGCCGCAGCACGGGACGGGGGCCAGCGCCATTGGCCGGCCCAATTATGCCCTCCAGCTCCATGCGCTCCATGAGGGGAACCACCGCCGCATAGGGCACACCCAACGCCCGCGAGAGTACCGTCGCCGACGCCTCGCCGGCGGCGGTTGCGAGCTCCACGGCGCGGCGGTATTGCTCTTCGCCCGCGTCGGCGGACGGCCCCGGCGAAAACTCGGACTTTCCATCGCAGTTCATCGCCGGCCGCCTTCCCTGGCACTGGCAAACGCGACCAGCTCGGCATGGCGCAGCAGCGTTCGGCGCCCGATGTGTTTGGACTTCAGCCGGCCGGTTAGCAGTAACTTTTGGATCGTGCGCAGGGACACGCCGAGCAAGCGTGCCGCCTCGGCTTCGGAAATCAGCAGCGGAGCGGCCTGACGCGGCAGCGAGCGCTCATGCGGCATTGGCATTTTGTCCATGGATGGACCATGGAGCGGCGCCGCCGCAGAGGCAAGCTAAAAAGAATTTCAGATATTTCCTGAAATGTCCCGCCGTTCGGCGGCATTTCACGGGCATTTCATGAAATATCTGAAATGCCGGAAAGGTCCGCTACACACCCGCGCGGGGGGCCGGCGCGAGCAACGGCTTTAATTCAGCGGGCAGAAGCGAGCTACGACGCTTGCGCAGGCGGGAGAAGCACACCGAGAGCCTCGGGCGCAAGGCCTTATCCGCGTAAAGGGCGGCCCAATTTTTTGCGCCTTGATCTGGCGATTGCCAGGGCGGAGGAATGCCGGCACCGTCCAGTTCGAGGCAGGTCTGCTCCAGGGATAGCGGCCCAGCGGCGAAAACCGCATCTAGCTTCTGCCGGTGCTGTCGCTCCCAGGCTTGCCGCGCGCCCGGTTGGCGGGTCCGCGCGGTCCGGCGCGGCTGCGATGGAGCGCTCCCGGTGCTTACGGCCACGGGCAGCCGGCCCATGGCTGCGCGCATCCGCCAATCCGATTCTGCGCGCTCCAGTTCGCTTTTTAGGCGTTCTCCGAATCGGGAGGCGAAGAATTTCAGCACGTCTGGCTCCTGGCGCAAGGGCATCCCGCGGGGACCGGCTTCCCGCGGCGGCAAGCTGCCTACGCCCGCGAGCAGCCAATACGGCGCCTTCCATTGGTACAGAGGGGCGCGATGCCAGAACCGCCCCGGGACACCGGCGCCATTCCGCTGATAGCACGCATGAATCCCGTCGGTCCCGTCACAGGCGATGGGCAGCCAGACCTGGATGCCCTTTTCGACAAACCGCGCCGCGAAAACCTCCACTCCGCGCTTGGCGTCCGCCGCACTGGCAAGACCACGGCGGAAGGAATAGTTCCGGGCGCAAATGCCGGAAACCCGCCCGAATAGTTCATCGGCGCAGCGCAACAGTACACGCCACCGGCCATCCCTGCCGGCACCGCGGACGCGGTCGCAATCTTCGCGTGCTCGCTGAACGATGTCTTCGCCCAGGAAGGGGGCGAGGTGGATCTTGGCCCAATCATCAGCCGTGTCAACATGAGGCCAGGGGTTGTGCGTCCACGCGCCCATACCGGCACGATAGCGCACCCTGGCGAAGGTTTCCACTGGTCATGCTGTTTTTTCCACAGTGTTCTTAACAGGCGGGCGTGGCCGCGCCGCCCTTCTACGCCGCAGTGATGCGGTAGGCTTTCCGGCAGAAACACCGTCCGCCCCGCCCAAAGTCGGCCCTTGCCTGCGCACGCCTTAGGGGACCCTCAATCGTGCCCGGGGCGGAATTGACGCAGGAAAATAAACGCGCCCAGCATAGAGGCATGGACAATCGGCCAAAGCGGATCACGCCGGCGCCGGTGGCAACCGGCGCGGACGCCGAGCCGCGGGCCGCGGCACGGCAACTTTTGGAGCGCGCGCTGGAAAGCGGCCCACGGCCCGCGGCGGAAATTCTCCACGCGGCCGAAGACGCGGGCATTGCGCCCGGCGCCTTAAGGCGCGCGCGCGAAGAATTGGGCGTGCGGGCCGAGAAAAAGGGCTTTGGCGCCAGCGGCGAATGGCTGCTGTCTCTCGGGGCTCTCGGCGCGGCCACGGGGCCCGAAGGCGGCTCGCCGCTGGGATGGGGGTTACTGGCGGCGGGGGCTGTTGCCTTCGGGCTCGCCTACCTCTGCATTGAAGCGAACCGCGCGGCGGCGGGGCGGGGCGGCTGCCCGGCGCCGGCGGTGGGGGGATTTCCCGCCCCGCCGGGCGGCCGGCCGAAAAGCTGCTGCCCGAATTGGTTTATCGTCTTGCTGATTTTCGCGGCCGTAGCTCTGGCGATTTTAGGGCTGGCCCGGCTTTAGCCGCTTAAGGCGTGCGCATTCTCGGGCGCCGAAATTCACGCCCGCGGGGTATATCGGCCCCGATTTTCGGATTTTCCCGCAGGCTAAAATCGCTGCGCCAAACCCCGCGCTAAGGGCCTAAGGCGCGCGCGGCGATTTTCCGCGCGGGGATTTTCCGCGCGGGGATTTTTGGGAGCGCATTTCCAGGCTGTCAAAAATCAATTTCCCCCGAAAGGAATGCGCAGGGGCGGCGGCAATTCCACTCCATTTCCGGATTTTCCCACCGGAAAATCACCCGCCTGAAAAACCCGCGCCGACGGCCTAAGGCGCGCGGCGGGATTTATGCCGCGCTGAATCTTTGGAGCGCATTTCCAGGCCCCCGAAAATCAATTTCTCCCGGCAGAAATGCGCAGGGGCGGCGGCAATTCCACTCTATTTCCGGATTTTCCCGCCGGAAAATCACCCGTCCCCAAAACCCACGCCAATGGCTTATGGCGCGCGGCGGGATTTATGGCGCAGGCGAAGAGCCAGCACAGAGCCGCGGGAGTGCCGTCGGCAACCAGGCGCGAGTATAGGAATCATGCCCGGCACGGGGGCGCCAGCGCCCTCGGGCCCGCGACCTGGGAGGGCCGTCCGGCGCGCCAGGCCAGCGGCCATAGCGCGCGCCTACCGCCGTCCGTTGTTCCGATTTTGTTCCGTTAAGCCGAAAAGCCGGCAATTTTGGCCAATCCGGGCAATCGAGCGCGATGTTATCTCACTGAAAATACTCGGCGGCGTCGCAGGGAACTGAATTCGAGTCCCAGCCGCCTCACTTCGCGAATCGCAAACAGACCCTCATTGCGCACCCGTTCACCGACCGCGGCGGTCCCGTCGGCGCATTAAGACCAAGGCGCCCAATGGCCGCTCTGCCAACCGTTTGGGTGTCTAATATCCCCATGGCGGAGAACTATACCTACCGGGACATCGCGGGGATGATTGACCATTCGCTGGTCAATCCGGTGCTGACCACCGACGAGCTGGAAGCGGGGATCGGCGTGGCGCTGGCGTTCGAGACGGCTACGGTCTGCATCATGCCGCATGACCTGCCGCGCTGCGTGGAGTTGCTGGCCGGCAGCCGCGTCGGGCCGGGCACGACGGTGGGATTTCCGCATGGCAGCCAGACGACCGGCGCCAAGGTCGCGGAGGCGGAAGAAGCGATCCGCGCCGGCGCGGTGGAACTGGACATGGTGGCCAACATCAGCCGCGCGCGCAGCGGCGATTGGGCCTACTTGGCGCGGGAGGTCGGGGAAATGGCGCAGGCGGCGCACGCCGGGGGGGCCAAGCTGAAAGTGATCTTTGAAAACTGCTATCTCGACACCGGCGCCAAGATTCGCCTCTGCGAGATCTGCACCGAGGCGGGAGCGGACTGGGTGAAAACCTCGACCGGGTTCGGCCCCGGCGGCGCGACCATGGAAGATTTGGCGCTGATGCGGCGGCATTGCCCGGCGGCGGTGGGCGTTAAGGCCGCTGGCGGAATCCGCACGCTCGACGCGCTGCTGGAGGCGCGGGCATTGGGGGTCAGCCGCATTGGCGCGACGCGCACCGTGGCCATGCTGGGAGAATGCCGCCAGCGGCTGGGGTTGGAGCCGATTCATGCGGAAGCGGGCGCGGCGCCGGCGGGCTCCTACTAGACCTGCGCGGGCCGGACGGGAGCCGCGGGAATTTGCCGCGGCCGCGCTGCTCGCTCCAAGCCCGCTTCGGCGTACTCTGGGAAGTGCAAAAAACTCATCCGACCATTGCCATGGTCATGCGCACCACGCCGGCGTGGTGCACCGCGGGACAATCGGCGCAGACCATCGCCGGCATTATGCGCGACTACGGCGTGCATCGCGTATCGGTGATTGAACCTGAGAGCGGGCGGTTGCTGGGATCCGTTTCGGAGCGGGACCTATGCGTGGCGGTGGTGGCCGAAGGGCGGGATCCGCGCAGCGCGGCCGCGCAGGAGATCATGCGCCGGGATCCGCCGGCTTGCCATCCGGAATCCCACCTGCTCGGCGTGCGGGATTTGATGCTGCGGGAGCGGGCGCACCAGCTCCCCGTGGTGGATGGGGAAAATCGCCTGGTCGGGACGGTTTTTCTCGCCGACCTGCTGGCGCACACCGGCTGACCGGGGCCGCCCCCGATCCACCGCCGCCCCTCACCCAATCAGGCAAGCAGCGGCGCGGCGGCCGCTAATCCAGCTTTGGCTGAGTTCGCCAAGTCCGGCGATGGGAAGCAATTCCACGGCTTCGGCGCCCGCGGCAAGCAGGCGGCGAGCCAGGGCCGTCTCCGCGGGTCCGAAGGCTTCGCCCGCGGCGAGCATCAGAATGCGGTCGAACTCGCCGGCGGCGATCTGCGCCGCGACCCACGCGGGCACCGCCGCAGCGGCCTCCTCGCCTGGGCGCAACGCCACCGCGCCTTGGCGCAACTCTACCGCGGGCGTCTGCTCGCGCTCCCAGGCGGCGTTCATCTGCTGCGCGTCAGCGGCAGGGCACAATCCGGCGACGGGAGAACCGGCCGGCGCCAGCCACATCACATTGACGCCGGCATCCCGCAAGGCGGCACTTTGGATGGAGAGTTCCGCAATCGCCGCATGGGCCACAGCCCTATCCGCACACGCGAGCAGCGCGGGCATCGCGGACTAAGCGGCGCGCGGCGCATTGGGCGCGGATTGAGAACTTACCGTTCCCCCGCCGCCCGATTGACCGGCGCCACTGGCGGCAGACTGAACCGCAGCTCCCTGAGCACGGCAAGCGGGGCAGACGTAGGCGCCATCCAATTCACCGGCGAAGTATTTTTGGCAGACTGCGCACAATTTGTAAATCATCCCTCGCCTCCCGAAACCAACCGCGACTGGGCGCCGCGCTGAAAACCTATCCCTCTCCGCCCAACCGTCGGGTTCATTGCGCCGTTTGTCCGATGCTCCCACAACCCGGAGTAGCCCGCAAGCCACTGCAAATATTGATGGGCGCAGGCCCCATCCCCGCCGCCGCTTACGCGCCGGCTGGACCGGAGACCCCGCTCGCGCCCCAGCCCCGCCCGCGCGTCGGCGGTTTAAAACGGAGTGGCGCGGAGCGTATAGCCGATGGCGACGCCGAACTCCCGCGCCGAACCGACGCCGAACTCATAGTCGTGGCGGATGAGATAGAGATTCGCCATCGGCCGAATGAAGATGTGGTCGGTCAGGTAGAAGTTCGCGGCCACGCCCAAATGAAACATGAGGTGATTCGAGCTCGCATAATCGGTACAGCCGCTGAAGTAGCCGCAACTATAGTAGGGGGTGTAGAAACGGAAGCTCGCGACGCCGATGCCCGCCTCGATGAACGGCGTCACCCACGGCGCTGATGCCGGCTCCCAAACGGCGTTGAAGTCGTAGAGCACCGGGCGAACCGGAGCTTCGAACCCCTGCTGCCCAGTGGCGGAGGGCGGTGTGATATACAGCGCCTGACGGGCACGAAACGTGGCTTCGGCGCCGATGCCCAGGCCGTGCCACCAAATCAGGTCGCCACCGACATTCAGGTAGGTGCCGCCGCCCAGGTAGGGCAGGTTCGGCGTATGCGCGGCCATCAAGGCGTTGAAGCCAAAATAGGCATCCACGGATTGCGCCGAAGCCATACTTGCCAAGCCCAGCACGAAACCCAGTACGAGCGCCAAACGGATTTTTTTCACTGGCTGTCCCCTCCGCAAGCCGTCCAAAAGACTCCCCTAAAGATTTAACTCATTTTAGATGGAAACTCCAGCCATGCGGTTTCCGGAAAGAACCCGCGTGGTGGCGGAACTGACCCGCGTCCACGCTATCCGGCGCCGCCGCTGGCGGCGGATGCGGCCTCGGCGGCGGGCGCCACGGCGGGCGCAGCGGGGACCGCCTCGGTTCCCGCGGAAACGGAGTTTAGGATTAAAGCTAGCTTTTTGGCCGCGCCGGCACGCAACATTCGCACGGCTGCCTGGGCGTCGGCAAGGCGGCTCGTACCCGTGGCGGCAACCAATACGGTGGCGTCACAGGCGTGAGCCAGCAGCCGCACTTCGGCCTGACTGGTGACGGCGCCGGCGTCGAGAAACACCCAGTCATACCGCTTGGTGGCCTCCGCCAACAGGCGGCTGAGGGCCGGACCGGCCAGCCCGCCGGCCAACTCCGGCCGCCACGCGCCCGTGGGCAACACCGCCATGGCGACGGCTCGCCGCGACGGCGCTGCCGAAGGCGATGGTGCGATGGCGGCGAACAACGCCTCCAGACTGCACCGCCCGCCGAGATATTCCGCCAAGCCCGGAAACGGACGCGCGGCCCATTGCACGGTGAGCTGTGGCGAGGAGAAATTGCAATCCAGGACCAAGACGGAATGCCCGGCCGCGGTCAGCCGCTGCGCCAGGGCGGCGGCCACGGTGGTTTTGCCCTCGCCGGTGCGGGAACTGGTAAACAAAAACGTGGTCTCGGCCGGCGCCGCCATGGCCCACGTCACCCACAATTCATCCAGCGCCCAGTCCCATCCCAGCCCCTGCCGCCGGGGCAGAGCCCCCAGTTGCGGCAGGCCTAGGGCGGCGACGTTTGCCTCGTACACGCGTGGAGCCAACAAGTCGCCTCCGACGGCCAGGGCGAAACCGGCCAGCAGGCCGAAAGCTGCCGCCGCGGCCAGCGCAATCCGCCATGGCATGCGCACGGGGCGGAGGGGCAACACCGCCGGCGCCAGGATCTGCAAAGCCGGCGGCTGCGCCACCCGCCGCAAGGCGAGCTGCCGCTGCCGCCGCCACAACCGCTGATACAAATCCCGGCGCATCTGGACCTGAGCCGCCAGCGTCGCGTCCTCGGCGGTGTTGCGTTCGGCGATGGACAACAGCGCTCCCTCCCGCGCCACGGCCGCTTGCAAATGGGTCCGCTCCCAGCGATCCGCCCGCGCCGATACCCGATGGCCGGAGAGCAAGGCGCGGCGGTAACGGAGCAAGCTGGCCTGGATGCTGGCCAAGGCGCGGCGGGCCTGCACCAGCGGCAGGGCCGAGGGGACATACTGCGCCGCCAACCGGCTGTCCTGCGCCGCCAACTCGGCGCGCTGCAACCACAGGTTGGCCAGCCGCGCCTGGGCGCTGGAATTGGCGCGGGCCGGGGACTGGCCCGGCTGGCCGCGGCCGGCGACGACCAGGGCCTGCTGCCGCCAAAGGTCAATGTCGGCGCGGGTCAGCGCCTGGCTGAGCGCCATCAGGCGCGCCATGGCGGCGCTCTGCCCCGCTCCCGGCGGGAGCGCGTCCGCCGCATGCGCCGTGCGAAAAGCCAGCAACGCCCGCGCTGCCGCCTGCCATTGTGCCTTAACGCCGTGCAGCACCGCCGTCAGCGAGGCGGCGCGGCGTTGCAGCCGCAAGGCGGTCCGGGCTTGGACCTGCGTCTGGAGTTCGGCGGCCATGGCATTGGAGATGGCCGCCGCCAAGCGCGGGTCGTGATCACGATAGGTCAGCGTGAGCAAATCGCTGTGCGTGTCCGGTTGCACTTGCAGCCGCGACAACAGGGTGGCGGCGATGCCGGCGAGCTTGGCGCTGCGGGGCTGCGCCAGCTTCGATGCCACGGCGCTGCGCGGCGGTGAAACCATGTTGGCTCGGTTCGGCGCGCGGGCCGGAGCTGGGGCAAACGGGGCCTCCGGTCTCGCCCGCGCGCCTAAGCTGGCCGCCCCGCCTTCGGCTTTGCTGGAACCCGTGCCCGATGATGGGTCGGCGGTCCTGGCTGGCGGCAACGGCGGGGGCACGGCAATGGGAAGATCGGCAAGCCATAGCAGCTCGAGTGGGGGAAGGGAGAGGCTGGCGACTTCTTTGCCGGACCAAAGCGATGGGATGGACGACGCGGCCGGCCCTGCGGCCGGAGCGTCACTCGCCCGAGTTGACGGTATTGCTCCGCGGCGAAGATTCGACCGCGCAGCGGCGGCGGGGAGCGCCGGCATGTGCCCAGGCAGAAACTTCATTCCGCCGCGTGAACCGAACCGCACCCGCGCCGCCAGCCGATGGAACCACTCCGGGAGATCCACATCCTGGACCCAGCCGCGCCAAACCAAATGAAACCGCTCCCCCAGCCGCGCCGCGTCCACTGTCGTCCACGAGCGGCGCGGGGCAAACTCGGAGGTTTTCGCCAAACCCAGTTGGCTCACCACCGGCCCCACCATCTGCGCGCTGGCGGCCAACGCTCCCGCCGCCAAAGTAGCGGCGGCGGCGCTGGGGGAACCCGCCGGCGCGGCGGGATCGTTCCCATCGCTGACTTGCAAGACCACGCTCGCCTGATACCAATTGGGCAGCAGAGGCGCCGCCATCGCCGCCAGCAGCATCGCCGCCAACGGCAGCGCGACGCACCAACGCCAACCGCGGCGCAGCCCAGCCAGCAGCACGCGCGCGGAAGCGCCGGCGGCGGGCGGCAGCGAAGGATGCGGCGCGGACCCGGAAATAACGGCGGGGGGGGGGACGGGTGGAAGCCCCGCTCGGGCCACCGACAAGGTAGAACTACCCCGCG
>OFHJ01000769.1_pt1 | contig 10906 bp, 12 predicted proteins | sample 1522001 | NCBI WGS metagenome assembly OFHJ01 (sample SAMEA2464838, study PRJEB22497) | soil metagenome | biome: Grassland; feature: Farmland; material: Clay | place: Australia | collected 2013-02-01 | depth 1.2 m | reverse complement strand
CTTTCTTTGTGCTCTCAATGGTCTTGATCTTGTCTCGTATTTCTTTCGCGCCGGCCATAATCGTTACCAGACGTTGTGTGCCTTGAACTGTTCGATGGCCTGTTTCATCGCTTCTTCTATTTCATCATTGTAGTCGCCAGTCTCGTTGATTCTGGCAATGAGATCTGAATGCTCGCTATTTATGTAACCATGCAACGCGGCTTCGAAATCCACTACTTTCTTGACATCGATATCGTCGATAAAGCCCTCGTTCGCCGCATACAGGGAAAAAGCGATGTCAGCGATCGACAGCGGAGCATACTGCTTCTGTTTCATAAGCTCCGTTACGCGTTTTCCTCGCTCGATCTGCTTCCGCGTCGCCTCATCAAGATCCGACGCAAACTGGGAAAAGGCAGCCAGTTCACGGTATTGGGCGAGCGCTAGACGAACGCCACCGCCAAGCTTTTTGATAATCTTGGTTTGCGCTGCGCTGCCAACCCGCGAAACAGACAGCCCAGCATTAATAGCTGGCCGGATGCCAGCGTTAAACAGATCTGTTTCAAGGAAGATTTGGCCGTCTGTAATCGAGATGACGTTGGTCGGAACAAATGCGGAAACGTCCCCCGCCTGAGTCTCGATGATCGGCAAAGCGGTTAGTGAGCCGCTTTTGCCTTTAATTTGTCCATCGGTAACTTTCTCCACGTAGTCGGCGTTCACTCTGGCGGCACGCTCAAGCAGGCGCGAATGCAAGTAGAACACGTCTCCAGGATATGCTTCACGACCGGGCGGACGGCGCAGTAGCAGCGAAACCTGACGATAAGCCCATGCCTGCTTGGTCAGATCGTCATATACGATGAGCGCGTCTTCTCCCCGATCTCTAAAATATTCGCCCATTGCGCACCCAGCATACGGCGCAATGTACTGCATGGCCGCAGAATCCGAGGCGGAAGCCGCTACGACGATGGTATGCTCAAGCGCGCCGTGCTCTTCCAGCTTGCGCACTACGTTCGCGATAGACGATGCCTTCTGGCCAATTGCGACGTAGATACACTTTATCCCGGTATTCTTTTGGTTGATGATTGCGTCAACGACTACGGCCGTCTTGCCGGTCTGGCGATCGCCAATAATCAGTTCCCGCTGGCCGCGGCCTATCGGGACCATTGAGTCGATAGATTTGAGCCCGGTCTGCACTGGTTGACCCACCGACTGACGCGCAATAACACCGGGTGCGATCTTCTCGATTGGCGAGGTATCTTCTGCGTTGATTGAGGCGCCGCCATCGAGAGGGCGGCCTAATGAATCGACAACGCGCCCAAGGAGCTCCCGACCAACCGGTACCTCGAGAATACGCCCTGTGCATTTGGCGGTCATGCCCTCGGAAACGTGAGTATAGTCGCCAAGAACCACCGCACCCACGGAATCTCGCTCGAGATTCAGCGCTAATGCAAAGGTGTCCCCGGGCAGTTCGATCATTTCTCCAGCTGTGACATCGGAAAGACCGTGTATATGCACAATGCCGTCCGCAACACTGACCACGGCACCCTCGGTACGAGCCTCCGCGGCTGCATTAAAATCCTTGATGCGCTGCTTGATCAGGTCGCTGATTTCACTTGGATTAAGTTGCATCTATTTAATTCCCTTTAGCGGCTCATACTCTGAGCAAGCTGCTCAAGGCGACCTTTGAGAGAGCCATCGATCACAAGGTCGCCCGCGCGAATAATTGCACCCGCGAGCAAGGCTTCATCTTCTTCAGTGCTCAGGGTTACGTCACATCCTAGCTTCTGCTTGAGCGCCGCAACCAACGCCTCTCGCTGTACCTCTGTCAGTAGACGCGCGCTGACTACATGAGCCTCTATCACTCCCTCGCCTTGAGCGCGCAACTGTTCAAACAATGCCGCCATATCAGTGGCGCTCGTCAGTCGGCGGTTCTCCACCAACAGGCAAACAAGATTCCTGCCTTGCCCATCAAGCGCGCCTCCACAAAGGTCAGCGACGATCTGTACCATTGAAGAATCCGTAACCCGAGGATCGCCGACCAGTCCAGCGGCGTCTATTTGAGTCGCGGCCTCCGCAATGAGACTAAGCGTTGCGCCCCACTGGGCCACTCGCCCCTCTTCGCTGGCTAGATTGTAGACAGCCCGCGCGTATGGTCGGGCGAACGTGATGTTCTCGGACATGCCGGCCTACGCGCTAGATCTGAGCAACCAGATCTTCAAGGGCTTTTTCGTGTGCTGACGCGTCCACTTCGCGTTCCAGCACACGCCCCGCGCCAACCACAGCGAGTTGCACCACCTCTCCACGCAGCTGCTCGCGGGCTCGGCTGACCTCCTGCCCCAATTCCGCTTCCGCAGCGGCCTTGATACGCCGACCTTCGGCAAGAGCTTCGGTTTTGGCGTCTTCCATGATTTCCGTGGCCCGCTTCTGCGCTTGAGAGATGATTTCACCTGCTTGCTGCTTAGCCTCACGGAGGTGTTCTTGCGCCCGCTTTTCCGCTAATTCCTGTTCGTGGCGCCCGCGCTCCGCAGCCGCCAAACCGTCTGCGATTCGCGTTTTTCTATCTTCAAGCATCTTCGTTAATGGCCCCCACAGTTTGGCCTTGATAAACCATACCAAGAGACCAAAAGTGAGGATCTGGGCAATAAGCGTCAGCGTTATGTTCACGACATCACCTCGGCTGGAGAGAACACATCATTCTCATCCGGATGCTCAACCACCAACCGCAGCCTTGATCGCCGTACTCGCCGCGCCCAAAAACGGGTTGGCGAAGAGAAACCACATCGCGAACGCAAGAATGATGAATGGGAAAGACTCCATCAACCCCGCGAATACGAACATGTTGGTCATCAGCATGGGGCGCAACTCGGGCTGACGAGTTATCCCCTCCAGCGTTTTTGAGGTAATCAGTCCCCAGCCTATCGCCGAACCCAATCCAGCGGCGCCAAGAATCACGCCCACACCCACGGCGGTATAGGCATAGATTGTGGCAATCATTTCTGCAGTCATCGTGATCCTCTCGAATGAAGCGTGATCAAAAACCCATGGGGTAACTGGGGCGCGCTAGTGATCATCAGTGTGCGCCATACCCAGGTAAACAATCGTCAAGACCATGAAAATAAAAGCCTGCAGAGTCAATATCAAAAGCTCAAATATCGACCACGCGAGCCCTGAAAATACCTGCACAGGAAACCAAAGCAAAATGCTTGGTATCGTCACGTGCGTAAACACCAATACTGCGATCAGCATGAATACCAGTTCGCTTGCGAAGAGATTACCAAACAGTCGAAGAGCAAGGCTCAGTGGTTTGGCGATCTCTTCAATAAGGGTCATGACGATGTTTACGGGAACCAGGTATTTCCCGAATGGATGAAACAGGAACAACTTCAGGTAACCGGTTAAACCCTTGACCCTAAGGTTGTAGTAGATAACCAGTGCAAACACTGTCAGCGCAAGACCAAACGGCGTTCCAAGGCTGGATGTTGGGACCGGCCGGAAAAACACATGGTGCACTCCGAAAAATGTATGCCCTACCCATTCAGCAATATGTGGAATCAGGTCTACGGGTATTTCGTCGATGAAATTCATCAGCAATACCCACGTAAAGACAGTCAGGGCCAATGGCCCGATTAGAGGGCTGGCTCGCGAACCAAAAACATCCTTTACCTGGCTGTTAACGAACTCGACAAGCGCTTCAAGCACGTTCTGTAGCCCGCCCGGCACCTCAGTATTGAGCTTGGCACCCACACGCCAAGCGACTACACCCAGCCCGACGGCCGCCAGTACAGCCATCAGCCATGAATCCATAAAGAACGAATGAAAATCCGCAAGACCGGCGGGTCGATGCGTTGTTGCACTACAACCGACGCACCAATTTGTCAGGTGGTGCTGAATGTATTCAACGGGATTCGCCGTTTTCGCCGATCCAGCTGCGCTCATTGCCTTGTGGTTCCCCTGCATCCGTTCCTAATCGTTTTTTGTCAAACCGGGTAGATGCAGCCCGATTTACGACCACGCTCGCCAACACGAAAGCAAACTGTGCGGCCACGAAGTCCGCAATCATCGGCACAGGAAGCAGCTTGAGCACTCCCAACCCTACTGCCACTGCTACCAGAATAAAAACGAAGCGTACGACCGCACTGATATACAGCAGCACCATGCCATATTGTGCGTTTTCCACCGCCACTCGACTTACACGCTCCACTCGACGCCCGAGCATTAGCGTGTTCGCCAGCGCCACGCTTCCTCCGTACAAGGCAGCAACAGCGCCGTCTTGTCCGGCGACAAAAAGCGCGATCCCCGCCCCTATCAGCACCAAACCGGCCTGCAAAAGAAAAATAGCCTTACGCATTCGCCTAGGACCGGGGCAGCGCAACTTCAACCCCAGTGAAGTTGGGGCGGGAGTATAGTGAATTAAGGCGCTATCGTCAACGGATTCGACCAGCTACAGAGTGCTCTTGGAGGCTTCTCAGAAAGCCCGACTTTGTAAAGTTATAATATGCATTTCATTAGCTTAGTTGATTTCGTAAGACCAAGACGGCATTCTTCCCTAACACACTGTTCCGTTTGCTTCCTTTTGCCCTCGTGAGGAACGCCCTGACCAAAGTCACCTGGCCGGTCATTCGACTGGGCACGGGCATGACGCCTGCGCGAAGGAACTTCCCAACGCGCGAATGTCCCCGAAACAACGCGCTCCTTAATCCACGCGTACGTTCACCCGGGGCTCCTGGTGCGCACCCTCGCAACGGGCATCTATAGGCATGTATGCAGGGTTTCGGTGTCTGCTTGACTAACGGCCGCTCGCGAAATCAAGATTCCTTTATTCGTGTCAACAAGTGCTTGAGGCTACTATGGCTCTTGAATGAGATTACAAGTCTCCCGCCGCCATCATTTCGGCTCACCAAGCGTACGTTCGTACCGAGCCGGCGCCGTAATTCTTGTTCTATCCCCCCGTATTCGGGCGACCTCTCGAGCGGTTTCTTCTCCCGCTCCGTCGTATTCCGGGCTAACGCTTCGGTCTGCCGGACCGACAGATCCAGCATCACGACCTGATCAGCCAGAACAGACTGTCGATCCACGGTGACGCCCATGAGGACCTTTGCATGTCCGAGGCTGAGCCCGCCGTCGCGGACGAGTACCTGGACATGTTCATCGAGCTCGTGCAAACGCAGCAGATTGGACACTGCGGCGCGCGACCGCCCTACTGCCGCAGCCGCCTTTTCATGCGTCAAACCACAATCATCTATCAACCGGCGCAACGCATCCGCCTGTTCCATCGCGTTGAGGTCGGCGCGCTGAATATTTTCAACTAAAGCGGTTGTCATCGCAGCCTGTTGCTCCATGCTACGAATTACTGCAGGAATACTCGTTAGGCCTGCCAGTTTCGCCGCACGCCATCGGCGTTCGCCAGCCACAATCTCATAACGTCCTGGCTTTGTTGGGCGGACCACGATCGGCTGAATAACCCCTTGGACACGAATTGAGTCAGACAGAGCCCTCAACTCATCTTCATCAAAATGGCGTCGCGGTTGATGCGACCCCGGCGCCAGCGTTTCAAGAGGCAAGTCGCGAAGCTCGTGCGCAACAGTACCTTCCGCATCCACCCGATCGTGGTGTTTCAGCAAGGCATCGAGCCCGAGATTGCCGAGGCCCGATCTTCTAGCTTTAACCCCCATCGCCATTTTTCCCATGCCTCGCGTTCAGCTGACGAATTTCGGTTGGCGATTTTCGTGTCTACGAAGGATTTCGCCGGCCAACGCCCGATATGCCTTAGCGCCACTGGAGGTTGGATCGTAGCTCATAACTGGCAAGCCGTGACTCGGGGCCTCCGCTAATCGAACGTTGCGCGGAATAATAGTTCGATAAAGACTCTCTGGGAAATGCTGAACAAGTTGTTCGGAGACGTCATTTGAAAGATTGTTCCTCGGATCGTACATGGTCCGCAGGAGTCCTTCGATATCGAGCGTCGGATTGATAACACGCTTAATTCGCTTAACAGTATCGACTAGCGCCACCAAACCTTCTAGCGCGTAGTATTCACACTGCATCGGAACAAGCACCCCATCTGCGGCAACTAGCGCGTTGACGGTCAGCTTGGAGAGCGCCGGAGGGCAATCCAATAAAACGAAATCATAATCTTCACGAACCTCCGTCAGAACACTTTTTAGCGCGAAGTCCCCGACCGGTGTGTCGCGCAAGCGAATTTCTGCCTCCGTCATATTCCCGTTAGCAGGGATTAATTCAAAACCCAGTTCCTTGAGTACGATCCGAACTTCACTTAACGGCGCCAAATCCAGCAGCAAATCTCGGCAGCTCACCGCGATTGCGTCCTTATCGACGCCTACCCCCATCGTCGCGTTACCTTGGGGATCAAGATCGACAAGCAAAACCCGTTGACAGGTCGCAGCAAGAGAAGCGGAAAGATTAACCGCGGTAGTAGTCTTGCCAACGCCTCCCTTCTGGTTCGCTATCGCAATGATCCGTTTCATATGACACCGGAGTCTCGTGCGATCAGCAGAAGGTGCCGCGCTCCTTGCAGGCCGGGAATCTCGAAGGGCTTTGCGTCCATGATCCGATATCCTTCTGGCAGTTTCGCCAACTCGCTTGGGTCCAGCTTCCCCTTCATTGCCAACCACCGTCCGTCAGGTGCCGCCAGATGGGCGCTGGCCTCGATAAACGCATCGAGACGACCAAATGCCCGACTAGTGACGCTGGCGTATTCGCGTTTAGGGCGCCAGGTTTCAACCCTTTCTTCAACTATCTCCACATTCCGCAACAAAAGTTCTCGGACCACTTGACGCAAAAAACGCGCCCGTTTCCCGTTTGAGTCTATCAGCGTAACCTCTGTGTCCGGCTTTGCAATAGCCAGCGGCAAACCAGGCAAGCCCGCGCCGGAGCCTACATCCACGAGCGAACCGTTGAGGTCTGGTAGAACCACCAAACTATCAAACAGATGCCGCGTGACCATTTCTTCAGGCTGCCGAATCGACGTCAGGTTGTATACCCCGTTCCACCGCCACAGAATCTCCAGGTACTGCAGAAGCGCATCGATCATGCCGTCCGTCAACGAGAGGCGCATTTTCCCGCTCCCCTCTTCGAAATATCTCCGAACCGCCACGGAACCATGAATGTTCAATTTCCCACGCCAGTAAGCTTATGGCATTTGACTGCCAAACCTCGCTTCCCGCGACGACACAGCCAAATCGGCATGGCTTCCGGTTCCCCCGGATAGACTGGATCCGTTCAGCTCTCCCTCAGAAAAATCGTCGGTGAGGATCACATCTGCCCGCGCAGCCTCATAAGCGGCTACGCGGTCGGCATCGTCCCTCGTGAGCAGCCCATGCGCGATCGCGTCAGCACCCCGTTCTTCGACTGTGGCCCCCGCCAGCTGTCCACGAGTCGACGCTTCATAGAATCGCGAATAGGGGGCTTCGACTTCGAGCAGCATACGGAATGCCCTCTCGATTCGACCAACCGGATCAGTCGCCGATTCACTTGTAAAGACGAGCCGGCATAACCGCTCGCGCAACTCGGTGTCATCCATCGACTGCAGGGCCACCTTTCGATTTAGATCATCCCGTACCGGCCGATAAGGGATGCCGAACGGAAATATGACCCACCGCATTAGCAGCGCCAGGGGACGATTTGTGAAGTTACGTAAAAAACCGTCAAACGCGATGGCGATTTCAGATAAAGAATGCTGCATGGCCCACTGCAGATGAGCCGAATCCTCTTTGCGCTCGCCACTAGCGTGGTAATACCTGAGCACACAGGAAGCCATATAGAGGTGACTGAGAACATCACCCAACCGCGCCGACAAACGTTCGCGTCGCTTTAGTTCGCCGCCCAGAACAGCCACCGCCATGTCAGCAGCAAAGCTGAGCGCCGCGCTCATTCGTTCCAGCTGCCTGAAGTACGGAGCAGAAATTCCATTTACCGGTGACGAGGCAAGCTTTGCATCAGTTAAACCTAGCGTGAATGCCCGCACGGCGCGATTGAAGGTCGTGCCCACATGTGCCCAGATTAATTTGTCGAACGCTTTGAGGTCACGCTTCTGGATCGCTGCAATCTCTGGCAGAAGATAGCGATGACAACGAATGGCGCCCTGCCCAAAAATGATCAGGCTCCGCGTAAGTATGTTGGCACCTTCAACGGTAATCGCAACGGGAACTGCCTTGTAGGACGCGGCTATCGGATTTCTCGGGCCCTGCTGCACGCCACGGCCACCCAATACATCCATGGAATCCAGTACCACCTTCCTCATCATCTCCGTCATGTGATATTTGGTCAGTGCCGTTACAACTGACGGCGTACAGCAGTCAACGGCAGATGCCGTCATGATCCGCATCGCTTCCATCTTGTAGGTGAACCCTGCAATCCGGCCCATCGCTTCCTGTACGCCTTCGAATTCGCCGACCGGCCGCCGGAACTGGCGTCGGATTCGACCGTATGCGCCAGTAGCTCGATACGCTGTCTGTGCCGCCGCCGCAGACAGCGCGGGCAAAGAAATACCTCGTCCGGCGCTCAGGCACTCCACCAGCATGCGCCAGCCCTGGCCAGCCATTCGCACCCCGCCTATGATCCACTCGACCGGGATGAAAACATCTCGACCGGAGATCGGGCCATTCATGAACGCAACCCCGGGGTAATGCCGACGCCCAATCTGAACACCTGGGTGATTGGCTGGAACAAGCGCGCAAGTGATCCCGTAATCGGTCCTGTCCGAATCGCCCAGCAGGCATTCCGGGTCCTGCAGTCTGAATGCCAAACCAATTACGGTTGCAACCGGGGCAAGGGTGATCCATCGTTTGCAAAAAGTGACGCGAATTCCTAACACTTGACGGCCTTGATGATCACCGTAGCCAACCAGGCCGATATCAGGCATCGCGGTCGCGTCAGATCCAACCTCAGGTCCCGTCAAGCCGAAACAGGGTATTTCGCGGCCATCCGCAAGGCGTGGCAACCACGCTTCCCTTTGCTCGTCCGTACCATATCGCTGCAACAACTCGGCGGGTCCCAGAGAGTTGGGGACCATCACCGTCACCGCTAACGCAACGGACCTCGTAGCCAATTTGGTTACGATGGACGATTGCGCTGCAGCCGAAAACTCCAGTCCGCCGTAAGTTTTCTTTATCAGCATGCCGAAAAAGCGCTGTTCCCGAAGGTAGCGCCATACCTCGGGGGGCAGATTCTTGCTAGAAAAATCGACCGTCCAGTCATCGAGCATGCCACACACTATCTGACATTGATTATCAAGAAACTGCTGTTCGGCCTCACTCATCGGCGTGTACTCGAAGCCCATCAATTGCTTCCAGTCCGGGCGGCCTTGGAATAGTTGCGACTCCCACCACGCGTCCCCGGCGTTTATTGCGATACGTTCGGTATCGGATAAATGGGGCAACTTTCGCTTCATCAGCGTGAAGAGCGGCCGGGTAACGATGGCGCAGCGAAGCGGCGCGAGAAAACTAAATGCGAGTAAGGCAACCAACAAAAGGCCTAGCACGACGGTACCAACGGCACCTAAAAGGCCACTGAAAACCAGGAATGCGTAGATCACCACAAATGCAGCCGACCACAAACGAAGGGGAAACCCCAGAAAGGATAGGGCCCATATCCCCGCGAAGACGATCAACCATTCTGTAACTAGCATTGCGGATAAACTCTATCGATGAAACGATCCATGAGTAGTTTATTGTGACTCGAATCACTCGGCGTTGACTTGATAAAATTCAGCGCCGAAATTGCGTGGCGGCCTTGCGCCTCGAATTTGTAGGACGCTTGCGTCATTCATTCTCTGGTCGGTGCCATTGCGCAGGTTCTTATGCCATCAACCGCGCGAACGGCCCTGTGCCGCCGACACTGACTCGGCCTGCTTGGCAGCAAAAGGGTGACAAGCGCGATCCCGAACCGTGCTGCCAACTTAACCATCCAAGCGGGTCGACAGCAGTTTTGCCACGCACCTCTGCTAATCATGACATGCGGTCGGTCCGGAAGGCAGATCTCGCACAAACCGGGCCCCTTCGCTAGAATAGTAAAATGGCCATAAAAGGAATCTTTCTCCTATTTGGTGGAATAGCGCTCTCCCTTTGCGCAGCGCAGGCGGCTCCTGTGTACCGTTGGGTCGATGCAAACGGTGTAATCCATTTTTCTCAGACGCCTCCCGTATCGGGAGCCTATAAGCGAATCGAACCGGAGTTGCCCCCGCCCACCTCCGCGCCAGCTGTCAAAGAGCTTGGCCCGATGATGGAGCACTACCAGACCCAACGGGAGCAATCTCAAAAGTCCCGTGAAGCCCACGTAAAACATGCAGCCGAAAGAGAAGAGGCGTGCGCCAAGGCGCGACAGCGTATCAACTTTCTTGAAGCCGCCACCGCCCACCGATTGTTTGTTCGGGGTCAGAACGGAACGCGGTCTCGCATGACCCAGCCACAGTTTGAGAAATTGTTAAACCAAGCCAGGCAAACAGCGGCCGCGAATTGCCGCAAGAGCTAGAAGGAATCCGACAAACCGACCGATCGGAATGGTCCTCGTTTTTCTTTCTTTTGTTGTCCCCGCAGTCGAAACCTTCTGTTAGTTCACGCACTGCCCGGATGCACGGAAGTCAACACCACAACCGACCCGACTCAAACCTTGGCAAGGTTTACGACATCGATCACCCAGCGCCGCTGCGGAGAATCGTTGAAAATCTGAGACTAGCCACCCTAGAGACACAAGCTTTCCGGAAAAGCAGCCATCATCAGGGATACGGCCGGTCCCCATTTTATGAAGGACACCACGGGACTCAACTCCGGAACGACACATCCCGGTTGTAGCGGTCAAGGGTTTTCTGGACACGGGTTTGTGGGCAATGAACTCTGTCATGCAGCCAGCTGTTGGTGCTCGGCGTAGTAGTCACGCCGGCGCTGAGCGGGTGATCTGAAGCCGTGGCGCTCGA
>OFHJ01000768.1_pt1 | contig 10909 bp, 8 predicted proteins | sample 1522001 | NCBI WGS metagenome assembly OFHJ01 (sample SAMEA2464838, study PRJEB22497) | soil metagenome | biome: Grassland; feature: Farmland; material: Clay | place: Australia | collected 2013-02-01 | depth 1.2 m | reverse complement strand
GCCATCGCCGACCAGCGCCACCGCCGGCCGGTCGACCGAGGTGGCGCCCATGAGAAGCGCCGGCAGGGTCTTGTCGCAGCCGCCGACCAGCACCACCGCGTCCATCGGCTGGGCGCGCACCATCTCCTCGACGTCCATCGCCATGAGATTGCGGAACATCATGCTGGTCGGTTGCAGGAACGCCTCGCCGAGCGAGATGGTGGGAAAATCGATCGGCAGGCCGCCAGCGGCGAGAACGCCGCGCTTCACCGCCTCGATCAGCTCGGGGAAATGACGGTGGCAATTGTTGAAGCCACTCGCCGATTGCGCGATGCCGACCGTCGGCTTCGACAGAAGCTCGCGCGAATAGCCCATGGATTGCGCGAAGGTGCGGCGCAGATAGCGGGAGAAATCCGGATCGCCGTAATCGGTGAGACCGCGGTCGAGACCTTGCGCCTTGCTCATGAAAAACCGTGCTCCGCAACAGGGATGGGGGCCGAACATCGCGCTTCGGTACGCCGACGGGGAAAACCGACGCGCCGAGATCGCGTGCCGAAGGCCGAGCCAGCCTAGCGATCTCGTTTTCGCCCGGCAACAGCCTCGCCGCCGATTGACCGGCGCGGTCCGTCCGGGCGACAATCGCGCCCGATGCGGGCGCCCCGGCCATCTCCGGCCGCGCGCCCCGAGCACGGAGGGAGTTTGATGAAGGTTTGCATCTTCGGCGCCGGCGCGATCGGCGGCTATCTCGGCGCCGGGCTCGCCCGCACCGATCACGAGGTGAGCCTGATCGCCCGCGGCGAGCACCTCCGCGCCATGCGCGAGCGTGGCATCACCGTGCTCAAGGACGGCACGAGCTACACCTCGCGGCCGAACTGCACCGACGATCCCTCCGCGCTCGGCCCGCAGGACTACCTGATCGTCACCTTGAAGGCGCATTCGGTCATCGACACGGTCGACGCCATGCGGCCGCTCCTTGGTCCGAACACCACCGTGGTGACCGCCTACAACGGCATCCCCTATTGGTACTTCCACGGCGTCGAGGGCAAACTTCGCAATCACGTGCTGGAAAGCGTCGATCCCGGCGGGCGGCAGTGGGAAATCCTCAAGCCCGAGCACGCCGTCGGCTGCATTGTCTACCCCGCGACCGAGGTGGTCGAACCCGGCGTCATCAAGCACGTCTATGGCGACAAGTTCCCGGTCGGCGAGCCGAGCGGGCAAGTCACCGAGCGTCTCACCGCCTTGAGCGCCCTGCTCGAGGAAGGCGGCTTCAAGGCCGGCACCTTGGACCGCATCCGCGACGAGATCTGGCTCAAGCTCTGGGGCAATCTCTGCTTCAATCCGATCAGCGCCCTCACCCTTGCCACCCTCGACATCATCGCCTTCGATCCCGATACCCGGGCCGTCGCCCGCGCGATGATGGAAGAGGCGCGGATCATCGCGGAGAAGCTTGGCGTGCATTTCCGCGTCGACGTCGAGCGGCGGATCGACGGCGCCGGCAAGGTCGGCGCCCACAAAACCTCGATGCTGCAGGACCTTGAACGCAACCGGCCCTTGGAAATCGACGCCCTGATCACCGTGGTACAGGAAATGGGCCGCCTGACCGAAACCCCGACGCCGACCTTGGACGTGGTCTTGGGCCTGGTGCGCCAGCGGGCGCGGGTCGCCGGCCTTTATCCGCCGATCGAGCTTTTAAAGCCGGCGCCAAAGCCGGCCAAGAGCGCCACCGGCTGAACGCCCTCTAGGCGACGCGCGGCCGCTTTTCGAGGTGCACGAGGCAGCGGTCGATCCACTGCCGGGTCAGCTTCTCGGTCGTCGCGTTCTGCCCGAGGCGGGCGGCGAGGCCGGCGAAATCGACGTGATCCAACGGCTGATCCTGGTTGAAACAGGAGAAGACGTAGACCGTCTTGCCGGTCTCAGGGTCGACATGCGGCTGCAGGCACTGGGCGCAGATTTCCTTCATCATGCACTGCATCGGCGAGTTGATCGAGCCGATCGCCACGTGGTCGGGGTGCAGATAGGGCCGAAGCGCGCCCGAGCGCGCCGCCGCCACCGCCGCCATCATGCGGTCGGAGCCGATGGCGATGATGCGATCGACCTCCTGCACCGGAATGGTGATCGGGCCGAGATTGCCCGAGGCATAGGCGGTCATCGCCTGAATCACATTGCCGACGAAGCTGCGGTCCTGCGGCCGACCGGGGGTGAAGCCCGGCGCCTCCTCGCAGCACCAGACGATGAGATCGGCAGCGCGCTCGATCTCGGCCACCTTGTAGCGGTCGGCCGGCTTGCGGTAGGCGGCGAAATAGAGAACGCGCGATCCCGCGGCGCGCAGCGCCGTGCCGATCGAGAACAGCACTGCGTTGCCGAGTCCGCCGCCGAGCAACGCCACGGTGGCGCCCGAAGGAATTTCGGTCGGCGCGCCGGTCGGCCCCATCAGCACCACCGGCTCGCCCGGCGCAAGGAAGGTGCAGAGATCGGACGAGCCGCCCATTTCGAGCGCGATGGTCGAGATCAAACCCTTTTCCTCGTCCACCGAGGCGCCGGTGAGGGCTAGGCCCTCCATGGCCAGCGTCGTGCCCTCGGCTCGCATGGCGAAGGTCTCGTAGTTTTGCAGGCGGTAGAACTGTCCCGGCCGGAAGCGGCGGGCAGCGAAGGGCGCCCGCACCACCACTTCGACGATGTTCGGCGCCAGACGGTGCACCGCCTCGACCTTGGCGCGCAGCCCCACGTCGAGCCGGGCGATAAAGCCGGCATGGTCAAGCGCGCTCACCGGCGCGCGCCGGCCGAGAACGCGGCTCAGGCTCGGATAGCCTTGTTTCGCGCTCGCCATCGCCTTCACCACGTTGCCGAAATAAGACGGATGGACGTCGCCGAAGAAACTCATGAAACGGCCGTCTGGCCATTTCTTCAACAGCACCTCGGCGGTATTCGGCTTGGCGATGGCACGTTCCGGCGTCACCGGATTGCCGTCCTCGTCGCAGGCCTGGAAATAGCGCTGCGAGATCGGAAATTCTTCGTCCTCCTCACGCGCCAGAACGGTGTTCGGCTGCGTCCCGGCAGCGATCAGAATCGAGGCCGCAGGCAGCACCGTCTCGCCGCCCTCGCTCCAGGCGCCGTCGTCGCCGCGGCGCATGACGGCGAAACGCACGGCGGCGGCGTGGCCGAAGCCGTCGACCTCGATCGCCCGCGGGTCCAAGGCCTCGACGAATCGGATGCCCTCCTCTAGCGCCTTCGCCACTTCTTCGTGGTTCAGCGTGTAGGACGGGCTGTCGATCAAGCGCTTGCGATAGGCGATGGTGACGCCGCCCCAGGCCTGCACAAGCTCGCGAATTCGCGCTGGCCGCTTTTCCCGCGCCGCTTGTTCGCGCTCAGCGCGGATCTGGCGGGCGTGATCGAGGAAGGTATCGGCGATGCCGGCCTCCTCCGCCGTCCAGGGCGCGCGCACCCTCGCCTCGCCCCGTTCCGCCACCAGAACCTCGTAGCGGCGGAGAAACTTCTCCACCTGCACCGGGTAATAGGCGAGCGATTCCGTCGCCGCATCGACCGCCGTCAAGCCGCCGCCGATCACCACCACCGGCAGGCGAATCTGCATATTGGCGATCGATTCGGCGTTGGCCGCGCCGGTGAGTTGCAACGCCATGAGGAAGTCGGAAGCGGTGCGGACGCCGCGCGCCAAGCCGTTCGGCATGTCGAGCACGGTGGGCCGGCCGGCGCCGACCGCGAGCGCCACATGATCGAAGCCGAGCGCGAAGGCATCCTCGGTGGAGAGCGCGCTGCCGAAACGCACGCCGCCGTAGAGCGCGAATTCGCTCCGCCGCTCAAGCAGCAGACGGATCAGCTTGAGGAAGTTCTTATCCCAGCGGACGGTAATGCCGTACTCGGCGACGCCGCCGAAGCCGGCCATCAAGCGATGATCGAGGGATTCGTAAAGTTCTGCGACGTCGCGGATCGGCCGGAACGGCTGCCGCTTGCCGAAGGCGTCGAGGCCGGAGACGTCCGCCGGCAGCGGCTCGATCTTCAAGCCGTCGATGCCGACCACCGCATGGCCGTCGTTCATCAGATGATGCGCGAGCGTGAAGCCGGCCGGGCCCATGCCGACGATCAGCACCCGGCGGCCGCTCGCCGCCTTCGGATAGGGGCGACGCAGGTCCATCGGGTTCCAGCGCGTCAGCAGGCTGTAGATCTCGAAGCCGTACGGCAATTCGAGAACGTCGCGCAGCGTCCGCGTCTCGGACTGCGGGATGTTGACCGGCTCCTGCTTCTGGTAGATGCAGCCCTTCATGCAGTCGTTGCAGATGCGGTGCCCGGTCGCAGCGGCCATCGGATTGTCGAGGGTGATGGCGGCGAGCGCGGCAAGAACCTGGCCCGAGGCCTTCATCTCCTGAAACTCGGAGATGCGCTCCTCCAGCGGACAGCCGGTCAGCTTGATGCCGAAATTGTTCTTGCGGAAGGCGCCGCGCGTACCCGGCGCCGCGTCCTTGGCCGGCTTGTCGCGCAAACCGTGAGAGCAGGAGTCCTTGCCCTGATGATGGCACCAGATGCAGTAGTTGACCTCGTCCAGCGCGCCCTTGAGGTCGGTGCCGGAATCGGTGAGCACGAAGCCCTCGCGCCGGCGCAGATGATCGTCCGGCAGCCGGCAACTGACGACGCCGTCCGCCGTCTCGGCGATCAGCGGAATGAGATGTTCGGGGTCGAGCTTCGCCGGCGCCTTGAACAGAACGCCCGCGTGGTGGCGCGCCTTGCCCGCCGCGCTCAGCGACGCCCAGGCGGCATAGCGCAGCGCGAGGTCGAGATCCTCGCCGTGCTGGACAGCCGCCGCTTCCCAGGCCGCCACCGCCGTGGCGAAGGCGAGTTCGTCGAAGGCGCCGCCGGTCCGCGGCGCGAGTTCCGCCTCGAGCGCCGGGCCGTCGAACGCCTCGGCCTCCGCCGGCTTGAACTTCTTCATTGCCTGGCGTTGCACGAACAGGCGCTTGCAGGCATATAGCGGCGCGAGCGCGTGGTGGCGGGCGGCCAGCGCCTGGACCTCGGCCTTGATCTCGAACAGATCGGCGAGGAAATCGTCGAGATGGGGGCCAAGCGCCAGCATCAGCGCCGAATGGCCGCCATCATCGAGGCTTTCGGGCGCCGCCCGAGCGGCTTCGAGTCGGCTTTTCAGTTCGCCGTCGGCGGCACCGACGAATTCGAGGAACGCACGGTCGAGGCGCGCCAACCCGTCACGGCGATAAAGCTCATCGAAAGAAACGCCGTAAGCTGCCTTTACCATGGGATCGCTCTCGCTCCTCTGCCGCCGCCTCAGGGTCCGGCCCAATGCCGACCATCGCCCGCCGGCCCGAACCGTCAGACCGCAGGCCGGTCGTCATTCTTAGACTAAACGCAAGTTTGCACGGAAGCCGCGCCCAAAACATATAGGGTGAAAGGCGTGGCCTGAAAACAGAAGAAGTGGGCGCATCGCGAACAAACAAGCGCCTTTGGCCGGGAGACGTTCGCCCGCGCACAGCTTCCTTAACCCGTGGCCTATTGGCCCGCGCGGTGTCCGGCGGGAACGGCGAGCGCCCAGGGGACGACGGCGCCGATGACCTGGCCGAGCGCCCGGTCGAAGGCTTCAGTCACGCCGTTCATGGTATCGCTCGCGGCCGGCACGCTGGCCACGAAACTTCGCGTCGCGACGATTTCGGCATCGCTCTCGCGCACCATCTTGGCGACCAGGCGGACACGCACCGTCGGCGCGCCGCCGGCGCGCCGGTAACTGGCGGTGAAGTCCCAAAGCTCGCTTTGCAGCTCGTAATCGGCCCGGAGGCCCATGCCGGATGCGCCGACGCCGACGATGTCGCCGCTTTGCTCGAAGCCCTTGATGAGCAGCCGCTGCACCATCCGCGGCGCCGGATCCGCCCAGCGCGCGTGGCCGTAATATTCGATCTCCAACGGCGTCGGCCGCAGCGCGATGTGGTCGGTATCGAGCGCCGCCGGCGCCGAGGGCATGTCGACCACGAGTTGCCAGGGCACGGGCCGATGCGCCGCCGCGTGCGCGATCTTCGGCGCCAGAGCATAAAGCCTCGGCGCTTCGCCCGGCGAGGGCAATCGCACGCAGCCCGCGACCACAAGCGCGGTGAGGGCCGCGAGCAGCAGCCTCGCCTTCGCCAAACCCAGCCGCCCATTCATCGCGATCTTCATGGTTGCGTCCTCATCGCAGCGTGCGCTCCGGCAGCTTGTCGCCATAAAGCAGCACCGAGGGGTTGTTGTCGATCTTCTGAACCGTACGGGACAACTGCTGAACCAAGCGATGGGTCTGGTCGAGGAGACGCGTCAAGCGCCCGAGGCCCGTCGTCGAGAAGCGGTGCACCGAGGCGCGATTTTCCGCCACCACGGCATTGACCTGGTCGGCCGCCGCGGTCAGCGCCCGCGACGTCGCGCGCATGTCGTCGACAAGCTTCGGCACGTCGTCTCGCGTCAGCCGGGCGGTATTGGCGAAGGTGGCGTGGGCCGCCGCCAAGGTCTTGTCGGCGCGATCCGCGAGGCGATCGAGCTTGGCCGCCGCGGCGGCGGTGGACGCGATGGTCTTCGCGATGTCCGCCCGCTCGGCGGCGAGGGTATCCGTCACCGCTGCGGTATTGGCCAGAACCTTATCCAGATTACGGAGGTTTTCCGGACTGGCGATGCGGCCGAGGCGCGCGAGCAAGGTCTTCAGCCCCGCCACCGCCTCGGGCAGGCTTTGCATCATGTCGGCGACCTCGGAGGGCTGCGAGCGAATGATCGGCGCCAGGCCGCCGGGCTTGCGCACGGCCAGCGGCGCGCTCGGGGTGCCCGGCGAAATCTCCACCAGCGTGATGCCGGTAATGCCCTGAAGCCGGAGGCTCGCGACCGAGTCGGTCCGCACCGGCACGTCGCGGCCGATATGGATTCTGACCTTGACCCGGCGCGAATCGCGGCGATCGATGGTGATCGAACCCACGGTACCGACCGGCACGCCGTTAAACAACACTTGGCTGCCGATGCCGAGCCCGGCTACCGATTGCGAGAAAAAGATGCGATACGTCGCGGTTCGCCCTTGCAGGCTGACCCGCCCGAGCCAGATCACGAATCCCATGCCGCCGAGGAGCAGCGCCACGACGACGATCCCGACGACAAGATAATGCGCCTTGTTCTCCATCATCCGCTCCGGTTCGACGCATCCGGACCGAAGAAACGCGCGGCTCGAGGCCCGTGGAAATATTCGCGCACCCACGGGTGAGTTTCCGCCAATAGTTCCTCGACCGAACCGGTTGTCAGAACATGGCGGTCTGCAAGCACCGCTATACGGTCGCAAATCGTCACCAGGGAGTCCAGATCATGGGTAACCATGAAGAGCGTAAGGCCGAGGGTCTGCGTGAGGTGCTGGATCAAGCGATCGAAGGCGGCTGCGCCGATGGGATCGAGCCCGCCGGTCGGCTCGTCGAGAAAAAGAACCTCGGGGTCGAGCACAATGGCCCGCGCGAGCGCCGCGCGCTTTTTCATGCCGCCCGAAAGCTCGGACGGGTATTTCCGGCCATCCGCCGCCGGATCAAGGCCGACCAGCGCCAGCTTGACCGCGGCGATCTCAGCCGTGAGCGCCGCGCTCAGCCCGACATGCTCGCGAAGCGGCACCGCGACGTTCTCGGCCACGGTGAGCGACGAGAACAGCGCCCCGCCCTGAAAGAGCACGCCGAAACGCCGCTCGAGAAGCCGCCGTGCCTCGAGATCGAGCGCAGCCACGTTGCGGCCGAAGACCTCGATGCGGCCGGCGCGGCGCGGCAACAGGCCGAGGATGGCGCGCAACAGCACCGACTTGCCGCTGCCCGATCCGCCGACGACGCCCAGTATCTCGTTGCGGTAGAGATCGAGATTCGCATCCTCCAGCACAAGGCGCCGACCGAAGCCGACCGAGAGCCCGCGCACGCGAACGACGACTTCTCGCTCAGATGCCCATGACATCGAAAAACACCGAAAACAGCGCGTCGAGCACGATCACGAGAAACACCGACTCGACCACCGAGCGCGTGGTCTGGCGTCCGACGCTTTCAGCGCTGCCGGACACCCGAAGCCCCTCGTAGCAGCCGATCAACGCGATGATCACCGCGAAGACCGGCGCCTTGACCATGCCGACCCAGAAATGCGTGATCGAGATATTGGCGAGCCGCTCGGTAAAGAGCGTGGGATTGATGCCGATCGCTATCCAGGAAAGAAGACCGCTGCCGAGCAGCCCGAGAATGTCTGCGAAAAAGGAAAGCAGCGGCAGCGAAATCACCAGGGCGATGAGGCGAGGCAAGACCAGAACCTCGATCGGATCGAGGCCGAGCGCGCGCAGCGCATCGACTTCCTCGCCCACGATCATGGTGCCGATCTGCGCCGTAAAGGCGCTGCCCGAGCGCCCCGCCATCATGATCGCGGTCAACAGGACCCCAAATTCGCGCATGATCGCGATCGCAGTGAGATCGATCACCGCCGTCGTCGCGCCGTAGCGCCGCAGCTGCACCTCCGCCTGATAGGCGAGCACGATACCGATCAGAAACGAGACCAAACCGATGATCGGCAGGGCGTTGACGCCGGTGGCCTCGATGTGGGCGAAGACGGCGGTGACGCGAAGCCGCCGCGGCCGCAGCAGCGTCTTGCCCAAGGTCACGATCACCTGGCCGAGGAAGTATAGGAAGCCAAATGCCCCGGTGCCGAAGGACGCAGTGGCCGCGCCGATCCGGATGAACCAATCGGCGAGTGGCGCGACGCGCGGCGGCGGCGGCGCCTCGGCCGTCGCTCCGGCCGCCTCGAGCCGATCGAGAAGGATATGATAGCCGGGTTTTCCGCCGGCGAAATCCACGGCAAGGCCGCGCGCGTTCAGGCGCCGGCGCGTCCGCACCAGAAGCCAGGCGCCGGCGGTGTCCATCGCCTCGATGCCGTCGAGTTCGATCCGGACCGGGCGATCGGGAAGCGCAAGATCGCGCAGCCGCTGATCGAGCGCGGCCGCATTGGCAATGTCCCAGCGTCCGCTCGGACAGAGCAGAGCCCGATCCTCTTCCGCTTGGATGATGACCGACGCCGCCATGGCTTCGAGCATGACACGACGCCGGGATGGCGGCAAGAAAGCAGGTTGTATCGGCGGCGTTTGTAACCCGATTGTCGCGAATCGCCGCGAGCGCCGTGGTAGCGGGCGGCAACGTCATTCGCCGCACGCGCGGACAACGCGGCGCGATCGACGAATTAGAGTGATTCGATGCGTGAGGGCCGTGACGCCGTAAGGCGAGCGGGCAATCGGGTAGAGGGGCGCCTTGCGGCGCTCCCCCACCGGGTCACCGGAGGCGGTCGCCCGCCTCCGGTTCCCACAGAACGTGGCATGCGGCTTTCCCGCACCGACGCTCTTCGACAGTTGGTTCACAGCACTGCAAGCGCCTGCAACTCCCGATAAGGGAGGCGCAGCTTAGGCTTCAGCAACGGTGTCCGTTCTTTGATTTGGTTGAAGGCGTTCCAAGTGAGGCGTCGGCCTCCCCAGCTGCGACTACGCAGCATTCTGCGCCAGTAACGCTCTACGGCCCGATAAACTTTTACGAGACACCGGAAATTTCCGGCGACGCCGTAATAAGCATAGTGGCCGCGTAAGACGAGGTTGATTTCCTCGATCTGGTCACTGATTTTATAATGCCGTATTCGCCGCATCAGCTCTTGCAGAGACAGGAGACTGCGCTTTAGCCGAGATTTCTCGGTGCGCAGTCCAACCTTGAAGTTGCCTTTTTGGTTCCGCGTGCAATAGAGCGTGAGGCCCAGAAAGTAGATTGTTTCCGGGCGCGTCCTGCCCTGCTTGCCCGCGTGTCGCTGCGCGAACCGACCAAACTCGACCAACTTGGTCTTGGTCGGCTCCAGAGTGAGGCCGAATTTCCCCAATCGAAGACGCAGAGCGTCCTGCACGCGGAGGGCATCCGATCGGTATTGGAAACAGATCACAAAGTCATCGATATAGCGCACCAGATGGGCTTCGCCCCGCAACCGAACCTTGACGACGCGCTCGAACCAGAGGTCGAGCACGTAATGGAGGTACACGTTGCTCAACAGCACGCTAATCAGTCCCTGAACGCAAAAGGTAACTTCACCTTCGACCGGACAATTCCGCTCGATCGTTCTCGTTCTGTGCTTGACTTGCGCCTTAAGAGGTAATTTACATATGTCACATGCCGCGATCGACCGATACGCAGAAGGCGGAACGTCTCAATGCTGCCCATGGGTTGCTCGCGCGCGGGCTGAGCGTGGCGGAGGCTGCCTTGTCGTTGTCGCGGCAATTCGCAATGTCCCGACGTCAGGCCTATCGGTACGTCGAGAAGGCCCAGACGATCAGCCGGCCGGTCGCGGTGGCCGAGCCGAGCATGGCGGTGACGTTCAAGCTGCCGCCCAGTCTGGTCAGATTGATTCGAGCGCGGGCCGCGGCCGAGGGAACGACGATCAGCGACATGGTCAGCCGAGCGCTGCGCGCGTTCCTCGGCGAAGCCGGCGGCCATGGCTAACCGGCGCAGCGGCAATGATCGCAACGTCCGTCTCGAACATGCGTTTGACCGTCTGCTCGCCGTTAAACTGGAGCAGGTCTATGGGATTCTGGTGCCGGAGCAGGTCTGTGTCGTCGGTGTGGGACGGCGCGTAAGGGAGGGGAGCGATGAAGACCGCCGCGATCTATGCCCGAGTGTCGTCCGACCAGCAAAAGGAAGAGAACACGATTGCCAGCCAAACCGCGACGTTGGTCGAGTTCGCGTGCGAGCAAGGATTCAGCGTGCCCGATGAATGGGTGATCGAGGACGAAGGCTTCAGCGGTGCCAGCTTGCTACGGCCAGGCTTGGAGCAGCTGCGCGACCTCGTGGCCGAGGGCCAAATCCAAGCCGTCCTCATTCACTCGCCGGATCGGCTAAGCAGGAAGTATGCCTATCAGGTTCTCCTGACGGAAGAG
>OFHJ01000767.1_pt1 | contig 10918 bp, 11 predicted proteins | sample 1522001 | NCBI WGS metagenome assembly OFHJ01 (sample SAMEA2464838, study PRJEB22497) | soil metagenome | biome: Grassland; feature: Farmland; material: Clay | place: Australia | collected 2013-02-01 | depth 1.2 m | reverse complement strand
AGAACCCCCAGATTTTCGGGTAGCTGAAGTCAGTCCCTAGCACGGTACCGCGATCGGCGCACGAGAACCAGTGTCTTAAAGCGACGACACCTTCGGGTGTGACGCCCCTCACACCCGCGCCTCACCCATCGATCAGCCCGAGAACCTCCGCAGTTTTATCGCGCATCAACGCCTCGCTACCGCGGCTCTCGACGTTCAACCTCACCAACGGCTCGGTGTTGGATCCACGCAGGTTGAAACGCCACTCCTCGAACTCCATCGACAACCCGTCGGTGTGATCGACGGCGCTCGCCGCGCCCTGGTAGTGATGTTGGACCCGCTCGAGGATCGTGCGCGCATCGCTCGTCAACTTGCGGTTGATCTCCCCGCTCGCCGGGAAGCGCTTAATCCGCTCGCCCACGAGCTCCGAGAGCGGCCCGCGCTCGGCGATCACCTGCAAGGCAACCAGCCAGGGAATCATGCCGCTGTCGCAGTAGGAGAAGCCGCGGAAGTAATGGTGCGCACTCATCTCACCGCCGTAGGCCCCGTCCACCTCGCGCATCTTCTGCTTGATGAACGCATGTCCCGAGCGGCACAACACCGGCGTCCCGCCGTGCCCGCGCACGAGGTCGATGGTGTTCCAGGTCAGCCGGGGATCGTGCACGATGCGCGCGCCGGGCTCGCGCTTGAGGAAAACCTCTGCCAACAGGCCGACGAGGTAGTACCCCTCGATGAAGTTGCCCTGCTCGTCGAAGAAGAAACACCGGTCGTAGTCGCCGTCCCAGGCGAGGCCGACATCCGCGCCGCTCGCGCGCACCGCCTCGGAGGTCGCGACGCGGTTCTCTTCCAACATGGGGTTCGGAATACCGTTCGGGAAAGTGCCATCGGGCTCGTGATTGACCTTGATGAACTCAAACGGCAGGTGCGGCTCGAGCGCATCGATGGCCAGTCCCGCACCGCCGTTGCCCGGGTTGACCACCACCTTGAGCTTGCGCAGCTTGCTGCGATCGACATAACCGAGCAGGTGCTCGACGTAGCGTTCGCGGATGTCGAGGGTGCGCTCGTGGCCCGGCTTGGCCGCCTTGGCCGGCAGTTGCCCCGCGGCGATCATGTCGCGCATCTCGTTCAGCCCCGTATCGGAGCTCACCGGGCGCGCCTCCTCGCGCACGAACTTCATGCCGTTGTAGTCCGACGGGTTGTGACTGGCGGTGACCATGATGCCGCCGTCGAGTTCGTAGGCGAAGGTCGAGAAGTACGCCGCCTCGGTTCCCCACAGCCCGATGTCGAGCGCGTCCGCACCGCAATCGGTGAGCCCGCGGCGCACCGCCGCGGCGAGTTCGGGGCTGGTGAGGCGGATGTCGTAGCCCACCGCCACCCGGCGCGGCTTGACCAGTGCGCAGAAGGCCCGGGCGATGTCGTAGGCCAGGGACTCGTTGATTTCGTCGGGAATGCGACCGCGGATGTCGTAGGCCTTGAAGGCGTTTAAGTTCGGCATGCGTGCTCCTGGGGCGAGCGCGAAGGATTACAGGAGCGCTCATCGAGGGCAACCCCCGCGGCGCGCAGGGGCTCGCGTAACCGAAATGCGCGCCGCGCCCACCCCGCGTAGACTGCCTGAGGTTCGTTTCAGGCCCGGTGAGTACCGCCATGACCGAAGAATCGAGCAGCCGCAGCGAAGCGCGGCCCCACCGCCACCGCATCAGCGTGCAGGACTATCACCGCATGGCCGAGCTTGGCCTGCTCACCGCGCATACCCCGGTCGAGCTCATCGAGGGCGCCATTTTCGACGCCGCGCCGGCCAGCCACCCGCACCGCACGCTGGTGCGAGCGCTCGAGGAGCGGCTGCGCACTGCGGTGCGCGCCCAGGGACAGGTGCTGCGCCACGCGCCGATCCGCCTGGGCGCGGATTCCGAGCCGACCCCGGACCTCGCGGTGCTGCGGGCGCGCACGGACGGCGAACGCCGCAGCCCGCCCTCGGCACCCGACACGCTGCTCGTGATCGAAGTCAGCGATGCCACCTGGCACTACGACCACGACACCAAGGTGCCCTTTTACGGCCGCCACGGGATCCCCGAGGTGTGGCTGTTCGACCTGACCAGCGCCACGGTGCATTTCTTCCGCGCCCTCACCGGCGGGCATTACGCCGAGGAGTCCGTCACTGAGCACCCGGGCGTGACGTTCCTGCCGGGACTGACCGACGCGGCCGTGGACCTCGCGGGGCTGTTTCCAGGGCCCTGAACCGCGCCGCGCGCCCGTCCTGGGAAGCGCCCCGACGCATCAGGTATGCTTGTCGGTTCCCGAAGACCGACCCGAGACCGCGATGCTCAAGACCCTGCTGCAGGCCAAGCTCCACCGCGTACGCGTGACCGAGGCAGACCTCGACTACGAGGGCTCCTGCGGGATCGACGAGGCGCTGCTCGAGGCCTCGGGGATCGTCGAGTTCCAGCACCTCGAACTCTACAACGTCACCAACGGGGAGCGGTTCTCGACCTACGCCATCCGCGCCGCGCGCGGCAGCGGTACCATCAGCTTGAACGGAGCAGCAGCCCGCAAGGCCATGCTGGGGGACCTGCTGATCATCTGCGCCTACTCGCAGTACTCGGAAGCGGAACTTGCCGCGCACCGCCCGGTGGTGGTGCTGGTCGATGCACACAATCGTCCGCGGCCGGCGGCGCAGTAGCCGCCGTCAACCCCCAACCCGTTCGCCAAAACGCCAGTAAGCCGCGCACGCACGCGCTGCCCGCGCCGGGCGTCCCGCCCGGGTATTCGACCCCAGCACCCCTGCGGCGACCCTGCGGTTCGTCGGGATGATCCGGCGCAGAACAGGCGTTGCCGTGAAACTCGTCCAGGCGGCCGGCTGCGCGCCATTGAGCTCGCAGGCACAGCGCTCAGCGGCTGAAGGTCATGCCCGCCGTGGTCGTCACGGGCGCCCGGCAGACCGGCAAGAGTACGCTTGCGGAGCACCTCGTCGCCGACGGACGACGGTTCGCGTCGCTCGATGACTTTGACGTCCTCGATCTCGCCCGACGCGACCCGCAAGCGCTGCTCGGCGGTGAGCAACCGATGACGCTCGATGAGGTGCAGCACGAACCGAACCTGCTTCGCGCCGTGAAGCGCTCGATCGACCGCGATCGAACGCCGGGGCGATTCCTGCTGACCGGATCGGCCAACCTGCTCCTCATGAAAAGCGTCTCGGAGTCACTGGCCGGGCGCGCCAGCTACTTGACTCTCTGGCCAATGACACGCCGCGAGCAGCTCGGCGAGGGCCGATGCGGTCTATGGGATGAATTGCTCGGTGCCCCTGAGCGCGATTGGCAAGACCTGCTTCGCGCTCAACCGGAGCAACCCGAGGACTGGAAGGCGCTGGCGCTGCGCGGCGGCTTTCCGACGCCAGCGCTGCGGCTGCCCTCGATGCCCGAGCGATCCATCTGGTTCGATGGCTACGTGCGCACCTACCTGGAGCGAGACCTGCGGGACTTGGCTTCGATCAGTGCGCTGCCGGACTTCAGACGTCTGATGCGCGCCAGCTGTCTGCGGTTGGGCCAGATGCTGAACCAGACCGAGATCAGTCGCGAGATCGCGTTGCCGCAACCCACGGTGCACCGTTGGCTGAATCTCCTCGAGACATCCTATCTGCTCGTGCGGTTGCCCGCCTACGCCGTCAACCGCACCAAGCGCCTGATCAAGACCCCGAAGCTGTACTGGGGCGACACGGGGGTGGCGTTGCACGTAGCTGAATCGGCCTCGCCCTCCGGCGCGCACCTGGAGAATATCGTCTTGCACGATCTGCTGGCGTGGCGGGACGCCCGGCTTGCGCGTGCGCAAATCAGCTACTGGCGCACCCGTCACGGTGAGGAAGTCGATTTCGTGATCGAAACCGGTGAGCAACTGCTGCCCGTGCAAGTCAAAGCGGCCTCACGGCCACGCCTCGGCGACACGGGCCACCTGAGAACGTTCCGGCAGGAGTATCGGAAATCAGCACGCGCCGGTCTTCTCCTGCACACCGGCACGCAGATCGAGTGGTTGACGCCCGATGTGTTGGCAGCGCCCTGGTGGCGGGTGCTTTGAGCATCATTGACGTCGCACATAACTTCACGTATTTTACGTGAATGGTGGCCAAGGCAAACATCACGGTTGCAATCGAGCCCGGGCTCTTGAAGAAGGCACGGGCCGTAGCTGCGCGGCGCGGACAAAGCGTGAGCGCACTGCTGGCCGATGAACTGCGTGAGCTGGTTGATGAAGACGCGCAGTACACATCGGCGCGCAAGCGGGCACTGTCGCTCTTTCACAGCCCCCTGCCCCTGGGGGGAGCCCCGCTACGGCGCGAAGAGTTGCATGAGCGTCATATCGTTCGTTGACAGTAACATCCTGATCTACGCGCATGACCTGGACGCGGGGGCGAAGCGTGATCAGGCCGTGGCGAAGCTGCGTGAGCTGTGGGACTCAGGAACGGGCCGGTTATCCGGCCAGGTATTGCAGGAGTTTTACGTCAACGCGACGCACAAACTCACGACTCCCGTCGCACGCGCGTCCGCGCGGGAAGTCATAGAGACCTACGGCGTCTGGGTACACCACGCCACAACGGCCAGAACCGTCCTCAGGGCGAGCGAAATCTCCGATCTGGTCCGGATCTCCTTCTGGGATGCACTCATCGTCGCCTCGGCCGAGCAAGCCGGCGCCGCTGAAATTCTGAGCGAGGATCTCGGCGACGGCCAAGTCATTGCCGGCATCCAGGTCGTGAATCCATTCAGAGCCCATGGCCACGAGGTCCACGACCTCCGGTAGACGAGTCTGAAGACCAGTGAGCCTGCAGACTCGGTTCTCGTCCGTAGCCTCGGGCCACAGCGCATCCGACAGGCTCTCGCACGGGTGGACCGATCGGCTCGATTTTGACCGCATTCTCCTCACCCCAGAAAGAGGCCTGCCGAGGCGGTCCCGTTGTGTGACTTGCGCGCGCCGCCGCGCCTGATCGCGACGGTTCAGCGCTTGGCCCGACCCGTGCGACCCTTGCTGTGCGCCGCACTGCGAACGCGCTCGCCGCGGCCGGAGCCTGCAGCGGCCTTCACTACCGTGCGGCGCTTCGCGTGGGTTTTCCTCTTGGCGACACTGCCCTTTTTGGGCGCCGGAGGCGGCCGCGGCGCCTCCTCCAACTCGATGCCGAAGATGCCGGACAGGTCTTCCGTCGCAATCGTCTTGCGCGGAACCTGCCGCGGCGCGGCCTCGAGATCGACCGTGGCGGCGAGCAGCTCCTCGTGCTGCAGATCGCGCAGCGTGAACAGCAGTTGCGGCTGCGCATCGAGACGCGAGCCCACGGCATAGAGCACCGCCGCGACGTGCTTGCACAGGGTCGCCCAGTCGGGGCAGGAGCAGCTCATCTGGATTTCCCCAGGCTTGGGAAACAGGCCCTGTTCCCGATCGGTGACGAAGCCCATCACCCGATCGGACAGGCGGCCCTCGAGCAGCTCGATCAACGAGCCGATCTGCCCGGCGCACTGGCGCTTCACTCGCCCCCAGTGCGCCTTGGCCAGGGCTTTGATCCGGATCTCGACCTCGTAGGGCTGTGCCCGGGACCCGGCCACCACCGCCGCGATCCGTCCCGGCTCGATCTGCAGATCGAGCACCGCGCCGCTGCGCACGTAGCTGCGCCCGCGGGGCAGACGGTACTCATAGTCCCGGTAGGACTCCAGGTTCTCGCACCAGGCCTTGCCCCAGAAGCTGCGCGCGATGGTGCGCCCCTCGATGCGCACCGGGCTGGGCGCCCGCCCGCCCTCGCCCCGACTCTTCGCGAGGCGCTGCGCGGCGCGCGTAGCGCGCGCACGCTGCTCCGAGACGCGCGGCTTGCGCGTGTACTGCCACCCATTCAACCGATCAGACCTCGATGCAGACTTGCACCCATCATGAATCGCAGGCCTTGTGGATGTCGAGCGCGACGGTCGCAAGCAGTTCCTCATCGCTCATCTCGCTCAGCAATCGCTCCCCGCCCTCGCCGAGCAGCTCCTCGGCGAGGGCGCGCTTGGCCTCGATGAGCGCATCGATCTTCTCCTCCACCGTGCCGCGGCAGACGAACTTGTGAACCATGACGTTGTGCTGCTGACCGATCCGAAAGGCCCGGTCGGTGGCCTGGTTCTCCACCGCCGGGTTCCACCAGCGGTCGAAGTGAATCACCTGCGAGGCCGCCGTGAGGTTCAGACCCGTACCGCCGGCCTTGAGCGAGAGCACGAAGAAGGGCGGGCCGTCCTCGCGCTGGAACTGATCGATGAGCCCGCGTCGCTTGGCGACCGCCGTGCCCCCGTGCAGCACCAGCCCCGCTCGGCCAAAGACCTGCCGAAGATACTGCGCCAGCGGCTCGGTGAGCTCGCGGAACTGCGTGAACACCAGCACCCGCTCCTGGCGCTCGGCGAGCTCTTCGCAAATCGCCCCGAGACGCTCGAACTTGCCGCTGCGCTCGGCGCCGTAGGAACCTTCCCCGGCCCACTGGGCCGGGTGGTTGCAGATCTGCTTCAGCTGCATCAGGTGGGCGAGCACCGCACCGCGGCGGCGGATGCCCTCGGTACGCTCGAGCGCCTGCGCAAGGTCCTGCACGCAGCGTGCGTAGAGCGCCGCCTGCTCGCGGGTCAGGCCACAGAAGGCGCGGATCTCGGTCTTCTGCGGCAAGTCCGCGATGACACGCTTGTCGCTCTTCAGCCGCCTGAGGATGTACGGCTGGACCAGCCGGCGCAGTGGCGCGTAGGACGCATCGCCTCCCCGGCCCATGCGTTTGGCCGCCTCGGTGAAGGCGCGCGCCGATCCGAGCAGCCCCGGGTTGAGAAAATCAAACAGCGACCACAGATCGGCGAGCCGGTTCTCGATGGGCGTCCCGGTGAGTGCGATACGGGCTGAGGCTTTCAGCTGCTTGACCGCGCGCGTCTGCTGGGCCGAGGGGTTCTTGATGGCCTGCGCCTCATCGAGCACTGCCAGCGCCCACTGCCTCGCGCGCAGCGCCGCCGAGCGGGCGAGCATCCCATAGGTGCTCACCACGACATCGACCCGGCCGAGCGCTGAGCCCAGCGCCGCGCCGTCGGCGAGATCGATGTCGCTCTCGGAAGGGTGCGCCACGAACACCCTCAGGCCCGGGGCGAAGCGCTCGAGCTCGCGCTTCCAGTTGGCGATCAGCGAGGCGGGCGCCACGACCAGGCTCGGGACGCGGCTCGCCTCGCGGCGGCTGCGACCCGGGCGGCCGTGAAGATGCACCAGCAGCGCAATCACCTGCACGGTCTTGCCGAGCCCCATGTCGTCGGCGAGGCAGGCCCCGAGGCCGAGCCCGGTGAGCAGCGCGAGCCATTGCGCGCCGACGCGCTGATAAGGGCGCAGGGTCGCGCTCAGGCCCGCGCCGGACAGCGCCGCCTCGGCTTCGGGGTGACGGAGCCTGGCGAGCAGCTCCCGCAGCCACTCGCCCGGTTCGACACCGGACCAGGCCGCCAGCGGCTCGGGCACCTCGATGACGTCACGCTCCGTGGGCGCTCCGGCCAGCAGACGCATGCCCTCGTGAAAGGAGAGCCCCCCGGCGCGCACCTTGCGCTCCACGTGCTGCCAGTGCTCGAGCGCCGCGGCGAGCTTCTCGCCATCGGCCTCGACCCAGCGGCCACGCAAGCGGATCAGCCCGCCGCGCGCGGCGAACAACTGTTCCTGCTCGGCCGCCGTCAGCGCCTCACCGTCCAGTGTCATGCGCACCGAGAAATCGAGCAGTGCGTCGGCACCGAGCCGCGCGGCGGGCTTGCCTCCCACCTGCACGCTGACCTGGGGACGTGGGACACGGCCCGCCTGCCACCAGTCCGGGATCCGCACCACCAGCCCGCAGGCCTCCAGCACGGGCGTATCGCGCAGCAGCCTCAGCGCCTCTGCGGGCCGCCAGGCGAGCGGTCGGTAGATGTCCCCGCGCTCGATCAGCTCGCGCACCCACTCGAGACGCTCGGAAGCCTCCTGGATCGGCTTCAGCAGGTTGGCCAGGCGATTGCGGTTCGCGGTGCCGGTGTATTCCTGCAGCGCACGCCCGAGCGGCAGATGCCGGGCCGCGCCCTGCTCCGTGACGCCACCGGTGTAGGTGACCAGGAACGCAAACGGGAATTCCTCATCGCGCGGGTTCTCGGCCAGGTGAAAGGTCACCCGCCCGACGAGCCGCCAGAGCGGATTGCGCCGGTGCAGGTAGGTGCGCAGGCTCGCCGCACCGGCCGCCTCGCGCAACCGGTCCTCGATGTCGCGCCAGGCCATGCTGAGCAGGGCCGCATCGAGGTACTCCAGGCCCCGGATGGGCGGTGCGGAGAGCCTCAGGGCCTCGAGTTCCTCCTCCGATGGCTGCTCCACCAGCACGCCGGGCGCATCGGGCTGCGCATCGCCGAGATGGCACAGCCGGGTGAGGTAGCGCTGGGCGAAATCGCGGGCGAAGGTCAGTCCCGGCGGCAGCGCACTCGCCACTTCGGTGCTCGCAAGATGCACCAGCCCCGCGCCCTGACCCTGCGCGAACGCCCGCTCGATGCGTGCGATCACCGTCGCCGGCAACGCTATCGCATCGGGCGAGTCAACGCGCTGCACCGCGAAGTGGCGCCGGGCATTGATGTAGAGCTCTAGAGTCTCCCCCATGACACGCTACGACCCAAAAGGGGCGAGATCTTACCCCGCGCACCACGGCGGTATGAATGCGTCTCACCCGACGGGACCGAGCGGGCTCAGCCCGTCGGTTCCAACGCAAATGCCTGCGCGGGCGTCACTGCTGCCTCTGCATGGGCTTCGTTCCCCCGGGGGTCCGGGATGCTCGCGCCAGCTCTCAATATTCAGGTATAAAAATTCCATATAAATTTACGTCGGATCAATAATCGGTTATAAAAATACCTATTATGAATCTCGACATCCATCTGCAAGGCGCTTGGCACGCTTGCGCAGTCGTCGAGCCGACGACGCAGGACCCGTCGATCCGGGGCGCCGTTCGAATCCGCTACGAGGCCGACTACGCCATCGAGCACCTGCTGGCACGGGATTACCGGGCATTGACGGTTCGAGCCCCCGTCGACCTGGGCGTGCGCCAGGGGGCGCACTGGCCATCGTTTCTCGTGGATCTGCTCCCGCAAGGGGCAGCCCGCAGGCGGATCGAGCGCGACGCGCCAACCGCCCTGTCACCCTGGGAACTGCTGGAACGCGGCGCGCTCAATCCGGTGGGAAACCTGCGTGTGCACCCCATGCAACCGCGCCCCATCCTGGCCGGCCATCCCGGGTTCGATCTTCACGAGATGATCGAGCGGGGCGACGTGTTCGTCGATTACGCGCTCTCGCTAGGCGCCGCAACGGCCGGGGCTACGGATACGCAGGGGGATGCGCCGAAGTTTTGGATCGTCGAAGACGAACACGGCAAGTGGCATCCTGACAACGGAGCGCTGACTTTCGGCCCGCGTCGACATGCATTGTTGAAATTTCCGGTACCCGAAGCGGGCGTGCAGGCCGAGACTATCCTGCGCCACGAAGCGGTGTACCAGAGGGTGGCGCAGCGCTGCGGCCTGCGCGTCACCGATGCGTTGCCCACGTTTCACGCCGGCGCACTTCTAATCCCCCGCTTCGACCGGCGGGTGGTTCACGGGCGAGAGATCCGCCTCGGCGTCGAGAGTCTCTACTCGGTGACCGGAGTGATCGACTCGTCCGCCTCCGCCCTGCGTCATGACCAGGTGCTCGTCGCCCTCGCACAGCACGTGACGGACTTTCGCAGCGAGTTTTGCGAGTACGTGCGGCGCGATCTGTTCAACCTGGCGCTCGGCAATCGCGACAATCATGGACGCAACGCGGCGCTGCTGAAGGACGTCAATGGGACGATCGCACTCGCACCGGTCTACGACTTCGGACCCGCCTATCTCGACGGGCGAGCCATTGCGCGCGTGATCCGCTGGGACGGAGAAGAGCCGGGCGGGGGCAACTGGGCCAGAGTGTGCGAGCGGCTGGACATCAGATTCGAGGAGGCTGGGCTTCAGCCGCCGTCTTCATGGTTTGCGGCAGCCGCGGCGCAGACCCTGGCGCAACTGCGCACGTTGCCCGACCTGATGCGCGAATGCGGAGCAGACCAGGATGTGGTGCAGCGACGCAGGCCCGATATCGAGCGGCTCGCCTCTGCGCTGGCAGCACTGGGAGGTTGAGCCATGCAGCGCGTGCATCGAAACCTGGGACACGATGAGATCGAGGCGCTGCGCGACAGACTGGCCAGCCTCATCCCAGAGGCACACATGAGCATTCCCGAGGTCATCAAGACCATGAGACTCATCACGCGAAAATCCCAGAGTGAATACGCCGCGCTCTGCGGCGTCGCGCCCAAGGTACTGGCCAACATCGAGCGCGGTCGAGCGGCGCCGACAACCCAGACGCTGGAGAAGCTGCTGCGTCCGTTTGGGTTCGGCATCGGGGTCGTGTCCGGAAGGTTGTCGGGCGGCTGTGAAGGTTTATGAAAGCGAAGCGGTTTGATCAGAAATTCGACGCGGGAGAGAGCGTCATCGAACATCTTGACTTGCAACGCGCCCACGGACCCGGCATCGACACCAAACGCGTCGGCGTCGATCTCCCGCAAGGAACGGTTCAATCCATGGATCGGCAGGCGCGTCAGCTCGGTGTGACCCGCCAGTCGCTCATCAGGCTGGGGTTGGCCGCAAGGCTCGAGATGCGCGCCAACCCCTGACGAGCGACGCGCGCCGCATGCCGGGCTCCGCTCAGCTCGTCGTGCCCTCTCGCCCGTACTGGTCTTCCAGCCGCACGATGTCGTCCTCCCCGAGATAGGAGCCGGACTGAATCTCGATGATGTGCAGGGCAATCTTGCCCGGGTTCTCGATGCGGTGCCGGACCCCGATCGGGATGTAGGTCGACTGATTCTCCTCGAGGAGGAACACCTCATCGCCGCGCGTGATGCGCGCCGTGCCGGAGACCACCACCCAGTGCT
>OFHJ01000766.1_pt1 | contig 10919 bp, 11 predicted proteins | sample 1522001 | NCBI WGS metagenome assembly OFHJ01 (sample SAMEA2464838, study PRJEB22497) | soil metagenome | biome: Grassland; feature: Farmland; material: Clay | place: Australia | collected 2013-02-01 | depth 1.2 m | reverse complement strand
TCATCGCATATATTTCCCATATATGCAATATATAACTAACATATTACATGGCTACATTTCGCTTGACAAAATCCCCCATCTTCAAGCAGAATCAATGTCTTGCGCCGGTCTTTAACAAAAAGCTCCGCCTAAAACGCCTTGCGCAGCGTAAGATTGAAGCGATAGGGGCCGGCCAACGGATCGTCGCCCGGCTTCAACGGCGCGATGCCGTGAAAGACGCGCCGGGCAGGCCCGCCCCAGATCGCGACGTCGCCGCTAACGAGCCCGATGCGGCGCGCCCGATCGGCGCGGCGCAAGCCGCCGAAAAGAAACGTCGCCGGCAGCCCCAAGGAGACCGAGACGATGGGGGCGGCGAAATCGCGCTCGTCGATGTCCTGGTGAAGCGAAAGCCGGGCGCCCGGCTCATAGCGGTTGATCAGGCAGACGTTGGGAGCGAAACCGGCGAAACCGGCGGCCCGGGCTGCGGCGACCGCGAGATCGTGAAAGCGTCCGGGCATCGCCGGCCAGGGCCGGCCACTCCCCGGATCGCGGGCATCGTAGCGATAGCCGCGGCGGTCGGCGACCCAACCGGCGGCGCCGCAATTGGGCATCGCCACCGACATGCGATAGCCGCCCGGCGTCATCATATGGCGAAAAGGCGCGGCACGGGCGACGTCGACAATAGCCGCCATGAGCGCCGGCGCCGACGCAGCGGCGAGGCCGCGAAACAGAACGGCACCTTCGGCCAAAACGTCGATCCTCCCGCCGTCATCGGCAAGGGAAGCGAAGAGATCGTCTCTCGGCACGCCCACGGCCATCGCCGTCCTCAACCGGCCTCGCGGTCGAGCAGCGCGCGCTTGCGGGCGATGCCCCAGCGATACCCGGCCAGCGCCCCGTCCCGCCGCACCACCCGGTGGCACGGAATGGCGACCGCGATGCGATTCGCGGCGCAGGCCTGCGCCACCGCGCGCACCGCCTTCGGCGCGCCGATGCGCGCCGCGATTTCGGTATAGGTCGTCGTCGCGCCGGGCGGGATTTCGCGCAACGCCCGCCACACCCGTTCCTGGAAGGCGGTACCGTGAATGTCGAGCGGCAGAGAAAAGCCGCGCGCCGGCGCCTCGACGAAGCCCACCGCCGCGGCAACCCAAGCCTCGAAATCCCGGTCGCCGCCAATCAACTCCGCCTTGGGAAAGCGATCCTCGAGCTCGCGCACCAGCGCTTCCGGATCGTCGCCAAGCGAAAGCGCGCAAACGCCCCTTTCCGTCGCCGCAACCAAAATGGCGCCGAGCGCGCACGCGCCGACCGCAAAGCGGATGGTAACCCCGGCGCCGCCGGCGCGGAACCGGCGCGGCGCCATGCCGAGAAGATCCGGCGCCGCGGCATAGAACCGGCCGCTCGAATTGAAGCCGGCGTCATAGATCGCCGCCGTCACGGTTCGGCTCCGCAGCAGCCCCGCGCGCAGACGCTGGGCGCGCGCGGCGGCACTATAGGCCTTCGGCGTCAGCCCCGTCGCCGCCTTGAAGACGCGGTGAAAATGGAACCGGCTGAGGCCGGCCGCGGCGGCCAGGGCGTCGAGACTAAGAGGTTCTTCCGCCGCCTCGATCAGGCGGCAGGCTCGCGCCACCGCATCCGCATGAGGCGCCCCCGCCGCATCGGGCCGGCAGCGCTTGCAGGCGCGAAAGCCCGCCTGCTCCGCGGCCGCCGGGCTTGGGTGAAAGCGCACATTCTCGCGCCGGGCGCGCCGCGCCGAGCAGGACGGCCGGCAATAAACCCCGGTCGTACGCACGGAATAATAGAAAAGCCCATCCGCCGCCGGATCGCGGCCGATCACCGCCGCCCACCGCGCGTCATCGCTCGCGAAGAGCGGCCTCTGTGGCTTCGCTTCGGCAACCATGGACGCCATAATCCTAACCCTTTCCAATGTCCGTGGCGACAGGCCCATGGCGGCCTATCATGGCGAAAGGCGAAACCGGATCATCCCGCTTCTTGCGGCGGCATTGACGCCCCGGCCACCGCCACCGGCGCTGGACAGGTCAGCCGTTCGCCGCCGCCTTGGCCCGCTGCCACGCGTCGAGGATTCGCCGCGCGCCGTTGGTTTCCGGATTCATCATCTCGGCATGGTGCGGCTGCTTCGCCGCCAGCTCGATGACATAGCCGTTCGGGTCGCGAAAATAGATCGACTGGATAAAGCCATGATCGATGACACCGCGGACCTCGCGTCCCTCGGCCCGACCCTTTTCGAACATCCGCTGCAGCGCCGCGGCATCCACCTCAAGCGCGATATGAAGATCGAAGTCGTGCTGATCCTTGAACGAAAATGGCCGGTCCGGCGCCTCGAAGAAGGCGAGAAACGAGCCGTCGCCCATTTGAAAAAAGCTATGCAGCACATCCGTCTGGCGGCCAGTCTTGGTCTCCTTGATGGCCAGCGCGCCAGCGAACGGGAGGCTGAGGAAATCCTCGTAGAAGCGCCGGGTTTCCTCGGAATCGCGGCAGCGATAAGCATTGTGATGCAGGCCCTTGATCATGGCGTCCGCCTCCGTCGTGGGGTTGCGCCCGGTAACTCGAGTCGCTTTTTAGCATATAGGGCGCAAAATGGGGGTTGAGGCTGCGTATTGCGGCCCTTCCCAGCGAGGACACCGCGGCGGTGCCAGGATTGGAGGACGGCATGAAGATAGGGCCCAAGGATTTCCGCGTCGCGGAAGGCGCCAAGGTCGCGCTCAAGAAATGGCCAACCCTGGTCAAGCCGATCTACAAATCGAAGGCCGAATATCAAGCCTTGCTGCAATCCGACATTGGCGAGCTGAGCCGGCTGCAGCATCTTCTCTATGCCGCCGATCGCCATGCCCTGTTGCTCATCTTCCAGGCCATGGACGCCGCCGGCAAGGACAGCGCGATTAAGCACGTCATGTCCGGCGTCAATCCCCAGGGCTGCCAGGTGTTCAGCTTCAAGCACCCGAGCCCCTCCGAGCTGCAGCACGATTTCCTCTGGCGCACCATGCAATGCCTGCCGGAGCGCGGCAGGATCGGCATCTTCAACCGCTCCTATTACGAGGAAGTGCTGATCGTTCGCGTGCATCCCGAGATATTGAGGAGCGAAGGCATCCCCGACAGCCGACATGACGAGAAAACCATCTGGCCGGAGCGCTACCGCTCGATCGTCGACCTTGAGCGCCATTTGCACGACAACGGCACGCGCATCGTCAAGTTCTTCCTCCACCTCTCGAAGGAAGAGCAGAGAAAGCGCTTCCTTGCCCGCATCGACGAGCCGGAAAAGAACTGGAAATTCAGCCTCGCCGACATTACGGAACGAAAATTCTGGAAGGACTACATGAAGGCCTACGAGGCCTGCCTGAGCGCGACCAGCACGCGCGCCGCGCCGTGGTACGTCATCCCGGCCGACGACAAGGAAAACGCGCGGCTGATCATTTCACAGATCGTGCTCGACGCGCTGCGCTCGTTGAACCTCGCCTATCCGAAGCCCGATGCCGCGCGGCTCAAGGAATTGAAGGCAATCCGGCGCCGCCTCGCGCAACCGGAGCGCTGAGCGCGCCGGTTTACCCCTGCTCCTCGACCATGACGCGGGTCGGGCGCGATGCCGCGACACGGCGAAATTCCGGATACGCCGGCTCCCAGATCTTGGCCTCGATCGCCGCCTCCAGACTCTCCAGCGAGCAGGCCTCGGCAAGCCCTTCCGCCTGCGCCTGCCGCGCGACGGCGACGGCGACGAGAAACGAAATGCGGCGCAATTCCACCAAGGGCGGAAATAGATTTCCATCGGGACCAGTCTTGGTCGGCGACAGTTCTGCGAGGGCGCGCGCCGCGGCGAGGAACATGCCGTCCGAAATATGGCGTGCCTTGGCTGCGATCGCGCCGAGACCGATGCCGGGATAGATATAGGCGTTGTTGGTCTGATCGACGCGGAACGGCTTGCCGTTGCGCTGGATCGGCGGCATCGGACTACCGACGCCGATCACCGCCCGCCCCTCGGTCCAGGCAACAAGATCATCGGCCACCGCTTCGGCGCGCGAGGTCGGATTCGAGAGCGGAAAAATCAGCGGCCGCGCCACATGCCGGGCCATCTCGCGAACGATGTCCTCGGAAAAGGCGCCGTTCTGGCCCGAGGTGCCGATAAGCACCGTCGGGTGCGCGTTTCGCACCACTTCCGCGAGACCGATCTGGGTGTTCGACGTCCGCTGCCAGCCGGCGATCCGCGCCGCAGGCTGCGCGAAGGGAGCCTGGAACGGCTGCAAGCCGGGCATGTCCTCGACCAGAAGACCCTCGCGGTCGACAAGATAGAATTGCCGCCGAGCCTCGATCTCCGGCATTCCCATCTCGACCATGGCGCGAAGCAGAAGGGCGCTGATCCCGGTGCCGGCCGAGCCGGCGCCGAGCACCGCGATGCGCTGCTCCTTCAACGGCACGCCGGTGACGTTGATCGCGCTGAGCAAGGCCCCGACCGCGACCGCCGCCGTCCCCTGGATATCGTCGTTGAACGTGCAGAGCTGGTTGCGATAGCGCGCCAGAGTCCGGTTGGCGTTGCCGGTGGCGAAATCTTCCCAGTGAAGGAGCACGTGCGGCCAGCGCTCGCGCACGGCGGAAACGAAGGTATCGATAAACTCGTCATACTCGGGACCGCGGACGCGCTCATGCTTCCAGCCGATATAGACCGGGTCCGACAGGCTTTCCTGGTTGTCGGTACCGACGTCGAGAAGAACCGGCAGCGTCGCGCAGGGATGCAGACCGGCGCAAGCGGTGTAGAGCGCGAGCTTGCCGATCGAGATGCCCATGCCGCCCGCGCCCTGATCGCCGAGCCCGAGGATGCGCTCGCCGTCGCTCACCACGATCACCTCGACGCGGTCGAAGCGCGGCGACGCCAGGATGCGGCGGATGCGCTCCTTTTGCGGCATGCTGAGAAAGATGCCGCGCGGCTTGCGGAAGACATGGCTGAAACGCTGGCACCCGAGCCCGACCGTCGGCGTATAGACGATCGGCATCATCTCTTCGATGTTACGCGTCAGAAGCGCGTAGAACAGCACCTCGTTCGTATCCTGAAGACCTCGCAGAAAGATGTATTTCTCGAGATCGTCGCCAAGCGAGCGAAACGCCTTCAGGCGCCGGCTGACCTGAAGATCGATCGTCGCTACATGGGGCGGCAGCAAGCCGTGCAGGCCGAATTCGTCGCGCTCCACATCGGTGAAGGCGGTGCCTTTGTTGAGCAGGGGGTCATTCAGAAGTTCGTAGCCGCTGAGCGAGGTCTCTACGTATCGCGGAAGGCTCTTCGACGTCGCCGGTGACATTACGCGCAATCCTTTCTCGAGCACGCCCTAACCATATACCAAACGCCCTTCCCCGTGCATGCCGCGACGGGCCTCGACCGACAGGGCCGGGGCCACCCCTTTGAAGCGGTTCCAGTATCTGATCCACGCGCGGGCCGGCGCCGGCGCCTGCCGATGCCAACCCCGATCTCAGCGGCCGCACCCGGCAAGTCCAGATTCCGCTGTCTTTCTTTGGCCCATGTCAAATCTGGATACAAGCGAAAGTGCGGCAATTTAAGGCAAATACGACTATTTCGGACGGCGCGGACCTCCATTGGCGGCAGCCTGACGGCCTGAAGGCTCTGCGGCAGGTGAGAGCGAGCCCGGCCGGCGCCGCTCCCGCGCGGCTATTGCCGTCACCGCGTTGTCATGCCACGGACCGAGAATGCCCGTCGCGCCCGCGGCCGGAAACGCCGCCGCCACACTTTCGCCTCTTGCCTGCCATGGCGACCGCGCCTATGCAGGACAGGCAGCAACGGGAAGGATTCCTTGTCGCGGTCTGCCCTCGCCGGCCGTGCGGGCGGTAATGCCCCGCGCGGCGATCCCGCAGCCGAGGATCGCAGCCGGAAACGCCAAGACTCGAGGGCCCGGGACCCTCCCCTTTTAAGGAGAAAGCACATGGTCGAGCGTATAGGTATCATCGGCGCGGGACAGATGGGGAGCGGCATCGCCCATGTCGCCGCGCTTGCGGGGATCGCGGTCCGGCTCGTCGACGTCAAGGCCGAGGCGCTGCAACACGGTTTGAAAACAATCGAGGGCAATCTCGGGCGTCAAGTCGCCCGCAGCAAGCTCGCCGAAACCGATGCCAAGGCAGCGCTCGCCCGGATCACCACCGGAACCGACTTTTCCTTTCTTAACGGCTGCGAAGCCGTGATCGAGTGCGCGACCGAAAACGTCACGATCAAGCAGGATATCCTGCGTCAAGTCGGGAAGAGCTTGCCGCCCGACGCGCTGATGCTGACGAACACCTCGTCGATTTCGATCACCATGCTGGCGACCGCCTCGGGCCGGCCGGAGAGGTTCATGGGCATGCATTTCATGAACCCGGTCCCGATGATGCAACTGGTCGAGTTGGTCCGCGGCATCGCCACCGACGAAGCGACCTTCCAGACCGTGCATGCCCTCGCCCTCAAGCTCGGCAAGACGCCCGTGGTGGCGATGGATTTTCCCGGCTTCATCGTCAACCGCATCCTATTGCCGATGATCAACGAGGCGGTCTACGCCTTGCACGAAGGCGTGGGCTCGGTCGAATCCATCGACACGGCAATGAAGCTCGGCGCCAACCACCCCATGGGGCCGCTTGCGCTCGCCGATTTCATCGGCCTCGATACCTGTCTAGCGATCATGCAGGTGCTGCACCACGATCTCGGCGATACCAAGTACCGCCCTTGCCCACTGCTCGCCAAATACGTCGAGGCCGGATGGCTCGGGCGGAAGGCGCAGCGTGGCTTCTACGATTATCGCGGCGAAACGCCGGTCCCGGAACGGGCCCGCCTGCGCTAGCCGGCGCACAGCGTCAGCCGACCTCGACGCCCTTCCAGAACGCGACCCGGCCCTGGATTTCGGCCGCAGCCGGCTTTGGCATCGCGTAGTACCAGGCTGCGTCTCGGCTTTCCGCGCCGTCAACCACGAGGGTATAATATTCTGCCGTGCCCTTCCACGGGCATACCGTGGTCGTCGCGCTCGATCGCAGGTAGTCTTTTCGCACTGCCTCCGGCGGAAAATAGTGGTTGCCCTCGATCACGACGGTGGCGTTCGATTCGGCGATAACGGCACCGTTCCAAACTGCTTTGACCATGGCGTTCCTCGGATGGCGGCGCGGATTGTCCGCGGTTATTTGACGACGCAGACGCCGAGCGCCGGATCGCTCGGCTTCACGCCCGGCAGCGGACCGAGCTTCACGTGCTGAAGCACGGCATCCTCCTTGGTCGAAAGCATCGTCTTGCCGCTCGGATAGCAGTTCTCGGCAAGAATAAAGGCGAGCACGTCGGCCTGCTCGTTTGGGGTCAAGGTGCCGGGCGCGTTGAACGGCATGCTGGTAGCGATCAGGTACTCGGCATCCGAGACATTCCAACCGTTCGACTTAACCGGGCCGAGAAAGGCCTTGCCGGCCACCGCCGGCGCGCTCACCCCCTGCAAATTCGTGCCGTGACAGGCGATGCAATGGGTCATGAAGACTTTCCGGCCGGCCTGCGCCTGCGCCATCGTAAAGACCGCAGGCGGCGGATCGTTGGCCGATGCCTTCGGTGGGTCGCCGGCAGGCGGCGGGTCCGTCGCCGCGACCTTCGCCGGCGGATCGGCGGTCGGCGCCCGACCGGCGCTCGCGACCTTGCGATGCGAGGTGCGCCTCAACGCACCGCTCTTTTCCGCACCGTCCGGGTGACAGAGCTTCGCAACCTCCGCCGCGACCGGACTGTGCAGGATCAGCATGTGGCGCGCGACCGTCACTTCACGCTCGCCCATCACCAGCGGCAGCCGCGTCTCGCCGGGTCGCAAGGGCAGCGCCACATGAGCGAGATAGCCCTTGTAAACGCCGTAGGCTGGCCCCCGCGTCGGCGCCGAACAAGCCGATACGCGATGGCCGCCCGGCGGCACACCGATCTCGGTCGAGGACAGGAGACCCTCAAGGCCGCCAAGCGGGCCGGCTTCGGACGGACGGCCAAGAGCCATTTCCAGATCCTGCACCGCATCCGTGACGGTGACTTCGTATTTCATCAGGCCGTGCGCCTTGAGCGCGGCCTGAAAGGTCTCCACCGCGGCTTTCAGATTGGCGACCGCGCCGGCGAGCGGCGCCGTCCACGGAAATGTGCCGTTGCAGTCGAGAACGCCGTTGAGATCGGCGATCGCGCCCGCCGCGTCGCCGGGCGTGCCGACCTTCGCGTCAAAGGACGGATCGTGCCGGCCGACCAGCGCGTTGATCGCGCGCTGCGCCGCGCGCAGAAATGGATCCGGATTGCTGTCCCCGTTCTGCTCCGCATCCGTAATCTCGGCGAGCGCCGCCTTGGCGTCATGGATCGCGCCAAGCACGCTGCCTCTGTCGTCCAGCGCGGTCGCCGCCCGAGCCGGCAGGGACACGGCAGCGAGACCGAGGATGAGGGATGAAAAAACAAACCCTGCTGCGCCAATGGGGCGCGGCAGGGCCGAGGTGATCACCGAATGGAATCGTTTTACCACTGCTTCCCCATTCTTACTTGAGGGAGAACGCCGTCAGGGTCGCGACGTAGTTCTTCTTCGGCATTTCCGGCACTTCAAACTGGCGAGGCGCGCCGGAACCCATGATGACGAAGCGCTTGCCGTTCGCGACATAAGTCGCGGGGGCATTCAGGATGCTGGCGCCCGTGTCATAGCTCCAAAGCTGCTTGCCCGTCTTGGCATCGAAAGCGTCGAAGTTGCCGTTGAACTCGCCGGAAAAGACCACGTCCGACAGGACCAAGGCACCACCGTTTTCCGGTAGGTCGAAGTGACGTCGCCAGTTGAACAGGCCGTTCGAGATGTTGACGGCGTTCATCCTGCCGTAGTTCGGCCCGACCAGCTTCGGAAAGACGCCGCCGACGTAGAACTGACCGGCGATATACACCGCCTTCGGCGTACTCTTCCAAAAGCCGCACGGCACCGTGCCCGGAACGAAGACGGTGTTGGTCGCCGGATCGTAAGCGCCGCCCGAAAACTCGACACCGCCGTTGGTGTTCGGGCAAGCGTAGTTGCCCTTAAGCGACGGCTCCGTGTTCATGCCGTACTGGTAGCTGACTGGGGTGTGATGCAGCAGCCGGCCGGTATGGCGTCAAGCCCCCAGAAGTTGCCCGCCTTGTCGCCAGCCGCGACGAGATAGCGGTCGTGGCCGTCGATCTTGCCGTGTTGGGGTGGACGGCCCGACGGCATCGAATGTGCCAATATAGGGTCGAGCAACCAACCCAATGAAAGGACCGCCCGATGGAATTTAAGCGCATTGCGATCGACACGTCCAAGCATGTTTTCACGATCCACGGGGTCGATGACCAGGAGCGCCCGGTACTGCGGCGCGAGATTAGGCGCTCTCGGGTTGAACCGTTCTTCGCTAAACTGGCACCGACAGAGGTGGTTCTCGAAGCCTGGGCCGGCTCGCATCATTGGGGGCGGGTGCTCTGCGGCATGGGCCCCCGGGTGAGGTTAATCCCGCCGCAATATGTGAAGCCGTTCGTCAAGCGAAGCAAGAACGACCGCAACGACGCGGAGGCGATCAGTGAAGCGGCATCACGTCCGACCATGCGCACGGTTCCGGTCAAATCAGCGGATGAGCAAGCCGCGACGGTCATTGTGAAGCATCGGGAACTCTTGGTGAACCAACGGACCCAGGCGATCGACGCGTTGCGGGGGCATGCGGCGGAGTTTGGCATCGTTGCCGCCAAGGGCTGCGCGAACATCACAGCTTTACTTGCCGTTCTATCTGCCGAGGAGGCAATTCCGGAAATTGCAAAGGCGATGTTCGAGCAAATGGGCGAGCATGTCACCGCTCTCGACGTGAAGATCGATGCTCTGGAAAAGCAACTGCTCGAACAGCACAAGGCCAACGCGGTCAGCAAGCTTCTTGCCGCCATTCCCGGCGTTGGGCCAATCACCGCGATCACCATGGCGCTGACCGTGAACCCCGCGAGCTTTGAGACCGGGCGGCATTTTGCAGCCTGGATTGGGCTGACACCACGAGAACATTCTACCGGCGGCAAGCATCGCTTGGGGGGATAAGCAAGGCAGGCAATGAGAGGCTGCGGCAACTGCTCGTGGTCGGGGCGATGGCGGTGATCCGCTACGCCAAACCAGGCAGCAAGTCGGCGACCGCCTGGCTGTTGCAATTGCTGGAGCGGCGGCCGCGAAAGGTCGCGGCGGTTGCTCTGGCCAACAAGATGGTCCGGATCATCTGGGCCATGATGGCGCGTGGTGAAGCGTACCGGCGTCAGCCGGTAGCCGCCTGATCCGCGCGCCGGTGCCGAGAGTTTAAGTGCTGAGCAAGAGATGTTGATCGGATCGAACCGACGAATGACAAAATCCGACCAGTTCCAGGGCATTCTATGCCGTTGCCGTGATTGGATGTTGTTCGCGGAACCCATCTGGGCCAGCGGCCATGTTCCGCGTACATAGGCCGAACGCATGACCGCTTTCGAACCGCCATCAAATCTTGCAAATTCCCACTTGAACTCTACGGGCCAATGGCATGGACCCCGCCCTTCCGACCGGTTGGAATCTCGGAAGTGAACCGCGGCGAGGGAGGAGCATCATGAAGGTCGTTCGGATAGGCTTGGACTTGGCGAAGTACGTGTTTGAGGTTCATGGCGTCGACGGCCATGGGAAGGTCGTCCTGCGCAAGACCTTACGTCGAGGTTCGGTGTCGGCATTTTTTGCCAATCTGCCGCCGCGCCTTGTCGGAATGGAGGCTTCGAATGGTGCGCATTACTGGGCGCGCGTGCTTACGGAGCTTGGCCACAACGTGCGTCTGATAAGCCCCCAATTCGTGGTGCCGTACGTGAAGTCGAACAAGAACGACCGGAATGACGCGGAGGCCATCTGTGAGGCTGTCGGGCGGCCAACCATGCGCTTCGTTCCGCCGAAGTCGTCCGAGCAGCTGGCGCTCCAAGCCGTCCATCGGATTCGCCA
>OFHJ01000765.1_pt1 | contig 10943 bp, 8 predicted proteins | sample 1522001 | NCBI WGS metagenome assembly OFHJ01 (sample SAMEA2464838, study PRJEB22497) | soil metagenome | biome: Grassland; feature: Farmland; material: Clay | place: Australia | collected 2013-02-01 | depth 1.2 m | reverse complement strand
TCAGAAAATCCCCCCACAACGCCTGGGCGATGTCCGCCATCCCCAGCGGCATCCCAGGGTGCCCCGAATTCGCCTTCTGCACCGCGTCCATCGACAGCGCCCGCAGACAATTGGCCAGCTCTCGGCGTGTGATCATCAAATTGGCCCTTTCAGCAAACAGTCATTCCCAGCGTCTCGTTTCCAGGCCGCCTCCGGCGGTCGCATTTCCGCCCGGAGGCGGATGCTCCAGCACCCGTGCGACATAAAAATAGGGAAAGGGGCGCGCATTGTCCCCTAGCGGCGCTCAATGCTCAATCGCGGTTTTCCTGCTCAAGGAGGCGCTGGATATCGGGCGCCTGCTTCACGGTTTTACATTATGCCCGGGCGGCGTCTGAAGCGAGGCAGGTTCGCAACGCCGTTCACAAACAGTCTGCGTCACGGCGCGATCCAGTTCACTGCCGTCCCATATTGCAACTCTGTTACGCTCAATCCCGTGAGCACACTGCGCCTGACCCAATTCACCGACCTGCACCTGCACGGCGAGACGGGCGGCCAGCTACGCGGTGTGCCCACACTGGCCTCACTCTCGACGGTGCTCGAGCACGCTCGACGGGTGCAGTGGCCGCCCGATGCACTGCTGGTCACCGGGGACATGGTGCAGGACGACCCCGCCGGTTATGCGCATTTCCGGCGGATGTTCGGCTCGCTGCGACTGCCGGTGCTGTGTCTGCCCGGCAATCACGACCTGCCGGGGGCGATGCGCCGGGAGCTGTCCCGCAGCCCGTTCGTGACCGGCGGCCACGTCGATCTGGGACCCTGGCGCATCGTGCTGCTGGACAGTGTCGTGCCCGGCCGAGCCGGCGGCGCCTTGTCCGAGGCCAGTCTCTCGGCGCTCGAGGAAGCACTCGGCAACGCAGGCAAGCGCCACGCGCTGGTGTGTCTGCATCACCATCCGGTGCCCATGATGAGCCGCTGGTTGGACCAGGTCGGGCTCGCGAATGCCCGGGATTTCTTCTCGGTCATCGATCGGCACATCAATGTGCGCGGCATCGTCTGGGGACACGTGCATCAGAACTTCGATGCGCTGCGCAATGGCGTGAGGCTGCTCGCCACGCCCTCGACCTGCGCGCAGTTCCTGCCCGAAGCCGACCAATTCGCGGTGGACCGGCGTCCGCCGGCCTATCGGACTCTCGATCTGAATCCCGACGGCTCCATCGTGACGGAAGTGCTGTGGACCGACATTCCCGCTCGAGACTCCGTTTCCGCCGCGTGACCTGCGCCCGGCCGGCGTAGGCGCTCCCATCAGCCCGCCAGCACCTCCCGCCAGCGCTGCGCCACGGCGGACAGCCTGAAACGCGGATCGGGGCCGGTCACCGGGCGCTGCCCCGAGCGCCAGGCGCGGATCCTCTCGAAGTAATCGTCAAACAGCCCCATTGCGGCGGCGAGGCGGGCCGGCGCCGCGCGACAGCGCGGCGGACACGCGCCAAGCAACCCCTCGTAAACGCGCTTGGCCGCGGTGACCGGCAGAATCTGCCGCTCATCCGCGATGACTTCCCGCGCGGCGCCGCAGTCGTGGGTGAGCACGGGCGTGCCGAGGGCGTTGGATTCGGCGAACACCAGGCCGAAGGTCTCCGGGATGACGAAGTTGGGAAAGAAGGTGCACAGCGCCGTGCGCACCTCGGCGTGCATGCGCTGCTGGGGCTGGGGTCCCAGGAACTCGACGCCGCGGGCGCGGCCGGACCCGTACTCCTTGTACCCCGGGTTGCCGACCACGAGCCTCAGGTCCGGCATCCGCCGCCGCAGCGCATCGAAGGCGTCGAGCGTGAACTTCAGCCCCTTGTTGGGTGAGGAGAGAAAGACCAGCTTGCGCTCATCGATGGGTGTGCCGTCCGGGCACAGTCCGTCGTCTATCGGGTTGTAGATCGTGCATGCGGTGACCCGTCCACCCGCCTTCATCCAGCGCAATGTCGCCTCCACCGCCTGGCGCTGGGTATCCGACACGCATACGATGCGCACATCGAGATCGCGCAGCAGTCCGGCAGTCGAGGCCAGCCACCGGGCGCGCCGGGAGCCGGGCCGCACCCTGTCGTGCAGCCACAGAAACACGCGTGCGTTCGGATACAGTCTGCGCACCTGCGCCAGCGCGCGCGAATCGCGGTTTACGATGACGCTGCCGACACCGGGATCGCGCGCGGGAGGAAGGTAACGGCCGCTGGGCTCCGTGCGGTTGTGCTGGACCACGGTCGCGCCCAGCGCATCGGCCACTCGAACCACCGTCGCCTCCGTCCCGCCCATCGCCTGCCGCCTCAGCGTGTCGGTATCGTAGGGCCGCGCGCAAAGCGGGTCGAAAAACAGGATCGAGCTCATCGTGCCGGGCTCGCGGTGCCGGATCGGGGTTGATCTACTTCGGGGCGGCGTTGGACGCCTGCTTGGAGCCGCGCCGGCGTCTCCTGCGCGCGAGTATAGCGCGGCGCCTGCCCGGGAGCCGGCGCCCCGCCCTGACGTGCGCGGTATCGGAGACGCCGGGGAATCCGCCGCGGGTGACTCGCTGGCTGGGCCTCAACAGCCCCAATCTTTCCAGGCGCGCTTCGATGGCGCGCAGCGTGCGCCGGTGCCTGCGGGCGATCACCTCGGGCGCCTCCCCCGCCTTGAACTCCGCAACCAGTCGGGTCTCCTCCTCCGCGGTCCAGGTACGCCCCACATTGGCGGGCAGCAGCGAGCGCCGCTGCGCGCGGGCCGCCGAGCGCTCCAGCGCCGCGACGGCGGCCAGCAAGGCCCGCAGCACCTCGGCCCGCTGCAGCACGGACTCCGAGAGCAGCGCCTCGCCGGTGCGAGGATCGAGTCCCTGGATGAGCAACTTGAGAGTCTCACCGGCCTTGAGGTCTCTGTCGGCTTGGGTGTCTTGCATGCGCGCTCCCGTTGGCGAGGGCCCACTGGGCCCCGGGCTCATTGTCGGAAGATCCGGGGCCGGATTTCCAGGCGTATAACGGATGCGTTTGCGCAGATTTGCGCGGATCGGCGCATCGCCCGTAGAGTGCGCGGCTCCCGTCCACGGATGCCCTCCCTATGCGTGCTTTCGCCTGGTTCCTGCTGCTGATCGCGTTCAGTCTGGCTTGCATGGCCGCCTTCAGCTACCCGGCTTGGCTGCTGCTGCATCCGCATTTCAATTTCCCGTTCCAGCGCATCGGCGAGCGAATCGGCATGCTCGGATTCCTGGCCGGCTTCGTGCTGCTGGCGCGCCGGCTGCGCCTCGCGGACCGGGCGAGCCTGGGGTTCGGCGCCCCGCGGCGCATCTACGTGCGCGAGCTTTCGCTGGGGCTCGCGATCGGGGTGCTCACCATGTCGGCCGTCGTGGCGAGCATGGCCCTGCTGGGGCTGCTCGACTGGCATCAGGCCGCCCACCTCAAGGGGGCGGCGCTCGCCGGCCTCATCGCCAAGGGGCTCCTGAGCGGCCTCGCCGTCGGTCTCATCGAGGAGACCGCGCTGCGCGGCGCGATGTTCGCCGGCATTCAACGAGAGTCCGGCACATTCCTCGCCATCGCGCTGACGTCGGTGGTGTACTCGTGGACCCACTTCCTCGGCGTGGCCCATATCGCAGCGGCGGCGGTCAATCCCTGGAGCGGCGTGGCATTGCTCGGGGCCACCCTGAGCGCCTTTGCCCACCCGCTTGGCATCGCCGACGCGTTCCTGTGCCTCACCGCGGTCGGCGTGGTCCTCGCGATCGTCCGCTCACTCACGGGCAATACCGCCGCCAGCATGGGACTGCACGCCGGATGGGTTTGGGTCATGCTGGTCGTGCATGGCCTCTCCCGTCCCGACCGGGCCTCGCCGATGCGCTTCCTGCTCAGCCGGCACGACGGGTTCACCGGCTGGCTGGTGCTCGCCTGGACCGTGCCGCTGGGTGTCGCGCTGGGGTGGTTCTACTCGCGGCGAGCCGTCTCATTCCGCTCGAGCGCCACCTGATGCGCCGAGCGCCGCCAGAAGCTTGCCGTGCAGGCCTCCGAAGCCGCCATTGCTCATGATGAGCACATGATCCCCCGGCCGCAGTGAGCGGGCGAGATCCTTCGCGAGCACGTCCACATCGCTGCGGCCATGGCCGCGTCCGCCGAGCGCATCCAGCACCGGCATCGCATCCCAGCCGAGGTCCTCGGGCAGGTACAGCCAGACCTCGTCCGCCGCCGAGAGCGCGCCGGCCAGCATCTCCCGATGCACCCCCATGCGCATGGTATTCGAGCGCGGCTCGAACACCGCAATGATTCGCGACGCGCCGATGTGCCGCCGCAGACCCTCCACGGTCGTGGCGATCGCCGTGGGATGATGGGCGAAGTCATCGTACACACGTATGCCGTCCACTTCGCCGCGCAGCTGCATGCGGCGGGCGACCCCTTGGAACGCCCCAAGGGATTCGATCGCGCTTTCCACGATGACACCGGCGTGGCGTGCGGCGGCGATCGCGCCAAGTGCGTTCTCCATGTTGTGCGCTCCCATCAGGCCCCACCGCACCGTCCCCCGCGGACGCCCATTCTCCAGCACTTCGAAGGAGGAATAGTCGGATGCGCCCGCGGCCGGGCGCGCCGTCCAATGCGCATCCGCCAGGGCCTCGCGGGAAAACCCCTCCCGCGGCGTCCAGCATCCCATCGCCAGCGTCTCCCTGAGGCGCGCGTCGCCGGCATTCCACACGATGCGGCCGGACCCCGGAACGGTGCGCACCAGATGATGGAACTGGCGCTGGATCGAAGCGACGTCGGGATAGATGTCCGCGTGATCGTATTCGAGGTTGTTCAAAATGGCGGTGCGCGGACGGTAGTGGACGAACTTGGCGCGCTTGTCGAAAAAGGCGGTATCGTATTCGTCCGCCTCGATCACGAAGAACGATCCGCGGCCGAGCCGCGCGCTCGTGCCGAAATCCGCCGGCACGCCGCCGATCAGGAAACCGGGCTCGAGCCCGGCGCGCTCCAGGATCCACGCCAACATGGATGTCGTCGTGGTCTTGCCGTGCGTGCCCGCCACCGCGAGCACCCAACGGTCCCGGAGCACTTCGCGCGCCAGCCACTCCGGACCCGAAGCGTACGGCATGCCTCGGTCGAGCAGCGCCTCGATCACCGGTTGTCCACGCGTCATCACATTGCCGACGACGACCACGTCCGGCCGCAGGTCGAGCTGCCCGGCCTCGTAGCCCTCGATCAACTCGATGCCGAGCGATTCGAGCTGCGTACTCATGGGCGGATAGACGTTGCGGTCCGATCCGGTGACTCGATGACCGGCCTCTCGCGCAATCGCCGCGACGCCGCCCATGAAGGTGCCGCAAACTCCCAGAATATGTACGTGCATAATAGAAGCGAATTGTACAGTTCAGGAACCCACGTCATTGCATCCCTTCGCGACCACGTCCACCGCCATCAGTGAAATCGCGTCGCGTCTCGCGACGCAGACCGCCATCGGACTCGACACCGAATTTCTGCGCGAGCGCACTTATCGGGCGCAGCTGTGCCTGCTGCAGGTGTCGGACGCCGAGCAGGCCGCCTGCATCGATCCCATTGCCCTAGCAGACCTGTCCGCACTGACGCCGGTGCTCGGTGATCCGCACGTGGTCAAAGTGCTGCATGCCTCTCGACAGGACCTCGAGGTACTGCTGCCGGCCGCCGGGAGGGTCCGCCCCGTATTCGATACGCAGATCGCCGCCGCCCTGGCCGGCGAATCGGCGCAGATCGGCTACGGCGAGGTGGTGCGCCGCCTGCTCGGGCACGAGCTGCCCAAGGCGCACACCCGCACGGATTGGTCCCGCCGGCCGCTTTCCCCGGAGCAGATCGAGTATGCGCTGGACGATGTGCGCCATCTGCTGCCGCTCAGGGACGCCCTCACCGAGCGGCTGGAGCGGCTCGGCCGGCTGGTCTGGCTCGCCGAGGAGCTCTCCGCGCTCGATGAGACGAGCAGCCTCAGTGTGCGTCCAGAGGACGCCTGGCGGCGGCTGAAGGGGCTTGCCGGCCTGGACCCCGGCCGTGACCGCCTTGCCCGCGGGTTGGCCGCTTGGCGGGAGCGTCGGGCCATGGAGAGAGATCTTCCCCGCGGCTGGGTCCTCCAGGACGCGGTGCTGCGCGAGATCGTGCTGCGCGTGCCGCGCACCACAGAAGCGCTGGCCGCCGTGCCGGAGATACCCGCTGGGCTCATCAAACACTGCGCGGCGCAGCTGCTCGAATGCGTCGGCGCGGCCGAGATCCCAGATCCGCCGCCCCCCGCCCCCACCCGCGCAAGACCCGATCCGCCCAAGAGCGCCCTGGTCAAGACCCTGGGGGCGCTCAACCAGGCCGCGGCATCCGAGCTCGGCCTCAGTCCCGAGGTGCTCACCACCCGGCGCGAGCTCGAGCAGCTGGCCGACGGCGGCAGGGATGTCCCGGTCCTCTCTGGCTGGCGCCGGCACGTGCTCGGCGAGCGGCTATTGGCGGCGCTTTAGTCAATGGGCTCGCAGCCGCTCCCGGCGCTGCGAGCGGGCACACCGCCGGACTCGTCCGTGCCCGCGAGTCCGAAGTGAATCCGGACTCGCTAAGCGGCTGGCCAGTCTGGCCGCTCGATGCTTTAGCCTCGCAGCCGCTCCCGGCGCTGCGAGCGGGCACACCGCCGGACTCGTCCGTGCCCGCGAGTCCGAAGTGAATCCGGACTCGCTAAGCGGCTGGCCAGTCTGGCCGCTCGGTGCGCCGACGGCCCGGCGGCAGGCCGGGCGGGCCAGAGCCCCCTCTTCAGCGGGCGGGCGCCGCCAGGGCCGCTTCCAGGCGCTCTGAGACCGCCTCGATGTCCCCCTCGGCCTCGATGCTGCGCAGCAGCCCCTGTCCCTGGTAATAATCGATCAGGGGACGGGTCTGCGCCTCGTAGACCCGCAGTCGCTCGGCCACGGTGGCCTCATTGTCGTCCGGCCGCTGGAACAGCCGGTGTGGCTGGCCGGTTTTGGGACACAGCTCAGCCTGCGCAGCCGCAGGCGAGGACGTCAGCAGGTTCACGACACGACCGCAGTCCGAGCAGGTGCGCCGCCCCGCGATGCGGCGGGACAGCTCGCCGTAATCGACGTTCATCTGGACCACCGCGTCGAGCGGCTGGCCGATCTGGCGCAGCAATTCGTCGAGCGCGCGCGCCTGGGCGAGATTACGGGGAAAACCGTCGAGGATGAATCCCCCTGCCGTGTCGGGCTCGGCCAGCCGTTCGCGGATCATGCCGAGCACGATATCATCCTCGACCAGCCGGCCTGCCGCCATGGCCTCCTTGGCTTTCAGACCGAGCGGCGTACCCTTGGCCACTGCGGCCCGCAACAGGTCGCCCGTGGAGACCTGCGGAATCCCGTGCCGCTCGACCAGCCGCTGAGACTGCGTGCCCTTCCCCGAACCCGGGGCCCCCAACAGGACGATGCGCATGAGTATGACTAAATTGATACGGAAAGGCTAAGAACACTACCGGGCACCGGGGGCGGGGTCAAACCCCGCGGCCTGGGAGCCTTGCGGCGCATGCGCACGAGGATGGATCAGAGACGCCGCGGCACCGCTGCGCTATCCTTGGCCGGCTCCCAAGGCACAGCCACGAACCGCGACCGATCCACAATGAAGAAGATCGCCCGGAAGAATGCTTTCTACGCCCAATCCGGCGGCGTGTCGGCAGTGATCAACGCCTCGGCCTGCGGGGTCATCGAGACCGCGCTGAGGCAATCCAAACACATCGGCAAGGTCTACGCCGGCCGCGACGGCATCATCGGCGCGCTCACCGAGGACCTGATCAACGTCGGCCGCGAGAGCCCGGCGGTGATCCGCGGCCTCAAGCACACCCCCGGAGGAGCGTTCGGATCGGCGCGCTTCAAACTGAAGGGCATCGAGCAGAACCGCGCGGAGTACGAACGGCTGATCGAGGTGTTCCGCGCCCACGACATCGGCTATTTCTTCTACAACGGCGGCAACGACTCGATGGACACGGCGCACAAGGTGTCGCAGATCGGCGAGGCGCTCGGCTACCCGATCATCTGCGTCGGAGTGCCGAAGACCGTCGACAACGATCTGCCGCACACCGACTGCTGCCCGGGGTTCGGCTCGGTGGCCAAATACGTCGCCGTCTCGACACGCGAGGCGGCGCTGGATGTCGCCTCCATGGCGCGCACCTCGACCAAGGTGTTCGTGTTCGAGGTCATGGGACGGCACGCCGGCTGGATCGCGGCCGCCGCCGGACTCGCCGGCCGGCGGCCCGACGAGCCGCCGCACATCATCCTGTTCCCGGAGATCCCCTTCGACCCGGAGCGGTTTCTCGATCGGGTCAAGCAGTGCGTCACCGACTACGGGTACTGCGTGGTTGCCGTCTCAGAGGGCGCCGCCTACGCGGATGGCCGCTTTCTCGCCGACGCGGGCACCCGGGACGCGTTTGGGCACACCCAACTCGGCGGCGTAGCGCCGGTCGTGGCGGACATGGTCCGCCAGCGCCACGGATACAAGTTCCACTGGGCCGTGGCGGACTACCTGCAGCGCTCGGCGCGCCACATTGCCTCGAAAGTGGACGTCGAGCAGGCCTATGCGGTCGGCAAGGCGGCGGTGAACCTTGCGATCAAGGGTCACAACGCCATCATGCCGACCATCGTGCGCAAGAGCTCGCGCCCCTACAAGTGGACGATCGGCCACGTTCCCCTGAGCGAGGTGGCCAACCGGGAAAAGAAAGTGCCGCGCGAATACATTACGACCGACGGATTCGGCATCACGCAGGTCTGCCGCCGTTATCTCGAGCCGCTGGTGGCCGGGGAAGCCTACCCGCCATACCGCAACGGACTGCCGGATTACGTCCGCATCAAGGGCGCGCCGGTGCGCAGGAAGCTGAATACGGAATTCAAGATCTGAAGCTGTAAAAGAACAGAACACCGATAGCAGCGCCCGGAAAGGTTCTGCGGTCGGCGCGCAACCGATTTGCTATATTTTTCGGCCTTTTGTCATTTTCACCTTGATATCACGGGGGAGGTAACCTGATGACTGCCAACATGTGGCTCTGGGCTGCGATCGCGGCCGGCCTGCTTGCCGTCGTGTACGGCGCGATTTCCACTACGGCCATTCTGCGCCTGCCGGCGGGCAATGCCCGGATGCAGGAGATCGCAGCGGCGGTGCGCTCCGGCGCCAAAGCCTATCTCAACCGCCAGTACAGCACCATTTTGATGGGTGGGATCGTCGTCTTCCTGATCCTCGGCTTCCTCCTCGGCTGGGCGACCGCCGGCGGCTTCGGCATCGGGGCCGTGCTCTCGGGGGCCACCGGCTACATCGGCATGAACATCGCGGTGCGGGCGAACGTGCGTACCGCGCAAGCGGCCACCCGGGGCGTGAACGCCGCGCTGGCGGTGGCGTTCCGCGGCGGCGCGATCACCGGCATGCTGGTCGCCGGCCTCGGACTGCTCGGAGTGTCCGGGTACTTCGCGATCCTGCTCCACCTGATCGGCGAGCAGGCCGCGCTGCACGCGATCGTCGGTGTCGCCTTCGGCGGCTCGCTGATCTCGATCTTCGCGCGCCTGGGCGGCGGCATCTTCACAAAGGGCGCCGACGTGGGCGCCGACCTCGTCGGCAAGGTGGAGGCCGGCATACCCGAGGACGACCCGCGCAATCCCGCGGTCATCGCCGACAACGTCGGTGACAACGTCGGCGACTGCGCCGGGATGGCGGCGGACCTGTTCGAGACTTACGCCGTGACGGTCGTCGCGACCATGTTGCTCGGCGGACTGCTGTTCGGCGGGAAGGGAAAGGCGACCGGACTCGATGCGGTCGTCTATCCGCTCGCTCTCGGGGCCATGTCGATCGTCTCCTCGATCATCGGCACGTTCTTCGTCTCGGCCCGCGAAGGCGGCAAGATCATGACCGCCCTGTACAAGGGTGTCATCGTGGCCGGCCTGGTCTCGGCGGTCGGCTTTTACTTCATCACCCGCGCCCTGATGCCCGAGGGGGGACTGGCCCTGTTCGGCTGCTCGCTGATCGGCCTGGTCCTCACGACGGCGCTGATCATGATCACCGAGTACTACACCGCCACGGAATTCAGCCCGGTACGCAAGATCTCCGCGGCCTCCCAGACCGGACATGCAACCAACATCATCGCGGGTCTCGGCGTGTCGATGAAGGCCACCGCGGCGCCCGTGATCGCGATCTGCCTGGCCATATGGGGCTCGTACGAGCTCGGCGCCATGCACGGAGTCGGCCTGTACGGCGTGGCGGTCGCGGCCACCGCCATGCTGTCGATGACCGGCATGATCGTGGCGCTGGATGCCTACGGCCCGATCACCGACAACGCCGGCGGCATCGCCGAGATGGCGAGCCTGCCGGAACAGGTGCGCAACATCACCGATCTGCTCGACGCGGTGGGCAACACCACCAAGGCGGTGACCAAGGGCTACGCGATCGGCTCGGCGGCCCTCGGCGCGCTGGTGCTGTTTGCCGACTACACGGACCGGCTGCACGCGGTGGGCAAATTCGTGACCTTCTCGCTGTCGGACCCGGCGGTGATCATCGGCCTGTTCATCGGTGGCCTGGTGCCCTACCTGTTCGGCGCGCTGGCGATGGAGGCCGTGGGCCGCGCGGCCGGCTCGGTGGTCAACGAGGTGCGCCGCCAGTTCCGCGAGATCAAGGGCATCATGGAAGGCACCGCCAAGCCCGACTACTCGCGCGCGGTGGACATGCTGACCCGCTCGGCGATCCGCGAGATGATCATCCCCTCGCTCCTGCCCATCCTGATGCCCATCATCCTGGTAGTGGTGATGAACCTTCTGATGGGCCCCGGGGCCGGGATCAAGGCTCTCGGTGGCCTGCTGATCGGCACCATCGTGACCGGGCTGTTCGTCGCGGTGTCCATGACCACCGGCGGCGGCGCCTGGGACAACGCCAAGAAGTACATCGAGGAAGGCAACTTCGGCGGCAAGGGCTCGGAGGCACACAAGGCGGCGGTGACCGGTGACACGGTCGGCGATCCGTACAAGG
>OFHJ01000764.1_pt1 | contig 10955 bp, 11 predicted proteins | sample 1522001 | NCBI WGS metagenome assembly OFHJ01 (sample SAMEA2464838, study PRJEB22497) | soil metagenome | biome: Grassland; feature: Farmland; material: Clay | place: Australia | collected 2013-02-01 | depth 1.2 m | reverse complement strand
TTGCCGAAGACAACGCAGCGGTGCCATTCGGTGTGCTCGACGTATTTGCCGTCCTTCTTGTAGGAGGACTTGGTTGCCACTGAGAGAGTGGTGAGGCTGCGGTCGTTGTTGGTGCGAACTTCGGCATCGCTGCCAAGGAATCCGATGAGGGTGACTTTGTTCTGGTACATGGTGTGATCTCCGTTTCGTTGAAGTTCCCGTATCCTGCTCGGGTCACCCTTCGCGAAGCGAGCGAGTGGCCCCTGCTCCCAAGGCCGAAGCTCTGCATTTACGGAGGGTCCGTCGCAGACGGAAACCGTAACCCGGAGGGCGCGGAACGCGAAGCAGAAGAGCGAGCCTGCCGCCGGGCGCAGGATAGGCCCGAAGCGTGATCCCGAGCAGAGGACGGGATACGAGGCGGAAGGCACGCATATGCGCCGAAGTCACCGATAAGATTTCGGTGATGACCATTCGCCCTGACCGCCGCCTTCGATGGAGTGGCAACCACCTCTGGAAACGGCTTTTTCGAGCACTCACACCGCTGTGTTCTCCAAGCGGAAATTGCCACGCCGGGTGCATTCAGAGACGAGTTGGGTTGTGCAGCCTTAAAGGCAGCAGGATCGGACATTGAAGTGACCTCGGATTCGGGTTAGAAAATGAAGCTCAGGGTGTGCTCGTCAGGCAGAAGAAGCACGATAGACCTCCTCCGTCTGGAAGCAGCCGTCCTGATGGCTGTAGCCGGAAACCGTAATCAGCTCTCGCACCCGGCGGCGGCCCGCATGATCGCGTTCGCAATACAGAACAAAGTCGATGGCCTCGGCCGTCTCCGAACGAATGAACGAGTGATTAAGATTGGGCCTGGCACTCAGAGCCAAATCCGACAGCCGGTTGAGCGCGTCCCATGCAGACTTCGCGTGGATTGTAGAGAGCGTTCCGCCGTGGCCTGTATTCATGGCTTGAAGCAGGTCGTAGCCGGATTCATCGCGGATTTCCCCCATGATGATCCGGTCGGGACGGTGGCGGAGGGCAGCGGCTACAAGCTGACTCGCAGTGACGGCAACCTGCCCAGGAATGGCCTCGACAGCTTCCCAGCGTACTGCGTTGGGGTGGGCAATCTTCAGCTCGGCGGGCTGCTCGATCACGATGAGTCGTTCCTGGCTCGGGATATGGTCGAGCAGCGCCTTCATCAGTGTCGTTTTGCCTGAGCCCGTACCGCCGCTGATCAAGCCATTCTTCCGTTTCGCGATGAAGCGGACAACGGCATCCCGAACCTGTACCGGGAGAGTCCCGGATTCAATGAGTTCATCAGAGGTGAACCAACGGTTGAATTTGCGAACGGTGAACGTTGGCCCGGTGATGGAAGAGGGAGCGCCGACGACAGCGACACGGGAGCCGTCCGGCAGGCGGGTATTGAGAACGGGATTCTGGCTGGTTAGGTCCTGCCCAAGAATGCGCGCAACACGCTCGATGGCTGCTTGCAGGCGTTCATTTGTGTACGGCGTCGTCAGCGCAATCTTCTCGATATTGCCACCACGGTCGGCGTAGACGCCGCTGGTTCCGTTGATCATCAGATCCGAGATCGACGGATCAAGCAGCAGTGCGCGCAATTCCTCGGGAAAGAACGGGAGAATCAGCTCGAAGCTCATCGGGTACTCCCTCCTGCCGGCGCGGTGCTTGCGCCCGGCACCAAAGGGTCAACGGAAACCTCGTTCTGATGGAATTGCGTGATTGTGAGGCCCAGGGGGTTGATGGTCTCGAACTGGGGGAAGATCTGGGCCTGCTTGCTGACCTGCGCCGGATTGAGATAGTAGGTCACACTGAGCATCCAGTGTTCCGTCCTGGGCTGGCGGGAGTGGTCCGGGGAGTAGAGTCTGTCGATAGCAACCAGCGCGGTTCCACGGGCAATGTTCGCACCCTGAATCTTCTGAACAGACATGGAGGTAATAGTCACGTCCCGTACCTCCACATCGCTCTGCTCGATTTGGCCGGACACCACTTTCGAGACGAGATGATTGTGGTTGTCTTCGGCCATCAACTGTGAGGCCAGGGACTGCGACAGGAAGTAGTAGTTGAGGGGGTATTTGGTCGCAATCGTATCGGGATTGATGGTGTAGCGGTAATTAGCCCAATCAGTCAGGTAGGTGCGTACCTCGCCCTCGCGTGGCGTGTAGTTGAGATCGCTGTATTGAATCGCCTCAGCGCGGCCCATTTTGTCGATGCGGATATAGCGGTTAACAACCGGACGGCTCGCAAGCGAGAAGTTGAGCCACATGGAGCCGCAAAGCAGGATCGTTCCACAGGCGAGGATGAGCCGATAGGCCTTCCGCTCTGCGTAGTGGGAAGCATAGACCTCATTGCCGATTTGATCGGCGAGGATTGCCTGCTCTGGAGTCAGAGGCTGCTCGTTAATGGGTTCTGTACGCGTGGACATGGGGAGAGTGACTCCTTTCACTCACCGCCTTCACGACTACGCCAGCGTAGACGATTCCAGCGATGATGACGCCGATGACAAAGAGGATAAGTAGCGGCCTTACAAGTCGCTGAGCAGTGCGAGTGCTCCCAACCGTGCTACCTACAAACAGGGCCAGTAGAAAGTTCCACATTGTTATCCACCTCCTCCTTTCATCAGAGCCAATCCGCCAACACTCCCGACAACGCCGGGAGCTGCGGATGTCAGTCCAGCAGCGCCACCGAAGATCGCCTGTGTCATGCTCGGAATAAAGAGCATGTTCACAATGAACGCTACAAAGACCATGATGCATGGAATGAGGTTGGCAAGCCACATCGCAATCGAATAATTTCCGTTGAAGGTTTGTTGCAGAAATCCGTTCATGAATCCGGCCCAGACAAAAATGAAAGCGCCCGCCACGGCCCGAATCATTGCAAAGCTCAGAAGTACATCGAGGAAGTGAAAGAATTTGGCGCGGAAGGTCCTGGTCATTAAGAGTGGAATGAACACCGGACCGAATAGCGCGGTTACGCCATAAAGGATGAAGGCGCTGCAATTGATCACAAAAAGAATGGCTGAAGCGATGCCTAACAGCGCCTGCACGAGGAAGTAGCAGAGGATTTGTACGGGGGCCATGATGGACGGCATGGGCGTGTTGTCGCCCGCCGTCTTCAGAAGTTGCAGCAACTGGTTGAGCGAATTCTGATCGAAGGCAGCGACCATCGCCTGCGCGATGTAGCTGAAGAAATGGTTGAGGCCGAAACTCGCTCCCGGGAATGGATTGACCCAGTAATTCAGCATCAGCGAGCAAAGAATCAGCCGAAGCATAAAGTTCGTCAGATCGCCGGCCCGCACCGGATGGGTATGAAAACGCAGCGTCATTCCAGACGTATTCCAGTTGATGACCATGCTGATGAGGGTGAACAGGGCGATGGCGCTCAGTTCGGTTAGGCCGAACTGCGTGAGCGCCCCGCCATTCTGCGTGGTGAGATTGGTCAGATTGTTGGTGAATTGGTACAGCCAGTCCACGCCGGAACTCGTGGTCGGTAGCGCCTGTGCCAGTAATGTCGTCGGAACCATCTCGCAACCTCACCTCAAGGCAAATACTTCTGCCAGGTTTTGTCTTCGTTGGCCGCATTCGAGCTGTGCTTCTTTTTGTCCTTCTGCACTTGCTGCAGCAACTGCTGGTATTGCCGCTGCTCGTGTAGTTCTGCTGCCCTCGCAGCTTCATGCCGGTGGTAAGCAAGCGCACAAGCGATTGCCAGGAGTGCTGCGAGGATGGCGAGCAGAATCTTTGTATTGACTGCGTTGAGCATCCCGTCTCCTCTCTAGGGAAGGTAGCTGTCCCACGTGTTGCCTTCATTCGCGGCGCTGGTGTCGTCTGCTGCCCGCTGCTGGGCGACGTAAGCAGCGGTGTTGAGGTCCAGTGCCGCAGCATTCCTCTGCTGCATGTTGCCCACAGCCATCTCCGATGCAAGACATGCCTGCAGGACCCCCTGGGACTGCATCTCGGACATCTTCTGGGCCTCAGCAGCGTTCAGGAGATTTAGCTGTTCCACTTCGCTGTTGGTGGCAGTGCTGCCGTCAAGCTGCTCAGAAGTAAGGCTGTTGTTGGCTGCTGTGTTCTGCGCTCTTGCGGCCCGGTACTGGCCGATTGCCGTAAGGCAGTCGGGGGAGACCGAATCGGAAGCTTCGATCATGGCGAGTTCGGAGAGCTGCGCGCTGCCCGGCGTCTCCCCGGCGAGATATGTAGTCGTTGTGCCGTTGACGGGAACCGTAGCCGCCGTCCACGCCGTGAATGAGGCCGCCGGCGAATTTGTATTCAAGGCGGTCGTCATACCGTTCGTCTCACCGAACAGGTCGCGGATGTTCGCCTGCTTCATGGTGTTGAAGGCGGTCTGCCACTGCTGCTTGAAGGAGAAGTGCTCGATGTTGTTCTTGAGCATTCTGTACTGCGTTTCCATCGTAGTGAGCTGTGAGACAAGGTTCCCGTAGCTCGTCGGGTCAAAGACGATGTCGCCGAGGCCGAAGAGTGCGAAGCTAGGTGTGGCTGTGAGTAGCAGCGCCGCCGCGCCAATGATCCATTTCTTCCGGTTCTTCATTGCAAAGCTCCTTTCGTGCTAGAGGGTGGGGTCCATGCGATGTTCTGCATAGGACGGTACGAGGATGTCGCGGCCCACGTAGATGCGGGCGCGCGAGCCTTCCTTGAGGGTGATGACAGGTAGGCGATCAAGAAAGTGGTTCAGCACCTGTTCGCCTTCAGCGGCTGATTGCTGGGAAATGCCGTTGCGGATCTCGGTCGAAGGATTGAGAATGCTGCCGTTGTTGCCAATCTGGGCGAGCCCCCCGAGGCCGCCAATCATGGCTGCGGCGGCAAACGCCTGAAAGTATCCGTGATTGACCTTCGTAGCGAGTCCGGTGGTACCGATCTGGTCGAGGCCGATGTATTTGTCGAAGTCGATCGAGAATCCGTCCGGACAGATGGCCCGATGAAAGGTAACGAACAGCTTGCGTTGCTGGGCATTGCCGACGCTCTGCACCGTCCCAATCAGTCTTGTGCCTTGCGGCATAAGAAGGTGCTGATGGTCGTGCGAATAGTAGTCGGTGGTGAGCATGACCAGGACAGGTCCATTGAAACCGCCATCGATATGGTTGGTCACGACGCCCTCAAGGATCGTACCCTCGAAGATTCGATAGAGTTTGCCCTGGTAGTGGTCGAAGGGATACGGGGTCATCGCATTGGAGGCATTTGGAGATTTGGCTCTCAGGGCGATAGTTGGCTTCGTCGCGGGCACATGTGGCTGCGCTTCCAGTGACGGGGTCACGTGCGAACTGACTGGCGTGGAACTAGAAGACTCGAAGTCTATGGCTACCGTATCGCTATCCAGAGCGTCCCTGTGTAGCTTCTCTTTGGCCAGTTCGCGCTGCTTCGCTTCTGCATGCTCCTCAGAAATACTCGATGTGATGACCGGAGCGTTCGGGCTTTGGCCATAGATCGCCGCGCGTTGTGCGGCGGTCATGGGCGGGGTGCTGGAGCCTTCGGGACCGGGAATACCCTCTGCCGCCTCAAGCTGCTGCATGGCAGCCGTAATCTCCTGCTGGTGCTGCCTTTCCTGGGCGTCGCGTTCGGCCTGCAACTGCTGCTGCGTTTCGAAGCTGTTCACCTCCTGCGCATTTGGAGACGCCGGGCGGGTGACGGGCGGATTGCCTGCCGGTGCGGCTTTCTTGCTGCCTTTCAATAGGCTTGAAAGATTGGCAACGCCAATCAGCGCCAGAATCACGACCAGCGCAATAACGACTGGCATGGTTTTGCGGACGGGTGTCTTAGCTTCCGGCTGTTCAGGAACCGTCGCAGGTGTGTTTTCGTCTCGCTCGGGCATGGTTAATTGCCTCCGTCCGTGCGGCGAAACTCTACTTTTTGTTTGCCGATGGTGAGATAACCGCGATCGAGTTCCTTGGGGACGGTATAAAGGCCATTCGAGAAATCGAAATTTATCAGAGACGGTTTGCCGTCTTTCACTTCATAAAGAGCAGGTGTTTCCTGAAACTGGCCGCGCAAGTAGGTGAATTTCTTGTCATGCCAGATTTCGTGAAGGCCGAGGGCGTCGCCCTTGGACTTGTTCCAGGTGAAGTCAAAGCGGAGCGTGCCGGGATAGCGGCTGCGGTACTCTTCCTCTTTGGTTTGCTCGGCTTTGAGCGTGGCCGCCTCGGCCGCTTTCGCCGCCGCAATTTCTTGCTTTGCCTGGTTCAACTCCGACGCAGGCACAAAGATGGGCAGCTCGGTCAACTTCTCTTTTGCGGCTTTGTCGCCGGGGATTAGGAAGACTTTGGAATCGAAGTGCGCGTTAGCTTCGCCCGAAACTTCCTCCAGTTCCAGCGTGTATTCATTTCCGTGGTCGGAGATGATGTGAACGTCCGTGCTGCTGCCGGCGACCTTCGGCTTAATGCTGATAAAGCGGCTGGCGAGGTGTCCGCCGTCGAATACCCAGTCCACCGTGTCCCCTGCAAAGACGTTTGCCACCTTCTCTTGCGGAGGGAGCACAATCAGCGTGGATTGCAGCAACGCCGTGCGGATCACAGGAGGAGGAAGTGTGGTGGACACCACGACCGTGCGTGGCGCGCTGGGAACGGGTTGTTTGTTCGCAGGCTGTGCGTGCAGTGCTGCAAAGGCTGGGTGCAACAGGCCGAGAGCTACGGCGATTGGGATGAGCGGTTTCACGGGCGGTCCTTTCTTGGTTAGGCAAGTTCACCCTGGGCAAATCGGTCGATGCCCTCAGTGAGGCCGTATTGGGCAATCAACTTCGACCGGCGCACCCGGTCCTTGGGCTTGGTGGAGAACGTGGCATAGCTGCGGCTGTCGAGATTCAAGATCACAACCTTGGTCAGGCCGTCGCGGCGGATGTACAGGGCTTCGCGATCCTGCAGGCTCTCAAAGAGCGCAAGTTGTTGCTCGTTCAACCGGAATAGTTCGGCGTAACGCTTCCGGTTGAAGGTTGGGTCTTTTAGGAATAGGAAGGACGAGCAAGAATTCACAATGCTGTCCGCGTTGCCGCCAAGGTCTTCCGCGGACTGGCCGATCAACGTGACACCGCCAAGGTTCTTGCGCACCGTCTTGATGGAGGCCAGCGCGCCTTCGAGCAATTGGCGATTCTTCATCGAAGAGAAAAGCTCCTCGATCAAGATGTGTTTCGGGACTCCGAGATTGTCCGGGTCGTAGAGCACATCGTTGATCCGCCTCAGAAGCCAGACCATCAGCGGTTCAATTAGATCGGCGTATTGTTCGTTGTTGACTCCGGCAAAGTCGAAGCACTGCACGCGGGACAGCGACAAGCCGTCCTCCACGTTGTCGAAAATGGCGTGGTAGACGCCATCCCGGACCCATTTCGAGAGATAGCGGTCGAGCTTCTTGGGTAGGTAGAGGTGGGAGAGGCGGCGGTTCTCCCGGTCGAGCAGGTACATATCCTGCACGGCCTTGTGGATCACGTCATCGTCTTCAGGCTCCAGGTTCGCTCCGCCATTGGCCAGCAGCAGGCGGATGAAGGTGTACAGGAACTTGAGATTGCTCTCGGTCGGCTCCAGCGCGAAGGGATTAACGCGGGGGCCGTCCTTGGCCACGCGGTCTACCCGCCCGCCGTAGAGTTCGACAACGCTCTCGTAGCTACCGCCGATGTCAAAGATGTAGCTGAAACCGCCGTACTTCTGTTCGAGGGCAATGAGCTGGTTTCCATGAACGGATTTGCCCGTGCCGGTTGGCCCAAGGATGAGCATCACGCGCACGCCGTCCACGTATGCATCCTGAAAGAAGGGCGTCCGCGTTCGCGTCTCCAAGATGTTCAAGTACTCGGCATCGAGATCCTCGGAGTGCGGATGTCCGAGATGCGGAGCGAATATCGAGGACAGCCGGGCATGATGGTCTTCCGACATCCAGAGCGGGAAGACGTTGAACTTTCCGTTGCCGGGGAACATTGCATAGAACGCGGAGAGATTGCCAAGTGTCTCCTCGATCACCTGTGCCCGCGCGTCGACGAATGCCCGATGCACTGCGGGAGTGTTGTCCCGCATTTGATCCGGTGTATTGGCAGCCAGCAGCAGTCGGAGCGAGTATTCCCCCTGTGCTTTTTTGTCGAGCGAGCGAATGACCTCGGTGAGGTCGTCCACGCTGCTATTGGCGGCCTTTGCGCCGGCTCCGGTTTCGAGCGATGCTGTATCCCGTCCGCTCATGACCCGAGTCAGCACGCCAACCTTGAAGAAGGAGATGAACTTCTCCTGCGCGTCAATCTCGCTGCGTGCGGCAGCAGTCGACTTCGGTCGCCATGTTGAACAGAGAATGCTGTCGCAATCGAGGGTTAGCAGACTGGAAAAGAGGCACGGCCTGGATGCTTCGGGCGTCGCCTTCAGGGAGAACATCTGCACATAACGTTTGCCGATACGCAGGTGGTCGCTGTGCCACGCGACAGGATTCTTCACAATCTGGCGGTCTACGCCAGTGTCAGTCCGGAGGCGGTCGGCCACCGCCCATTCCTCAAGGTTGAAAAGGTAGCTGAAGAACTGGAATGCGGCATTCTTATCGAGCAGCCGCAATCCGAGGGAACTGCCAAGATGGCCCTCCAGAATCGAGACCGTCTTCTGGAGTTCTGCGAGCATCCGCGAAGTGTTGGCGGCGTACTCTTTGGGCTTCTGCTGGAAAGCCTTGATGCTCGGCGGCTCAATCGTCAGGCACCAGTGAAGGTCGATGCGCCGGAAGCCCGCCGTTCTCTCAAGGAAGGTCAGCCGCTCGTCTGCGAATACCTGCGTGACGGGATTTGGGTACTGCTGTTGTCGGGGCAAATCATGCCCGGACATCACGCGGGTGTACTGGTACAGGCACGCTCCCTCTGGCAGGCCATGCAGTGCACCCTCCAGCGAGCGCAACCGTGCTTCGAGTTCCTGGTCTGTCAGCCCTTCTTCATCGATTCCGGTCAGCGCGAAGAGGCATCCGTAGCCTCCGCCTTTCAAGGCGAAGATGTTCTCGGTGACGAAGCGTGCAATCGGTACGATGCTGCACGCGGCTCCAGCCTTCGCGAACCATGGAACGAATTTTGCTTGGCTACTCTTTGCGCGGGTCATAGTAGGACTTCTGGCTGAGGCTCAGGCCCCAGAGTTCGAACATCTTTGGGTGTTTACGGACGATGAGCCAGGCCCCCGCTGCAAGCGTGGGGAAGGCGATCATCGCCACCAGACGAAACCCAACGAGGAAAACCGTTACGCAGACGAATACGATCGCCATCCATGCTGTGAGGTCGAGGCCCAGCTTGGCCCTCGGACGATTCAGCGCTTGATTGATCGGTAACGGTTCTCCTCGTCTGGTCATGGCTGCTCACCGTCACATCTGTTGCCCAGTGAGCGAGCCAATCCAGCCAGCTCCCCAGCCAAGAATTCCGGCGCCGAATAGCGCGCCGAACAGGCCGGGAATGGCATCCTGAAACCGTCCGGTCATCATGCGAATTCCGGCGAAGATCAGGCCGCCGAGACAGATGACTGCTCCGGCATACATTGCGAAGGTTTTGAACGTGTCCATCAGGGTGGTTGCCCCGGAGAAATCCATCGTTCCCTGGGCATGAGCGACGGCACTGCTGGCGCCCGCGAACATGAGCGCAGTCAGCGTCGGCCCCATTGTGTGTAAGACGCGGAGCAGTGTTCGTTTTGCCAATAGTTGTATTCGTCGCCGTCTGAGACGGGAATGGTCATGGGAGCTTCTGAGCGAGAGGACGAGGTTGGTAGGGAAGGTCAGTGATTGACAGAAACGTCGTGGAAGCTTCCAGCGGAAGATTCTATGACGTGCAGCGGACGTGAGCGGACTCCTCATTGGCACCTCCGGAGGCAGGTGTTCTGCCACCATGTGCCGAAAGGTATCGCTAGTATTTCCAGGAGTCCAAGACTTCGTACCTATGGTCCGATAGGCTATACCGATGGCCAAATTTGAGTGCTAATCGCTCAAGGAGGCCAATGACAATTAGGATGAGGCTCCAAATTTAGGTAGAAGAAATCCGTCAATGAGCGCATTGGCGGCATAAGCGCAGTCTCGGTACCGAGGTCAGCTGGATTGACACCATAGACTGCGACGACGCAACTGAATTGTGTTGATATACACCCGGCGTCGAGGTCACCGCTCAGTTCCATGCTCCTTGTCTGTATCAGCGAGCCTACGCAAGATTGCTAGGGCCTTCGATTCGCCATGCGGGAGAAATAGACTAAAACTAAGGTCGGGTAAACCGAACCGCCCAGAGAGGTATGCCGTCAGGTCCAGAGAACTGTAACGTGGATCATTGAACTTCTCTTCCAGGATAGCTGGGAGTTGTTCCTGGGGTACGGCCTTCAACAAGAGCTCCAACTCTTCCACGTGCCATATCTGGTAGCTAAACGATGGGAGACCATGTACACGAAGCTCATCGTCAATGATATTCTTCATGGCTTCAGGGCGGTTTGCGAACCATATTTCATCATGAAGCAGAAGCACTGGATAATAATTTGTGACGTTCGCGTATCTGTGTTGGAGGGCTTTCGGTAGGGAGCCCGTCTTGAGTGCCTGGGTCTTGTCGTAAAGTTGGAAGAGCCCTTTGCGCTTCTCCGCATTTGCCAGATTTTTACGGATGTCGTTCGCAATTTCGACTGGATCAGCCGACCGCTTTGCCACGGAAAACAAACCCGAGTTCTTGCACTCCAGCAAGAGAGCGGCGTCTTCCAAAATTGCGGTGACATCGTTACTTTTCCCTGTCCATCCCTCTAACCTTTCCGCCTCTTCGGTAAGAACATTGTCGCCGCCATATGCTGCACTCACAATATCAGCAACATAGGCTTCGAAGGCGTTGGCAAACGCGCCGTTCAGCCCAGGATCAGCGAAGTCCGTAACAAAGAAGTACAAGCCGCGAGTAGCCGCATAATTTATCAGCTCCGGATAGACGCACCAGTATCTATCATCCCGATAAAGTATGGGGTAACGCAGCAGTGGGTTTAATTCATACACGAATCCAAGAGCATCCGAGAGAGC
>OFHJ01000763.1_pt1 | contig 10961 bp, 17 predicted proteins | sample 1522001 | NCBI WGS metagenome assembly OFHJ01 (sample SAMEA2464838, study PRJEB22497) | soil metagenome | biome: Grassland; feature: Farmland; material: Clay | place: Australia | collected 2013-02-01 | depth 1.2 m | reverse complement strand
CTCCATGGCTACTCTAACCGGATCGCGACACCTCTTGCGACCATCGCGCGGAGGATGGCTTCTGCCATCGCGCCATCACCCTCACGCCGGACCGACTTGTCGATCTCAATGCCGTAGAAGTCGCGCATTCGAGGCAAGAGCCAAAGCATGTACTTGCGTAGGCCCTTGCCCCTCGTGAAGATGCCGCGATCCTTCACGGCCCCGACAACGCCTTGGTAGGTGTCCTCTTGGTAGACCTCACCGTCGATTAGGAAGGTGATAGAGTCACCCCCCCATCGCCGCGCCGATAACCTTTGCGCCGAGTTTTTTGGTCAGGTACTTGGTCGCCGAGAGTTCGTCGGGAACGGGTGATGACGGCCACGAGTACGGCGACGTCGACTCGATCGCCCGACGTGGCCTCACTTGGTACTCCTCGCGAATTGCCCTTGCCGCGGCGTTGACGGCGGTCGCGATCTTCGCATACGCGACAATCCGCTCCGGGTCGAGCGTGCCGTTGAACAGGCGGAACTCGACCGTGCCGTGAAGCCAAGTCGAGCACATGTTTAGCGTGTAGTAGCGGTCGGCAACGTACTTGACGCTGCGGTACTGCTCGTGGAGGGTTGGGTCGCCGCCGACGATCCATGCGATGTCACGCATGGTGATGTTGTCCTCGTACATGGACGTGGACTCGAAGCGGTTGAGCCGCATGATCAGCTCCTCGTTGTTGTTGACTGGTCTGCACGTTTCGAGGAGCCGGCCCCGATGGGTCTTGACGATGGAGACGATCTCCGGCTCCCAGGCAACCCAGAGATCCATCAGGTCGATCAGGCGGCGCGGTGGAGGATTGGTCAGGTGTACGTGAATGCCGCACGACCTATCTGCGTCGAACCCGTATGAGCGGATGCAACGTACCGCCTTCTCCACCTCACTCGCCACTTGCGACTGGCGCATCGGCGGGCTAATCAGCTCGCCGCCACAAGATGAGTCGTAGTGCGCCAGCCAACCGGGGGGTGGTCCGACCCTCTCGATCTCATCTCGGTCGCAGTTGAACTCGATCTCCAGACCGATCAACCCCTAGCCCCCTTCTTGCGGCGATGACCCGACTGCCGCAAGCCCTCTACATTTGCGTCGTGGAAGTCGCGGTTGATGTGGCTTGAGGCAGGCAACATGGATGTCGTGGATGTCGCCCTCCTGGTTCTGACGACTGGCTCGCCATCGTCCGCGTCCTCTGCGGCGAACCGCCCAGTGAGGTAGTCGCTGCCGTATCGAGCCGTAAGGTAGTCGCCCCACTCATCACCTCCAGCCCACCACATGCCGTAGCGGTACGGCAGTTTGAAGGTCCTGACGCCGAAAAGACTCTCGAAGTCCTTCGGCTTCGTCTTCTTCTTGCCGTCCTTGCCTTCGGTCAGCGTCAGCATCAACACCGACTTGCCTTGGATGTTCTGAGAGTCGACGACGTAGCAGGTGTACTCGCCCATCTTCCACGTCACTTCGGGGTTGTAGTCGCCGTAGAGCCTTGAGAAGAGGTGCGCGGTCAGCACCAGCGCATCCTCCGTCGAAGCCCAGAACAGGCAGCCCAGCCGTTCGTTGTAGGACACCGCGAGCGGGTTGTCGCCGACACCGAGGAAGATGCGGTTCGGCATCCTCGTGTCGGTGAATGCGACTGTGTACATCCCGCCGAGTTCATTGAGCGAGTCGTAGATGTCGTCTTCACCGATGACTGGCTTGCCTGCCGACTTGTCGGCGAGAAGCGCGAACAGCACCTCCGAGTCGCAGACGCCGCGCAGGTTCAGCCCATGCGCCTTTGTCACGTAGTCGCAACCGGTGAAGACGCCGTTGTGGCAACCTACGATCGGCCCGCAGGTGAAGGGGTGGAAGTCCTCCACGTCCTTGTTGTTCCCCACGGTCGACGCCCGAGTGTGCCCGATCACGATGGACGTGTTGTAGCCGATCCCGCGCAGAACCTTGGTGTAGTTGGGGTCGTACGACGCGTACCCTCCACTTACACCAGGTGCCCGATAGCGGGAAACCGTACCGTCGCGGCTGACCACGGCGAGCCCGGTTCCGTCCGAGCCGCGCGCCTCCATGTAGTAGAGGAGTTGCGTGATCCGATGCTGGATCTCCGTGTTCTGCTCTCTACTACGCGACTTCGGAAGCAGTATCGCCCCAGCGATACCACACAAGGTCATCCCTCCTAGATTATTGAGTCGAGTTAGATGTGCCGGTCGATGATCGACCTAGCCTGCGCCTTGGTGATCTGGCCCTGCGCATATTGGATTGCCGCTTCGACGAAAACCCTGGCGAAGCGGATCGCCCGTTCCGCGTAGTCCGCATTGAGGCAACCGTTGAACAGTCGGAACTCGATCGTGTTGTGATAGGGGATCGACGTGAAGTTCAGCCCCACGTAGCGGTTGTCGTACCAGCCGCCACGGATCTTGTAGTAAGACCGCCAGTCCTTGTAGTACACGTACCCGTCGTTGAGGTTGATATGGCTGAGCACGTCGGAGAGCTTAGCGCAGTAACTGTGCTCGCGACCGGGCCACACATCAAACGTGTTGTAGATCCGATCCTCGAACTCGAGCCACAGCGACACGACCTTGACGTAGTGGTAGGCACCGAAGCCATGCGCGCCGATGTGAACGTGCATCCCCACGTAGTCGCCGGATTGACCGCCTTCGCCGTAGATCGTGCGGATCGCGTCACGGATCATTTGGATGTCAGAGTCGCCACGCAGGACTGGGGACTTGAACTCCCAGCCGCAGTGCTCGCTGTGGTGATCCCAGCCATCGCGCAGAGCCAGTAGTTTGTTGAAAACCCTTGGCGTTGCGTCGTCATCACCACTGCAGTCGTCATCATCGTCCGAGTCTTGGTAGTAGAACTTCAGGTACTCGGAGTCGCACTCGATCTCGACCCCGAACGTCCGAAGCTCGGCCATTCGTAACACTTCGTCCTGAACCTTGGGACGACGTACCTTCGGCTCAACCTTCGTCTCGGTCATCGCTGTCTCAACTATCGCCATCCGTCAACCCTCCAATTTGGGGCAGTCGGCGCAGCGAACCTCGACCCTCCTTTCGTCATCAGTCGTAACGGGCGGGTAGCGGTATCTAGATACCGCGAGTAGCCCGCGACCCCCACCCACGACGGATGGGGGTTTCGTCCCTCAAGGACTCATCAGGCGGGTTTCAGCGGGCGGGCGGAATCGTCTGATTCCTTAGCCAGAGCCGGCCCAATTCGCTCAGACGGTATACGCCATTGCCCATGTGGACGAGTAGCCCCTTCTTCGCGAGGGACTCGAGCGATTCCATCACCCTGCGCCGGTCGAGGGCTCGCCATACAGAGACAACAGAGTCGGCTGTGCATGTGTTTCCAATTGCCGCAAGGATCGCGATGTCGCTTTGACGCTCGAACTTTACGTTGACCGGAAATTGCGTAATCAGCGCCTCCTGGGTCACCGCTTCGGGAGTTGCCTGCCGCAGTTGTGGCAGTAGTCGTCCTGTGGGCCGAGGAGTTTCTTCTGGCAGTATGGGCAGGCGTCGTACCACCAGGGTCGATCCTTGTGCGCGTCGTATTGCTGGTCCTCCATCGTCCACACCCCCTTCAGTCGTCAGCGTCTGCGTCGTCAACGCGGTACAACCTGTCGGCGCGTTTCTCCATCGCGTCCAGCGTGAAGATGATCTGCCCTTGCTCGACGAGTTTTGCCTTCACCAGGGTTTCGTCACCATCGACTGTGCTCTCCACCAGTTCCATACGGAACTGGCTCGGCCGCAGGATGCGAATGTCGTGGAAGTCGTCAATGGGAATCTCGATGTAGGGGAATGCGTTCTCGACATTCTCCTCCATCATCTTGACCTTGAGGTCGGGCCGGAGCACGGATAGCGCATCGTGGATCGCCGCGAGTTCCCTGTCGTAGGTCACGATGTGGCCCAGCCGCGCGCGATCATGTTCCGACATATCTCACGAACGACAGTTGGAACCTCCGCGATTGGAACCTGGTGTTGCGTGAAGAGTGGCTCCTGGTCCTCCCTGTCGCCATCGTACAGACAGACGAGGAAAGTCTCATCCCGTAGGGCCGGTACGATCCAGCCCTGGTCCTGCCCTTCCGTGTCGCGTGTGGCCCAGATCCAGAAGCGTCCACTTCTTGGACCGGCCAGGTAGACCGCTGCCGCGGTGACGTTTCCTCCGAGCCATTCGACGAATGCCCTGTACCCGATGAGCGCCAGCGCACTTGCGACCCTACCCTCGACGCTGAGGCTTTGGTCAACAAGAGTCCTGCAACCAAGGAGACTGCAAGCCTCTGCGGTCTTGCAACTCCGGCAGAGGATGCCCTTGTCTGCCAATGGACCGATCGGATTTTTCAACCCCAAACCTCCCCCTCGTCGTAGTTGAGCACAACGTATTCGACGACTTTCCACTCGCCGCCCCAGTGCTCACGACCCTCTTTCGCGGAATACGCGTATTCGGGCGTTGACCACACTGAGTCGGGCTTGGAGTCGCGCAGGAGAACCCAAACGGTCATTTCGGTTAGAGCCTCCTTCTTGCGGGTAGGTATCGTGCGTCCCGCGACCCCACCCCGTAGGGCAGGGTTTCGGCTCCTCGCCAGGGGCCATCTTCAGGCGGGTTCGATGCATTCGCCGCTACGGGGAATCGTTGCCTCGCAGACCTCGCACGTAGCGGTATCCTCTGGCACAAACGCCTCGACCGCGAACCCTTCATTCTCTGACAGTCCCCAGTCGGCCCTCGCGTCAACGCATAGCCAGCAGTAGACGGCTTCGACCTCTTCGTCTTCGCTGTAGTAGACTTGCCGATAGGCGATGTTGTTGCCGTTGTCGTCAATCTCCAACAGACGTCCGGTCATGTCCTCCTGGGTCGTTCCTGGGGCCAGGTGTACGGTATCCCCGTATGTGACCTCCATGCCGTTGACTAGGACCTTCATGACGCACCGACCTCCGCATCGTCATACCATTTCGTCGGCAGGTTGTTGTCCACGCGCAATGCGTAGGCCGCGTGCGCTTCGTTGTCCGCGTAGAACGACAACGCGACTTCGTAGTAGGTACCGAAGTCATGCCTATGCGCCTTCACGCGGAAATGCGCTCCATCGGGTGGTGGTCCGAACTTCCGCCGCAACAAGGCAATGAAGCGTTCGCACTCCGCGGTGGCCCGTTCCGCGTACCTCGCACTGCCAACCTGTGCGCATTCCTCGTCGCACGGCGTAGGACCGAACTCCCACCAGTCCCGCATATCCAACATCCTCAAACCTCCCTAGTCACAACCTCCTAGTGCCAGTAGACTTGCCAGATCACCCATGCCCATACCGCCAGGGTCAAGGGCAGGAGCCACCACGCCGCGCGATCCGATAGGCGATAGCGTTTCCTTGCCATGACGACCTCCTCAGCAAGCGCGAATAGGGGCACGGATTTACCGTGCCCCTTGCGTTTGCCTACTTGCGTTCCTGCTCGTGCGACTGCTTGTGCGCGGCGACCCAGATGCGCTTTGCGACGGCAAGCATCGTGGGCCAGTTTCCCCAATTGTATTGGCCGTTTAGCCCGCCACCGTCACGCGGAACCTTCGGATGCCACGATCCAGAACCTACATAGAGTTGGTCGTCGCTAGCGATGGAACGCGCCCATTCGAGCGGGCTAGATTCCGCTTGCGCGATGGCAACAACCTCGTCGATTGGCAGGTCGAGAACAACAAGCTCGACCGTCTCGTCCATTGCCATGTTGGGCCATTCTTCGTAGAACAGCACCGCAGACTCGGTCGATAGGCAACACTCTGGGTGGCACACCACCGCGACTTGATCCCCGATCCATTCGATCCGATCGCCGACCCCTAATTGTGCTTCGGGCATTGCCTGCCCCTCCTCTTTAGGATCGACCCCAACGTAGATCCACAACCCGAGCCGCAACCCCAGGGCCATGGCCCCTTGCCGTATTCCCTCCCTCCGCGTCCCCTTTCCTATATTATACTAATAGAGGAAGTGGGGTGCCAGCATTCGCAATTGCCACTTTGGGTCGCACTGTAACCTCTTAGTTGTTGCCGTCGTCGTTTGACCTGTGTCGGGGGTTGACCTTGGATAGACCCATTTCCCACTTACCCTGTCGGTGCGTTGCTGAGACGCGTTCCATCCAATTCCGCGCGGTCTTCCACATGGGGTATGCAGCACGGAGCCGGCTCACGCTGAAGGTAAGATTGGCAATGGCAACATCTACAAGGTCGGGGTCGTGTACGCCGTCTGCCTCGTTGAAGACGGACAGAGACGCCATCACGGCCCTTGACTCCTCCGACACGATTAGGTCATCCAGGTGCTTCCTTGCGAAGTCGACCCAGGTGTCCATCGTGTCCATCGGGAATCACTCTCCAGACGTTGGGTTTCCGGTAAACGTGATTTGACCGTTTGCCCAGTTGATAATCAGCACCGGCGAGACTTGGGTCAACACGCCGACGCCAATGAGCGGGTCGCTCACCCATGAGCTGGACTCTACGAGGATCGCCGTAACGGGTTTGCCGTCTACGGTTAGAGTCACCATTTTGGTTTGCTCCACCTGCTTGCTTGTAACACCGGCAAGCATCGCAGGAGTCGACAACTTACCGCTGATCTCCGAGAACTCAGTGGGGTTGACCACCACGCCATCTGACACGTTGCCGGTGTCAACCTCACATTCGGTCTGCACGACGGGGCTTCCTCCGAACGTGCATGGAACAGTCAAGACCACCGTTTGCTGTCCCGGATTCGGTACGACTGGAAATTGGTAGGTAGCACCGACCTTGGCTCGCATCGCCAGGGCCAATGCCATGCCAGCGAAACTGACCACCTGGAACCCTCCTCTACCGTTCTTCTTCGTCTGGTCGCTGCCGAATCGGCCATCCCTGTACGACCTACCTCTCTCCTCACCTCCCTTCCTGGGCATGGTCACACCTGGGCGGTCGCATCCGATTTTGCGCCGAATAAACGACTGCCAGATCGACCGCTGCCGCACCTGAAGCAACGACGAATAGGCAAGGATTGTTTTCCTTGCCTGCGTCGCTACCTGCGCGCGTTGCCGTTTACAACACAATACCGCACACAATCCCTGCTTGCCGCAAAGCGTTCTAGCGTCCTGCGCGTTGCCTGCGCGCGTTGCCTGCGCGCGTTGCCTTACGCGTCTTCGTTGCCTTCGTCGCCGTCCTGCGCGTCCTCGTCGCCTTCCTGCGCGTCCTGCGCGTCCTGCACGTCCTGCGGCGTGTTGTAGGTGCAACGGAGGTAACGCGTCTTCTTCGTGCCATCTGCAAGGAACGTCACGCTACCTGCGGCAACGTGCGCCGCAGAGAAGAGATCGATCCCCGTTTGCGCCTTGCACGCCGCATCCATCTCACTGCGCGCAATGCCGACGTTGAAGGCGAGACGTGAGACGATCTGAAGATCGTCGCGAAGCGTTTCCCATGTGTCGCCTTCGTCTTCGCGCCATTCCCAGACGCATTGCGACGTCTTTACGCCGTTGCCGCGTCCGTTGCCGCGAACACGTCGGATTGCCGTTGCCTTGCGCGTTGCCTTCGGCGTTGCCTTGCCTGTCAGGATGTCAAACGCGTCACTTGCACGCGTCTGCGCCGCGTTCTGTTCCTTGCCAAGGGAACGCAATTCCGCATCGATCTCGCCCATGCGCTTGGCGCATTCGCGAATCTGCATTTGGAGATCGTCGCGTTCCTGCGCCTTTGCCTCGCGTTCCGTTTCCAATGCGGCAATGCGTTCGGCGTTCGCTTGCGTCGTCTGCGCGACAATCGCCTTTGCCGCAACGCCAAGGATCTCCTGCAACGCTTCCTGAGAAAGTGTGCCTTCAGTGATCGCTTGCGCAATTGCCTGCATGTCAATCGTCGCGCCAGTGTTCTTGTCTTCCATCGTTCTTGCTTCCTCCTGCGCGCGTATTGCGCGTTTACTTGGAAGGCAAGCGGTGGAATTGTGTGCGGTATTGCGTTGTCAACGATCCTGCGCGCCTAGGCGCGTTGCCAGCGCCTTGCTGGCATTGCCGAACGTCCGTTGCCGAACGCGTGTTCGGTGCGTCAACGAGCGTTCTACTGACAGTGTAGCCAATGCGCAGGGAAATGCAACAGTGTCTTTCTGCAATGCTTGTCTTTGCCTCTGACGTTGCCTGCCAGCGTTGCCAGCGCCTTGCCAGCGCCTTGCCAGCGCCTTGCGCGTTGCCTCTGCGCGTTGCCAGCGTTGCCTAGCAAGCAGCACGCACCTGGCACGAATCGCAAACATGTGTTCGGCATTGGGAAGGCAAACATGCGTTCTCTTTGAAAGGCAAACAAGCGTTCGACCTTCGGACCGAACAAGCGTTCGGCAAAGTTATGGTGAACAAAATGTAGGTTTTGTTCACTGGTAAAATGGTGCAATAAATACCTGATTTTGCGTTGTTTTATTTTTTTTTGAAAAATTTTTTCAAGCCAACGAATGGGCATACTCTTGGCCCGGATGCCTGGCCTACAATTGGGGTAGGGGGTGAGGGTTTTGCCCTGGCAGCATGGACCGAAGGCAAAGCGCAGCACCAACGCCCGCGGGAAGGCCGGCAAGGCGGATGCGGCAGCTCGTCACCAGCACCGGCGCCAGCCGGCCCGCGGGGACGGAGAAGAGGTCGAACCCATGGGATCTGCCACAGTGATCGACGTTGCCAAAGAAGGGGCTCTCGACACCTGGCGGGGGAGCCCCGCACAAGTGCCCACCCTTGGCCAAGCGATCGAGGAATGGCTGACGATCATCTCAGCTCGCAACAAGGCCACGGCAGAGATTTACCTTGATTCCCTGAACCGTGCCACGCCACTCATCATGCGGGCCGGCGGGATGCGGCAGCTCACCGCGTTCGGTGCGGCCAAGGTGTACATCGAACTGCAGAAGCACTACAGCCCGTCAACGGCTGTCCATACCGTCCATGCGCTTTCGTCCCTATGGAAGCACCTGATCGGCAGTGGGGCCATAGGGGACAACCCCTGGCTTGGGGTCAGGATGCGCACCCCGAAGGATACCCTTGGCGAACGGCTGCTCTCCGAGGACGAGGTGGCCGGGCTCCTGCACGCACCCTACCGACGCCAAAAGCAGGTCTTCCTCCGCTTCCTCTACTACACCGGCGCTCGCGTGTCCGAAGCGATCGGGCTACGTCAGAGGGACATTGCCCACACTCCGCAGGGAACGATCGTCACCCTCTACGGCAAAGGGGATAAGACGCGGTTCGTCCACATCCCCGAACACCTGTACGACGACCTGGCATCGCTAGGCGTCAAGAGCACACCCGACACTCGGTTCTTCCCATGGGGCCGCACGACGGCATGGAAGATCGTCAAGTCGGCGACTCGCGACGCGAGGATCGACAAGGGGGTTTCCCCGCACTGGCTAAGGCACGCGCACGCGACCCACTCGCTCGACAACGGAGCGCCCATCCATGTCGTGCAGGACACCTTGGGCCATTCGAGCCTAGAGACGACAAGGCATTACCTGCACGTCAGGCCGGGGGTCAGTTCTTCGGACAACCTCAAGGAGTTGTGACGGTGGGGGAGTGGAAATAGGGGGTTGCGGTGGGGAAGGCCCAATTGTGGCCTTCGCTCCGCGAAGGGAATCGGAGCGGCTTGCGCCGCTCCGAGGATTTATCGCTTTGGCTAGCCGGGGATGCGGGAGTTACTCCCAATGCCTAGCGCCAACTGCAATCTCGACCATCTGCCCGTAGTAGTCGTCCCAGTTCTTGTCCGGCAGCATGTCGTCGGTGAAACCGTTCTCGCGCAGTAGGTTGCGAACGGCCGTTCCCCACCCATGGTGAATGCCGCCAATCCAATGGGAAAGACCGCCCTTGTCGATCAGCGCACGAATCTCGTCCCTAGCCTCCTGCGTGAAGTAGACGCGCAGGAACGCGACCACCTTCTCCACGAACTCATGGTCCAGCGATTCGAGCTTCTTCGTCATCAGTTCCTCGAACTTATCGCTTGGCATCAACCAACACCTCCTACGCAATGGGAAATCGGTGCCCCGCATCCCCGGCTAGCCAAAGCGATAAATCCCTCGGCGGCGTGAGCCGCCAGAGAAAGCGAAGCGGAGCGAAGCCGGGCTACTCCACTCCACCTCGATCATCCTTCCCTTCCCCCTCGCCAATCTTGGACCTGACGTACACGGACGTCTGGGCCTTCCTTTCCGCCTGCGCCTGTTGCATCGCGTTGTAGGCTTCCTTGGGGGCGAGGATGTACGGGATCTCCGAAAGCGCAACCTTGACCGGCAACATCCGACTCAACTCTGGCGCTGGCTTCAGGATGAACACGTCGTCCTTTCCGTGTTGTTTGAGTCCGGCGAACAGCAGGATACCGGCGAGCAGTCTTGACATCATGGGCGGCAGGTCTTCGATCCGCGTCCCCTGTCCACGCAGGACGTTCAGGTAGGCCCCCATCTCGGCCAGCGCGGCTTCCATCAGCTCGACCTTCGACTTGAGCGCGATCAGCTCACCGCCTTTCCGCTCATACAGATTCGTCAGTTCCTCCATGCCTTCTGTCAGTTGCTCGTTGGCGCTTTTCAGCGCAACGTTTCGTTCGGCCAGTTCGTTGTAGGTTCTCTGCGCCTCCAGCGCGCTTTCCTGCAGCCGCTTGGACCAACCCAGGAGCCCGCCAACGTCCTCGCGCCGCATGATCTGCGCGGCCTTCCCCGGGTCGACACCGGCTGCGCGCAAGGACTCTCCCCAGTCGATGATGTCCGCCTTGCTCGCACCAGACATCAGCATGTCGTTCATCAGGTCAAATACCGCGGTAGACATGCCGATGCGACGGCGCAGCTCCCCGTCCGCCTCCATGACCTTGCGCCAGGACTCCTCCGCGCCACGCTCGCGCTCCATCGCCTGTTCGATGCGGGCGTTCAACTCCGACCTGTCCACGTCCAGGTCGTGCTCCAGTTGCATGATCCTCTCGTAGCTCGACACAAGGAAGTCCACCGCGTCGGACGTGTTCACGCCGAACCTCTGCGCGATGCTCTCCAGCGC
>OFHJ01000761.1_pt1 | contig 10970 bp, 10 predicted proteins | sample 1522001 | NCBI WGS metagenome assembly OFHJ01 (sample SAMEA2464838, study PRJEB22497) | soil metagenome | biome: Grassland; feature: Farmland; material: Clay | place: Australia | collected 2013-02-01 | depth 1.2 m | reverse complement strand
CGCCAGGCGCTGAGGATCTCCTCAAAGGCCTCGCGGAGATAGGCCAGGAGTCCGGCGTGCAGGCACGGTCTCCGGTACTTTGTCACGAATACTATATGCAGCTTGATGTCATAAACGGCATGAGAGCTTGATTTAGTGGCGTTTTCCATGTTGCGGCCAAACGGTTTTGCGTTAGCATGGACTGTTATGAGCATGCGCGGCCAGCGCTTCCGCTGTTACCCCACGCCGACGCAGGAACGAATCCTCCTGCGCTGGATCGGCTGCCAGCGCTTCATCTATAACGCCAAGATGGACGAAGACCGCTATTTCCGCACCTTCGCCCGCAAGTCCCTGGCGCTGGCCGGGAAGCAGGCGCCCATCGACCAGCAGTACAGCCAGTTCAAGACCAAGCTGACGCCGTGGCTTTCGGAAGTGCCGTCGCAGGTGTTGCGCAACGGCGCGGTGCACTGGAAGCACGCCTATGGCCGCTACTTCCGGAAGCTGGCCCGCCGCCCAACCCGGCATGGCCGGGGCGGCGGCCAGTCCGTGTGGCTAACGAAAGAACTGTTCCACTTCGAACCGCTGGAAGATGGCGCCTGGTCATCGGCACAAGGAAGCACCCCGTGGGTGCACTGCGCTATGTGGCCGACCGGCCTCATGCCGAACCCGCCTCCATCTGTGTGAGCATCGATGCGGGCCGCTGGCATGTGTCCTTTGCAACCGAGGATGCAGCGCTCGACCCGAGTCCGGATGAAATCCGGGCGGAGTTGTCTGCCTGGACCGAGGCCGACCTGATGCGATCCGCCATCGGCATCGATCGGGGCGTTGCCGTTCCGGCCTATGCCAGCACTGGCGAGATTCATGACTTCGACCCCGTGCAGAAATGCCGGATGGCGAAGAAGGCACGCCGCCGCCTTCGCTGGCAACGCCGCATGGCGCGGCGCACCCGGGGATTGTCCGGCTGGCGCAAGGCGCGAAGGCAGGTTGCCAGAAGTTACACCTACGCCAACAACGTCCGCAGGGACTTCGCGCATCAGGCCAGTCATCGGCTGGTCGGCACACCCGGCATACACCTGCTGGTCATGGAAGACCTCAAGGTGCAGGCCATGACCCGGCGGCCGAAGGGCAAGCAGGATCAGGCTGGGCGCTGGATGCGCAATGGCGCCCGCGCCAAGTCCGGCTCAATCAGGCCATGCTGCACAGCGCATGGGGGCGGCTACGCACCTATGCGCAGTACAAGACCCCCAAGAACAATGTCCTGTTCCTGGTTGTTCCGCCGCACCACAGTTCGCAGGAATGTGCCGCATGCGGCCACATTCACCCCGACAACCGGCTCAGCCAAAGCCGGTTTGTCTGCCGACGCTGCGAGCACGCCGACCACGCGGACCATAATGCCAGCCGGGTCATCGCCCGGCGTGGCGTCCAGTCCGTGATTGGCAGGTGCCAACCGAAACCGCAAGGGGTAGGGGCGGAGCGCCCCGAACCGTCACGGCTGTGCGTCGTGACCACGCCGGTGGAGACCCACGTCAGACGCGAACGGGGGAGCACCCCGGGCGTGCACGGGTCATCGAAGCCGGAAACCGCGCCTACAACCGCTTTAGCGGTTTAGGGGCGGTCGTTCATTGGTATCACCGGCGGACAAAACCGACAACGTTTCTAAATGATGTGAGGGAGTATTTATCGATAACTGCACACCGTTGCAGTGCTTGACGACGATGGCTGATTATTGTGAATATTGTGAATATTGAGGTATATTGGCAGCGTCGAGGGCCAAACGAGGACTCCCTGCCATGCCGACACCCGATCAAATCCGGATCCATGAAGACCTGTTGCGTCTCAAGACCTCCGACGCCCTGGAGCATGTCTCGATGTCGCAACTGGCCCGCCAAGGTACAGCTGTGCTGCGAAGGATCCATGAGACCGCGCAAGCTGTGACCGTGAGCATCCAGGGGAAGGATGCGATGGTGACCGTCCCCCGTCGTCAGTACGACGAGATGGTGACGCTGATCCAGCGGATCCAGAGCGCGGAATACGAAGATGGCTTCGATCAAGTTCTCGCACAGAAATTTGATTGCCTGGTTGCCGAGATGAACCGGCCGGGGATGGCCGAAACCGTCACCGACGCCCTATTCAGTGATCCGGCGGATCTCAACCGGAACTACCGTCCAGGAATCACTGAAACCGGGAAGTGATCTTCGTCCTCGCGGGCGTCAACGGGGCAGGAAAGAGCTCCATAGGCGGGGAATCGCTGCGGGCTGTCGGCGCGGTCTGGTACAACCCTGACGAATTCGCGCGCGCACTGCAGGGACAGTTTCCGGATCGCCCTCTCGACGAGATCAACAGCGCGGTCTGGACCGAAGGCGTACGACGGCTGAGGCGCGCCATCGCGGGGAATACCAACTGCATATTAGAAACCACGCTGGGCGGCTCCACCATCACCAATACCATGCTGGACGCGATCGCGGTTGGAGTTCCGGTCAGAATCTGGTACTGCGGGCTGGCCTCACTGGAACAGCATATCGAGCGGGTGACCGCCCGCGTGACCCGTGGCGGGCATGACATCCCAGAAGCGCTGATTCGCGCCCGATACAAGCAATCTATGCGCAACCTTTGTCGACTGACGCCCAGACTGCATGAACTGGTAGTCGACGACAACTCCGCGCCCCTGGACGAGAGCGGACGCCCCCAGATCCGCCGGCTGCTTCATGTCATTGACGGGCAACTCATCGAGATGAACCTGAATATGCCTGACTGGGCTAAACCTGTTGCGGCGGTGGTTCTACATCCGACGATGGCGCGCTAATCACAGCATGCCGCCCAACTGAACAACGCCTCCACCAAGACTGGAAAGACGTCAGTTAAATAGCTGGCTTCGTCGCTCCCATCGTCATCCCGCTAAGGTGGTCGATTGAATCGAGTTAGGTTGCAGACATGATTTTCTCGCTTGCATCCTCCCTGACCCAGGAGACCGATGAACATCGGTCGATTTCTCCCACTTCTGCGCCCTGTCCGGTTTTGCGTTGCTGACTGGCTGCGTGAGCGTAGGTCTCCGGCATTCCGCTGGCCCGGCGGACATCGCTGATTGGATAAGGTGGTGGAGAGCGGTCTTTTCCTGATGCCGCGATGATCAACCCGGGCGCGAACGAACTTATTCCATCAGGTCTTGAATTACTTTCTAAATTTGAAAGGTTGAAAATTACTGAACAAATTAAGCCACTATCATTTAGTGGCTGATGGTTCTGTGATACGAATCACAGGCCTTTAATGTGCCCTCTATAATAAATGGCGATTTATGAGGCAACTCAGTCAGACACGAGCCGCGGCAAACTTCATCACGCCGGAAACCGCCCACATCAGTCGTTTCAGTATCTTTGGTAGCGGAAGACCACCCGCTTCGTGTGCTTCCTGCCCATGACGCGCTTCATCGTTCTCCATCGACTCAAGAATCCTTCGACTGCGGAGGTCATTCGCAGGAAGACGATCAATGTGATCACGAAGATGTCGGCCCACCTGACGTTCAGTCTCTTCCACGAAACCAAGACTAATCCGATCGCCGGCGATACCGGCCAGCGATCCGATCGCAAAGGCGCCTGCATACCAGAACGGGGCTAACCGGCTGGGTCGATCATCAAGTTCGTACAAGCGCATTGAGCACCACTGCAGATGAACGCTTTCCTCCTGTGCGGCAGTCAAAAGATGTGTTCGAATTGCCTCGTCTCTCGCCACCAGCGCCTGTCCACGATATAACGCTTGCGCAGCAATTTCTCCGGCATGGTCAACCCGAATCAAGTCCGCAACCTGTCGACGGGTCACTTGATCCATAAGGGCTTCCGGTTCCTGTGCGCCCGGAAAACTGGTAGCGGCATTGTTTGGCGGCGACGCAGGGAATGGGTGTAAACGTATCAGCAGCCGGTCGATGACTGTGTAACGACGACTTGAAGCGACTGTCATGGCGCCTTTTCTGTCACGATTGATTGCATTTCGCACTTGCCATTCTCGTGCCTGTTTTGAGGAGTCAACTGAATTAACCTTGACCTAAGGAATTCCTCAAATGAAGCAACGAGACTGTATTCAAGGTTATCAGGTTTATAGAATCGGTCGCCAGGATGGGCTTCCAGGAAGCAGGCTCGAAAAATTTACAGCTCGCACCTCCCCGCCGCCTTGAGGTCTGCAGGAAATAGTGCCGAAAATCGGTTATTGATCTGCCCGTATTCATTCTATCTGGAGGGTACAGTCCTGAAAATTATGGAACTCATGCCACAAGCACCTTCCAACGCTGTCAATGCACGGCAATGAGCAACTGAATGAAAAACGATGAATGATATCCGGCAGACAATCATACTCATGCCTGTAGGGAGTGACTGCACCCGCCAGATGATCTCACGAAATAATAAAAAACGCCGGTGAGTTTTGCCACTCCGACCGCCGGTTCCACAGCGCCATCAGCAGTTTCTGCGATGCGACACTTGCAGCCACCCTTAGTGTCATTGAATATTTGGACTGTTCAGACAATCTACTACGCGAGATCATGCTATATAAAGTGCACATTACAATGAACTCGGCAAGAATCATGGGAAAATACAATACTCGCAACCCATGGCACTATCTGGTGGTCACTGACCACAGCGAAGTAGAACAACCTGGAAACTCGAATCAAACATGTTCTGGTTGCTAATCACTGTTATCGCGGCATTAGCGCTCGCCTACAGGCGAGCGAATATGTTGACAACTGCGGCTGTATTTGGCGGTTTGTTATTGGCTTACGGTCTGTTAGGCAACTCACTTGGGCTATTCATCTTTCTCGCCTTGGCTGGCTTGGTGCTCGCAACCCCGCTGCTCGTCAAGGCGCTACGCCAGGAATGGATCTCCCGCCCGATCCTTAACGCATTCCGAAGAGACATCGAAGAACTCTCCCCTGACGTCCTCGATTGGCTCCAAACCGGAGAATCTGGCTGGGATGCAGCGTTGTTCAGCGGGTCACCAGACTGGTCTTCGCTGCGAACCATACAACCGCCAGATGCATCATCGGCAACTTCCACCCCGACAGAGTCCGATGACCCAGTGGCGACGGCTTACGAATCGCTAGCCCGCGACCCTGCTGACATCACGGCAGCTGACAAACTTCTGGCAGCTGTCACCGCGAATGACGTGACGCCGGCATTTCGAGCGTTCATCAGTGCCCGCGCGGGCACTCTTATGGGCGGCGAAGCGTGGAAGCTGCTGGGACCCCCACGAATGGCTTGGCTGCAACTTCTAAGGGAAGATGCTGTTTCGGGACGTAACCGAAAATGGGTGAAGCGAGCTGCACTCAATCGTGACGTCCTTGCTGTTGCGGACATCGGTTTCGCGCCTGAAGCACTGCATTGCGGATGGATACGAATCACCCCTAAGGCCTCAGCGCAGCGACAAAACGATGATAATGAATTATGCCTCCACCTGACTCTCGCTACAGGAGTAAGAGCATCCCACGCAGCTGAGTATTACGCGATGCTTGTCATGTTCGAGGGAAACGGTAACAAAGCCCCCAGTGGAAGCACATGCATCGTACTGCCAGCAAATACGCGGGGACTGCAGGTCGACGTAGCTGACACTGAAGGAGTCCTTCTGCACGGGCGCGGCTTAAGCCTGCCGATCTCGTCGCTTGTTGGAGGAACATACCAAATCGGACGGGGAGCAAGTCGATTAGCCCAGGCAATTGCAAGGGTAGAGACTCAATACGCGCCTGGGCTTCGGTTGGGGGCGGCATTGCCCTTGGCACTGTCTTCGGCATTGCGAGCCCGCATACATCCACCGTTTACGCAGCCGATCACGCACCACCCGGCCGTTCGAAGGCGACTTGCCACAAATGCAGCCGGACTCTACGCTGCGGATGCGCTACGTCAACTCGCCTTATCAGTTTTGAGCAACGGCGAAACTCCACATACCCTAACCGCTATTGCCGAAGCACAGGCCAATGCGGTAACTCAATGGATCCACCAAGGCGGCGACTACGGTCGCGGCGGCGCGTTTGCCACCCTGGTTGAGCGACCCGCCTTACCTGGCATGTCGGCGCTTGCTCCAGTGCGACTGGGGCTTCGAATACTGGGCCGATGCCATCCTTATTTGGGAACGGAGATAGCAGCAGCAACTGGCCCCGAAGCAGCTGACACGATGGCTGACTTTGATGAGGCGCTGTGGGCACACATCGGCCATATACAGTCAAACGCTGTAAGATCACTTCTCGCGGCCTGCGGAGCAGGCAAGCTCCTGTTGCCAACAAATGGACTGCCTCCCAGCGCCGCACGATGCCTCCGCCGCATTGATCGCGCTAGCTCAAACTTGGCATTTCTTGTTGATCTTTCTCTCTTCTGTCTACGCGGCAAAGCGCTCAAAAATGACGCCTTGGTTGCGGTAGTGGGTGAAGCCTCAGGACAGCTACTGCGTGCAACTGCAGCAATCTGGCTGACGCAAACGCAAAAAGACAGTGGTCGGACTCATCTATCGATCATGCGAATCGCAGCCACGGATGCCATGGATGCCGTTCATGGTCACTTCGAAGATCTCATACGTGAGTTGCCTCGAAGATGGCAACGAGGAGTAGCACGATGTCTGGTCATTCCGTTTGGACACTGGCGCACTCCCCGTAGAGAAGAAGACTTCGAATATGCGGCTCGTTGGCTTAGCGACGGTGAGGCCATGCGCCACTTTTCCTTGTCACTGCCCTCAAGCCTGCCAGAACCTGCCTTGCGTCTACGTCGAGCTTTAGAAGCAACGTTGGCTGGGGAACCACTCGTGGAACGCCTCTGGAAGGAAACGACAAGTGGTGACCCGCTCGAATGCATTGATCAAGTCGTGAAATCAGGTCAGATTGATTCGGCGCAAGCTGATCAACTCCGGGAATGGTTGACCTTATGCGAGAATATAGAACGACGCGAACCGCTCGATCTTGAGCATAGCTCCAAAAACCGCAGGCAAGAATCTGAGCAAGGCTGACCGATCTCGCCGGAGGCCAATAAGGCAAGATCTTCATCAAAATTCAGGGGTCGAACGTAACGCTAGAAACTCTCACCGGCCGCACTACTGGCAGACGCGGAGGGGGAGGCACTGCTTGAAGCGGTGGGCTGAATGCGGATTTTTTCCGTTCGTCCTGTGAAGCGAGGGCTGGCATGCAGTACATAAATATCCAAGACTGCCTTTACCCTTGCCAGCCATTCCCTAATCCTAGTCCAAGACAGCAGGCCTAATTCCTTGCCACCTGGCGCCACGTAAGCCCATATATGCAAACCCAGCTTTTTCCCGATAAACACCGCTCTGTAGGCATGGTATCTCTGGGTAATTACAGTGACCCGCTTGACGCCGAAGACAAGCTTTGCACGCGCAACCGAGTCGAACGTATGGAACCCGGCGAAATCCAAAGTAATGGCCCCCTCAGGAACACCAAGTTTGATCAAAGCCTTCCACATTGCCCTCGGCTCGTTGTATCGAGCGCTTGGATTTGCACCCGACACAAGCAAGTGCCTGACTTTGCCAAGTTTGTAGAGCTGCGCCGCTGCCTCAACTCGCCCGTAGAACTGAGGATTAGGGTTCCCGTCACCGGTATAGGGACTTGTTCCTAGGACAAGCCCAATGTTATTCCCGGGAAGAAGAGACCAACTCTTGTAAATATAAGAGTAAGTATTGTCGATCACCCAGTGATTGATCAGCCATATTAAAAATACAACAACGCCGATGCCGACGTACAGCCATCGACGCACAGCTCGGCGCATGCTTGCACGCGAGATCAACGAGCGACTCCATTCACGTTAACTTTTGCCTTTTGTCCGCATCAGGAGTGATGTTCTCTGAAGTCCCACCGTGCGAACTCGACTAATCCTTGTTTTCACGCAACCTGCGACCAACAAATGATACGCCTGATCAAGGAATTAAAAACCCTTGTCGTTTAATTAAGAACGTTAACGTGCATTTTGGTTAAATCGGATCCTGCAGGTGTTTCCAAGCTCATAGCATGCTCCGCAACTCATTCTGGATTTTAGTAGTTTCGACCGTCAATTTCCCCTACCTTGTCCGACATCCGCCAAAGAAGCAACAATGAATTTCAAGCGCCTGAAGGACGGCCTGTTTTCGAACGTCAGTGAGCAGACTGAATTGTAGTTCTGCTCATCTGCTGGCTTAAAGGCGGCAGCCCCGATACGGAGCGACCTCCGCAAAGACTGTCAAAACTGGCGCTGGTTCAGCCAACCGAAAGGAATGCGTTTTATCATTGATGATCGAGAGTGTCGGATGGTGTCTGGTAGACGCGCACTTTCAGGGTATCCATACGACAACGAGTATCTTCTCGGAAACCAATTCGTGCCTGACTGGGAAAACTGTAATTGAAGCGGCAACTGTGACCAAAAAGAGTTGGCCAAACCAACATGATCCTGACCGAAACACTTAAGCACGCTGAGAGCCATCTTGCCCAGCAGGATGACGTCATGGCCAGACTTATTGCGAAGCATGGACCCTGTACCCTTGGACAAAAGTCACGAGACCCTTTCCATGTTTTGTGCAGTTCAATAATCGGTCAACAGCTGTCCACCAAGGCAGCCGATGCAATCCAACGACGTGTTGTCGAATTGGTATCGCCCACCAATCGAAAATCAGTGGTTTTTGTGCCGATTCATTTTCTTAAAGCGCGGCAAACAGAACTTCGTAATGCTGGTCTTTCCGGATCTAAAGCACGGTGGCTCACGATGCTTGCACAGGCCGTCTACGATCATGACCTCAACTTTTCCCTTATTCAAAAAATGAGCGATAAGGACGCGCGCGCAAAACTCGAATCGTTCCCAGGAATCGGGCGGTGGACAGCTGAGATGTTCCTGATCTTTGCCCTTGATCGAATCGATATCTTTTCGATGGGAGACGCGGGGCTTCGTCGGAGCATAAACCGTCTATACAATGATGGCCATCCGATGGATGCTGATGCAACCGAAGTGATCGTTCGGCGCTGGGCGCCGTATCGCTCGGTTGCCAGCTGGTATCTTTGGCGACTGATCGATGGCGACAGCTGGATCTGGGACTAGATAGCCGATATGGTACTTATGAGCGAACCGCTCGACGACCGATTCACATCCATTTGAGGTTTCGTGCAATCAGTTATTTTTCAACATGCACGTATTTTTACGTTACTGGCTTTTACTTTGGTGGTTTTTCGAAAATCCGGGGTCACGAGGCATAGCGATATTATTTGAAGGATGATCCAATGAACGTCATGAAGTGTCATAGAAACAGGGGGTTATTGAAAGCATGGCAAGTACCAGCGGCCGGACTTGTCCTTTTCCTGCTGATTGGGGGAACCGGTCAAGCCGCTACAACAAAAATCCCGCCACTGGATTGTCACAAGCCGGTGGTGCCGTCAGCGTCGAATCCTACGGCAACACAAGTGGAAACCTACAATAAAGATTTGCCGAGGTACCGGCAATGCATCAAGCGCTATGTATCAGATCGCAGCTCAGCAGCTCGGTTGTACAGTAAGTTGGCACAGCAAAATGCAAAAGCCGCAAATAATGCGATTCGACAATTCAACGAGGTGGTTAAAGCGGCTCAGGCTAATGTAAAGAAATAGGTTTACCTAGGGCACTCGGGAAGTGCTCGACTATGGTCATCCAGATCTCCAAGGTGTCGGAAAGGAGTCGGATCATTTCTCGGATCGGGCTTCCAATGCTTCAACGGCCGGGAGCTGTTTACCCTCCAAATATTCAAGAAACGCACCGCCGCCCGTTGAAATATAAGATATTTGGTTCTCAATACCGAATTTTTGTATTGCTGACATGGTCTCCCCCCCGCCAGCCAGGGAAAAGGCGCTGCTTTCAGCCACAGCCTTGGCAATGCGGCGAGTTCCCTCAGCAAACGTATCCAGCTCGAAGACGCCCATTGGGCCATTCCAGATGATAGTGCCAGAAGACTTTAGCAGGTCAGAGAGACGCTGTGCTGTCTTAGGGCCGATATCCAGAATCATCTCATCATCAGCAACATCCGAAACGTCGCAGGTTCGACTCACGGCATCGACCGTCGGCTGTTTGGCGACCACCACATCCGTCGGCAGAGGAATCTGCCCTCCGCGAGATCGGATTGTCTCCTGGATTGTCTTCGCTATTTGCTTCATGCTCGGCTCATAAATCGAACTTCCAACCGGATATCCAGCCGCCGACAAGAAGGTATTCGCAATGCCTCCTCCGACGATGACGTGATCGGCCAAGGTAGCAAGGTTGCCCAGAAGATCCAGCTTAGTTGATATTTTCGACCCGCCCGCGATTACGACCAGAGGCCGCACCGGATTCGACATGACGCGGGCCAACGCATCAAGTTCCTTCATCAGCAGAGGACCGCCACACGCAATCGCCGCATATTTTGCAACCCCATGCGTCGATACCTCACGTCGATGCGCGGTACCAAAAGCATCCATGACATAGATATCACACAACCCGGCCATCTTCCGAGCCAAAGCTTCATCGTCCTCTCGCTCACCCTCTAGGAAGCGCACGTTTTCGCCAATCACCAAAACGCCTGGCTTTGGATCAACCCCCTCGATCCAGTCGCGTTCCAGGACTACCTTTTTGCCAAGCGTCTTTGAGAACCAGTCAGCAACAGGGGCTAGAGAGAAATCCGGATCCACTTGGCCAGGCGAAGGGCGGCCCAGATGCGATATTGCAAGCACGGATGCACCGGCATTTAAAGCATAGGTCAGCGTGGGGATGGATGCCCGAAGGCGGGCATCAGACTCTATATGGCCATCCTTAAGTGGGACATTGAAATCTTCACGAATAAGCAGGCGCTTCCCGGAAAGATCAAAATCGGTCATTCGACGAATGGTCATGCTGTTCCTTTGATTGAACAGTTTGCTAAAACTGATACGTGGCCAAGCATCTATGGTGCATCTCGCAGCTGCGTATTATCTAGTAGAGATCGTATTAACCTAAAGCAATAACAGGACTTATCTCTGCCCATAATCACGTGCGGCTATCACCACTATT